>Ga0209589_1002978_pt1 | contig 29570 bp, 24 predicted proteins | sample CowpeawhiteBW_FD_187525 | JGI IMG/M metagenome (GOLD analysis project Ga0209589, IMG submission 187525) | Root nodule microbial communities of legume samples collected from California USA - Cow pea white BW (SPAdes) (version 2) | ecosystem: Host-associated > Plants > Roots > Nodule | place: USA...
TGATCTTATTGTGGAATGATATAATACTTGAACTATATTAGTTAGCAAGAAACATGAATTGGCATGATGATTTGGCATTGACTTGGCATTGGCATGGTTGAGGGTTCAAACCTTGGAGAACCCAAATTTAACCTTATTTTGCTATTTTTGGTTTTGGATGGAATATGAAAAGGTAGAAGAAAACCCTAGCAGCCAAGGAAGGCTGGAAAACCATCATAAGACAACCAATTAAATGACATTAACCATAGTTTAATTGCATTTCTTGTTTTTAGACCATTAAACCACATTAAGACCACTTTTAAAAGGCCAATTAGGGGTAAGAAAGGGGGTTTTGGTGGGCTATTATTGTGACTACAGAGGAGAGAACGAAAATTGAGAGTGTTGAGGATTGGGTGGAGTCTTGAGGTTGAATTGAGAGAAGCCAAGGAAGTAAAGGAGACCCAAAGACTACCAAGTTCTAAGCTAAGGAAACTAGGTTAGGGAAGTTTTACTTGTTAATTCGCACATTTGGTTTAATTGTATGATGGAATATCTTATTTATGCATGAATACTTTGTTGTTCACGTAAATTTCTGGGTTTCTGGAATTTTCCAAGAACCGCCTGGCGGGTGATGAATTTTTGTCAGGCGATACATCACTATTTATGTAGTTTTGGGTTCCTGTAAAGGAACCACCAGGCGACACGAACCACACCACCCAATTTATGGGTTTCCTATGAACAACCTGGCGATTGTAATTGATCCGCTAGGCGATGCGTGCTATATTGGCTCGATTTCGATGTGTTTCGGGTTTTGGGTTGTTTCTGATTCGGAAAAAGGGGAGTACGAATTGGTTGTGAGGGTTTGGACGTTATACATAATTGAATTGTAGGTGATTGATGGTTGCATTGGACAAAAATTGTATAAATATCATTTTTGGGTTGAGGATTTGAGATTTTATTGTGGCACTGAGTTAATTGGAAAAAATGTAACGAAATTTAGTATATTGAAAGCCATAGGAATGAACCTTGATCCTAAGCTTGTGAGTGTAGCATTTGAGTAATAAATTCAATGCAAAACAGAGTCGTTGGGGATTTGGTTAATGCTCGCAGGTGCATGGAGAAGTTGGGTCCCTGGAATAAACAAGAATCGCTTGGCGGCACTTAGTCTGCCGCTAGATGCTATACCAGTGCAGTGGGTTGATTGTGTTTAGAGAATAGTGGAAATTGGAAGATAAACCCAAGGCAATTGGAGTGTTAGAAGAACAGAATTGGTGGAAAATTTGGGATGTCTAATGGAGATTCAAAGAATAAGAAAAGAAAGAGATATAGCTATGTAAGAGTACTAAGATATGACTGCCTTGGGTGGATTTAGGGATTAATAATAGTGAAGTTCAGATTAATTAAATCAGAGTGTTAATTGGTGTGAAAGTGGACTGGAAAGTGGGATAGTAATATTAATTGGAAGTGCACGAGTTGGGAGTATGATGTAAATGTGACTAGGTCATGGTTGACATACCATATGACGTATGATGGAGACTTAACTAACAATTTGGTAAATGGTATATGGTAAGAGTCATGAGGCTGAATTTGGAATATTAGGATTTAGCAATGTTGAACTTAAGTAATTTTACGGAATTGTAAAATTAGGTTGGTGAACCTAAATGGGATTAAGAACCTTGGTATAAATGGAATCACATGAGAGTTGAAGTGATTAATTAGGTGAAATACACTATGAGAGAGTGTGTGAGAAGGTAAGCTAGAACCTAAATCAGATTTCGTATGTTTGCAAATTACGATATGGCGCCTGGCTGTGGGAATGCGAACCGCCAGGCGATAGCTTGGAAATAGAGAGCAATTTGTACGTGTAGCGCCTGACGGCAGGTAGCATTCTACCAGGCGAAGTCTGCAAGGTCAAAGGACTTCTAGTTACGTGCGCCTGGCGGTGTGGGTTGTCCCGCTAGGCGGTGTCTGCAGCGAGGGCATTTCTGAGGCGTTTGGCGCCTGGTGATACGTGTCCCCCGCCAGGCGGTCTGGAAGCGGCTACGCCCGACAGTACGTGTCCCCCGCCAGGCAAATTTGTTGCTGCAGCTTTGGGTTGCTGATTCTACATAGGTGATCTGCAAGGCTTTTGGTGAAGCTTGAAAGGTGGGATTGCTGGTGTTCCTTGAGTTGAGCTCGCAACGTATCCCTTGAGTTGAGCTCGGGAGAGGGGTTAAGCATGTGGCATTCCTCGAGTTGAGCTCGGAATGGCATCTCTCGAGTTGAACTCGGGATGGCGGATGAACACAAGGAACCCTTGAGTTGAGCTCGGGTTGGCGAGTGTTGCTGGTGCGAGTGTGCTGGTTGTTGCCAGTACGGATGTGGCCAGTACGGATGGGTCCGGATAGATTGCCCTCCTCAGTAAATTGTTGACGAGTTTGGTAGTCTTGGGACGTTACGAACTATGTTCGTATTTAGGAACTCCACCTGGCATTACGGTGTATGATCCGTAGTAATGGTTCGCGCACGTGCTCTATCGGTTGTGTCTGATAGGTATGGCAGCAAGTCACCTTAGAGTAATCACTAAAAGAGGTAGACCACCAATGACCTGCTTGTGGCCAAGTAATATGGAATCGAAGGAGGGATTTTATTTGGTATTTGCATGATATATATATATATATATATATATATATATATATATATATATATATATATATATATATATATAAATAAGTGACTTATATATGTGTATGAATGTAATTGTATGTTGATTCTGTTAAGCTTACTCTATCTGCTTGTGTTTGGCGATGATCGTGTATGCGGTACACGTGAGCAGATGATGTTGATGCATGTGGTGATGGTGAGGCTTAGTCACGGAGCGGGGAAAAAGCTTGGGAGTTTTATATATTTTCATGTTTTATAATTTTGGCATAAGTTGTAAACTCTTATAAGATATTTTTGGATTATTCTACTTTTGTAATTATGGATTTTGGTTTTATCATTGAAATTTATAAAAGTTTAAATTTTCCGCGTTTTGGGAAATGAGGTATTATTTAATGAAATTGTTTATTATTTCTTTATTTATTTATAAAAATCCGCAATATCCTGACGGGATGTTACACTTCCTCCCACAGTTCTCTTCTAAGGATATTATAATCAGGACCTAAGAACATAAAACTGAACTACTATATTAGTTCCTAAAACCAGCATACAAATGACAAATGCATGTGTTGTTTTTATAGAAAAATAGTGTGTTGCTTCAATTCCAACTTTGGCAGGCCATAAAGGTGCCATTCTAGATCTTTCCAAACCGCCTTTCTTAGGGCTTAAGTTGAACATTTTGGGCCCGGGCTATTCCAGATCTTTCCTCCTCATAGGGGTTTCCTTAACTGTGTTTGTGGCACTCAACACCATTTCTACTACTGAGCCGCATTAGTCACAATTTCCTTCATTTTACATGCAAAAACAACACAAATACATTAAATTCCACATTTTCCTATTCTAGATCTTTCCAACTCATGAGGGTTTCCTTAACTGCGTTTGTGGCGCTTAGCACCATTTCTACCGCTTAGTCGCATCTGTCATAATTTCCTTCATTTTACATGCAAAAACATAACAAATACAATAAATCCCACTTTTTACTATTCTAGATCTTTCTTCCTCATGAGGGTTTCCTTCACCGCATTTGTGGCACTTAACACCATTTATACCGCTTAGTCACATCAGTCACAATTTCCTTCATTTTACATGCAAAAACAACACAAATACATTAAATTCCACTTGTTACTACTTCTCTACTTCTCATTATGTAATTAAAGTTAAAAAGGGTTATTTTGCTAAGATTTCTATTAAAATCATGCAAGAAAAGTGTCTAAATGACATGTAATTTTACTAAAACTAGACACTTATCAAATATATACTATGTGGTAATCCTTTAGGGTTTAAGGTTTAGGGTTTATATATTTTGTAGACCATAAACCCTAAACTAAACCCTAAACCTTAAAATATATATTTTGTAGCAGTAGTCCATTAAATGTGTAGTAAATCTATTCTATTTTTGGAGTTGTTATATATGTTACATAAATACCTAAACTTTTACCATATTTAACTTTATATAACTATTTTAAGATAAAACAAGATAAAGTAACATAAAAAGTCTAGTTTATTACTTTTAATTTGTGTAGAAATTCAAATTAGTTATTTTAAAATTGTCTATGTACATATATGAATTAATTTGAATTTATATAAAAATTAATTTTAGTTATATATTTTATATTTTAAAATTATATAAAAGAGGTTTCTGTGATTTTAATGAGTTGTTTTATGTGGGTAAAGGCACATGTAAAAGTAGAGTGTGTGAGGTGGACTTCAAAGGGTAAACAATATTATATTTTTTAGAACAAGAAATAGTTAGACAAGGATCATCTTGAATCAGAAGGCAAGGATTAAATAGATAGAACAAAGGGTTACAAACTCTAAGTATTTCAATTCTAGAATAACATGAAGAAGGATTAAGAATAAGTTAAAAGGGTTGGCAGTGAACGGGCAGTGGTGTGAGGATCTGAGTATAGTGAAAGAAGAGGTAAGGCATATCTTTGAAAAAAAATTTATAGTGCTTAAGAAAAGTGTCCTTAATCTTTAAGAAGTTGAGTTCAAAAAAATAAATGATAATGACGATAGGTTTTTGTTAATGGAAATACAAGAGAAGGAAATTAAGGATGCTATAAGCCAGTGTGGACGAACTAAGAGTCCAAGACTAAATGGATTCAATTTTTACTTCATCGAAATTAATTAGGATACCATAAAGAATGAAGTATGTCAGGCGATTCCCTAGTTTTATAGCTTAGGAAAAATACCAAAAAGGTGTAATGCCTCATTCATGGCAATTATACCAAAAAACCAAAACTCAATAGGCTTAGAGGATTCTAGACCAAAATCTGTCATAGGTTGTATCTATAAGATCATATCTAAGATTATTGCAAATAGGATGAAGCGTGAGCTACCTAAGATCATAGACTTTTCTCAATCAACATTCCTTAAAGGTTAGAAAGAAGAAGATGGTAATTGTTAAGGTGGATTTTGAAAAGGCCTACAATTCAGTAAGTTGGGATTTTCTATACTATATGATTGAAAGATTAGGGTTTAATGATAAATGGGTTGGTAGGATAAAACAATGTATGGAATCATCCTCAATATCGATTCTAGTCAATTGTTCCCCAAATGTGGAGTTTGCCCCCGACAAGGGGTTTGAGACAATGGGACCCTTTGGCTCCATTCTTATTTCTCATAGTACTAGAGGGTCTAGTAGGGTTGGTCATACGAGCTCTTAAGGAAAACCTATATGGTGGTGTAAAGGTGTGTAAAAACGAAATAGAAGTGAGGTTACTACAATTTGCGGATGATACCCTCTTTGTTAGTGATGCTAATGTTTAAAATATGAGGATAATAAAAAGCTTTGAATTGGTGCTAGGACTTAAGGTGAATGATGAATGCATATTTTTGCCCTCATTTAATGTTTAATTCTAGATTTTTAATTGAATTTTGTTCTTAAAAGATTGATTTAATTAGGATTTATGATAATTAAATTTATTAAGCATGTGAGATAATAATGTCTTAAAAAGTGTTTTTTAGTTGCATAAATTATTTTTGGATATTCCAATGTTTTTTCATGCAGTTGACATTAGGATTAACCTCATTTAAGTTGTGAAAATAAATTGATTAAAGTTTTAGAAAAATCACTTCTAACCCCTTACATTACTTATATGCTCCCCTTTTTCATATGTGTCAACCAAAATCCTATTTTGCACCCTCAATTGTTTCTATTTTCACCCTTCCATCACTTAAAAATTAGCCCACATGGAAGTCCAAACTCACATTAGAAACAATCATAACATGAAATGTGTTAGCATCACAACTCACAAAATTAATCCAATCACATGGTGCCACTTATCATCTTAAGCCTCTCATCCTTCTCCACAAAAGCAGAAACCCTAGGCAGCCACCATGAAGCTTTTTGCCGAAACAGTGCCAACGATACACCATCTTCATCTTCGTTCATCCTCCATAAAGCTTGCACCTCTATGATGAACAAAAAAACACCCAACCAGCAGTTGCAACCCACATTGGAGCAATTAGAGGTGTCAATTTGGCCCCTAGCCCATGGGTCAGCCCTGACCCACTCTTAATAAAGCCCACTTTTAGGGAGGCCCCAAATGAGGGGGCCAAAAAAAACCCTAGACCCCAAAGTGTAAGACCCGACAAAAATTAGACAAAAAGGGGAACGCATGGAAAAAAATTAATGACTTGATTAATATTGTTGATTTATTTAATTTAATTAGGTTATTAAATTATGAAATAGGAAATAATTATTATTTGAGTGATTTAAGTTATTGTGGTATTTATAATAATTATTTAAGTGATTTAAGGAATTGTGGTTTGTGGATTATAAGTGTTCTAATACTTATAATGCATGTTATATCATGTGAAACTCTGGAGTATATATATATATATATATATATATATATATATATATATATATATATATATATATATATATATATATATATCATTTATGCTGCATTATATAATTTCTATATTTTAATATTTTTTCCTTTATCTTTTGAATTGTGATTTAAAATATGATAACAACCAAGAAAAATTTAATTTAAAACAAAGGATATTAACAGAAAATATTTAGAGTGAGAGGGGTATATAGGTTAAAAGTTAGGGTTTTGGAAGGAGGAGAGGGAGAGAAATTGAGAGTTGAAAGCTATGGGAGAGGGAAAGAAGAAATTCAGGTAGAGGAAGCCAACCTTTTACTTCTCTTGTTTTCATGTTGCTTCATGAATGAAGTTGATCACGTTTCCTTCTTCTATCTTTGCTTAGTAATGTAACCTTTTTGAAACCTTGCCATGCATTCTTTTTGCTATATGGTGTAGTGCGTGGAATTTAAATGATTGGGTGCAGCTGTGTTGTTTCAATTTCTATGCACATTGTTGATTTGAATTTCTTTTCAAATAGTGATGCAAATTTCTTTTGAATAGTCATTCTAAATTGGTGGGGTTGTCTAGTTTTATTTTTACTTGTTACAGTTTTTAGTTTCATTGTACCATGAAACACTTCTCTTAAGGGCCCACATAATGCATTAAAAGTGTGAAATATACTTATTTGGTTGGTGGTAGGGCAATCTTGATTTTCGTTTGCATCCATACATTTAGTGTTTGAAGTTTTTTTTTTTTAATTTTAAGGTGAAGTACTACGGGATTTGGGTTCTTGATTGGATTAATTGCGCTACCCATTTTCCTACACTGCACAAGTTTCGTAAAATGGAGGTTCCTACTTTGCTAACCATTGGATCGAGCTGAAATGTTAACAACAGATTGTTAACAAATAGTTCTTGACTTTGACCGATCGGATCTTGAACCGGAGCTCTGTAGTGAGAGCAATTTTTATCGCAAGGTTCTTATAGTTTGCTTGTTGACAGCATTGATCTTTGTTGCTTGTTTGGTGCATAACTTTCTCTATAGTTAATCAATTAAGTTAGTTATTGTTGCATTTGATTCTTGATTCAATCATCTTTAATTTGAATATAAATACATAATTTTTAGAGTTTTACACAAGCTGAAGTTTTATTTCTAAAATCCCAAATCGTTTGCATAATGTGTTGTTAAGTTGGATTGGATAAAAATTATAAGAATTAGTTATTTTCCAAGAGAGAGAGATGTAAGTGAGGATGTTGAGGCATGAAGGTGGGAGAGTGACGTGGATAAATGAGTTATGTGATTGGTGGTTTTTCTTGGTTTGTATGGGTTGCATGATTAAGTAGTTTAAATGGTGGTTTGAGGATAATTACTTGTGTGTGATGTTATACTGTGTTTGAATGAATGTCACTTGTTGGGTTCATTATATGAATGTATTATTTGAAAAGTTAATGGGTTTATTGCTTTGGAATTTTACTTACCATGCATGATGTGATTGTGAGTACTTTGTTGGCAATATGAAATTCTCATGTGTTGCATGTTGAGAGTGTTTTGCCTTGCTTAAAAACTCTTGGTGGAATTTAATGAAGATTTTAGATGAATGTGAAGCTATGTTTGGTTTAGTATGATTGTTTGGATTTGGGGTTTGTGTGTTCAAACCAAGGATGGATTGTGATCATAAAGTTTTCGTGTTAATTGAATGTGACATTGAGTATTATTGGACATGTTTTATTTACGAATGTCTTTTATGAATATCATTTTTTATGGTTAGCTTATCCCTATTTGTTTGTCTGTGTGTTTGTTGTATGTGCGATGATCGTATAACGTGTGCTTTATAAGGGAGCAGATGATATTGCATATAATCTTGGCATGAAGAAGATTGACGAGAGGCTGGGGTGGACTCGGGAGCTTTTATAATATATTTAGTTGTTTAAAATCAGATACTAAAAATTATGTAATTTTCTTTTGTTCGCATTGGTTATTTGAATTTTTAGACAAATTGACATTTTTAATTATGTAATTTAAATTAAAGTAAAAGTATTTTTATTAGTACATTTTCAATGATAATCATTTTTCGTCAAATGTGTTCGTTTTCCAACTATCTATGACATCCAAAAAATTGGGATGTTACACAAAGCCCCCTCTCTAGTAGGTTAGGGTTAGGGCTAAGGTGGGTTAGGTCCCCCAAAATAATACTACATTAAGCTAGAGTCAAAGATCAAGCCGAGCGACATGGACGGGTCCGAAGACCCAGACAGGCCCCTACGAGATAAACAAGTCTGATCACCCGTACAAGTCTGAAGCCCAAGACGGGTCCGACGACCCGGACGGGCCTTAAGGCCCGAACAGGCCCGAAGACCCAAACCGACCCAACAAACTGGATGGGTCTAAAGACCTAGACGTACGGGCCCGAAGACCCGAACCGACCCAACAAACTGGATGGGTCTGAAGACCTAGACGTACTTGATGACCCGGATGGGCCTAACAACCCAGGCAAGCACGATGACTCGGGTGGTCCCGATGATCTGTACGACCTCGACGATTTAGACGGATTAAACAACATGGATGAGCCCAAAAACCCGAATGGACCCGACGACCCGAACAAACCTGATGATCTGGATGACATCAGAGTTTAGGAACCCTTTGTTGACAAAAAGAAGAAGATGGACATCTTTCTCCAATAAGGAGTTTTGATGCTGATGATAACTTATGAAGAAGTATGGAAGACTTGATGATGATGCATGGAAAAATGTTGAAGACTTAAAAGAATGCTTTGATTCAAGAGATACATTGAAGACTTAGGGGTTTAGTTGTTTAGGTCTTGTAATCTATGTATGTTATTTAAAATAATTAAATTAGTATGTCAAAGTCAAGAAGGCAAATGGTTTTTAATCATTCGTTTGTGTCTTTTATCTCTAAATAACATAAAAAGTAATGGTTTTTACATCATACCTAATTAGTGAGATTTTTTAATCCTTATGCATGTTGATTATATGAGTCTAATGGTTTTTAATTTTAATTGAGAATATACTTTGATTTAAGTTAGAAACTTTCATGTGATTTAATGGGTTTTCGCTAATAATTGGGAATGTACTTTAATTAAAGGTGGAAACTTTAACAAGAATTAATCATGAATGTACTTTGGTTAATTAGCTTTTTACTTGATATAAGAGATAAAAGAATAGATATGATCAGACATAGTAATATTTAATTAAGAATGTACTTTGGTTAATTTACTATGATTAATCTACAAAATTAATATTTTTAATTGAGAATGTACTTTGGTTAATAGTAAGAACACACTACAATAGAAATGCTAATTTGTGAGGGAAATTTGCAAGAGAAAATATTTCTCACTAATTTCTCGCTATTTAGGGAGGGATCAGTGACAAAAACATTTCGTAGCTAAATTTTTAGGCAATTAGCGAGAGAAATTATTTCTCACTAATTTATCACTATTGAGCAAGGGATCAACGACAAAAAAATTTCGTACATAATTTGTGAAAGAAATTAGCGAGAAAATTTATTCCCCACTACTTAGAGAGGGATCAATGACAAAAAAATCGTAACTAATTTGCGAGGAAACTAGCGAGAAAAATTATTTATGACTATTTAGCGAGGGATTAACGACAAAAAATTGTCATAGCTAATTTGAAGCTAATTAGTTATACTTTAAAAGATAGGTCATTTTATCAATAAAAACTATTTGCAAATTTTATTAGAAAATATTTTTCATAAAAAATATTCATGAAAGTTTTTTAGAATTATTTTCAGCAAAAAATATCTACAAATTTTGTAAAATATTATTTGTAAATAATTGATGTTATTATATGTAAATTTTATTGAAAATTTTCTTAAAATAAATATCTACTGCTTGTAATTTTTATGTAAAATGTTCATGAAATTGTTTTAGAATTAATTTTAATTGTGAAATATTTTTCAGAAAAATATCTATAAATTTTTTAAAATTATTATTTAAAAAAAAATACAAATTCCTTTTCAAAAGGATATTAGTAAAAAATCAATATTAATACAAACAGATTTTATAATATTAACAATAATATTATGTATTTATTTTTATAAATAAAATGTTATACTTAAAATCTTAATAAATAATATTATTATTGTTATTGTGGCTTTTCAAATACTTTTTTAAATTCACTAGCATTCTTACTCTTGATCTTTAATATTATAAATACTTTTTTAATATTATTATGTATTTACTTTTACCATTAAAGACATCCTCGGTTGCAGAACCCTAACCATTCCGTGCAATCAAACTCGTATGCTGGTGGCCACGACGCATTCCTATTGGCCGCCTCTCGTCGAGCATCTCAACTATTATTCGGTCAAACTCTTCGTTGTTGTTCTCGTCACGCGAACAACCTTCACATCGGAGAGGTTGAAATCCGTCACTCTGTGTTTCTCACCATCGTCGCCATCGTTATCATCCTCCATAGGCTGGCAAAGCGAGGAGATGTGTTTCACGACGATCCTTAACATCTCCGTCAGTGAGAATGATGATCGTCTTACTCGCACTTCCAAGGCATTGGTTTTCTTTTTTGTAATAATATTATCATGTTTTTCATCTTCTCTTATATGCTTTCTTGTCTTCGTTCTCTCTAATCAAGTAATTAGATGCTCGAACAACTCAATGGCCAAACCCCTATTTTCTCCAAAAGTATTATCAGAGTTGTTGTTTTTGCAATTGTTGAATCTTTGGTTTTGGATTTTGATGCAATTATTGAGATCAAACAATAATTAAAGTAATGTAGATTACATATACTTTTAATTTTCTTTATTTGGAATAACTTTTTTTTGTCTTTCAATTTTAGAATTCATCTTTGTAACTAAAAAATATGTGGTGTAGTCCTTATGTTAAACTCCTTCGTGCCACTGAATACATGCTTTGGAAAAAAAACATATTGGTTATGTATCATGATACCAAAGAAGCTGGCAATTTGTGAATAAAATGTAAAATGTTAATTTCGAAGATAATTTGTGATTTGTCATGTAGTGTGTAATCTTGTTTTCTCTAATCGCATTTTTTCGGCAAACTATTATAATACCGAGATTTTGTATTTTAATAATTTATTATCATTAAAACTTGATCTTAGCAAATGAACAGTAACCTAGGTTAAGAATACCCTTTCACTGGTTTGGTGAAGTTGATTTAGTGGGAAAATGATACATTATGTCATGTGAAAATAATAATATTGATAGATTTGATGCATCAATATTTCACAACCAAGAGGGGGTGAATTGGTTTTAACAAATTTTTCCTAGTTTTAGCAATTTTGAAACTGTTTTGATAAACCCTTTGCTTGTTGAATCAATTGAATTAGTGTGATTGGATGCTTAATGTTTGAAGAATTTATACCATGTCAAAATATAGAGAAGAAGAGATAAAGCACACAAAAGATTTATACTGGTTTGATTCCTTAGAATCTACATCCAGTTTCCCCTAATAAACCACGGCTAGAGATTTTCACTATATCTCAAGAATTACAAAATTTACATAGACACTTGGTAAATCTAAACTCTAAGATAAAAAGATCACACAAGCAAGGTTATACCACACACTTGCTTCAACAAACAAAAACAGCAAGGCTATCACACACACTTGCTTTAACAACCAAAAACAGCAAGGCTATCACATACACTTGCTTTAACTAGAAAACAGTAAAACATAGAGTTTCAAACTATACTTAGAACACAAGAACACAACCTAAAGATTAGATTGAGTACACCTTTTCCAAGACTGAAATTTCTCCATCTTGCCAAGCCAACTTTGATGTGTTTTGATGAAATTCTCAAGAAGATCTTCCAAGATAGCTCCAAGAACTTGTTCCACACCTTTCTTTCTTTCTTTGGGTTGAACAACTCTTTTAACAACAGGTGCAAAGTTTGTTTTTATAAATCAGTTGTTGTCAACACGAGCCTAGTCGACTACATTAGTTGGCTAGTTGATTATCGAGGCAGCAGATTAACATTTTCAGATTATCACACACATGTCATGTTAACCATTGTCATGCTATGTTATGTTAACCATTGTCATGCTATAATGGACATCATCAAAAACATTTCAGATACACTTAATCAACAACAAATATTAGTGCTCCACAGATGGCTTTATTTTGCTCACTACCTTTATGTTTGTTTTAGGGTAATTTCATATATAATCCTTTAACTTGTATTTGATGAAGCATCTCAACAATGTTGAGAAATTGAAATGCATTGTATTTGAATTGTTTGTAATTAAATTTCCTTCATTTTCTAAATAACTTGTTTGGATAAATAAATTAAAATACTTTACATTTCAATTTCATGTTTGGATAAAACAATTTAATTTCTTGCGAGATAAAATTTCATTTTAACAATATTTATTTTAAGCTTAGTTATGTTTTGAGTTCATGATAAATTTGGAAACTATCAATTTAGTCTCTAATAAATCATTGTGTTCTATTGAGTTCTTACAATTTTAAAACTTTTCAATTGAGATCTAACAATTAAGTGTGGCTGTTAACAACTTTGTGAACTGACACTTACACTATTACTCTCAAAAAATGTTACCTACCACATAATATTTTGTTACAAGAGATTTGATGACGAAATTATAGAAATATAAGACATGTAACTGTAAAATTATGAAAAATAATTATAAAAATTAAAATTAAAAAATATGAAGTTACAACAATTAACAAATTATAAAAATATAAAAATATATAATTTCATAATTACGAAATTATAAAATATACAAATATAATTTTTATGTTTTGTAATTTTATAGTTTTATAATAAATTGTAAAATTATATATATTTATAATTTTGTAATTTGTTACCTTTTGTAATTTTATATTTTATATTTTATAATTTTGTTTTTATAATTTTCCAATTACATGTTTTACAATTTTGTAATTTTTTATTTATTTATTTTTATTTTAAATTTTACAAGTTTATAAATTTAATTAAATTTAAAAACTATTTTCGTTAAATACAATAAGTATTTTGGAAAAGATCTCATCATCAGCATCTTTTGTAAGAAATATTATGTAACAAGATCTATGGAAAATGACAGTGCAAGATGACTGTCACATCACAAAGTTAACAACCACACTGAATTGTAGGGAGTCAATTGAAAAGTTTTAAAATTTTGAGGAGAGACCACAAAAATTTATTAGGTATTCAATTTATTAGTTAACAAATATTTGAATAATTTATATTGTTTAAGGTCCAGAGAGTCTAGAGTATAAGGTCGTGAGTGAGAAGAATTTCAAATTCCACCTATTTGTAAGGTATTTGAATTTTTACTAATTTAGCCAATTGAAATACTTTAGAAAAATCATTACATTTTAAATGCTTTTTAATTTCTCAGTCCAAACAAAGTATTTCATAACAAGGAAATCTAAAAGCTTCAAAAAAAATGAATTGTTTCAATAAAATACTCTATCCAAATACACCATTAGATGACTTAAAAACTGTAATGGATGATATTGTAATATTTAATGTTATTTGTTGAAAGGCTTTACACTTTAACATGTTAGCCATTGATGTAAATATAGGAAGCATGTATTCTGTTTGGGTACTTTTGCCAGTTTTGCATGCTTTTTCATAAATTGCTAGACTCTGATCAAGCATTTTGATTAAACTACAAATTTAAAAATAGATATGAAAGATTTGAACCTCATATTATAAACAATGCTAAAAAGTAGTAAGAAAAAGAAGAGGATATGCCTAAATGGTATAAGCTTCAAAACCAGTTTCATAGAACTTATCTTTTTTTTTTATTTGTCAAACATATTTAGGGATATTTGAGTGCTTTATTGTACTGATGTATGTATTTAGGTTTTTCTGAAGCACTTTTCTTTATAAAGGTTTTCTACTTTGTTTTGTGTAAGGCCCACTTATATTATATGCCCTTATTTTAAAGGGGCTGCCCCAAATCAGTTGGGCCTAGGGTTGGTCCATTGGGAGCCAAGGACCCTAAATTGCCCTAACCCCTTTCATTTCACTCCACTTTCAGAAAACAGTCTCCCCTTCTTCTTAGAGATGCTGTCGTTTCTCTTCTAAGGTTTGGTACCACCTTGGTCAAGCAAGCTCAATCTCATTTTCTTACTCCACGTAAGTCATTCTACAGCTCATGCTTATCCCCTTTAGGCATATCTTCGTATTTCCAGTAGGGTTTCGTAGTAAGCTCATTTTTTAAATTTGTTCCTCTATTCTTCCAGTTTCTAAGCTTGTTCCTCGAGCTGTTGCGCTCTGCACTTGGTGTCAAAGTCCTTTGCTCACCCTTTCTAGGTAAGGGAAGCTAGGTTTTTCATATTTTAATTGTATGTTGGTTGTTTTACCCCTCTTTTGTGATTTATATGATGGATAATGTTTGGGTTTGGATGAATATGTATGGAATATTGTTTGGAGTTGGTGTGCTGCTACTGTCAAGTGAAATAGGAGACGCGAGTTACTATTTCTACCCAAGCGAGCTCATCTCGCCTAAGCGAGAGTAGGAGAACCTCGCCTAGGAGTTTTGCTCGAGTACTCGCTCAGGCGAGCGAATTGGGTTTTGAGCCAAAGACAATCTCGCTTAGGCGAGATGGCCTCGCCTAAGCGAGCATTCGTAAAACTTCTTAGGCCCTCTGTCGCGATCTCGCCAAAGTGAGAGTCTGCAGCTTGAGCGAGAGCACTCCTTTTGCATGAGCGAGGGCTCCGGGCTTGAAAAGATCTGCTGCAAGCCACCTTGTTTCTCTCACATGGTTGTTCTTAATTATTTGATTGGTTGGCCTGCTCTATTTAAAGTATGAGGTGTGTGAATATGCATGAAATACTTGAGGTTACGAATTTGACTGATGTGTTGGTATGATCTTGGCTTGTATAACAAATGAGATGGTTAGTAATGAAAGTGGCATGGTGCTGGTATGAGATATAATTCTATATTAATGGATGAAACATGATGATGGTATGTTTAGGGCGTAATTCCACAATAGTTTCGTGGTGGTGCCTCATTGGTTAGGGCGTAATTCCGTGAGCCTATAGATGAGACCTCATGGTGGTGCCTTAGTTGGTTGGGACGTAATTCCATGACCCCTATTAGTGGGAATTCATGGTGGTGCCCCATCTATATAATTTAGTAAGGATTCAAGGTAAGGACTGCATCCTGACACTTTAAAGACTCAGTTAGGCTCACATAGAGCGTACTGACTCTAGTGGTGAGAGTAGTAGGAGGCCTTGAACCCATTAAGGGCTAACCTTGTGTGTGGGGGTTGAGACACTAGAATATTTCGCTCAGTAGAGCAGCTCGATAGAGAAGTAAAAGCCACCACAAGTGCAAGCATCCGTTGAATCCAACTAATTATATGTATTTGGATGAGTCGTGTCTGAGTCTTAATGTATTGTTTGCATGTCATAACATGATTGGTTGGCTTATGCATCTTGAACTATAAAATTGTATGTACGGTATGATAAATCATTTTCTTCTCTAGCTTACCCTTCTGCTTGTTGTATGTCTTGCTTGTGTGGTTCTCTCCTTTTGTGATGATCATCAATTTATTGATGTGAGCATATGTGAGAAATCCTCATGGCCAACAGGGTGATGGAGGTTCAACTGCTTAGTCATCTGGACTTGAGCTCTACTAATTATGTCTTTTGTTAGGGTTGTGGCCCATGTATTACATTATTTAGCACTGTATTTTGGATACTTTAGACTTTTTACCCTATTTTGTACTGGCATTGTGGTGTTCCTCAGTATTTGTCCTATAAGAACTTTGGGTATCTGTAGGAGTGATGTTGTACTCCATTGATCTTGTTTCTTATATTATATTGTGTGACATTTCCTTTAATTAGCTTTATTAATTAAATGGGGTGTTACATTTTGTATTTTTATTACCTAGGAGGTTTATTTGTTGTTATGAACCAAACTGGATTTTATAAAAATAAAATTTTATGGATAACTATTCCAAATGACACGGGGTTCTTATATTGCTGAATGTGACACAAAATGGTGGGGTTTTTGGAAAGTGATTGTCAGTTATTTTTTTCTTGCCGGTTCGAGTATGAATTTAAAAACATTTTGAGCAATAAGATGTATTTTTTTATTTTTCTCATTGTTAAAGTAGAAGCATATTATGAACATGAAAGGGAAGTTAAAGAAGCAATTGAAGAAGCGTTAGAATCACTATTGCTGTATCAACTGAAGGATTTCCCAATAATGAATAAAATATGGTCGTTCCTTGTTACTTGTATCCAGAATAGGAACCCAGTGGTGAGTAGTTGCTCATTGACGGCGATTCCTTTATTTTTTTTGGGTGATTTTGCTTAGGAGATATTTTATGGATGCAACTCATGTTTGGTAGGTTGTGTGGATATATGAGTGTGATCAACAATGTAGTGCCCATTTGTTGAGGAGATTTCTTCACACATCAATTCCTTTCTCATGGGACTCACTTTTGGAAACTTCTGACCACATCCCCATTTTAAAAAATGTCATTTTCCAAAGATGAAAGGATCCCTTTGCAACTACCTTATAGAAGTAGTTCCATGAGTTTAGAGGATTTATTGGCTAAGACATCCATTGTCAAGGTTCAAATTGCGTTGCTCAACATTATTGTTGACTTATGCCTTAACTTTTTGGGAATTATTTCAGAAGAGAATTGTTTGTAACACACTCTTTTTGACACATCTGTTGTAAATCCTTTACTTTTAATTTAGTAAAATTTACAAAACATTATTTTCTTGCATGTTTGTAACAAATAGGTTTTTCAAGCCTCGACTTTAAGTAACATGATTTAGACATTTCCTCTTTCTAACTTGTATGATAGCGATTAGTTAGGGATTAAATAGGGATTCGCTACAAATATATTGCTAGGGATTAGTTATAGATTTTCCACAACTAGTTTGATAGGGATTTGCTATATCTAGTTTACTAGGGATTAGCTAGAGATTTGCTACAAACATTTTGCTAGGGATTAGCTAAGGATTTGCTACAAACATTTTGTTAGGGATTTGCAACAAGCATTTTGTTAGGGATTTGCTACAAGCATTTTGTTAGGAATTTTCTACAACTAGTTTGCTAGGGATTAGTTAGGGATTTGCTACAAACATTTTTCTAAGGATTTTCTACAAATATTTTGTTAGGGATTGGCTACATATTTCCTATAACCAGTTTGTTAGGGATTAGCTAGGAATTAGCTAGGGATTAGTTATGGAGTAGTTCCCTCGCAACTTAGCTACCTATAATTTAGCTACAATTTAATGTCCTCGCTGTTTGCTTGCTAATCCTTCACTAATTCATTTTGCGAAAGATCGACGAGGGATTAGGTAGGGATTGTTCCCTCGCAAATCTGAAAATTTGTTATAGTGACACCAACAAATTAATTGTGAATTTACATTGATTAATTTCAAAATCTAAGACAATAATTAATTGAATGATAATCCTTAGATAAGTAGTGAAAATCTATTTTGAAAGCAATGGAATTAACCTATTTTCGTTATCATTGTTTTTAAATCTTTTTATCTTTTACCAATTTTATTTCTATTTTATTTGACTAACCCTTTTCGTATAGTTTTTATAAGAAATAATTTGATAGAAATCAATTTCGTGTTCATTGGGAGATTACTGTTGTAACATCCCTACTGGAAATTACTTAATTAAAATAAATAAATGGAATATAGAAAATCAATCGACATAATTTTATTATTCCCAAACGCGGAAAAATTCAAATTATTTTTCAAAGCGCCACAATTTAAACATAACTAAATAAGAATTTTTTTAAAAGTCTTTAAAATCCAACATAATGAAATAACATCACAAAAAAATCCCTATCTCAATAGCCCCCAAGCTAGCCCTCTCTCCGTCTCTATGCATCACCAGCATCACCAGTAGCATCATCTGCTCTCGGGTAACAAATCACACGATCATCGCCAAACACAAACAAAAAGGGTGAGCTCAAAGATAATCAATAGAACAAGTTAATAAAATTAATAATGCACCCAATCGTTTGATTGTAGTTAGTTCTTGGCCAAGTCCTTAATATCCCAAGGCTTTTCAACCTTCAATTCACACAACATAGTTAGCCATGGACTCATGATTTATGATACTCACACAAACCTGCCCGCTCGTGGTCCTATCTCTACGAACCTCCCCGCTCGTAGTCCTGCTCTACGAACCTGCCCACTCGTAGTCCTACTCTATAGACATGCCCGTAGTCCAACACATGTGATCCACCAGTTACGTACCTCCTCGCACGCAACATCTCTCAAGTGTGAGCAAGGAACATACGAACCTACCTCGCTCGTATCCCCACACGAGAGTAACTGGATATGAACCTCCTCGCTCATATCATCACGTGTTCACCACCATCCATGAACCTACCCGCTCATGACAAAGCATCTCCTAATCCAAGTTTGCATTAATGCATACAAACAACACACACAAAAAACAAAGCCCGCAACCATATCGCTGGGCTTGAAACACAACATTGTACTATTCTCGCTTAGGCTAGTAGCCTTCGCCCAAGTGACCAGGCCTATCTCGCTTAACCTAGGCTCTTTCGCCTAAGCAAGCGCATTGCAAAGGCACAACTCGAATTCTCGCTTAGGCGAGACCTTCTCGCTTGGGCGAGATCGCTCTTCGCCTAGAACCAAAGTCTCCCGCCTAGGCGACGAGTCAAGCAGACACACACAAATTTTACATGATTTCTCGCTTAGGCGAGACACTCTCACCTAAGCGAGATGACTTATCGCCCAAAACAGGGCTCTCCGCTTGAGCGAGATGCTCGAGCAGAACCACACAATCCCCGCGATCTCTCACTGAGGCGAGGAACTCTCGCCTGAGCGATATTCTCTGTCGCCCAAAAAATGGGCTTCTCCGCTTGTGCGAGAGGCTCAACCAGAACCAGGGTCGAGTCTTTGCTACTTTCACCTAGACGAGCCTTGCTCGCTTGACTGAGAATAGTAGATGTCTTCCTTGTTCACGCACGCAAACATAAGAAAACAATGCCAAAACACATCTCAATCATTACCAAGCAATCTACCACAGCGCACAAGTCTTATGAACATGATTTAAGCCTAATTTGACCACCAAAATTTGAGATTTAATCATAAACACCATATGGTACAAAAAAACCCCATCATATTCATACAAACGCATAAAGGATTGCGCAAACAACATCAATACAATCAAACCTCTACATCATACCATATAGAGTATGAAAATTCATGCAAATCACATTCATACATACGCATTTTAGAATACACGAAATAGCTCCCCTTACCTGGAATTTCTTGCTGCAATTGCTCTTCTATCCTTTTCTTTATGGTACCCAAGAAACTCCCTTTGATATTCCAAGGTTTCAGCTCTGACTCTTCCAAAAATGAAATGGCAGTTCTCACAATTACCTCCAGAATCTCACTTTTTCAGGTCCAAAACCAGTTCCTCTCTTATGTTTTTCTCTCTCTCTTCCAAAATTACCTTAATTAAGCATCATTAACCCCAAAACGAAAATGATTTAATGTTTTGGTGTTAATGGTCATTCAAGGACCATTAGTGGCTGCCTTTTCAGCCCACATCCTTGCAGCTAGGGTTTTCTATACCCTTTCATATTCAAGTTAAAATTAAAATTTGGCAAAAAGATAGGTTAGTTTTGTTCTTATCAAAGTTTGAACCCACAACCCATCAATTCCCAAGTCAAGTGCACAACCAATTCAACTAATACATGTTTTATGATAATTCTTATAATTTTAGGATTACATTATCAATACTCACATCCACGCATAACATTAAAACAATGTACATTTCAAAAATATCATATAATTAACATACATAGGACTCAAACCCAAGTCCTCTCACATAAATAAATACTATCAACCATATAAGTTAATATTTTTCCATGTCACAATAATTATCATTAAATGCCATAAAGATTTCTACTACTCGCATTTATTAAATAATAATTTATTTAATTATTTAAATTTCTCGGGTCTTACAACTGCGACTTAGTTTATCCTCTCTATTTTGTTGGCTACTTTCTTAACAATACTAAAGTTGTTATAGATAAGTAGTATTAATTTGATCGTGTAAGACCTGTGAAAAACCAATTAATTAAATAATTAATTAATTAATAGATGAGGAAGAATGGGACTTTTATGACATTAAATGTTAATTGGTATGACTTGGAAAAGTACTAGCTCAAGTGATTGAGAGTACTTAATTGTGTGATAGGACTTGGGTTCGAGTCCTATGTATGCTTTTTGTGTGTTATTTGATTTAATTGTATTTTGATAATATAATTGTGACTTGTGAGTGATGTTCTAATCATAGGATTATAATGGTTATCACAAAATCTGAATTGGCTTAATGGTGGAGCTTAAGCCTTATGAGTGAAGGGTCACGGGTTCAAACCTTGAGGGACATAAAGTTGACTTTATTTTTGCTAAAATTAGGGTGACTTGAAGGTGAAAAGGCAAAGGCAAATCTAGCAGAAAGGGGGGCAACCAAGAGGGGGCTGGAAACCATTATATAATGATCCTTTAATAGAAATTAAACCCACCATAAAGCCTAATTTCGTTTTAACATTCTAACGCCTAAATGAGACACATATAAAAGATCATTTTGAGGGGAAAAGAGGGTTTTGGCAGTGCTGTCATTTGGCTTGTGAGAGGAATACGAGTTCTGAGAGTGTGAGGAGAGAATTGAATGCTATTGGAAGAAGATTTGAGAGGAAGAATTACGGGATTGAGAAATTGGAGAAGAACCTTCAAAGGCTACTAGTTGGTACCAAGATTTCAGGTTAGGGGAGCTGAACCTAATTTTCGTGTTGTTATTTTGGGTGTATGAATTTGATAATTGTATGTCATGGAATTTGTGTGGTATGTTTTATGATTCAGAATTTGGTTGGTTGAGATTGTGTGCAAAGCCATGCTATGCATTTTTGTGATTAGAGTAAGGGTTTTGGGTATTGAATGGGTATAATTGATTAAATGTTGGGTTTTAGTAGTTCCATTGGATGTAAACATATACTGATAGGTTGAGTGTTGATGTGGAATGCTTGGTATTGTATCTGTTGTGTTTTGGGTAAGGTTTTGGGTCTTTTCGTGATTGAACAGTGGTGAAACTCTACAAGTTTTGCCCAAGCGACTGCTTCTCACCTAGGCGAGAGTTGCAGAAGTTCATTCAGGGTTTAGGCTCGAGCAATTCGCTTAGGCGGTCAAGGTTGGGGTTGAGCAAAATGTAGTCTCGTTCAGGCGAGAATGGCACGCCTAAGCGAGTTGTGATGAAACATGTACCATTTTGAACGCGACTTCTCGACCAGGCGAGAAGTTTTGAGTTCTGAGCGATGGATACTCTCCCTTAGGCGAGAGTGGCTCGCCTAAGCGAGTGCACAAAGTGGTTTGACGCAAACTTTAAGTCGAATTCTCGTTCAGGCGAGGTCTGTGTGTTTTTGGGTACAAGTATGACTCGCTCAGGCGAGAAGAGCTCGCCTAAGCGAGATGAAGTGGTGATGCCACTGTTTCACGCTCGCTTAGGCGAGATGGGGTGGGTGGCTTAAGCGAGGTTGACTGGCTAGCATGGCGAAGAGCTCTAGCTTAAGCGAGTATACTATGAGTTTCAAGTTTCTATGCAACGTAGGACTTTTTGATTGTGAGTTTCTAAAGTGTAGGAATTATATGCTTGTGTTTGTGGTGTTTGGGCTTGAAGGACTAAGTCCAATAGGAGCATGGAATTGTGTAGTTCCCGTCGGCTACTAAGTGGCGAGGAGTCCTTAGTATGGTGATTACATGCGTCGGACACACGATGGGCAAGGAACTGTTATGTTCCCGTTGGCTGCTATTGAGCGAGGAGTCCATAGTATGGTGATTGCGTGCGTGCCATGGTCCGAGCGAGGGAGACTTTGATGTTTTACTACATACGAGGAGTCTGTGGGGCAGGACTATGAGCGGGATAGGCTCGTAGGGTTGGACCACGAATGGGTTGGTTTCGTGGGAGCATAGTGAAGTCCAAAGACCTAGTTCATGCATATGACTCATGAAGGACCATGAGATCAGGGATGGGTAATTTGGAAAATAATGAAATACTATCGTGACGTTATTTCTTTGGGATGGATGTCATATTTATTTTATATATATATATATATATATATATATATATATATATATATATATATATATATATATATATATATATATGTGTGTGTGTGTGTGTGTGTGCATCCTATCTGTGTGTGTGGCGATGATCGGATAACCTGTTATTCGGGAGCAGATGTTTTGACAGGTGAGCCAGGAGATGCTTAGAGGCGGAGTGCAGGGTCTATCTGGGGCTTTTGAAAGGATTTCTATTAAAGAATTTTGATGTAATTTTAATTATGTTAAACTTCGGTAGATTTATGAAATAAAGTAATTGCGAATAGTTGAATTATTTTACAATTAAAGTTTTTAAGTTTGTCCGCGTTTTAGGAAATTATAATTATAAATGAGGTTTATTAATAGCATTGTGTTTTATTTTAATTTTATTTATTCATGTACATTTATTTTAAAAGTAATATTCCTTAGGGATGTTACAATTGGTATTAGAGCAAAAGTCTTGAAAATATTTTAAATATTTTGGGGCTTTTAGGGGTGAGTTTATCGATTGTTTGTTTGTGTGACTGAATTTAATGCTGTAATTGAGTGAGTGGCTTTGCTTAACCAAGTGAATTGATTCTTAACAGTTGAAATGTGGCGTATTCAAGCTATGGCTGCTAACAGGAGGAGAAGGAACGGAAATGGTGTTGATGACATCGCAGAGGCTATTCACCGGATGGTGAATGCAATGCAGCCACCTGTAGCAGCACAGCCTAGAACGGCGATTGCACCAGTCAAGGTGCCAACTGTGGAGGACTTTTTTGTCACAAGCCAGCTGAGTTCACTGGCAAAGCCTCTCTTGATGAAGTGGATGCATGGCTCCGCAAATGTAAAAAGATTTTCAAGGTGATGAATTATGTGGATGAGCAGAAGCTTCTATTTGCCACCTATCTGCTGAATGAGGATGCTGAATATTGGTGGGTAGGCATGCAACAATAGATGGAGAGTAGGGAAGAGCCGGTGACTTGGGCCAACTTCAGGACTCGTTTCCTGGAGAAATACTTTCCAAATACAGCTAAGCAAGACAGAGAGGCTGAGTTTTTGGCTCTGCAAGAATGTGTTAATAAATTCGAGCATCTAGCAAGGTATTATTCTCAAGCAATCACTAAAGAGTGGAGGTGCCTTAAGTTTGAACAGGGACTCAAACATGAATTGAAGAAGGTTGTTACACCTCTGAGAGAAAGGAGATTTCCAGTATTGGTGGAACAAGCCAAGAGTGCAGAGTCCCTAGAAAGAGGACCAGATCTAGTGAGTCGACATCAGAAAAATGTCGCAGAGGCTAGGCAGATGAAGAAGCCTTACAGTCGACCATAGGCCTCTCAGGGTCCCACTTGCTACCAATGTGGCAGACCCCATCTGAAGAGAAATTGTCCTTAGTTGACAGATGGGGTAGGAGGATCAGGTGACCGTCACAAGTGTTTCATATGCGATAAACCAGGACATTTTGCCAATAATTGTCCAGAAAAGAAGAGTTTGGGTGTGAAGAAGACCGCAACATCACTAGCAGAAAGAGCTAGAACAGCTGGCAGGGTTTTCGCCATGACCTCCACAGAGGCTACTCAATCAGGTAATCTTATCCTCGAGCCATGTTTATTGTTGGGTCAATCAGTGTTAGTGTTATTCGATTCTGGAGCAACACAATCTTTCATCTCTAATGCATGTATAGGGAGATTGAGCTTGGAGAAACATGACTTGGGGTGTGAGTTACTTGTTTCGACTCCTTCCTCAGGTCAGGTGGCTACCAGTTCAGTCTGCATTGGGTCTTCAATGGTAGTGGCAGGTCGCATATTCAACGTGAACTTGGTGTGCTTGCCCTTGGAGGGACTGGATGTGATATTGGGGATGGACTGGTTGTCTAACAATCACATCATAATTGATTGTGGACGACGCAGTTTGGTATTCCCAGAACATGAAGGGTTGGAGTTGGTCTCAACTCGTGAGGCTGTGAAAATGCTGCAAGAAGGAGCCATGTGTTTTATGGTGATGGCTAAACCAGAGAAGAAAGGTGCAGCGGAGATGATTCAGAATATTCAGGTGGTTAATGAGTACGCAGATGTGTTTCCGAATGAAGTACTAGGATTGCCACCGAGTCAGGATGTTGACTTCACTATTGACTTAATTCCTGGTGCGGGTCCCGTGTCCATGAATCCATATCGAATGGCACCTGTAAAATTGGCAGAACTCAAGAAGCAAATTAAAGAGTTTGTAGAGAAGAAGTACATTCGGCCTAGTGCTTCATAGTGGGGAGCCCCTGTGCTATTAGTGAAGAAGAAGGATGGAAGTTCAAGACTATGCGTTGATTATTGGTAGCTGAACAAGTTAACCATCAAGAATAAATATCCACTGCCAAGGATTGACGATCTGCTCGATCAATTGAAGGGAACAGAAGTCTTCTCCAAAATTGACCAATGATCTGGATATCATCAGATCTTAGTCAAGCCCGAGGATGTCCAAAAGATGTCGTTTAGGTCGAGGTATGGGCATTTCGAGTATGTGGTGATGCCATTTGGAGTAACAAATGAACCAGCGATATTCATGGATTACATGAATAGAATCTTTCGGCCTTGATTAGATAAGTTTGTCGTTGTCTTCATAGACGACATTCTTATTTACTCTAAGACGGGAGAAGAGCATGCTGACCACCTGAGGGTTGTATTGAAGATACTCAAAGATCACCAGTTGTATAGGAAGTTGTCCAAGTGTGAATTTTGGCTAGAAGAGGTATAATTTCTTGGACATGTCATCACAGCCAAGGGCATTGCAGTGGACCCGGCTAAGATTGAGATGGTGCTTAAGTGGGAAAGGCCTAAGATAGTGACAGAGGTGCGAAGTTTCTTGGGCTTAGCAGGTTATAACAGGAGATTCGTGAAAGGGTTCTCAAAGAAGGTGAACCCTTTGACACATCTTACAAGAGAAGATTAGCCGTTCTCTTGGACTAAACAGTGTGAGGAGTGTTTTGAAGAGATGAAGAGGTGTTTGATTACCGCTCCAGTGCTAGTAATTCCTGATACAAAGAAGATATTTGAAGTGTATTGTGATGCATCATATCAAGGTCTGGGGTGTGTATTGATGCAAGAAAGGAGGCCAGTGGCATATGCTTCTCGTCAACTGAAGATGCATGAGAAAAATTACCCGACTCATGACTTGGAGTTAGCCGCCATTGTGTTTGCTCTTAAGTCTTGGAGGTAGTACCTATACGGGTCTAAATTTTAAGTTTTCAGTGATCACAAAAGCCTGAAATACTTGTTCGATCAGAAGGAGTTAAATATGAGACAGCGCATGTGGATGGAGTACTTGAAGGATTACGACTTTGAATTGCTTTATCACCCAGGCAAGGCAAATGTCGTAGCCGATGCTTTAAGTCGTAAAAAGATGCATATGTCTTGCATGATGGTAAAGGAGTTGGAGTTAATTGAGAAACTCCGAGATATGAATCTAGGAATGTAGTTTGGGGAAGGAGTCATATAATGCAGCTTGTTGAAATTCACTAATGAGTTCTTAGATGAGATACGTGTGGGTCAGGGACATGATATGGAGTTGCAACAATTTATAGGATGGCTGGGTACAGATAAAGGAAAGGACTACCAGATGGGAGCGGACAACATTAGGGTGTGCATGCCTGGGGAACCCTTATTCAAGAGGCAGATTCTGAAGGAGGGTTATCAGAGTCGTCTTAGCTTACACCCCGGTATGACTAAGATGTACAAGGATTTGAAGGAGTCCTTATGGTGGAATGGGATGAAATCGGACGTAGTAAACTTTGTTGCTCAATGTTTAGTATGTCAAAAGGCCAAAATTGAACATCAAAGGCTGGGAGGTACACTGCAACCATTGGAAGTACCTCAGTGGAAGTGGGACAATATCTCTATGGATTTTGTGACACACTTACCAAAATCGACAAGAGGGCATGATTCAGTCTGCGTAATAGTAGACAGACTGACCAAATGTGCGCACTTCTTACCTATAAATCAGAAATGGTCGATGGATAAGCTAGCAGAAACATATATACGGGAGGTGGTAAGATAACATGGGGTGCCAGAAAGCATAGTGTTAGATCGGGATCCGAGATTCACTTCACAGTTTTGGCCATCCTTGCAAACAACCTTTGGTACTCAGCTAAGAATGAGTTCAGCTTATCATCCTCAAATGGATGATCAATTCGAGCGGACTATCCAATCCCTAGAAGTTTTGTTGAGATTTTGTGTGCTGGACCATCTGGGAAATTGGAATGATGTGTTACCCATGGTAGAGTTCACATACAATAATAACTATCATGCTAGTATTAGAATGGCACCGTATGAAGCACTATATGGAAGGAGGTGTAGAACTCCATTGTGTTGGTATCGGGATGGTGAAGCATTTGTACTTGGGCTAGAGTTTCTGCAACAGACGACTAATAAAGTCAAGTTGATTCAGAAACAGATGCGAGCAACTCAAAATAGGCAGAAGTCTTATGCTGATAAGAGGAGATGGCCATTGGAGTTTGAGGAGGGAGATCATGTATTCCTCCGAGTTACTCCAACCACAGGTATCAGAAGGGTTCTTAAATCAAGGAAGTTGACTCCGAGATTTATAGGGCCCTATCACATCACACGGAGAATTGGAACAATGGCGTATGAGATTGCTCTACCCCCTCACCTAGCCAACTTGCATAATGTGTTCCATGCCTCGCAATTGAGGAAATACATTGCAAGCCCAGACCATGTGTTAGAGTCAGATGAGGTGCAAGTGCGAGAGGATCTGACCATACCAGTCGGACCGGTTCGTATACTGGATACACAAGTCAAACAACTTAGGGGCAAGGAGTTAAAGACAGTGAAGGTACTCTAGGATGAGACAACATAGGAGATGACGTGGGAGACGGAGGACGTCATGAGGAGGTCCTACCCTAACTTGTTTTCAGGGTAAGTCTCATTTTCGAGGACGAAAATTCTTTTGAGGTGGGGGGAATGTAAGACATGTGGAAAAACAATTAATTAACTAATAGATGAGGGAGAATGGGACTTTTATGACATTAAATGTTAATTGGTATGACGTGGAAAAGTACTAGCTCAAGTGGTTGAGAGTACTTAATTGTGTGAGAGGACTTGAGTTCAAGTCCTATGTATGCTTTTTGTGTGTTATTTGATTTAATTGTATTTTGATAATATAATTGTGACTAGTGAGTGATGTTATAATCATAGGATTATAATGGTTATCACAAAATCTGAATTGGCTTAATGGTGGAGCTTAAGCCTTATGAGTGAAGGGTCATGGGTTCAAACCTTGAAGGACATAAAGTTGACTTTATTTTTAATAAAATTAGGGTGACTTGAATGTCAAAAGGCAAAGGCAAATCTAGCAGAAGGGGGGGCAGCCAAGAGGGGGCTGGAAACCATTAATTATATAATGATCCTTTAATAGAAATTAAACCCACCATAAAGCCTAATTTCGTTTTAACATTTAAACCCCTAAATTAGACACATATAAAAGGTCATTTTGAGGGAAAAAGAGGGTTTTGGCAGTGCTGTCATTTGGCTTGAGGAATACGAATTCTGAGAGTGTGAGGAGAGAATTGAGTGCTACTGGAAGACTTGAAAGGAAGAATTAGGGGATTGAGAAATTGGACATGAACCCTCAAAGGCTACTAGTTGGTACCAAGATTTCAGGTTAGAGGAGCTGAACCTAATTTTTGTGTTGTTATTTTGGGTGTATGAATTTGATAATTGTATGTCATGGAATTCGTGTGGTTTATGCTGTGATTCAGAATTTGGTTGGTTGAGATTGTGTGCAAAGCCATGTTATGCACTTTTATGATTAGAGTGAGGGTTTTGGGTATTGAATGGGTATAATTGATTAAATGTTGGGTTTTAGTAGTTCCATTGGATGTAAACATATACTGATAGGTTGAGTGTTGATGTGGAATGCTTGGCATTGTATCTGTTGCGTTTTGGGTATGGTTTTGGGTCTTTTCGTGATTGAACAGTGGCGAAACTCTACAACTTTCGCCCAAGCGACTCCTTCTCGCCTAGGCGAGAGTTGCAGGAGTTCATTCAGGGTTTAGGCTCGAGCAATTCGCTCAGGCAATCAAGGTTGAGGTTGAGCGAAACGCAGTCTCGTTCAGGCGAGAATGGCTCGCCTAAGCGAGTTCCAATGAAACCTGGCGAGAAGTTTTGAGTTCTGAGTGATGGATACTCACGCTTAGGCGAAAGTAGCTCGCCCAAGCGAGTGGACGAAGTGGTTTGATGCAAACTTTAAGTCGAATTCTCGTTCAGGCGAGGTCTATGTGTTTTTTGGGCGCAAGTATGACTCGCTCAGGCGAGAAGAGCTCGCCTCAGCGAGATGAAGTGATGAAGCCATTGCTTCACGCTTGCTCAGGCGAGATGGGGTGGCTTAAGCGAGGTTGACTGGCTAGCCTGGGCGAAGAGCTCTAGCTTAAGCGAGTATACTACGAGTTTCATGCTTGTGTGCTTAAGCGAGTATACTACGAGTTTCATGCTTGTGTACGACGTAGGACTGTTTGATTGTGAGTTTCTAAAGTGTAGGAATTATATGCTTGTGTTTGTGGTGTTTGGGCTTGAAGGACTAAGTCCAATATGGGTCTGGGATGTGCTTTATGGTTGGGACGCATGATGGGCTTTATGGAACTGTGTAGTTCCCGTCGGCTGCTAAGTGGCGAGGAGTCCTTAGTATGGTGATTACATGCGTCGGGGGCACGATGGGCAAGGAACTGTTATGTTCTCGTTGGCCGCTATTGGCCGAGGAGTCCATAGTATGGTGATTGCGTGTGTGCCATGGTCCAAGCGAGGGAGGCTTGGATGTTTTACTACAGACGAGGAGTCTGTGGGGCAGGACTATGAGCGGGATAGGCTCGTAGGGTTGGACCACGAATGGGTTGGTTTCGTGGGAGCACAGTGAAGTCCCAAGACCTAGTTCATGCATATGAATCATGAAGGACCATGAGATCAGGGATGGGTAATTTTGAAAATAATGAAATACTCTCATGACGTTATTTCTTTTGGATGGATGTCATATTTATTTTAT
>Ga0209589_1002979_pt1 | contig 29567 bp, 15 predicted proteins | sample CowpeawhiteBW_FD_187525 | JGI IMG/M metagenome (GOLD analysis project Ga0209589, IMG submission 187525) | Root nodule microbial communities of legume samples collected from California USA - Cow pea white BW (SPAdes) (version 2) | ecosystem: Host-associated > Plants > Roots > Nodule | place: USA...
GATTCATCGTAACACTTGTAACACATAGCTCGGGGATGAGCAGCTCAGGTTCGAGCAGAGGTATCCACCACAAGTGCAAGCATCCGCTGAATCCGACTAAGTTATACGTATCCGGATGAGTCGAGTCAAGTCGTAGTGTATTGAATGAAGAGTCATAACATGCTTGGTAGTTGTATGGATATTGGATGATGAAATATGATTGATTATATGATGATTATGCCTTTGGCTCTAGCTTATCCTGTGTATTGCATGGTTGTCTTGTATGTGGTTCTTCTTTCTTGCGATGATCATCAATTTAATTGATGGGAACAGATGGGCGAGGTTCCAGAGGTCAGCAAAGAGATGGAGATTCCGCTGCATAGCCACGTGAACTAGTTTACTTGACTGCATGAGTTTGTTAGGGTTACGACCCATGTACCAGTTCATCCTTAGTATTATGTACTCTGGTTTCTTTTGGGCATCGTGGTGTGCCATAGGTTGTATGGAGTTGAGTTTGAAACTCCCAGACCGTGCTTTTATGTTATCTTTATCGTGACGCTCCTTTAATTTCATGTACTTAATTAAATGGGGTGTTACATATTTAGCTACTATTCTCCAAATATAACATTAATTTACACCATATTAGTTCTACAAGATATTACAATTTAATACATTTGTTAACACGAAACAAGATTTTTTAATAGTGTTACACGCCAAAAGTTAAAAAAAAAATCGATTTTGGATTTTTATATATATATATATATATATATATTATCATTTTTATATTTATATAATATAATAAAATAATATATAATAATATAAATAATAATTAATTAAGTAATAATAATAAAATTAGTATAAATAATAATAATTACTATTATTATTATTATATTTTATTTGAAACTATTTTATCATTGTGCAAAGTAATAATCTTTTATTTTTATCATTTGAAACATTTTTTATACTTCTAATAATTTTCATAAACTTTCAACTCAAATTCATTAATTTATTGTTCTAATCTAAACAATCACGTCTTCATCTCATTTTTCAATCAAGTCTATTATCTAAAATTTATCTTCAAATCTAAAAACAATATAAGAAAAGTGTTAGAAATATATTTTTTAATATACATTTTATTATTTGATTTCAATTTATTGAAAATAATAAAAACAAGTGATAGTCATCTAAATTCATTATATTGAAAAGAAAAGAAAAACAACAACCAAAATAAATAAGTTAAACTACTAATATTTCCACTATATTAGTAATATTGAACCACAATATGCCCTCATTCTGCGATTTCATCCTCCACCTTTGAATGAAACACAAAACTTGGAAAAGCAGTTGTCACGTCCCTGCATTATTTCCATAACTCACGAGTTAAACAATAACAATTACAATTTCTCAACAAAAGTGATTGAAAATTTTCAATAAAAAAAGTTATTTCAACATACCTCAAGAAAGGTAACGTCATAACTTTCAACAATGAAGGGTTTTCATAAACGAAGTTTTTCCACTCATATTTGTCTATTTTCCCATCTTGATTAGGGTCAGCATCCATGAAAGTCTACTCATAAAAATAAAAGTCAACATAAGTTTTTTTTTTTTTAACAAGTAATGAAAGATTAAGAGGAAATTAATAGAAGTAATATGAAAGTTTAAGCGTTTTCAACAAACGTAAACTCACGAGTCTAGACTCTTTACTGATTTTTTTGTGTGTTGTTTTTTACTAAGCATTAAAAATATATTGTGTTGGCCTTTTAGTTATCTTTTTAATATATTTGAAAACATCAAAATTAATGGTAATCAATGTATTATGGAGACACAACAAATAAACAACATCAAAAAAACCCAGCAGAAAACCCAAATTCTTAAACTCACCTTGTTAATAATCATTTCTATCATTTCCTCTGGCAACTTAATTTCTGCTTCACATAGAAGTGCATTTATCATTTGCTTGACCTGTCAACAATCATAACATAGATAAATTGTGTATATAACAACATTTAGATTATAATTTCATTTATACAAAAAAAATGCATGAAAGAAAATGATTTAACATTTTACCTCGTGACGCTCTATGAATCCTGTGTTATCTAAATCGTACAACTTAAACGAAACTGTAGGAAAACTCACAAGAAATTATATCATTTGATTTAAGAATAAACCAAAATATTAAAATTAATTAAATAGGTTTTAATTCGACTTTTTACATGCTATTTTGACTTCAATTGGTGTAGATGGGTGAAAAACATTGAGTGCTCTTACAAAATCACCAAAGTCAATCACTCCTTTCTTCTTTACATCAAATAGATCAAAGATCTACATGTTAAAAAAGAAAATTGTTAAGAGAAGTAATTAGAAGTTAGCCATTTAATTAAATGAATCTAAGTAATTAGAAAGATTAGTTATGAGTTTTGAATTATTGTAAAAAAGATTTTCCAAAAATAAAAATTATACTACTTGTATTACAAAACATCTATTTAAAGTTATAAAAAGTGCAATATGTGGCGAATTAAACAAGCTTGCAAACAATATTAACAATAATAAAACAATTATTTTAAAAAGAAAATAAATATTCTAAAGTACCCGACTCGCAAAGAGGTTTTCCTTTTTCTTCTTGTTAAAAATTGCTAGTTGAAATTCCTCCTGAAAAAAATACTTATTCTCATTGTTAGGATTAGGTACTTGAAGGTCGAGGTTTTTGTTCACATGTAAGTAAATTTGTATTCTGATATTACGAAAATGAGCAAATTTTTAAAAAATTACAAAAATAGACAAATTGTGGAGCCCCCACACGTTTTTTAAAAGAGAAATTGTGCACAAAATATTACAAACATAAATATGATTGAATAAGATATATATATATATATATATATATACATATATATATATATATATATATATATATATATATATATATATATATATATATATATATATATATATATAGATAGATAGATAGATAAAAAGATAGATAAATATAGAGAGAGAGAGCCAGTTTATTAATTAGACGCAAAGTATGTTGTGCATATTTAAATTCTTTTAAAGTCTAGAAAGTCACACATTGACTAGAGATAAGATAATTTCATAATATATAAGTGGGTGCAAACCTCATTTTACAAAACCAATTTTGTGAAATTAGCCGATTTTGTGAAATTGAATTAGACTTAAAGTTCACTACTTAACATAAAGTGTGATAATGTCATTTCATAATTTACTTAATAGGTATGACTAAAGAAGTGATAACCTAATTCAAACAACATATAAATGAAACCTATTAGAATTATGATAAAGCAGGAAAATTATAGTAATAACAAAGTTGTCGTAAAAAGAATGGAGGTTCTATTTGTTACCTTGCTTATTAGACCATCATCAATGACAGACTTACTAATGTTCTTAAACAGCTCATAAAGTGCTTCAACATCACTGACACTAACTGGGAAACCAAAAAATTAACAAATAAGATTAAAGCTATAAGAGAGTGTGTCTTGTTTTAAAAAAATATTATATAACAAGCAACATGACTCAAATGAATGCATTAATACATTCATAATAGGCTAAACTCAATTAATTATTTGATATTTTGATCATCTTTCAAATTTTCTACCAGGATAGAGTAAAAATTGTTGATGCATCAAAAAATGCTCTGGTTATTGGTTGTTTTCAAGTTGAACAAAAACCCAAGTGAGACTAAAGTTTCACTCTAGAAAGAAACTAGCATATGCATTTGATTTGTGCTGTAACAATATCATTTGTGTTACTTTAAATTTATTTTCCCACAAATAAAGGTTGGTTTTGTCTTTATGACAACATCACAAAAAAAAAAAAAAATCTCAAAAACAAAAACAATGTTACAATTGCGAAAGAATCATTAGCATTATGATCTTAGGAAAAAGAACACTTACAAGCTGTCTCTGACGCAAGAGCAACGGGATCTTCCATGGGAATTTCCCTTACTTTGGAGTGGAAACAACCCATTTATGAAGGGAATGTAAGCAATTGAACACGTACTAGAATAGTAGTGTTCCAGCTTTAGTTGAATATGTTGCTAAAACATCTTATAATTTCCAATTGCAAACCCAGATTCAAACATCATAAGAAGAAGAATTAATTCGTCAGTAATAAATCAACATAATTAACATTAGAGGCAAATGAAAATAAATTAAGCATCTCATGATATTTAATCACAAAACGACAATTTCTGGAAGACCAACTCTTAAATTTTTTGTTTGTTTGAAAAAGAAAAAAAATTGCAAGAAACGATATGGTTTTTAACATTGGCTTATCATGATGATATTTACGAGAAGGTATGAACGATGAATTGAATTGAATTACAAAAGGTTCGGATATGTAACAAACAAACTCATAAAAACAACAATTTCACAGATTTAATCGATAGATTGTATAAATTAAGATCCATAACCAACATTGTATCCTTAACTCATACATCAAACAAGGAAACATATGATACAATTGTCAAACGAAAAGCCGTTAAATTTTGAGACATTGAAACTAATTTCTCTTCATCATGCATGCAAAAAAATCTTATAGCAATGAACGTGAAACCCTAAACAAAACATTTAATTTATCATGAAAGAACACAAATGTTGAAACATAATGTCGTGAAAAATGACATGGGAGAAAAGACTCACCAGCTTCAAAACTTGGCCACATAAATTGGCGTTTGATGTTTTAACTAAATATATGTGGCCATTGGTTCAATATTACTAATGGAAATATAAGGAAAAGAAAAGAAAAGAAAGGAGATAAATTATTATTGAAAGAGAAGAAAGTGAAATCTAAGAGTGAAATTTAAGGGTTATATAGAAGGATGTTGGTGCCAATATTGTCCTCAACCTAAGTAAGGTTGGCAATGCCAATCAAAATCATTTGAAACAAATCATATAACCAATGACATATTCTTAAAATAAACTAGACAACTATACAATAACTTCACACATCGTAAAGTCCAACAACAAAATTCATGTTTTCATTATTTCAAATTAGCGTAAAAAATGTTCCTATATTCAGTTCTATTATTATGATAATAAAAAAATATATTTTGTATCATAATTATTGAATAAATAAGATAATTTTTATAATTTTATTATAACTATTTTTTTTTATTTTAAGTAGTTAATTAAATTTAAAAAACAATTATAAAATTTAAAAGTTAAGATAATAAAAAAGATTTATATTAATAAAAGTAAAACTAGTAAGAAAATGTGTCCATCAAAAACAGTCATGAAATTCTTACATAAACCACTAATTTTTATTAATAGGTATATAGTTTTTAGACTCAATTCTTAAATTACAATTTTTTTTAAATCATAAATTTAATTTTTAACTATCTTACATAGATAAAATTATTTTATATTTTATAGCTTTCACAATTCTCGTACTTTGTAGTTTTATGCAAAATGTTTCGTACTTCTTTACTTTAACATTGGTTTACATAATTTACTTTTGTGCTATATGGTATGGTTAAGTGTTGCTAAATATATATTAATATTATTTTTTCTTTTTTTTGAAAAAATTTGTAAACATAATAGCTGTTGGACAAACTGGTGTTTTCAATTTCCCAATATGTAAAGAAGTATGCGTGCGGTCTTCCTTTTAACTTTTAAGAGTGTCTTTTTTATGTAACTATAAAAATTGATTTTTCTCGACACATCCTTATTTAAACAAACATAATTATAAATTGAACGGTAATTAAAAAAATATTATCCAAAATTATAAATAACTTTAAATAGTGGTATAAGACAATAAAATTCCTGTTAAGATTAAAAATAAAATAGAAAACGGGACACCGTGAGCCATGCGTTGAGTTAGACAAAGACAGTTTCTTCTTTATTTTTCAAAATTCTAATTTGATGGCTCAACCACCCACCAGTGAGGTGAAGGCTAAGCATTTTTTTATATATATTAATCTCTTTATTTTATTAATAATGTTTTCGTACACAACATGGATTAAAAGGGAATTTTATTGAAACTATTGTAAAATAATAAAACTTAAATGACTCTAGAGATTTTTTTTTGGCGTTTTAAATAAAAGTTAAATAATCATTCAAAATACTTCTTACATGATACTGTAACTAAAATATATAGATAGAACAACTGTTATAACTGGAGTTGCTTTGTGGGCCGTTCAGATAAACACGTTGCAACAAATTTAACGGCGGAGATGAATCCATTTATGGTGTTTTAGCATTGACTTTTAAAATAAAATAAAATAAAATAAAAACGTCAATTTTGTAAGAAAAGTAATAGCAGAAGAAAGCTTAATCAGGTGGGACCCAGTGCTGCGCGAACGTTATTCTCCAAATTTCAAAGCGAAAGCAACCTTATAATGCCTCCATTCCAACACGCTTAAAACATATTTCTTTCCTTTATTTTATATATTTCAACACAATTTCGTCTCTATTTAAGATCCACTTTAGATTTTATCCTAACGAGATTTTTTTCATATGTAATTGGACAGTTAACGAATCATTTATCAAACTTTAGTCTCACATATGAGATAAATATACCTTAACGTGAGAAGGGATGTGTTGAAAATCCCATATCGACTAGAGATAAAATTAATTCACAATATATAAAAAAATACAATCACCTTATAAATCGACTTTGTTAATTCCACTTCTAACATGATTAAAAGAAAAAAATCAGATTCTTTTCAATTATCACAGTTTTTGTTTTCTGACTTGAAAATACTCTAGGAAGAAAATTAAATATACCTTTTAAGAGAATAATGCAATTTTTTTATCTTAACAATACATAACAATTAAGTTGTTCAGTTTGTTTACAAAATTGATATATAACCCGTTAATTTTAAATTCAAGTCTTTAACCTATGCACTTAATGTTTAAAATGTTATTTTAATATAACTTGATAAACCTCACAGGATTATGTTTCACACCTAGTTTATAATTCTCTCATCTAAATTTTTATCAGACAGTATTGGTCATTCTCATTTTCTTTTGGGTATGGCTCATACTACCATCTACACTTAAAAATCACTTTTTTTTTTGGTTTTTTCTCACGACATGTATGTTGCTTGGATCGGAGTAATCATCATTATCAGTTACCAATCATTAACAAATTTTGGTATGTAATGAATCCATATCTTCTTGTCCATCTATTTATGTAACAATCACATAAATGCACTCCTTATCTTTTGGTGTGAACGAGGATGTCGTAATGCACAGTTAGCTTCGTAGCAGCGACTAATTTCTTTGGAGTAAACTTTACTTTTGCCTCTTCAAAATGTCCTTGTCTTTTACACTGTTTTGAACAAACCTCATCACCGTACTTGGTACTCAGAACTAAGAATTTATACCCAAAAATAATGAACATAAATTGCTTTTACAGTTGAAGAACAACAAAGGTAAAGAGGGTGAGTTCAGTTTATTGAGTTTTAACTCTTTTTCGCTTCCCCCCATTGATGATAACTGCACATGCTTCGTTCCCTCTTGGCTTTGGCTTTCGATTTTATTTAATTTAATTTGAAGTGTTCTTTGTTTCCCTTGTGTAACTGTTTATTATATTTGGCCTCATTGGACTTTTAATGTAAGGTGATAAAGAGTATATAAAGCCATATCCATTTTCTTATTTGGGTTTTCTATTGTGAAAAGGTTTGGTCTGATTTTTGAGGCTTTGGTGAGAGTGGATATGGAAGAAGAACGGTACGAGACTCTGAAGGAGCTTGGTTCGGGGAACTTTGGAGTGGCGAGGTTGGCCAAAGACAAGAAGACAGAGGAACTTGTTGCTATCAAATACATAGAAAGAGGAAAAAAGGTCATGAAATTTTATGATGAAACATTTGATGATTCAGTTTTTTCCTTCAGCAATCTGAATTTGACTCATTCAGATTTCTCTTCTGCTTTGCATTCTCAGTTTGATTTGTGAAAACTCTATTCACCTCAATTTCCAGATACAATCCAGTTCCTTGATCCTTTGCTGATCTCATTCTGTCGGAAAGATATTTATCAAAATAACTAGCTCACCTCACCTGATCCTCCTTATCCTTAGATCAGCCTCACATTTTTTTTTTGCTGAATTTTTTCCCCAAATTTGTTCTCATCTTACATTCCTCTGAGTAAGTTATGTTTGCCGTTTCAGATTGATGCGAATGTCCAAAGGGAAATAGTAAATCACCGATCTCTAAGGCATCCCAATATTATTAGGTTCAAAGAGGTAAGAGTTTGTTTCCGTACTCAAGCTGTTCCTTGATTAGGATTTGTTTTTTTCAACTTATGTGATAGTTGTAAGAATTTTTTGCTCTTACAGCTTTCATACAAACACTGCTTCTGCTTCAGACTTGATTTTAGACTATAAACAAAACAAAACAAAACAAAACTGTGTAGTTCATTGATGTTATTGGCTCATAAAGAAATGCAGGTGTAACTCATAATAGGGTGTGTTCTATTGAAAGCTCTCTGAAGTTGTATTCTCATTCTGGAAGTTAGATTTTTTTCTGCAGGTATTTCTGACCCAAACTCATTTAGCTATTGTCTTGGAGTATGCTGCTGGAGGTGAACTCTTCGATAGGATATGCAATGCTGGTCGATTGAGTGAAGATGAGGTTGATCATTTGTTTGTGTGTGCGTGTGTGTGTAGTAGTAGATCCTCTATAAGTAAAAATTATCAAGTGATGGTTTTGATGAATTCCCTTTATCGCAGGCAAGATTTTTCTTCCAGCAACTAATATCTGGAGTTAGCTATTGTCATTCCATGGTATATATAGGCATTCAGAAAATTTTCTTCTTGTTCATTTAAAGCCCTGTGTAGTTATATCATCTTATGTATCCTACTACTCCAGCAAATATGTCATAGAGATCTGAAACTAGAAAACACTCTACTTGACGGAAATCCAGCTCCTAGACTTAAAATTTGTGACTTTGGATTCTCCAAGGTTTGTAACATCTCACCAAAGTGAACCCTTTTTCATATATTTTTCTGTGAATTCGGTAATCAATTTAACATTGAAATGCAGTCTGCTTTGCTGCACTCTCAGCCTAAGTCAACGGTTGGAACTCCTGCATACATTGCTCCAGAAGTTTTGTCACGAAAGGAATATGATGGAAAGGTATTGTGAACTGTGCTTAATGATTCTGCAAAGTGAAACTATGATGACATTGTGAAAACATGGTGAATTTGGGTCTGAAATTGGGAATTCTGTAGATTGCAGATGTTTGGTCGTGTGGTGTGACTCTTTATGTGATGTTAGTTGGAGCATACCCATTTGAAGATCCAGAAGATCCTAAGAATTTCAGAAAGAGTATTGGGGTGAACTCTTACTTGACTTAAAAGAGATCCTTTATGATTAATACCTTTGATCTATAGCAGCAAGATTAAACTCTGATTCTCTCGTTGGCAGAGAATTATGAGTGTTCAATACGCCATACCCGACTACGTTCGTGTTTCTAAGGAGTGCAGGCATCTTATCTCTTCTATTTTTGTTGCCAATCCTGCCAAGGTACGTAACTATCATTAATACCGTCACTCTCATATATACAAAACTACAAATCATTATCTTCAGACACAGGCTAAAAGCTTGTAATTAGAAATCATCAGGTGTTCCAAAACATCTTATGTTTATTGTTTACGGTATGAGTCTAAGTCTCACATTAGGTAAAAATAAAAAATAATACTCTTCATTGGAAATGCTTTCAATTGAGAAGGAGTGTACTAGTATGGAAGAGACTCATTCTTAGAAATGTTGAAAATCCAAGTGAGTCTAAGTCTCACATTAAATAAAAAAGTTAAACAATATAAGATAGAAGACTCTATATCTATTGTCTTAAATCTTAAATTGAAAAATAATCCCTTATTAGAGTTAGATTCAGGTGTCATTAATGTTGTGAATTACCATTGAACATCTTTCCTTGAAAGACGCATCATTTAGTTTGTCTTTAAGTTTCTAACACTTTACTACATATCATAATGTACCTGACTAAATTCATACTTTATAATTGTCATGAAAACATTTTAGCAAGTTATCAATATGTCGTTGATATAAAACATTTATCCATTTTGTTTGTGACTAATCTTTTTTGAAGTGATTTGTTTTGTAATAATTGAAGTGTATTAGTATTAGTAATTTGTATTATTTTCATGGTTGTTGAAAGAGGATCACCATGTCGGAGATAAAACAACACCTTTGGTTTAGGAAGAATTTACCGAGGGAGATAATTGAGGCTGAAAGAAGAGGTTACGAGGAAACACAAAAGGACCAACCAAGCCAGAGTGTGGAAGAAATAATGCAGATCATAGAAGAAGCAAGGACAAAGATTCAAACTAGTGAGCAAACTTCGACAGGACCGTCGAACGTTGTACGTGGTGGTGAGGCTAACGAGGAAGTTGATGACCACTTTGCCAAATATCTAGTCCTTGAGTAATTTACGGTTGAGCAGATTCTATATAATTTTGTTTACCAAATTTACTATGACGACTTCGTGTGTGTGAGGTATATAGGTTGGGTATGGAACAATTTGTATCACTTCCAATTGAAGTTCACACTTTCTAAAACACCAAATTGAAAAACAAGTTTTGTGTAAAAATGATCTTGCTTTCATTAACGTATTTCATTTAAGTATCTTATATAACTTAGTGATTATTTTATATATTCAAATAACTAGTTATTTTATTTCAATAGATCAAATCTAACAAAATAACCTATTTCCTTATATTACTTCATCACAATAATTTATTTAACATAATATGAAACAAAATATTACATTAATTAGAAGATAAAATTGAAAAAGTTTATATGATAACATTGAACTTTACTCAAATATCGAGTTATAACATGAAGTAAAAAAATGAAAAGAGAAAAAAAATGTTACATACCTTAACTACAAATTTATCATAGTATACTTTAAAGATTATATTATAAGTTTATTAACTATAATCGATTCACTTATTTTCGGTTTATAATATCGAACTCAATCATTTTAATAATATTCAAAACTAAATGTCAAAGTTAATAATTTATATTTAGATTGAGTTTTTTACTATTTTTTATACTAATTTATATTCAATATTGATATTTACTTTGTACTAATTATTTTCGTCTACTAACTAAGGTGTTAGAACGTTTTTTTTTTTACGAATTTTTCATTTTGGACCCTTGTTAAAATCCACATCTCAATTGATACAAAAGAAACCAATGATCATAACTTCATAAAGAGATGAATCCAAATATATTAATTTTTTTAAGACAATTACAGAAGGATCGCATATTGAATAAAATATTGGGAGTCCGAAAAAAATATGTCTCATTTTTGTTTTTAAATCGGTGTGAGACTAATAAATTTATGACTCACTCAACATTAGTAAAGTATCATCTTTTAACCACGTTTTCTTTTTCATTTACAAAATTTAAACGTACAATTTTATTTTAAATGATAGAATCTAATACTAATTGAACGAATTTTATATTAATAAAATATTTTGTTTATAATTACAATATTAATTAAAATGTGTGGTTTAGTTAATATATTTTGTTTAATTAATATATTTTAAAACATCAATATAAATGTTTATTGGTGTATTTTGAAGATATAACAGAGACTACATCACAGAAAAATAAAACAAAAAAAATCTAAAATTTGACTGAAATATATATTTTTTCAATTTATTATTTTAATTAAAATGCATTTTCTTTGACATGTCCGAAATATACCATTCTTGTATTGTATGGCATTCAAATTAGCCAATTATTTACAATAATGATCGTACAGCTATCGATATTATGACACTACATTTTTTTTTATTATCATTTAATATTATTTTTTATTATTCACTTTCTCTTATTTATAGAAATATAACAATTATTCTTTGTTAATATTATTTTACAAAGAATAGTCAAATGATCGTTAAATCAAATGCTGTCAAAAAATATTTTTTCTAACATTTATTTAATTTATTTTAGATAATAATAAATTCGATACTTTTTTTAGATGATTTTCAGATACTAAATTTTTTTTCCAAAATAAGTTAAATCTAATATGTCACTTTGCATGAACCCTTATTTGCTCTGTGTGAAGGATGAAAACAGAGTCAGCACTACTTCACATAGAAGTGTTTGTATGGTGCAAGTAAAAGCCTTTTTTGTTTTTCATTATTTAATAAATTGAACATATGGACTAAAATATTATCTCTTTAATAAATTTTCAACCGTTGAATTTACCCACATGGTTCATTATTATTTGAGTTATACTATTCAACTGTCAAAAACTTAGTTACGCCTTAATTTTATTATATTTTATTATATTATAACAATTTGTAATAATGGAGCTCAATTATTTCACCACTTTCTGTTTTTCTTTAATGTTTGGTATCAGCATCGAATCGAAATCATCCCAAACAAACGAGACAACACGTTCTTGTAACATTGTCAAAGACTCATTTGGGACCAAAAAGAAAATGGACAAAATGCCATCGATCTGAACTCTGAACCCAGAGCGTCCAATTCAAAACTCTTTCCACCATTTCTTCCATTCCAAGCTTTTGAATCACCACGACGTGGCATGACCCTTCTCTCTTCCATTTCATTTGCACTGTCACTGTTGTTTCCCACTTTCATTTCAAGGTCAACGGTGCTGGTCTTGGTATTTTCCTGACTCAATTGCTTACAAGTTTATCCTTTTCCTGCTAAACTCTCCAATGGGTCGGAGGAACAATGGACTAAACTCTGTTCTCGCTCACCGTTTGATACTCCTCTTCGTGTGTTTGGCCTCGGGCGGTTTGGTCTACGCGCTTCTCTCTGCGGTGCTCGCAAACGCCAGAAGCAGAGTTTCAGACTTTGGGAGGTTGGTTGAAGAGGGTATGGCGGCGCAGAACGAGGGAGGGTGCTGTAGGGGGATTGAAAATTTGGAGCTTTGGGGTGCAGCTGTGAAGTGGGGTTCTGAGTTTAAGTTCAACAATTCCGAAGGATGCTGCAACGCATGCAAATCAATGTGTTCAGGAAAAGATGGACCTTGTCTCTGTGATACTTGGGTCTTTTGTGGGGATCGTAAGGCCTGTGGATCCAAGTTCGGTGAGGTAAGTTACGTGGTGTGTGATTAGATAACATTCTCTGTAAACTTTTTCTGGGAGAAGGAGATGAAAAGAAAAGAAAATCCTTTTTTCTGGTAAATTTATTTACAAGAAGTTCGTTTGCAGAGTTTTTTCGTGTTAACTGTTTTAGAAAATGATTTCTAACTTAGATATACGTTAATTTTTAGTTTATGATAGATCAGGTTTGCTAATTTTGCAGTTGCCTTAGCTTATGAAGATCTCCCATTTTTGTTGATCTTTTTGGATTCATTCTTGCTGTTTAGAGTTGACTTCGAACTTTGAGTTCTATTCGGCCAAACTCCTTTATTACTATTTATGACAGAAGAAAATAACAAGTAAAACGTATTGAATTTTTGTTTTAAGTTAAATGTCCTTGTCACCTAGAGTTGCATAGCTTTCATAGCTTTCGTAGAAGTTAGAGTGCACCACTTTCACGAGTGCATAACTTTCATATGCATAAAAAAATGGAGGGCTTCTTTGAAAGTTATTATTCTTTTGATCAAAACTTTGACACGGAACTTGGAAGTCATAGCATAATAGCATTCGATTTTGTTGGTTCAGTGTTGGTTGAAGAAACAGAAGGACAGCTTGGCACCTGAACGGCAAGAAGGAGTGCCTCCAGGGGAAGTGGTTGGTTGGACTTCTGGTCTTATCTTTGGGAAAGGAGAGGTAAGAGAGAAGTTTGGTTTTTCCATTTTTATCTTTATTAAAATGTTGCTTGTTTGTCAGTTTAGCTGCAAATTCAATTTGATGAACATTGTGTTGGTGAAGTGTTTACATTGAACTGGTGTGTGATCTGATATTCTTGTTCAGATGGCTCAGAAATTCATCCTGAACCAAAAACAAATTTGTCTATAGTTTTACTAATGTGCTAACTATCTCCAAAATGCATGTTTTTCTGTTGTTTGTATCAAGTTTTTTTCCCCATTCTTTTCTACTTGAACAATTTAGTCGATTCTGTGTTGTGATGTGTACAATATGGATCTGATTGAAGTAGTTATGGAAGGTTGATTAGAGAGACAGGTTCAGGAAATGGGTAATAGATAGTGGTAGTACATTGGAAACTAGGAATGAGGAGATCCAATAGTAGCCACCTACCATGTTCACATGAGCAATTGCTATTTATGTTAGTGTGCTTTGACTACACACACTAACTTTTTGTAGAAATGTCTTACTTAACAACTGTGGTGTTAAGTAAGATAGTTATGTTATATCTCTCCCACCCCTGTTTTGATGTATCATGTATTTGGAACTTTATCAAATTCTGAGGGGTTATCTTATTTATCCTTGTTCTTTCGAATTCATCTATTCTCAGGGTATTATTGGACTGGAAACTGAACACGGAACTCTTCATATTAAAGTAAGTGCTTCTTCTCTCGACATCTAAAATACAAATGTTTTGATATTGCTGTTGCACTATTGACATGTTTGTGTAAAGTTAGTATTTGTGTATTACATATAGAAGCACAAGGGTACACTTGATGAAAAAAGAGTTCTAGTGGCAAATGGAAGCACCCTGTGTACTTCTATGTTTGTTTGATGTCCTTGTCCTGGGAACCACTAATTGTATGTCTAGTTTAAATTGCAGATCGTGAAACTGTTATTTGAATACAAAATGTTTATTAGAAACATGCACTAAGGAAATGCATCAATGTTGTAATTTTGTTGGTTATGATAATTCTTTATTCACTGCAGCTTTTACCTGACTGTGCTCCGCACTCTATTGCCTACATTCTGGAATTGTTGTCTTTGAACCATTGTGCTGGCTGCCAATTTTACCGTGCAGAGAGCCGAGGTCAATCATGGGATTCAGAAGGAAACCATATACAAAATGTAAGACTGATTTTCCCATCTGATGCATGATTGAATACACACACATCTGATGCAAATTTTGTTATGAATTTCTGCATTAAAACCTCATTCTCAAGCATTGACAATTTCTTCTTAGTTTCTTAAAAACTATTGTTTCTAGTTTCTAAAAATTAACAAAATTGTGTCTTTTGAGACCCTCGCCACTTACTAGAAACTTAAAAGCACATTTATTACGTGAGAAACCGTGCCTAAAAAGCTGAACTACCCATAATGAAGAATTAAGAAGCTCATACTTCCAGAAGTGAAGCTTTGACATCCCATAATATGCGAGTTCCTATTGCACATACTTTTTACAATTTTTAAGGATTAAATCAGAATACATGATATTTTCAAAGACCAGAACTATATGTAACCTTAAATAAATGGTTATGGTCCTGATTTGCAGGCTGGTTTTGGTCCCCCTTATGCATTAATTCAAGGGACACTAGAAGCGCAAGGCACAGCTTTCAATAAACTTCCTATGGAAGATTGTCCAATTCTTAGAAGGGGTTCTGTTGCTTGGATTGCTTCTGGTCCTGAATTCTTCATTAGCCTTGCTGATCATTCAGAGTGGAAACATGAATACACTGTATTTGGTTCTGTTCTTCCAGAAGACATGCATATTGCAGAGAAAATCTCTGCACTCCCCACAATAGCTGATGTGTGGAACAATGTCAACGTGACGGTTTTGGAAAAACCTGTTCCTCTGTTGGTTCGTAGAATCCAGAAAAGCCACGTAGATGAAATTTGAAACCCGCTGAGCAACCATGTAGATTGCAATTCTTTTTTGTTCCAAAGCTTATAGTTAACTTTTGTTCTGTCTAGACTTTTTCTTCATCTTATCATTATTACTCCTTTTTTGCATCTTTGTTCGCTGTAATTTAAGGTGATGAAATTTTAATTTGAGAAAGGCTGTAAAAGAGGGAATACAATACAAAGCTTTTATGTAGCTGGAAGAAATCTTAGGAAGAACAATGATGATATCCGAAACATTTTTTGCGACTATGTTAAACGATAATTGCACACATACTGTTTCAAATTTTAATTTTTTCGACTGTTGTTCATATTGCAGCTCACTACACCTCATTTTCTGGTTCATTGGTTCATGGCAGGAACTAAGATAATTTGAGAGAAGATGTGCAAGAGTCTGAGACGAAAAATAAAATATCTACTGAAAAGATGGGATGTGATTACATGTAGCTTACATACTTGTAGGAAGAGATAGATAATCCTTAGATACAATATATGTGATAGTGAGAACTGAGAAGAATTGATTTCAATATTTTACCAAAACTATGCTAACCCAATTCAATTTACAGTTCTTGTCTAAAATTACAACAATAGTAGCCATGAGCAAAAACATTGATCATTGGCCCCCAAAAAATCAGCATAGGGCTATAGAGAAGCCCTTATAACTCTTGGCTAAGCTTATAGGAAAACCACGAAGTCCTCTTTTTCACGATGGCTATATGAAAGTGCAATCTTCTTCAGCTTGTCCAAGAAAAGCACTTAAAATAACCCAAAGCTGGAGCTGCTATCAGAATCAGATTCATCTTGTAGCGATTTAGATGCCAAGGTGAGCCATGGCGTGGATTCACCTGGCTTATTAAGGGCTTCCATGTGATTGCTTGTTTGATATGGTGCTCTGGCAGCAATTCTGCAAAACATCAATGGTATATAAATCAATTGCTCGAAAACTTCGTAGTTTTTCTCTGATAAGAAGATATTTTTCTCCCCAAGATTTGATCAAAATCTGCTGCAGTTTTATAACCCACACTAAATTTACCATATCTTAGAAAATACATAGACCAATATCCCTGTTTTTAAATGTAAAGATTAAAACCCATTTTAAACAAAATTGAAGGCTCTTGAAGCATTGATTTCTGTGACTCAGCCCACTTACCTATCCTTTCTTTTCTCCAAGAACCGATGAAGTGAAGCTTTTCTAGCCAAAGGTAGATCTGAATAAAAAGAAGAACAAAGCAAAGGATCAGAAACACAAAAACCATCCATCTCAGAAAAAAACCAGAGATTAAAAGAAAGTTACCGCATATAACAGATTTAGATGGTGCTTGAGGGTGCTCCTGAACCGAATTGTTGGCAGTGGTAGGGATGATATTCATAAGAAAAGGGAACGGTCTGCTGGAACTAGCAGAAATTGCAGCAGGGTATGAGCAAACATAGCCGTTCTGGTTTTGAGACATTCCTGTGTTGGCAAAAGATATGATATCCTTGGCTTTGTCCGCTTGAACATCATCAAAGACAACAACTTGGCCATCGTACAAGATTGTCAACTGCGAACCTCTGAGCACAGATGATGGAAAATCATACATCAGTTACTCAATAATAAAAAAAAAAAAACAGTCATAAAGTCATGAATTGAAGAAGCAAAAGAATGGTACCTGGAATTTCCCATGTTGCGAATCTCTTCTGCGTAGAGATGAGAAGCGTACGCAACTTGTTTAGAGAGAAACTTGGAAGATGATGAAAGGTTCCATGGATCCATGTTGAGATACAGAGTGGTATGTTTTCAATGGAGAAGGTGAAGATAGAGAATACTTGATTTGTGATGATGAGAGTGAACCTTATCTTGATTCTTTAATTTATAAAGGGGTTGTGGAATTTAGGCACGAGGAATACATGTGTGTAATTTTATGTTAATTTTTGTGGTTTAACTTTTGAAGGACAGCTGCATGCATCTGGTGCAAGAGGGACAGGTCATGAGGGTTGTCAGGTCAACTTGCATGGTACATCGGTTCGTTCGTCATTTATTTGATGTCTGTTTTCTTTTCCTTTGAAAATTCCACAACGTGTTATTTGCGTCCCTAGGAAATACCCAAAAAACCCTTCTCAAATACCCAATAGCAATGCTGTTGTTTTTCACGTGCTTTTTTAGCTCCTCGCACGTTGCTTAACCACTAAACCTTACCAAATATATCTTATGTACGGCTTTTAAAAACCAGTTCAAATGTAAACATTAAAAAAAAACTGCAAAAGAAAACAAAAAAAAGGATTTGAATCCATTTTTTTAGTAATTTTGCTCTGCTAAGAGGTTTTTGTCGGAGATTTTGTCATCAGAAAATTTTGTACGGGATTCAGAAATAAAAACGTTATAGTTAATGTTCTTTTAACAAAAGTTGGATATGTTTAACGTAGATTACTTCCAAACATGGCATTAGCATAATCAATGTTTGGGGCCAAAATTTAATGTTAGGTGAGTACAGAAATCAAAGCTTAACGGAATAATTTAATTAACCTTTAGCTAACTCGTAACTTTAGATACTTTTAATTGAATTATTATTATTTTTTTTTTCATTTTTATCACATATTTTTTTTTATCATATAATTTTATTATCAATGAGATAGTATAATTTTTATTTCCGTTAAATTTATCTCAAATTCTAATCATTTTTTTCTTTTTATAAACAAATTGAAAAGGAAATAAAAAAGTTGACCTAAGAGTTGAAAAAGAAAAGATAAAAAGAATATATAAGTAAGATCAAATAAATAAATAAATTCTTTAGATAAATATAATTGATTTTTGCGTAGGTAATCAATTAAAAATATTAAGAAGGTATTTAAAATGTAATTAAGTCTTTAATTTAATTTAGCCTTATTTTTTAATATTTTTATTTTTATTTTTATTGTGATGGTGAGTTACATCAGGAGAGATGAGAAGATATTTTAAGTGGGTCTGATGAAAATAAACTTGAGCAAGAGTTTGATTGAATATTTGGATGAACATGCAAGCCATATAAAATTAAATATTGCCGAGGTCGCAGCACATCTTTTATCTTAAAATTAATATTTTTTCGGTTAATACTTATTTGAACTTTTTATCTTATGATCGATTCATTTTTTTTTTGTCTTTTTAATCCTAAAATTAAAATTTGCTCTAAATATATATACTCTTTGAATTTCCACACACGAACGCAACGTCAGAATTAGAAGTGTTAAATATGTTTTTTTGTCTATTAATTTTTAGTCAATTTTAGAATTAGTCAATTTTAAAATTTTTGACCAATTTAGTCCTTTATTTTTTGAAATACGTGAATTTAATCATTCTAATTAAAGTTGGTTAAGTTTATTTAACATTTTAAACAACTCAAATATAATCATAAAATGAAATGTGTATAAAACATTAAATAAACCTAATAATTTTTTATTAAAATGACTAAATCAACGTATTTCGAAAGATGAAAACTAAATTAATCCAAAATTTCGAAATTCACTAATTCCAAATTAATTAAAAATTAATAGACAAAAAAAACATATTTAACGCTTCTAATTTTTACGTTGCGTTCGTGTGTGAAATTCAAAGAGGATATATATTTGGTACAAATTTTAATTAGGATTAAAAAGACAAAATAATGAATTGATCATAATTACTTCCTGCACCCTCCATAATTACTAACTACGCCTCTAAAATATTAAGAAAAAACTCAAACATTCTTCACCATTATATCACACCACGCCATTCTATCACTCTCACTACTATTGCCGCACTGCTGAATAAAAACGCTATAGTGCAAACAAAGAGAAAATGTTGAAAAAAAAAAACTCATTCAGGAAATTTCATTCCAAAAAATTTATTTCAAAATGTATTTAATGTGTTTAGAAAAATTTGTTCTGAAAAATTTATTCTAAAAATTTTGTTTTGAAAATCTCATTCTAAAAAATTTATTCCAGAAAATATCTGAAATATATAAATCAGAAAAGTACTTTTATGAAGAGTAAAATATCATCTTGAAAACTTTAGGGGGTACGTAAAGAAATTGTGAGGATGAAGGAAGTAAAAGCCCTAAATTAATACGGGTCAGCCCAAATTAACATTCTCAGTGTCGTTACTTGTGGGCAGTTGATTGGTGAAAGAAGAGACAGTTGAGAGTTGAACTTTCGTGGCGCGCAAAGCATTCCCTGCAATTCGATGGTTCAATTTCACGAACACATCATCACAGAGCTTCTAGAAGATTCCAATGGCGGTCTCGTGGTTCTATCGTCCGGCCTCTCTCTCTCTAAACTCGTCTCGTCTCTCCTTATTCTACACACCTCATCTGAGGGAACGCTCCTTCTTCTCTCTCCTTCCTCCACTTCACTCAAATCTAAAATCACCTTCCACCTCAAAACCCTAAACCCACAATTCAACCAAATCCCCGCCGAAATCACCGCCGACCTCCCCGCGCACCACCGCCACGCGCTCTACTCCTCCGGCAATGCATTCTTTATCACGCCGCGCATCCTAATCGTCGACCTCTTGACTAACAAGTTACCGACCTCCAAAATCGCCGGTATCCTCCTCCTTAACGCGCACTCGCTCTCCGAGACGTCCACCGAAGCGTTCATTGTTCGGATTTTCCGTTCGCTCAACCGCAGCGCGTATGTGCGGGCGTTCTCCGACAAGCCGCACGCGATGGTGTCGGGGTTCGCGAAGGCGGAGCGGACGATGAAGTGTCTGCACGTGCGGAAGCTTCACCTGTGGCCGCGGTTTCAGGTTTACGTGTCGCAGGAGCTGGAGAGGGACCCCCCGGAGGTGGTGGATATAAGGGTGCCGATGAGCAAGTATATGGTGGGGATTCAGAAGGCCATTATTGAGGTCATGGATGCTTGTTTGAAAGAGATGAGGAAGACGAACAAGGTCGATGTGGAGGATTTGACGGTGGAGAATGGGTTGTTTAAGTCTTTTGATGAGATTGTGAGGCGACAGTTGGATCCAATTTGGCACACTTTAGGGAAGAAGACCAAGCAGCTTGTCTCAGACCTTAAGACATTGAGGAAACTGTTGGATTATCTAGTCAGGTCTTTCGTTGCATGCTTTTGGACTTTAATAAGCTACAATAAGAGCGTTATGATAAGAATTAAATTTCTATGCATCGTCAGTATAATTTACACGTTCAGTTAATCAGAAATAATGGATGATTTGATTTATAAACTAGTTTTTCTAAAAGTCAAGAAACTTATCATACATGGCAAATTATAACTGGATGACAGCTTATAAATCACATAGACTATTTACAACTATGAGTATTTGCATCTCATGTTGGGGTTGCGTAAATGTAAAAAGAAGTGAGAAATGGAAAGAAAAAAAGAAAAGAAAAGGGGAGGGTGGCCAGATGCAACAAGTGATGTCATGAGAAAAGAGATGGGAAGAAAACTTGGTTGATAAGAGATGGAAGAAAAAGTAGATGTATGTTTATAGTTTTTCATATTAAGTTTGATTTTCAATTAGTGAGTTGTGAGTATAAAATACCTTGATATTTGCGTATATACATGGGAGATTTTAGTTGCGAAATGTAATATCTTTATTAATTTCGTATATTAACGTTGTTAGCTTGTTGGATTTAGATTTAAAACGTTTATCTGAAAATGTAATGTCTTTGTTGTAATAGGGACTGATTGTGTGACTTCCTTTTGACAGGTATGATGCGGTAACTTACTTGAAATATCTGGATACATTGAGAGTGTCAGAGAGTTTTCGGTCTGTTTGGATATTTGCAGAGGCAAGCTATAAGATATTTGATTATGCAAAGAAGCGTGTTTTTCATCTTGTGAGATCAGACGGCTTGAAATTTAATGAGTTGAGTAAGGGTGTAAAAAACAAAAAGAGAAAAAGTAAGGCTGATGACAAAGATATTGAAGAAGGTAAGATGTTATTACTATGATGTTTGGTGTTCTTATTCTGGCATATGTCTTGATCTGTTGTGTGATTAGTTGAATAGATTACTAATGTAAACAATAGGGAGAGAGTAAATGAGATATGCAATGCCAACTTTCCAAATGTAGGCATGCCATTTTTGTCAGCTTAATTTTATTTCGAATATGCTTCTGTAACAGTTGATGGTACTTCGCACTCTACTTTGAATGCCGGCTTAGTTTTGGAGGAAGTCTTGGAAGAAGCACCAAAGTGGAAGGTCTTACGTGTGAGTTAGTGAGTTCCAATTCTAGAAAGTCTTTGGTTCATGTTCAATTTATGAGATTTGATATGTGAGACTGAAAAACAAAATTGGCAGAAAAGAAGTTGAATTTAATCATGATTGTTAGATATTTTAGACTGAGGCGTGATTTTGATTATACCTTTATAGGAGGTTCTTGAGGAAGTAGAAGAGGAAAGACAAAAGGCAGGTATGTTGAGGGGAGAAATGTTCACCGAAGGTGAAGACACCAACAATGGCATTGTACTAGTGGCATGTAAAGATGAAATGTCATGCTTGCAACTTGAAGAATGCATCACCGGCAGTCCAGAAAAGGTTTTTGTCTCCCACTTCTCTGTCATAGGTTGTCTTATAAAGTGTAATCTGAATGTCAATATGTGAACTTTGTTCTTCACATAGTTTAAGAGGTATTAGTAATAAAACTTATATGGTCAGCTAGCTCATTAGATTCACTGCACGCTACCAAATACAGCCAGAACCAGAACTAAGTTACTACAAGATATTAGTGGGCTGGCAAACAAAATCACTTCTTTTCCCATGATAATACTCAACTTTGTGCAGCTTTTATTGACTTTAATATTTAGATAAGACCAATTAAGCAGCCGCAGTATATTTATCTTAGATGTGATTTTGTGTTGGTTTCGATGAATTTAGTTATTCTTGTAATAGATTGCTATTAGAAGTTACTATATCATGCACGCTATGTCTATGTTGGATGTAGCTTGAAACATTGTTTTTGTAATTATGATGTGGGTTTGCTGGCTTAAATTTCCTTTTATAGCTTCTGTTCCTTTGTAGTGAACAAGATTTGAAGAAACCGAGTTTTCCTCTTTGCTGTTTGTTATTTGTGAAGGTCATGCGTGAAGAATGGAAGAAGTACTTACTAAACAAAGTACAGCTACGTGACATAGTGAACAAGAAAAAGAAGCCCAAGGATCCCAAACCCAAAGGTTTTGGGATTCTTGATGGAGTTACTCCCATAACACCTGCTCAGAATGCAGAAACAACCAGCACTAGTAAGCAGGAACATGATGCGCTTTTGGCAGCTGCCTCAAAACTAAGAAATATTTCTGAAAATGACCATGTTAAGGATTCTCCACAGCCTGATATTGGTGGACAGGGAAGTGGTAAAAGAAAGAGAAGAGTGGGGGTTAGAAAGGTTCCAGTTGTTCTTGATGGCGTGGAAGTTCAGAACAACGATAAAGAGGAATCAGTGAGTGATAAAATTGGGATGTCTGATTCAAAAAATGAAGTCAATGAAGATGAGAGTAATACTGTCAGTGCTGGTAGATTTTCTGAAATCATGGAGGAAGGGACATCTATGGAGAACATAGTTCTTCGGAAGCATACTAATCCTGATGTTGCAGCAAGAACTGGGAAGCCACTACCACCAGTGCACTTTTATGCCCTAGAAAGTGATCAGCCTATACTGGATATATTAAAGCCCTCAATAGTAATTGTTTACCATCCAGACATGGCCTTTGTCAGGGAAATCGAAGTCTACAAAGCCGAGAATTCCTCAAAAAAGTTGAAAGTGTATTTTCTTTTCTATGAAGCTTCAACTGAGGTTCAGAAGTTTGAGGCGAGTATACGTAGAGAGAATGGAGCATTTGAATCTTTGATTAGGCAAAAATCTATGATGATGATTCCAGTTGACCAGGTTTGTTGGATCATTTTCATCTTTATGCTGTTGTTTGCTTCTTGTGTCCATTGTTTTGCTGATTTCATTTGCCTTATTTTGTTCTTATTATGGTGCATTTATTCTGCTGTGAATCAGGGTGAACACTCTTTAGGATTGAATTATACTTTAGAATCAGATTTAAATACTCCTCAAAACTCAGTAACCAGAAAAGCAGGTGGGAAAAAGGAGGCTGATAAAGAAATGCAGGTTTGTGATTATTTTTTTATGCATGATGATCATATAACTGTGACGGAATTTATAATTTAAGAATTTCAACATCTCAGGTTATTGTGGACATGCGGGAGTTCATGAGCAGCCTTCCAAATGTTCTTCATCAGAAGGGAATGCGCATCATTCCAGTGACCCTAGAAGTTGGTGACTATATCTTATCACCGTTAATTTGTGTGGAAAGAAAAAGTATTCAAGATCTCTTTATGAGCTTCACATCAGGTCGTCTATACCACCAGGTCGAGACAATGGTACGGTATTACAGAATACCTGTACTCTTGATTGAGTTTTCACAGGACAAGAGCTTTTCATTCCAGGTTTGTTGACTGCAATACTTAATACTATCTCTCTTCTTACCTTCTACTTCTACTTCTACTTCTCCTTTTCCCTGCAGTGACCATGTCTGAGAAATTGCCCGTACTGTTAGTATTATTTAATCGCACTGGCATGTCTAGATGAGGATCGGAGTTTGTTTTGACTGGCAGCCCATTTCTGGGAAGGATTGCCATTAATATTTCTGTCCAAATATGTATATTAATTCCTGGGCTTCACATTTATTACCGCTTGGCCATACTGATAGAAAGTATTTTTTTTTTTTGGAATTTGATTGAAGTGCTTAATCCAATATAAAATATTTTTGTGAAATTATCAGTGGCATTAAACCTTTGATGGATATCTTTTGCAGTCTGCTAGTGATATTGGTGATGATGTGACACCAAATAGCATTATATCAAAGTTGTCTCTGCTTGCTTTACACTTCCCCAGGCTACGGATAATCTGGTCTCGAAGTTTGCATGCTACTGCTGAAATTTTTGCTTCACTGAAGGCAAATCAAGACGAGCCAGATGAAACAAAAGCGACCAGAGTGGGTGTTCCCTCAGAAGAAGGCATTGTGGAAAATGATGTGAGGTAAGTTTCTTTTGGATAGTTTAAATGTGCTTCCAACGGTTAAGTGAAAACATGTTTTCTTAGGTAGTGGATCGCACTGTGCTGTAACTGTACAAAACTTCAACGAGTTGTTTTCTTCCATAGTTTTGAAGGCATGCTGGCGCACCTCCAGCCTTCAAGTCTGAAATGTAAAATGATATGGATTTATGACATTGTTAATCGCAGATTCGTGGGCATATATTTGTTAACACATTTTGACTTCAATTAGAATTGATTTTAACTACTAAGCATTGTCAGGGCTCAACTTGGTCCTGTATTTGCTTATAAATATCCACGGTCTCTGCATTATTACTTATATTAATTTGAGAGGGGAAGAGCTCAAATTCAGAGTCTTTGGTATCAAATTGTGCAATAATCAGTGAGTTTTTATGCAGTTATTAATTTGTTCGTCACAATATATATATTTTACTGCCGTCACAGGGCTGAAAATTACAATACATCGGCTGTGGAGTTTCTAAGACGACTTCCAGGTGTTACAGACTCAAACTACCGGGCCATAATGGATGGGTGTAAGAGCTTGGCAGAACTTGCACTTCTTCCTGTGGAGAGACTAGCGGAATTAATGGGTGGTCATAAAGCTGCTCGGACTCTTAGAGACTTTCTAGATGCTAAATACCCAACTTTGTTGTGAGGCTAATTAGAATGACTCATTAATACAAAAGGTACTATCAATTTATTCAATTGGTCTATTATTTCGATTCTACATCATTGGTTACGAGGGCAACCCATAGTAGGCCATTCAGTTATTTAATATTTTGCTGCCGTGGCCAAGTCTGTTGTAATTTTTGTGATAAAAAAAATTCCCTTTCTCGTGGTTCATTCTGTTGTAATATTAATACTATTACTTTACACAATGTGAGATCGTTCAGTCTGGGATGTTGTATATGTTGAGTTTTGTTCTCTTATATTACCATTTCTCTCTTTTTTCTACTTTAATTTAATCGATTTTTTAATTTATTGATTTGAACAATTAATTATATTGAAGTCAAACCGGGACGAGTCTTCATATAGATTATGGGCAATGCCATAGTAATGAAGTGCGTAACGGACTTAATAATCTTCTGAGACCTTTTGCGTACTTAAATACAAGTTAAATAACTTTTTTGTGTGATCTAGTAATTTGATGTATTCTTATTTTACTCTAGTATTACATGAAATTAATTTTACAATTCCTTTTTGTACGGGAGGTATTGTTATGCATTCTATTTCAATTCTTTGATATCATTTGGTAAAGTATGACACAAATTAAAAGAGCTCTGTATAAGTTTCAGCCTAACCTGGCCTTGATTTAAAATTAAAATTGGTTGAACAGAACTAGTCGCAGTAAACCAGTGTATATCTAATCTTTCAATTATTACTTTTTAAATTATGTTAGATTTTAAAGGCTAAATATTAAATCGGAGAGTGACAGTTGAGTGTTCATTAGGCACGGCGCATGAGCAATTTGGCATCATAGGAGCTGAAGTGACATTGATGTGGATGTGTACATTGAGCATTGGCATATCCAAGTTGTCTTAACCCAGATACAGACCCATAACCCATATGTGTGATTTGTGCCGCCGAAAAGATACAATGAAAGAAGTGTTTCAGCACTCCTCACAATATTGTCCCCACCATTGCCCATTCCCATCCTTTTCGGAGTTGATCCCCACTTCTAAGGAATGCTATGGTTAATTTTATCAAGAGCTTCCATTCTAATATCATCAAATCAAGAAAATTGATTCCTTCTTTTTTTCTATATCACACCAGTTACTTATATACAGAAGATTAATCCCATACAATTTTAACTGTAATTTTTTAACAAACTGAACTGATATTAGTGTTGTTTGGAGAGCAGGAAAGGGAGAAGGGTTAAATTAAACTTAAAAGCCACACCAACTAAGCTTCAATAACTATAGCACTTGAACTTCCACCTTATTGGTTTGTGCGTTGGTTGAGGTTGAATTGACTTGATTAGCAGCAATCTGAATCTCTTCTGCTTGGTAAGTGGAGTGAACACCATAGAGTAGATAGAAGAGGGTAATGAAGCATGCCCACATAGCAAACCTTTGGAAAGAGAGAAGCTTTAAAGTGGTGATGAGGAAAACATTGAGAAAGATGGAGAGGGCAGGTGGCCAGGGCATGAATGGCACACACCAATCAGTAGTACGAGGATGTTGGGCATGGTTCTGAGGCACCTGGTGGTGGTAAAATGCTGTCATAGTGATCATGACCCCACCAAAGAGTGGAAGACCCCACCATAGCTTATTGAATTTCCACGAAAGGGAGAAGCCCACAGCACTAACTGAAAAGAGAAATAGGAAAAGGAGAGTGTAGAAAGGAGGGGTGTGGCTACTGATTACGTATCGACGATATATCACAGCATTGGCCACCAAGTAGAACACCACCAGCGTGCCTATGTTTATCAACTCCATTATTATGTCAAGATCAGTGAAAACAGCAATACATGCGGTGCAAACTCCTACATCAACCAAAATAAATAAATATGTTTTCTCAAAAACTTGCTTTCAAAGTACATTAAAGTTGGTGACGCTCAATCTTTTAGAAAACTGTGAGAGGATAATGATTAATTAATTAGAAGAAATAAAGAAAAAAAAAAGTTTACCCAGAAAGATTGTGGCATTCAACGGGGTGGCTGTAGAAGGATGAACTTTAGCTAACCAAGATGGCACCAATCGTGCTCTTCCTATAACACAAAGGTACCTAGCTTGGCCTAACATCGCAACCAAGAGAGAAGCCACTATTCCCAAACTTGCTCCTGCCCCAACAAGGTTGCTCTCCCACATCCCTCCGATCTTAGCAAAAGCGAAAGCAAATGATGATTTATCTGATATCTGTTAAAGTAACACCAATAAATGCCTTATCAATCTCATCAAAAACCAACATTTTTTATACTAGTATGTGTATGCAATGTAACATAGAGAACTGTTGAATTCATGCACTGACCTTGTTATAAGGAGCCATCATGCACAAAGATAGAGACATGAGGCAATAGAGCACTGTGGTTATCAGAACTGAACCAATAATTCCAATGGGTAGGTTCTTAGAAGGATCTTTGATTTCCTCTGCCAAGGTTGAAGCCGAGTCATAACCTATGTAGCTGAAGTAGACTTTAGCTGCTCCATTTACTACACCTCTCACACCAAAAGGGGCTAGCCCTTTTGGACTCACCAAGTTTTTGACACTTCCGGTGCAATAACCACTCACAATGATGAATCCAAAGAAAATCACATGGAAAACTGTCATGATGAGGTTCAACATGGAACTTTCCTTGGTACTGCAATCAACCAAAACTCCTTTTATAATCACAATCTTTGGACAATTTTCTAATAATAAAGAACAAAAAGGGAATAAGTCAATTTATACAAATTTTGTAGCACCTATAGCACAAGCAGAGAGTGAGAAGAAGAATAAGAGAAACGGCTGGGAGATCCAACATGTTATAGTCCTTTGGCAATCCATGCAGTTTCACCCTCCACACGTCTGGATCATTTTCGCCAAATGCAAAGCTCAAATACTCTGTGAAACTCCTTGATACAGCAGCATTAGAAAGCACATACTCCATTAGTATATTTGCCCCAGCAAAATACCCCACAAATTCTCCTACACCAACAACCATACAAAAGACAAGGAAGTAAAATCAATGACAAGGAAGAGAATCAAGTGAAAAGACTTCATGAAAAAGGTTCTTTATACCAAAGGTTACTCTTAAATAGCTGAAAGCTCCTCCTGCTACTGGGACTTGAACAGCAAATTCAGTGTAACATAAGGAGGAGAGAAGAGCTGATAATCCAGCTATAATATAGGATATGAAAACTGAAGGACCAGATTGATGATGTGCTACAGAACCAGTTGTAACAAACACACCAACACCTAGCATTCCACCAAGTCCAAGAGCTACCAGATCATACCACTTGAGACTTCTTTTCATGTCTGCTCCAGACCTTTGTCTCACTTGGTTCAGCTCCTGATCAGGGGTCCAAGTGGCCAGCATTCTCTTTTTCAGTCTTTGAGGAGTTTGAGAAAGGGAATGGAAATAACTTGACAAACTTGTCTTGTTGGTTGTAGTGTTAGCCATTGTTATTGTATCAGCACCGAGTTTCTTTGCTGCAGTAGGTGGGTTGAAGGTTTTAAATATGCATTTGGGAGGGGAACATTGCTTTCTTTCTTGAGTTGATAAGAGGCCTATCCTATCTCCTTTATGTATTTAGCATTTCTTGAAAGTATATACTTATTCTCTTGACTTTTTGGAAATTTAATGATAAATCAAATGGATAAAATAAGATTAGACATTTGATATTTTAGAATGAATAGGAAATAGGATAAAGGTTTCATCATGTTATTTAGGAAGTAAATGGAATGGTAAAGACCTTAGCAAAAACTAGATTTATACTGTCATATCCAAAGTGGAGGTTTATAGGTATTAGATATAAGTTAACTTTAAACCTAATTTAAATTACAGAGCTTGAGATTTGCACCTATTTATATATATAATATGAAATCGTCTTATCTTTAATTAACGTGGATTTTTAACGGTAATTTTCATATGCTTCGTTCCTTTTCATCTTATTTTAAACAATCTCAGTAACTTGACAAAGATTAATGTGTCATAAGATTTTTCTTGCGAGCACTGTTGGGATTCGATATATATCAACTTGTTGTAAAGAAGAAAATATTATTTTAAAAATTTTAGGCGAATCAGAATGCTGGTAATTGGCATTTGACTTACCAGAATGCAGAATCTGAATCCAGATCCTTATGATCTGCATTACATAGATCATTTATGATCTGCATGAATGTATGAGTTACCTACCCCACACGGAATTCTGATATATATATATATATATATATATATATATATATATATAGATAGATAGATAGATAAA
>Ga0209589_1002980_pt1 | contig 29564 bp, 15 predicted proteins | sample CowpeawhiteBW_FD_187525 | JGI IMG/M metagenome (GOLD analysis project Ga0209589, IMG submission 187525) | Root nodule microbial communities of legume samples collected from California USA - Cow pea white BW (SPAdes) (version 2) | ecosystem: Host-associated > Plants > Roots > Nodule | place: USA...
ATATATATATATATATATATATATATATATATATATATATATATATATATATATATATATATATATATATATATATATATATATAAAACCTAAATTGCCAACGCTTTTTCTTTTACTACTTATCTTTCACTCGTCTTCATCAGTATTTCGTTCCGTTGAACTTTACTTACTCATTGAATTATACAATTGAGATGAATTCCTGCAATATATCGGTAAGTTGAGAAGTATTTCCCTCATGTTTCTCGATTTATATTAATATTAAATGATTATTTAAAACCCTTTTTCCAAATGGTATTTGAATCACATATTTCTTTTAAAGAAAAAGGTGTGTTTGCTAGTTCTTTAAATAGAAGACTGAAGTTTCATAATAAATCAAAGATTAATTCAGTTATTTATTTATATTTTTTATCATATTAAGTATATTATATGGTCCGATAGTGGTGTGATACAAAATAAATGAAAATAAATTTAATTAGCAATAGATGATGTTAGTTGTACTAGTTGTGATTTTTTAGCAATAAATGCATAACCTAACATCTGTTATAGGTTTACGTAATGACTCTTTAAGTAAATATATACTGTAGTTCCAGTATGCTATTAGTATTTAGTAGTACTGAGTTTTTTTTAGATCTATTTTAATTTACCACTATCATTAAAAAACGCATTACTTCTTAATTACGATTTGCTATTAAGTAATATTATAAAATATTATTATTGACTTAAAGGTTCTAAATTCAATCTACAATTGAATTAAACATGTCGATTTTTCGATCTCCAATTACATATTCCTAAATGAACTAAAAATAAATAAATCTAAGCACTTTTCAAATACGGCAGCCATCTGAATATAATTAAGTGCACTTGACTTGAATTTCATCTCTAACAACATTTAAGCATCAAATATTCAAAAAATTAAACAGAAACTGAAAGTGACCACAATGAGAATGAAAATGACTCTGCTTTTTTTTTTTTTTTTTTTTTTTTCCTTCTTTCGAAGTATTAAAAAGCAAATTTCCTACGTAATATTCCGAGGAAGATACGAAGCTAAACACTGTGTTGGTCATGATTGTTGTCTCACACACACCACAGTACCATTTCTGGTCAAAGATCATTGCTTATTTTTCATTATTTCTCAAAAGCAGCCATATATATAATATGAAGAAAAAAAAAATATCGTAGGTGCTGATATCATGGTCTTATATAGTTTATGATTTTACCAATCTTAATCGATTCAACAATAGACACGTGTGTTTGTTTTTTCCACCAACCATGATTTCTTTTATATCAAATGTTACATTTTTAGAGTGTGAAATTCTCACTTATATATTTGCCGAATTGCGAAGACAAGTTCAAACACAATCTAACACACTCTCTTCTTCAAATTGAAGCTATTGAAAGCAAGAAAATGGAGATACTATTTCCTAAGGCAACGTACGGTGGAATAAAGAGGTACCTGAGACGGCAGCGCTACCGGCGTCTCCACGGTGGCGCGGCCACCGGAAGGAGGAAAATGGCGATAATCCAATTGAGAGGTCCACGTAGGCATTGGAGGTTGAGAACGAGTGGAAGGTTTAGATGGTTGATGAGATCGCCATTGAAGATGCTGGCAAAGCTGAAGAATGTTTATATGAACTTGATGCTGAAGATGGCAGGGAAGACACGTGCTATAAATAGTGATAAGATTTTTGGTGCTAAACGGATTCCAAACCCTCGTCACGTGTCTAAGAAATACGCGTGTGATGAATTTGAGGCAAGAATCCTTTTTGAGATTTCTAAGACCTTAGTGCCTTCCTATGAACTTCATTCCATGTAATTAATTTTGATCAAGTAAAAATTTATTAATTTTACAAAAAATAATAGTTTTATATTTTGTTAGATGAAGGACTTTTTTTCTTTTATTAAAACCAAAATGAAAATGATTTATGAATAAATAAATAAATAAAAAAGTGAGTTTTAGACATGTTGTTGGGCCCGTGGTGTAGAAAACAAGAGTTCATACCCAAACCTACGAGTTAGAAAATCCTATCCAACCGCAGCCGCTGCAAGGGGACACCGAAGGAAATCAAAGAAATGGAAACCAAAGCTAATGCTGAATCTTTCTGGACTTGGAATGCCGACAAGAACGCCGACCAAAAGCAATTCTCTGTTACGAAGTTCCTAGGAAACAACAACAAACCCCCCAAAGCTCGAACATCAGTGTTGGGTCCTGGCTTCGGAGCTGGCATCGGATGCGGCGCCGGAATAGGTTTGGGTTTGGTTGGTGGGTTGGGGTTCGAAGGCTGGTCGCCGTTCAACCACCTCCGCCTGGTTTTCGGCCTGGGAATGGGTTGTGGAGTTGGTGTTGGCTTCGGCTTCGGCCAAGGCATTGGATACGATTTTAATTTCCGGACTCGTAAGTCTAGAAAGTCCAACAAAAGATTTTCAGATCCCCACAAAACAGTTGTTATTCAGATTTGATTATATGATTTTTTTTTCCTTCTATGTTTATTGTTCATCCTTGGAAATTGACACCTTTTTCATCGATTCTCACGCATTCATAATATCAGATGCTTTATTTGATTTGGTTTAGTCCATGGAGTAGTAATCACATCATCAAAGTCAAATTTGGAATACAGAGCTCATATATATACTGCTATGAATTTATTTATTTTTATGTAAATTATGATCGAATGAATTGGCATTCCAGGAGAGACACGTGAAGAAATTTCGTATTTTCTTATGTCAACATATTCACAAATAAAGAAAGAACAGATGACTTGTCCAAAACATGATTCTTACGAACAGTAAAAGACTTGTTTCAGCAAAATGTGGTAGTTCTAGATCCTGGTTAAAATTCTAGGATATGAACAGGCATCTAATTTACAAAGAGTAGGATCATTAGATTTAGATGTACACTTTATCCTCTTCCAGATTCAATGTCATTCAGTGTTGCATTACGATCCCGTGATAAAGATAGCCCCATGCACCCATGGCAACCTTGTCCCTCCTCACCCTCAGCCTGAACCTCTGTTAACTGTGCATGACCAGAATTTGGAACATTAGGAACTTGGGTCATTTGTCGTGATTCTTCCAACATCCTAAAATATGCATAAGGACCCCAACCTGCAGAGGAAAACAATATATCTAGAACATCAAAAAGTTTGACAGAAGGAAACAAATATATGAACTTGGGCTAATTTTTAACAGGAAATTCTTTATTCTGCAATAGAATCTGCATTGAAGCAAACCTTCAGAATGATAAGGAGGCGGAAAAAACTGCAAATAGCAAAATGTAGACACTGTAAGCCCTGAAAGAAGAAATATTATTTAGTGAGTAAAGTGCCAGAAACAGTTGTGAGTAGTTTTCGAGGCTTAGTTTAGAACTAACTGTAAGGGTGGACCAACCTAAAAGGCCTCCGGCAAACACATCCTGCCAGTGGTGCCAGTAGTCATCGACTCGAGAAATGCCAACAAGTGATGCAAAAAGTAGTGGCAGAAAAACAATGCAGAGTTTTGTAACATGACCTCTGCGATCAAATGCTTTTATTTTCCCAGATAAGTACAGTGATAAAAATCCCAGACCAGAAAATGACCCTGCAAATAAATTGAAACTATTTAAAGCAAAGAACTACAGAAATTTGAGAACACATGCTTTGAATGAGATAAACTAATTCCACCATTCATTTCTATTAAACCATAAAAGCTATGATCATGGAAAAACCAGTCTTAGTGTAAACCTATGCAAAACAGCACATTAAATAAATGTTACATACATGAAGTATGGCCGCTTGGAAAACTCTTGTATCCTTCCTTTACGACCCCTTTTTCACCATGACAGATGACATCTCCCAATTTATCATAAACCTAATAAAAAGGTATAATTTAGAGTAAACATAATTGATAAATATGAATTGAAAACCTAACATTAAGAGAAAACATACATCCTTTCCATCTGGAAAACATCGCCAGAAGAAGTCTGGTCGAGGTCGACCTACTCCATTTTTTATTGCCTCAGTAATTACTGCTGTTATTAAAAGAGAGAACAATAGACCTGTTCCAGCAAACAATCTCCTTAGCAAACAGAATATGCTTGTCAGTAATTGAATGAAGGAGGGTTATTTAAAGAGTAATAATACCCAGCACAGCATGATGAAGATCATAGACATCTCTCCTTCGGATATAGACAACAAGAAAGATCACTATAGGCAATAAAACTGCATATATCTAACCATGACAAGATAATCTTGTTAATGCTGTTATTGAAGGATAAAAATTCACGTTATATATCTGAAGCAATTAACTTACGGGAATGGACCAAACAGGAACCGTATTACTCTTCAGGGGATATCTGAGATCAGTCATCATATCCTTCCCAACAAAGCGATGGAACGGATGGACAACGTACAGGCCGATAGCAACCAACACGAGGAGCAAGAGAATGAGCCAATCATGTTTGTGTGTTCTCGCAACTGCATATCCATGAGAGCTCACAGTATGTGAACCAAGTTGAACTTCCCTCGTTCTAAAATCCTATAGCTCACAAAAACCAGAATTGAATTAAGGAGTGGACAGAAAAGGTGATGTTCAATTCTTCACATTTAATATAAGAAAGCAATCAATCAATTTTAGCAAGAGTCATCCCTAGTAAATTTACATTCTGTGTATCTTCATATACTAATAATGAAAGTGAATTAGAGCATTTAAAGAAAAGACAGAGGTCAATCAGTTCATCAGCAAAGCATGCTAGTCCCGCAAGAAATTACAGTATAAATATATGATGTAATTAGATGGGGGAACTCCTTCTCTAATAAAATCAATAAGCATTTTGCTGAACTTATATCTCTATAGCAAGGAGCTCAAAAAGCATCATGAACAACCTGATTCAACTACAAGCTGGTCATTTGCAGCAGTTTTAAACTGCAGACAGAATGATGTACCCAGAAGAGGTTGTTAAATGCCAGATATACAGATATATGAGAACCAGTATTCCTATTCTCAAATGATCACTAAATTGTTTGTCAATCCCTCCACCTCAACTGGTCTAGCCCAAAAACCCTCCTTTAGTTATTCAAGAAAAATGTTATTAAATTGTATACCTCTTCATTCTTTTTGTCTATCAATGGAAAATTAATGGATGAAAAGTGAGCACCAGAAACAGCAGAGATTCCCAGCCTCCTGCTTGATAAATCCTAGGTAACTCCAAGGAAAGCATTATCAGGGACAAAATACCATGAAAATACCCTGATTTGCTTCGTTTCTCTTGAAACTTTTGGCCTCTCTTTTTATTGTGATTTCATAGACAGAAGGGATATACATTAAAGTTAAACAAAGCTGCAAAATATCCAAATTAGGAACCTAGAGAATCCTACGAGTAACAAATAAACATCTTAAATATAACTGAAATTTTAAATCTATTCAGCAGAAATGCCAACATCTCTGGCTACATATATGCAAAAGCGTTTGAATCACAAGAATGTAAATATCAATCAAACACAAAGAACCAGAAGTTTAGGATTCTAGAAAATCGGCACAAAAAAAATGAATTTAATGTACAAAGTAATGTAACCTTCAAAGACAAGCCGACCACTAAAAAACAGATTATACAGCTTGCTTAAACATAAACGAACCAGAAAGCACACTGAAACTAAACAATTGGTTTACATGAAAGAAATAGATAAGTTCAAGAGTTAAGAGCTGAAACCAAGAATTCACTTATGAAATCAGCCGCAATAAATTAAAAGAACGACATGATTAAAAAAGATGTTTGACAAAAAATATGACGTTTTTTTACCAAGTCTGCTATGAAATATCAGCCCATATGTCCAGCACTAAACACCGCAAAAAATTTCCAAAAACAAGCAAACAAACATTAATACAAAAGATGGGCATGGACATGGTTATAACCACAAATAGTACATATAAATAGTAGATAAATAAATATATAAAAATCAATAAATGTTCTGCTTTGGAAGAAAACATTATGCGACGTCTTAACCTGGTAGTAAAGAACAAGAAGAATGTGTACATATAACTCGATTTCTGCTCGAGAAGGGAGGATAAAAGCTTCACAAAGATGAACATTACCTTAATCTGGGGGCATCAATTAAATGGTACAGAACATCGATTATCACACAGATCCATCCATCCATTCATTACTTAAACACCATTAACAAAGCTTCAAAAGCTTAATTTTAAAGTTTGAAACAACGTTCAACATACAATAGAATCAGCGTGTGTATGGCAGGGAAGAAGAACAGAGTTGAAAAAAAATTATAAAGCGCTGACCTGAAAGCGGGTCCTAATAGACTGAAAACCAAAGAGGCGTCTTAAATCCCACCAAGAAGCCATTTTGTGAAGCAACGAAAAACCATTCAAAGAAATAGACAGCAAGATTGGGAGTTACAAAAAAAAGAAGAAAAAAGTGAAGGGGTTGCAGAGAATAATAGCATATGCAATATGGAAAAAAAGTGGGGAATTTCAATTTCAATTTCAATTAGTGTCCACACGGCAAAAGATGCAGTGTGAGAGAAACTGGGTTAGGTCATTCTCATTCACACTGATTATGCAAATTACTGGTATACACTAAACTGTGTGATGGAAAAGACAAGAAAACGAAGGCAGTGAGAAGTTATTGTGGCTCCTAAATTATTGCATTTTTTGTGTTTAATTAAACTTGTACAAATCGCCAATAACCTTAATTAATCCTCCTTTTGGAGATTGAAACATGTAATTGTCTGGTTATTCCTTCTTTGTCACTGAAACATTGTAATTTGATGTTTTTATTCGTCTTAAAGATACTACTACTCACCATAGTACATACTTTTTAAGGAGTTTCTTCTTATCCTAAAAAAAGTAATCTTATCAGTGAAAGTTACAGAAGAAAGGAGAATAAATTATCTCAAACATTGGTTTTTAGAGTTAATTAAATTATAACATTTTTATGATTTTTTATTATTAGAGTTTATATAAATTTAGGTTTTTAGATATACTATTTTATTCGTTACAACCAACAAAATTATATAATGAAATTAAGTTTATTGCGTCGCGATTTTTTATATGTGATATTCCTTATCCTAAAAATTAATTTTAATAATAAATTACATACATTTAGATATGAACAAAACAGATTGTTAAATTTATTAAAAGCTAACTTTTTTCGGTGAAATCTCTTGTACATTTCTTCACCTACCCTTCATTCACAATAATAAATACAAACTTTTTGAAGGATAGATGAAAAAGCCTTTATTAAAATTTTGGGGACCAGAGAAAACACATTGGTTGTGGGTCACTAAAATTTTAAAGATTTGGAATAAACTAAAAATATAACATTTAATACTACTAAGAAAAAAAAAAGAAAAAAAATGAATAGTTTTAATATTATCATCACTATTCAATACAACAAGTGAGTTTTAATATTATCATTCTTAAAAAGAGTTATAAATTTAACTTTATAAAAAATAGTTTATAAGATAAAATTTAATTTATTTATGTATTTGTATACTTTAGTAGCATTTTTAAGTGTAGAATCTCCAATAGAAAAAACAAACACTTTACAATCATAACTTTCAACATTTTATACCCCATTTGTTCTTCTACTAATTTCGTTGCTAGAACTATTTTCAAATCAAATTTGGATTTCAAATCTTCAACTTCACATGAGTGTGATTTGATTATTTCTAATATTCTTGTGATTAAAGAGTCAAGTATTCCAAATATCATCACACATGCATCAATCATCAAATATTTTCTACAATTTCAAAATCAAAAAGTCTTTTGGTAGTAGAATCCTTTATCCTTGATATGGATATGGATAGAACAATGATGAGAAACACTTGAACCATCTGGGAATGATACTGTGAAAAGAGAAGAAAGAACACAGTGAGAAAATGAACACTGTGATGTGAATTACACATAGCAGTCACTAATAGACACAAACACTCTTCTCTGCTTCTAAATTGTAGCAGAGATTATGAATTTGTCTATTTTGATTCACTATGTATTCCTAGAGTTTCTCTTGCCTCTGAAAAGCTTTGTCAAATTTGGTATTACCTTCTTTCTCTTCTTAATGGTAAAAGGACTGATAAGTCTAACTACAGGTGAAGCATTCTTCTGAAACTTTGTTCCTCTTGCAGGAGTAATAGTGTCATTGAGTTTGATGCTTTTTCTAGACATGGCTCTCGGGAAGTTCTTGGATGAACTCTTCTCTCGTTTTCTTGGCCAATTCTCAAACTCCTCACTACTCACTCTTCTTGAAGCCAACCTCTCTTTGGTGTAAACCTTCAGCTCCTGCTCCAGTTTTGTTTCTTTCAGTTCTCTCTGAACTATTTTTGTTTCTATCAGTATTTCCTTCTCACTGGCCTTCAGAGCTTCAATCCATGCCTCAGCTGCTGCTACTTTTTTATCCGCAACTTCTTCTGCTGAAGCTGCATGATTTTTCAGATACTCATACTCAAATTTTGAGATGGTAATCAAGGAACTATGCTGTGCTTTCAAAGCTCTTTCTCTCATGGTAGTTTCAGTGAGAGTTTTGAGCTTCTCTAGCGCTACAACTTCAGAAGCTTTGGCTACTTCTAGCTCTTGCATCACACCTTGCAATCTTTCCTCTGTCATGTCTATTTCAAACTCAACTTTTTGAATCTCTTCCTTGGTAGCTGTGACCTCTTTGCTTACATGCTCATTTTCCTTTCTTGCTTCTTCTGTTTCTGTCTTGAGTTTTTCAAGAGTATGAGACAGACTCGAGACTATGGATCTGGCCTTGACTTCTGCAGCAGACACAGCTTCTAATTTAGAATTCGCTCTCAATATCTTTGAATTGAGAACTTGAACTGTTGAATCCACTTTCCCTTCGTTCTTCCTTAATCTATCTGTTTCAGCAGAGACATGCTTAAGCTCGTTTCTGATGACATCCATGGAAGCCATAAACTGAAAACCTTCTTCTTTAACCAAAGCTAATTCTTTCCTCGCTGCTTCTAATTCTTCTGTTATAGTCTTCAACACTATAGCGTCTTCTGATTCCTCCCCTTCCCTGAAACTTTCTTCCAAGTGCTTCACACTCCCATCTCCTTCAACCCTTTTCTCAATTTCTTTAGCTGACTTATACTCATTCAGCAAGAGATCAACATCTGATAATGTTATAGCCAATTTAATTTCAAGCTCCTTTGACTCATCAATCTCTTCTCTGGCATCCTTCAACTTTTTCCTTGCGCTTTCCAATTTGACAGAAAATTCATTTGCTTCTTGTTCTCTCCGGGCTTCAATATCTGCAAGTTCTTTCAAAGCCTCAATCCTCGCCAGTTCAGCAAGTACTTGTTCCTCATTGGCCTCCTCAATCTCCTTCCTGAGTTCTTCTGCAGTTGTTAAACACGAGAGCATCTTCGAGTTTGACGCTTCGATTTCCTTCTCTGCACGCGATTTTTCTTCCAGTATCGAAGCCACATCAAGCTTAAGCTTGAACAATTCCTTTTTGAGATATTCCAACTCTCTCATGACCTGTTCATACTCATTCTTCTCGTTCCTCTTTGCAACAACCATTGCCCCATGCTGTTCCTTCCCCTTCTTCTCTAGTGCCTCTACATCTCTCCTTTGCGTTTTTGCATTGAAACTTGACTCCTCAATCTTAGAAGAAAGATGCTTCACTGTCTTTTTTGCATTCGAAAGCTCAGATTCCGCATGTGCTTTTGCAGACTCTGCACTCCATTTACTCTCTTTGTACCTCCCAATATCCCATCTTGCTCTCTGGAGTTCCCTTGTTCTTGAAGATGGCCTCTGAGAATCATGTGAATGAAAAATGAAAGAAAATAAATTAAGATTTAATAGAAGAATGTTCTTTGGAGCTGAATATACCTTATCATCATAGAAGTTAACAGTAGCTTTAACTGATCCAACACTTCTGCTACCATCCATCTGCTATAGCCAAGGTATCAGCAATTTTTGCTTAAATTTAAGAAACACCAACATAAAACAAATTCTTTCTGTTACCAAAACTAGGAGCCACTATGTGACATGTAAACAGTGATACAGAAAAAAAAAATATGACAAAGGAAGCAAGTGCATACCTGAGGCTGTGCTTGTTGGTTGGTTTGATGAAAAACTAAAAAGTTAAGGCAAATGTTGTGGCTGAGAATTCTGTGCTCAAATGGCCAAAACAAAGAACGTAAGTAACAAGAAGATGGAGGGAGTATATCGATGACTGGCTGGTATTGGAATTGGACACATCGCTTCTTGTCCCTTTCTTGTTTCTTTATAGATTTTTTCTGGTTACATTTTCAGGTCCCAATTTTTTGTTTTTCAAACATGCATTGGGACCACGAACTTTTCATCTTCACTCGTTTGTCTCTTATATAATAGTGGTAGCAGAGTTTCTGCTAGTAAAAAAAATGGAAAATTGTGCCTTAATAGAGTTTTGTTTAAGCTTTTTACTAAGATCCCTGTAAATTATAAAGGGGATGCAGAAAATGAAGGTGAGATTTAAATGAATGCCGTCAAAACCATTAAACAGCATTGAATCTGAACAAAACAACACTCTGCAACAAAACAGTTTTACTGTTTGTCATAGCTTTGGAATGTCCTTATAGCAATCAATCACACCCACACTTTCTGAAGTTGTTCCTTACTATATACTAAACAGCAGTGTATAAGCCTTGCCACAATAAATCATTGGCCAAGTATTCTCCACATCTTCAAATGCAACACCATCAAACTTGGTCCAGATATTAATATTTTAAGGTGGCATGTCCCATCCAACACAACACCTGTTGGAAATAAATTGGGTATCATAAAATTATTTATTGTAATTTAGTAACCTTAGTTTAGATAATGACCACTTGTTGTTAAGATCGACATGTTTGTCTTTCTTTTTAACTGCAGTATATTGACACCGACAAAATATTCTGTGAGAAATAAAAGCCATCATTGTTATGGTTCTGAACTTTTAATCTGTATAATATTAATAGATTGTTATTTTCGTATAGAATATATGTTTGGTTAATAATTATTCCTGAGAAATTAATTCAATATTTATAGGTTTCTTTAGCGTTGAAATTGGAAATATCAATCAATTTATTTTCTTAAAATGTTACGTAATAATCACGAGACAGATAAAATGTGAACCAGAGGTTTCTTTAAGACTTGTACTTTGAGGAAATGTTTTTCTTGTTTTTGTTTCACATCTTGGTCCACGCGTTTTCAACAAGTTCATAACCTCATTCGTTAGAACTCAAAAAATCTTAGCAGAGCTAACAATTTTTCCAGAGAGAAATTGAGTGTGTAACTATATATCATAAACAAGCAGAGAAAAATTTTCAATCAAAATAAACTTAATTGCAGTGATAAAAGAATTACAATGCTAATTTTTATTTGTGCAAATAAACGTAAGAGAAAGGAGCAATCTACATAAAATCACTTTTAACACATTGAAGTGAAACTTTTGAAGAGTAGAAATGAAACTAAAACATAAATTCCACGCGAGGGTGAAAGTTAATCATTTGAGACATAGTTAACATTATTTGTTTTTTTTTTTTTTTTTTTTTTTTTTCCTTTTAATCAGTTCACCATTGTGGTGTGAGCAAAATATAAAGAAAAAATAAACACGTGAGATTTCGGCGCGGTAGCACAGTGTTGGAAGTTGAAAGCACGACACGATCTGAGTCACAGTGTGGTGTTCGATTGAATGGCCTCAGATCAGAGAGTGAGCGATTGAGAGAGGGTTTTGATCTGAGGATTTGGGAAGAGGAAGAAAATGGACGTGGAAAGATCGTCGCTGTGCAATTGCGTGGTGAACTTCCTGTTGGAGGAGAATTACGTTCTCACCGCATTCGAGCTTCTTCACGAGCTTCTCGACGACGGCCGCGACGACCAGGCCATTCGCCTCAAACAGTACTTCTCCGATCCCTCTCTCTTCCCTCCCGATCTCATCTCTCGCCTCAGCACTCTCCGAGGTCGTTTTTCACTCTTTTCAATTTCCTCTAAATGAATTCTGTGAGGCACACACCTTCACTGCTGCAATTTACGTTTTCTGATTGCCGGCTCGTTCTGGTGCTGGTAAACTATAGGAATGGATGTATGTATGTATGTATGCACGTGTGTGTATGCATGTATGAATTGATTATTATGCTTATACTAGTGAATGATATGTATTTTGTGCTTATGAAATTTTTTGAGTTAGAATAGATCTTTAAAACCGAAAACGATGATATGCGTGGTTGATTAGAAGAGAGTTTCAATTTGGAATGGAGGAAACAGAAGTAGAAGTTAAGAATGATTGCGGTCTTTTTTGTGGGAGATTAGAATCATACATTAAGTCATTCTCAAGTACATGTGACATTTAGGTATGGATTAACGTGATATATCAAATGTACTGGTTCATTTTATGTGAAATACACTTTTGATTTCGTTAATGTGGACTTTGATTTTGTCTGTTGTGCAATCTACGGGGGAGTTGAGCTCCGTAAAGCATATATATTCTATCCATTACTTATGAGCTATGATGTACTGTCTTCTCGATTTTCATTCTTGCAATGCAGTGGCTGATGCTCAAACTTTGTTGGAAGAGAAAGAAGCAGCAGTAGAAAAGTTAGCTATCAGTGATTATGAATTGCGTTTGGCTCAAGAAGACATCTTAAAACTCAAGAGTGAGTTGCAGAAGAAGGCAGAAAACCTTAATGAACTAAATGGTATTTTTTTTCTCTCTTCTTTTCAAGATATTGATTATTTTTAAGTTTTGTTATTGAATTAGCCTTCAATGTCATACATTTCTTACATTAAAATATGTATGATTGTGTTGGTTGCCTTTACTTATGACATTTTTTGACTTTTCACCATCTGCCACTAATAACACGATTTGGCATGGAGAGAGTATTCAAAGAAGTTACTTAAAACTTTGTGTTCAAAATTGTGTAAGAGATGGTAGTCTGCATTCAAAAGGTTGTAGATGACGTGTGGAACAAAGAATAGTGGGCTGGTGCAAGTTTTCGATGAACAAATGAAGTAATCACAAGATTGAGTGACTTGCAGTTACCTACATATAAATCTGTTGTAAATAATACTGCTACATTGCTGAGTTATCAGTTCTGGTTTAATCTTGGTTAATATATTCCCAAAATCAATATTTTGCTGAAGCAAACCCATTTATAGTTTGTTGACACCCACTACATTTTGTCTTATGATGCAATTTGGCTTTGTAGGAGATATCTGACATGCACCATCCAGCTTTTCTTTATTTCTCCTCTTTCGTAAATTCTTCTTTTTTGTTAAAATGTAGTACAGCTTGGAATACTTGATATTTCTCTTAATTTATTCTTCAATGCTTTTCTTTTTTGAAGCAGGTGCAAAATTAAGTGGAGATGTTTCAGTAAACGATGGGCAGAAAATTGAACAAAAGAAGAAATCTTTCTCCACCGATTTGGGGTCATTAAAAGAAACAGAACGTCAAGATCTTAACTGTGCTGTAAAGGAGTATTTGCTTTTAGCCGGATACCGTCTTACTGCAATGACATTTTATGAAGAGGTTGGTACTTCTGTATTGGCTTTATCCCCCCTTTCTATGACTTTATGATTCCCCCAATATGTTTTTTCTTGTTTTCTTTTCGTAGGATTTCAGTTTTGGATACTTTTGTCCTTTACCTTTTTTGGTTTGCAATTGGGAATTAAAGTGGTGACACTGGCAGCAGCTGTAGTTGCTTTGTTATGGACCATGAGGCATGAGGAATTAGTCTCAGTCACATCATGAATTAAAATGATGGTTCTACACTTAATTTTTCCCATAAAACTTAACCAACGTGTATAAAAATCAGAGGGGAGCAGTCTTATCCATATGCTATATAAGGGAATAAAAAAAACCCAAAGAACTTAAGCAACTAGCTAGATGAGGTTGCAATTTCATTGAGATTTATGGGTCCTGTTTTGTATTTCTAGTTCTTTCGGTTTTATTTTCTTTTACTTTATGATGGAATATTTTTGTCATTTTATCTCTTTTTCATTGAATGTCCTGCTATATCTGTGCTGTTTCCCCCAAGAAGCTAAAACGGAAGCTAAAGGATATTAATGTTCTTTTTTTTTTTATGTTCGTTCAAGATGTACCCAACAATAATGTGTTATCGTATAGGAATATACGATAACACATTATTGTTGGCACATCTTGAAGGAACCTGAAAAAAAAAGATATTAGTCTCCTTTAGCTTAATGGCAAAGGAAAGGAGAGATTCTGAATAATAATATAGGATTGATATTGTGTGTGGTATGTGTCAAAGATCTTGTTGAATTTAGAGAGGGAAGAAGGAGAAAGAAAGAAGATGTTTTATAGAGTAGTCGGAACGAGAATTTCTAATTATATGTGGTGGATATGTTTTTGAAAAGTCAGTATGCCACATTTTTTTTGCCTGGGCAATTCTTTGGCCTAACTTTAGCACTAATTTGATCTGCTGTAACTGTTGCTGTAGGTTACAGACCAGGATTTGGACAATTGGCACAACACACCGGCATCTGTACCTGATGCCTTACGCCATTATTATTATCACTATCTTTCATCAACATCAGAGGCTGCTGAGGTAATTTTTTATTTATTTTTATCTTGATTGTATCAGAATGTTTCTCATTGCATGCTAACTAGTGCTGAGATTTTAATCAAGAAAGAATAGTGCTGAGAAATTGTCTGACATATTTTACGGCTATGCTCCGCTTGACTTTTCAATCTTTAGTTTGGTGGGTTTTATATTATGTACCATGAATTTGTAGGTTTATGTGTGCCTTTTCCTTCTTCTATCATTATGTTAGCTTTTGCTGATGATTGATGTTTAAGTGATAGGGTTGGTATTATTAGTTTATGGTTAAAATTAGTATGAGTGGGGCATGTGTTTACAACTCGTGTACTTATTTTTATGATCTGTCAGAGTTTTGAAACTATAATCCAACCTTTTAAACTTGTGGTTGCAAACATCACAGGGTTTTCTTTAATACATGAATTCTATATGTTATCTGTCATCGACCAACTATCCCAAATGCTGTTAGGTTTTCAAAGGTACAATGGTTGGAGTAACTTCTCAGCTAACTAGATGATTGATTTTCAAGTTGAATTGATCAGTCTGCATGGATTTCAAAACTGTGGCCGAACATATTTGAAAATGTTGTATGCCATTATCTACAGATCTTTCGGTGATGTTGATAGGAACTGAGGTTACTGTGGATTAATAGAGAAAACCTCAGAGCAGCACTCTGATTACGAGGCCAATATGAAGGAAGTGTAGCAATTGACAAAGAAAACAAAAATCAGCAGGAAAACTTCCCCTTTCCCATTTCTCCCTTCTCCCCTTATCACCCACAGCCACCAACTTTACCAACATGCTTCTTGCACCTGTTCCCACATCTGCAAGTTTGATATAGCTAAAATAAATTCATTTTTAGCCCTCACCTGAATAGGAATGTCTAGCAGATTTGTTTTGATACTTATGACTTCTGAGGCTTGACAATCTGTCTCCCTTTTTGTAGTCTCTTTTCTCTAAAAAACTAGTTCTGTAGAGACAAGTTTTTTAGAGGAAGTATTTCATTTGCAATTTAATTTAAGAATTCCTACTTTTAGTAGGTGGAATTAATTCTCTTTATATTTTTGAGGCATCGGTTATTTTGAATTGACTTTTATTTGTTCTTTTGAAGATTTAGGTAAATATTTTTACCAAATTAATTCTATAATGTTCGTTGCAAGTCACTGTTTCTGCTGAATCAAACATGGATGCTAATGCAGGAAAAATTTTCCCTACTTAGAGAAAATGAAACATTGCGGAATGCAAATAAGAGTCTAAATCAAGAAAATGAGAACTTGTCGAAGAACAAAGATTTGGCAGAAGCTCTAGTAGTAACGTTAACCAAGTCCTTGGATGCAATGCAGAAAGATATTAAAGACAAAGAGAACCAGGTAATGCCTTCTTATATTTAAAAGAAGCTTACAAACAATGTCTATATTTTCAAATAAAGATATTGTTATAATAATTTAACTTTTCAGGTGAACGTTTTGAAGCAATCCTTGGAGCACCAAAGAAAGGAACTCAATGATTGCAGAGCTGAGATCACTTCCCTGAAAATGCATATGGAAGGGTCTCAATTGGGAAATAATCTAGTTGTCAGTGACACTGACAATGTTCAATCTGAATCTCTGGAGAAGTACAAGGAAGAAATTAAGAAATTGCAGAAGGAAAATGAATGGTTGAAGGAAAAAAATATAAAAGCTCCTGAATCTGAAAATTTTGTTGGTTCTGAAAATGGAAATTTGCAGACTGATGATAAAGGAGTTGAGATTCATGATGACCGAGGTGAAGTCTCTAACAGTGTTGATGTGGATTTGGGCGGAAATGCTCAATCACCAGTTGTTCAGCCTCTTAATCAGTATGACGATAAACATGAGGATACATTGCCTGAGCTATTTCATCCTGCAGATACAAACAGTGTTGTTGAAAATATAAAAAACGTCTCTGAACAAAATGTTGGGCTACAAGCAGTGGATAGCAGCTTACTTGTAAAATCAGACAGTGTGAATGATGAAGCAATATCTGAAAGGACAGTAAGTTCATTGTACTCTTGATTTGGGGAAATCCTTAAACATCATTAATTGGTTTCATATTGCTTACCTTTTTGAATAAGTGAGCCTGAAGAAATGATGTTAAGTTTTGGTCAGGACTTGGGACTTGTTCATGTTAAAAAGGGTGAACTAGGAATACTGTTGCTGGTCTCCATTGCGAGTTCCATAGTGACTCTGAAAATTATTAAGATAAAAATCTATCCCTCTTTATACAAAAAAAAGGGAAGAGTCAGGATTGACTAAATTTTTACCGAAAGAGGTCTTTGTCCATGTTATTATGTATTCATTATTTTTTTTTCTTATATATATATATATATTTGAATTTTAGCAGGGGTTAGGAACCATTCAGATACTTGCAGATGCTTTGCCAAAAATTGTTCCTTATGTCTTGATCAACCATAGAGAGGTTTGCTTCTCCATACCTTTATTTAACTTGTTCACTGTACAATATTGGCTGCATCAGTTTTCTTTGGTTGCAGGAGCTCCTTCCCCTAATAATGTGCGCAATTGAGCGTCACCCAGATAGCAGCACTCGAGATTCTTTGACCCACACATTGTTTAATTTAATAAAGCGTCCTGATGAACAACAAAGACGAATAATAATGGATGTATGTTGTGATTTTTTCTTAACTTGTTCCAATGCATGATTGAGTGCAACTTTGAATTTCACTGTTGTTGTTTCAGGCATGTGTCAGCCTTGCAAAAAATGTTGGAGAGATGAGAACAGAAACAGAATTGCTTCCGCAGTGTTGGGAACAAGTATATTGTAGCCTCAATTTTCAACTTACGCTTTGCCATTCTGAATTTGGAGCAAGGTTTTCAATTTTTTAATTGTTATGATTTTTAGATCAGTCACACATATGAGGAGCGTAGACTGCTTGTTGCTCAATCATGTGGAGAGCTTGCAGATTTTGTACGGCCAGAGATTCGAGATTCTCTTATTTTATCCATTGTACAGCAACTAATAGAAGATTCTGCTAGTGTAGTTCGCGAGGCTGCTGCTCATAATCTGGCCATGCTTCTTCCACTTTTCCCAAACATAGATAAATATTTCAAGGTCAGCCTCACTATATTTGCTTCGAGGCAATCATGGAGAAGGTTTCTGACTTGAGACTTGGCTACAATGTAAGCTCTAGAACAGGTTGACAAGACATGGTCTAGGGAATGGAGCCTTTTACCATTACCATAATATGACAGTAATTTCTAAAAAGAAAAAGAATAATAATTATAATAAAGATTAAAAGTTGCTCCAAGTCTGTATTTTTTCTGTATAGGTGGAGGATATGATGTTTCAATTGGTGTGCGACCCATCAGGAGTGGTGGTGGAAGCGGCTCTCACGGAATTGGTTCCTGCAGTTTTGAAGTGGGGAAACAAATTAGATCATGTTTTGAGAGTTTTGCTTTCTCATATTATAAACTCTGCCCTGGTATTTGTTTGACTTTGTAATGTCATTGCACCTTTGTTACTAAGAATTTCATTCTTGATTAGTACTATTTTTCTAAAGTGGAAATCATTGCCCCAATCTGCAGCGTTGCCCACCTCTTTCTGGGGTTGAAGGATCTGTTGAGTCAAATCTTCGTGTTTTGGGTGAAAGAGAACGCTGGAATATAGATATTCTGTTGAGAATGCTGACAGAATTGCTTGCTTTGGTGCACAAGAAAGTAATTGAGACATGCCCCTTTTCATCCACTCCAGAAACGACCCAAACTGTGCTACCTACTGCTTTGCTTGAATTGTATGCTAGGTAAGCTTAGCAAGAATGGCTTATGCCAATGACCTATAGTCTTTATGTCACATCCTACCATCTGAGTGATTCACGTTGAAATCTTTATGCTATTATGCATTCTTCAGGACATGCCTAGCACATTTCCATACACCGCTGAAGATAAACTTTGTATGACTGCACTGTCTAAACTGTTACTGATCCTGAATGATTTCCATTTTTGTTAGAGGGGAAGTTGAATGGGATGCCTTTGAATGGATGCATGTTGAGTGTTTTCCTAATTTGATACAACTAGCTTGCCTGTTACCTCAGAAAGAAGATAATTTAAGAAGTCGAATTTCAAAGGTCACTTACCTCTCTTTTGAAGTTTTATAATTAATTATTTTGTAGGACTTCTGAACAAAGTTTGATTATAGTTATTTCTGAGCTTTCACTTACATTACTCATTTGAATGCAGTTTCTGATAGTTGTTTCTGAAAGTTTTGGGGATTCCTATAATACATGCATAATGCTACCAGTATTCTTAATAGCAGTTGGAGATGATGCTGATTTGGCATTTTTACCCACTTCCATCCATTCAAAAGTTAAAGGTATCCGATAATTCAATATATTTGTGATTTTTTTGACATAATTACTATGTATTTGACTTTCACTTGCAGGTTTGAGACCAAGATCTGCTGTCGCCGCTAGGCTCTCTACAATGTGTGTCCTTCCGCTTCTATTGGCTGGGGTTTTGGGTGCTCCTGGAAAACAGGAACAATTAGCTAAATATTTGAGGAAGCTGCTACTTGAAGATAATTCCGTGCAGAATCCATCAACCAAGCACATTCCTGAGATTATTAATGCTATCCGCTTCATTTGGTATGATTTTAGCACCATAAACATTCTTAAAATTTATTTTATTGTTTTCCAATACTCATACTGAGCATCCTCTGTAATGCAGCATATATGAAGTAAACCATGGTATGATAGTTAATATACTATGGGAGATGGTTGTCAGCTCAAATGCGAGCATGAAAATAAATGCTGCTAAGCTTCTGAAAGTTATTGTAAGCTTATGCTTCCTTAACACCTGGTTGCATCTCATACAATTGCCAAATCTAACACTGCGGTATTCATTCGTAGGTGCCATACATTGATGCAAAGGTTGCTTCAACTCATGTTTTGCCTGCCCTAGTTACTCTTGGATCTGACCAAAACCTGAATGTTAAGTATGCTAGCATAGATGTATTTGGTGCCGTGGCTCAACACTTCAAAAATGACATGGTAATCATTACTAATATTTCCCCCTGTTTTCTGATTAAATTATGATATTATGCTCCTCGTTTCAAATTGCTGATCCAATAAAATATCTTCCAGATCGTTGACAAGATACGCGTTCAAATGGATGCATTTCTTGAAGATGGTTCCCATGAAGCTACTATTGCTGTTATTCGCGCATTGGTGGTTGCGGTACCACATACAACTGAAAGACTTAGAGATTATATCCTTAACCTTGTTTATAAATAAATTATGCTTGGAAAAATTGCTTGATGTTAACCATAGTCTCATTTACCTAGTTTCTCGTATTTTGTTGGCTTCCAAGATCTCTGAATTTTTGCTGTTTCTCTTTAACTTGACATACATCTTTTGTCCAAGATTTCCCAACTTACAGCTACGCCAAACTCAGCAACTGATTTGATGCGTCGACGGGACCGAGCCAATGCATTTTGTGAGGCAATCCGAGCTCTCGATGCTACAGGTTTCATTTAAAAATTCTACTAATCTTGTGTCCACAAACACTATTTAGCTATTTTTATTGTTGACATAGTGTTTAAGGTATAAAGATAATCTCTAACATAGTCTACTTATTTCAAGATTACTAGATAGATATTTTTCTTATATTCCATTTGTCTTGTTTTGTTTGAAAATTTATAAACATAAAACTTGTTCTATTTTAATTGGATACGAGAAATATAATTAATTGCATAATATTTTTTACGAAATATAAAATATTAATTCCATTTGTTAATTCTTTTAGCCGAAACCTTTAAATTTGACTTTAAGTAAATTAGTCAAAAGCTTAAGCAACCTTGTTTTCTACAAGTCAAACCCAAACTCCTTAGAAGCGGACTCATTTACTCCATTGAGCTAGCATACGACTGTTAATTTTCCATGGAAAGATTGTTTTGCTGATCGTCACATGTCATTGCTTCTCTTGTAGATCTTCCTGCAAACGGTGTTCGGGATTCCTTCCTGCCTGCTATACAGAATCTCTTGAAAGACCCAGATGCACTGGATCCAGCACACAAAGAAGCCCTTGAAATTATTATGAAGGAAAGATCAGGAGGAACTTTTGAGACTATTAGTAAGGTGATGGGGGCTCATATTGGTCTTCCATCATCAGTCACCAGCTTCTTTGGTGAGGGTGGGTTACTCGGAAAGAAAGAAACCGCAGACCTATCATCAGAAGCTACCGTGTCCCCCAAAGCAGCTTCACCATCGCCAGTAGAAGACACTAGATTCAGGCGGATCATGATGGGAAATTTCAGCGAGATGCTTCGTGGCAAGGCAAAAGCCCCAGAAGAAGGTCACAATCAATAAGATGTATTTCTGCATGGTAATATTTTTTGCTGGTTCAGGTACATCTGGTGAAGTTCACTATGGTTTCCCATATTTACAAACAGCAACGAAGATTTGTCTCAATAGGTAAGATTGGCCACTGTTGTTTCCCAAATATTATAGTCATTTTATATAAAAGAACAAAACAAAAATCAGTCTTTGCAGTGATTTTTCTTTAGATAGAAGAGGAAAATATAGATAAATATTTTACTGCAGGTTTGTCGTATTTTTGCTGTGTAATGATCTATTATGAATTTATTAGGCCATGTGTCAGGGAGAGGAGATATTTGAATGAGCACGGTAGATTTGTGAATTATTCAATGAATTATCGTATGACTTGTGTCGGATTTTTTACTGATATTTTATGGATTGGGAGAGAACTCTAAATTTCTTATATGGATAGAGAAAGAACATTCTGAGAGGTTCCCTTGCCTTATTGTTTGATGTTAATACACAAGGTTAGAAACAATTTCACTTTAGTTTCTTTTTGTTGAACGACATTGTGGTTAGAAGAACTTGTGACTCATTGCGAATGTGATCCTAATGATAATTGCGTTTAGGTTTGGATTTGGTGTCGGTTTAGCCTCCAAAACAGCCAAGAAGGAAGACAAGATGAAAATAACGTTTAGCATTTCAAATGGGACAAAAATAAGCCTATAAATTAAGATAAGTATTGTTTTTAGATTGGATAATATTTACAAGGATTTATAGTATGTACAAATCAAATATTTTGTGTTAGTTTTGAATTGTGTAATGATAAAAAGAAAGACTAGTATTTTTTTAATTATATACAATTTTAATATATGATAATTATTAATTGAAAAAGTTAAACATTTGTTATTTTTATCTTTACAGATAAAATCTTTGTTTATGATATATGGAACATTTATTTTATAATTATTAAATATTATAATATAAAAAATTAAGATAAAAATAAATAAATTATAAGCTCTAATTAAAAAAGAGTTTAGTTTATACAAATACAATATTAAAAGAAAATTATATGAAAGACTTAAAAATACATATGATCACCTTATTTATATCAAATAAAAGATATATTACTTAATGATATCATGTGTTTATATTATAATTATTTTAATTTGAAATCTTTTTTACTTTAATTATTAGTTATTATTTTTCTTTTCTTTTTTAGCTTTAATCTTACCATAGTAATTATAAATAAAAAAACTGTTTGAAAATAATAGAAGTAAAACCAAAATAACACTTTTATCATTGTTATATTTTTTAATTATTAAAACATATTCGAATATATAAGTTATTTAAAATTGATTCAAGTAAAATTCATATTAAAACAAATTTTAAAACACAGGTAGTTTGTACAGTAAAGTGTGAGGAATACCAAACAACATATCTTTTTGGTTATTAAATTAATTTCATCCTCATGTAATATTTTTCTCCTCAGATTATTCATTTTCACCCGTCACCGACAACACATATTATTGTTATTAAATAATGCATTTTTTCTAACTTTTTTTCTTCTCATTCCCTTTATTGTGTCTTTGGCTTTTTGTTCTTAACTCTTCCACAGTGTCCTCCATCAACATTACCGAAGGAATCTTTGGAAATAAGTATTAAATTGTGTCTTCCATTCTTCTTTCCTTCTCAAAAACTCTATGTTCCTTCTTTTCCAGAAGTGTTCTTCACTCTGAAACTTTCCTTTTTGCAGGGTAAGATTCTTTATCCATTTCATACATTCTTTCATGCTTCCAATTTTACTTTCCTGAGAAACACAAAGAACAAAAGATAAGGGAAATTACTTGTATCACATTATTATTTTACTTTTTATTCACTTCTAAAATTTTATAATTTATTCACAAGTCATTTTTTATATAGTTTTTTGTCTTATAATAATTAGGTGTATTTATAATTTACTAGCTTATTTATTTATACCAACTTGAAAACGAATATTAAATATATAACCTATTTTTATAATTTTTTAGAAAAATTCTGGGGCCCAGGCCAGGCCCATGGCACGGCACACGTATTCATGTAAAATTGAATAGCTTAGGAAGCACAGTATCTGTAACTAATACTCATAGCAACAACTAACTGCTAACAACTTCCCTGTCTTCTTCATAAATACACATATTTATTAAACTATAACATGGACACCTATTTTATTTTGGCTTATTTAGTAAACTGGGTCTTTTGATTTATATATTTATTTTTATTCCATTGACTTTTTTTATTGTAATGTTATTTAAAGAGTTATACGTCAAAACTTAAGTTTATTATGTACAAAATTTAGATATTTTTTTTAAGAATTAAATATGTTTTTGACCCTTTAACTTTTAGTAAATTTTGAAATTAGTTTATTTAGAAACTTTAGACTAATTTAGTCATTCATCCTTCGAAATGTATGGATTTAGTCTTTTTAATCAAATTTTGTTAAGTTTATTTGACATTTCAAGTTATTTCATAATAGTATTTGACTTAACATTAAAGTAAAAATATGTCAAACAGTATAAACAACTCAAATACAATACTGAAATGCGTACAAAACATCAAATAAATCTAACAAAATTTGATTAAAGGACTAAATTCACATATTTCGAAAGATGAAGAACTAAATTAGTCCAAAGTTTCGAAATTAACTAATTCCAAAATTCACTGAAAGTTAAGAAAACAAAAACATATTTAACTTTTTTCTAATTTGTAATCTGATTTTGACATGTGGTACTTTGAAATTAGAAGATAACTTTAATTTTAACGAGTTACATATTCAGATTTTAAACTTGACATTTACAAATGATGTTAATATTAATTTAACATAATATTTACATTGAATTTTCATTTAAAAAAATAAGAAGTCAATTAAGTTGTATTTTAAAAATAGCAAATCAAAGATGTAAAAATAGGAGGGAAATTTTTGATTAAATCTTTTATTTGTTGTTTGTTTTTTAAATTGACAAATTTTAAATTTAAACTCACTCAATTACGTAGCCGCATCATGCATATGGGAAAGGAAATTATTTAATTTTGTTAAATTTAACTATAAAAATATTAATATCACGATATTTTTAAAAATTGAAGCACCGGATAGATCAATTTAAAAACGATTTCTTGTATTTAAAATATTATCTCTACTAAAAACATATACACAAATTTAACATGTTATGTGTGAATAGTCGTTTGATTTTTTATATACCGAGATTGAAGTTTTCTTTGCTTCCCTAATTTGGATAAGTTAAGAATTAAAATTGTTGTTATAAGAATAGCATTTGGTTCTCTCTTCTCAGATACCAGCTTGTTTTGAAAAAAAAAAATTATACATAACAAATGAAAAACTAAAATAGTGTAATTTTATTGGTTCACTGTGAATATTTAAGTAAACCAAAACATTACTTAACAGAAATATGTATTAATTAAGTCAATAAACGAGCTTATTTTTCAAGTTTTTAATTATAACGCTGCAACAGCTGAATGAATGAGAATATATTTAACTTCTGAAATATGATAATATATATTATAAGCAACAAAATATTCACAACTTTATTAATAACTAATTTTTTTTTGGAAATTTATATTCACTTCTTTTTAATGAGATGCCGACATTTTTCTACTCGGACAACACACTTGATATTTTATTCAACAAACTGAAGTTAGTAAAACGACTATATGTTGGATATGTTATTATATAACCTTTTTAATAAATTCAAAATTCATTTTATACATAATATTAATTATTACTTTTATCATTAATAATTAAACTTCGGAGAAGTAAAATCAATAGCAATGCATGTTTAACTAAGAAAGATTCTTCACTAAAAAAATTCCGAGTGTGTCATCTTCAAATAAGGAATAAAAGAACTAATAGAGCTATCATTTATCTTTTCTGAAAAAGTTCTTGTTTTTCCACTTCGTATCGCCAGTAATTTAATAAACACATTTTTATTTGACTAGTGTCTTAAAGGTGTTGCTTTAAAAACTAAAAGAGAAGTTTCTTCTATAGTTTCTAAATATAGTATTATATTTTGAGTACTATTATAAAAGGATGATAAAAATGGTGTAGAGTACATCAATTATTTTTGTGACATTGAAAAAAGTAACTCAAGTTATTATTATCAATTATAAAAAGTTACAAAATAGTTTAGTGATAAAAGTTGAAAAGAGTATGAGAAATTGTGGGTTTAACGATCTTATAGTAACACTTAGAAATTATAAGGTTGATTTTGTATGTTTATAAGAGAGGACAAAAAAATATAAATTCAATTTTTTCCACCAACAAAATACAAAAAAAATATATTATCAATTATATTTTTTAACTTAATAATAAATACTTAATCCAATAATTAGTATCAAAGTTTGATTAATGTGAAAGTATTAAATCCACTAAAACGTTTCTTAAAATATTAAAACTATAATGGAAACATACCAAACAATGATAATCCATTTGTCAACTCACTAATATGTTTGGTTAAAAAAATAGTTAAACATTACAAAGTCCAACATAATGAGTATAACCATACGAGTTGGCGAGCCAATCCGACTCATCACAAATTCAATCCGGATGAGCTGAGTTTTTGTTGAACCGTATAAAAATTTGTAAATTTTTTTTAACTCAATCCAGTCCAAATCCATAATAGACCAAGTTGACTAAGGTTTTGATCCACTTTAACGGCTTCGAGCATTCAACACTCAAAATTTCACACATATTTGGCATTATACTTTTCTGTTCTTTATATATATATATATATATATATATATATATATATATATATATATATAATTTCACTCTTTTTATAATGAGTTTACCCATAAAGAAAAGTTGTAATATGGTTATTTTTGACGTGAAACAATTTTTTTCCATGTGAAATAAATAACCCCAAAAGAGAATTACCTAGGAAGCCCACCTCGGAATTACATTAAGTATAGAGATATCTGGGTGCGAGAATTTCATAGTACTTACGAAACACGTAGGGTCCATTGCATTGAAATTAAGGTGATGTTAGTCGTGCAGATTACACAGAAACCACTAGTGAATGCCACGAAAATTTCGGTGGTGTTAATGCAAAATAATTGTAAGTAACAATATCATCCCAACGCCCCTCCCATTAATGTCGTGGGGTCATTCCCATTCACTTCCCACCGATACACTCCATCATTATTAATTGAAACCAAACCACTAACCACACACACCCACTCTCTCTTCACTTCACTTCACTTCACTTCTTATATATATATATAACTCTTCCACTGCCACTTTTTATCAGTGTCAGTGTTAGTGAGAGCGAGTTCAGCATTAACAAATCATCACCCTTTGTTCTCTGTGTTGTTGTTTTAGGAAGATGACGATGAAGATGAAGATGTCGGTTGTGTGTGCAGTGGTGGTTGTGGCGCTGTTTCTGATCGATGTGGGACCTGTGGCTGAGGCTGTAACTTGCAACCCAACCGAATTATCGTCATGTCTTGCAGCAATCACTGGCGGCTCTGCACCCTCAAGGGCTTGCTGTAGCAAGCTGAAGCAGCAAGAGCCATGCTTATGCGGTTACATAAAAAACCCGGCCCTTAAGCAGTACGTCAATTCTTCTGGTGCCAAAAAGGTCCTTAGTAGTTGCGGCGTTACCTACCCAAAGTGCTAAATACATATACAAACAAATTCAATAACACAGTTTAATTTATACTGCGTATAAATTAAGCTTCAATACGTTTCTATCGTATTATATACGTACTTTGCTGTGTCTTTGGATGTGTTGTAAGAGTTTCTAGAGCTGAATACGTACGTGCGGTGTATACACTACTAGTATACATCCTGTATTCACCAGGGAATCATCATATCTATGTCTGTCTCTGTTCACACCTATAAATAAAGAGATACTCATGCTCTCTTCTCTTCTCTTCTCTCCTTCTTCATCGTTTTCGATCATCATGCACCAAAGAGAAAACTCAGATAAATAAAGCAACAAATTCATGGTTAAGGTTTTCATATACTAAAAACAGTAAACGACAGAATGATATTTTTGTTTGTTAAATTAATTGATGCTTTGTTGAAGATTTTTCTGTTCCAGCGTTCTGGAGAAGAGTGGAGTTGGAAATTTAATGTTAAGTAACAGCAAATCATATTGGTTCCTTATTAGTTGAAAATGTTTAAATAAGTTATTAACTTAAATTGTTTTAATTGGATATTTGATCTTTTCAGTTTTTGTTTTTTTTTTAAGTTATGTCTCAGGATATAAAACTGTTATAAATAATTAGGTTTTAGCAATTTTAAGTCTTCAAAAACTAATACTAGAGATATAACTTTTTTAGCTTCAACATGGGATTAAAATATATGTTTAAAAAATTTAAACAATGATTAAAACAATTAATTTTAAAAGTGTATGGGGTTATCAGACATGAACTTGAAATTGTCTGGGTGGTGTAGTTGGTTATCACATTAGTCTCACACACTAAAGGTCCCCGGTTCGAACCCGGGCTCAGACATTAGTTTTTAATTTTTTTCTTTTTAATAATTCAATTTATATTTTAGAAAAGCTGGCTAATAGAAATAAAATAAAATAATTTTTACTTGCACCATCGTAATCACTATTTTGTTTTTTTAATATTATCATTTTCATGCAACATTTGAAATTCATCATGAATTTTACCTTGTACTGTCATCTATTGCTGATATAAAAAAAAAAACGTATTGATTATTTTTATCATTTATGTGAAATAATTTACTCTAAAGATAATCAGATAACAAACATAAACACAAATTTTCGATAGAAATCCAAACTGTGTTTTACCATTTTCTAGACTACTAAGCCATCTCCCTAAATTCAACTTTTATTATTCGTTTCCTTTAGCTTTATTACATATAAATATTTGTTAACTTTACATTCTACTTTGACGTTTTTAATTATGGTGGCAATTATAAAAGCATAATAAACGTTATAGCGAGATATATAGAATGATAAAATTATGATTAAAAACAGATCATGGTGGACCTATTTATAATGAAGATAATGTTAATATTAGTATTGGTGGTAATTATATCAACGGTGAAAATAACAATAATTAGTATGACATTAATAATATTAATAGAATAATGGTAGATGATAAAAAATAAGAATGATGGTAATAATGATAAATGATAAAATAATATTAATAAAACCTATTACACTGATAATTAATAAAAATAAGAATGCTAATAATATATGATAACAAAAAAATGGAAATATTAATGAACAATGTAAAATGTGATGATTGCATACGAATGATGATGATAGTGCATTTGATCATGAAAGAGACAGTTTCATCTAATTTTTCAATCAGTTTTTTCTCCTAAATAAAAAAATTACAGTCTACGAAAAAAGATAAAATAAACAAATATTTTCTCGTGGATGTAGCGTATAATTGATTATAATATATAAGATATTTATGTATGCTGAAAAATTAATAGAATGAAATTCGTTCCACTTTCGTATAATTTGAGATTTTTCTTTCTTTTATTTATTACAATGCCTAAATGTTTCTTAATTATCTGAGAAAATATTGCGAAGTTGATTTCTTATGAGAAAAATATGTTTATAATTCCTATCTTTTTCGTCAAAACTTTGTTTGTTTTTTATAATTTCAAATTGATGAATTATGACTTTATAAAACTATACAAATTTTAGTTATTATCTCATAATGACGGTAAAAAATATCATTAAGTATAAGTACAAAGAAAATTACTAAATTTACATATTCATAAAAGATGTTAAATATATTTTTATATCCAAAATATCGTAGTTTAGTTTTCAAATTTTACAAATTATAAATATAGTTTTTTAATCTAATTATGTAAATTTTTTGTATTTATTTACATTATTTAACATGTTTAAACTTAAATATTAATCCACATCGCGTTTAGGAGATAAATTTCTTTTTGACAAAAAAAATGTTATTTTGAAAACAAAAATATCAAAATTTAAGATAAAATTGATTTCAGTTCAAATATATATATATATATATATATATATATATATATATATATATATATATATATATATAATCCTTAAAAAATATAAAAGAAATACATTAGTTTAAAAACATAAAGATTAAAAGACATAATACAAATAAATATATTTTAGCAATTTAGATCAAATTTTTATAATTTTTTATTTAAAAAAACAGTGTATTGAATATTTTTAGCAATAAACATTAAAAATAAAGAATATATGAAAATTAACTCAATTCGAAAAAGACTGGTAGGATTACATTATTCCATAAGTGTATTGATATCAAATGCCAAAATATGATAATATAAGATAAATGGAAAGAAGATTTGTATTTTATTACGGGGAGAAATAAAACAGAAAAAAATTATTTAAAAGATCGAGATAGTAGTTGAATACTTGAAAACAATCTATCATAAGGAAAGCATCAATATAAAGATTATAATCAATATAAAGATTATAGTTCAAATTTGAAAAAAAAAATGTCATATTAAACATGGGTTGTAAATATATAAAATAAGTGTTACGTGGAAGAATAATTATAGAAAATTATTATATACAGAATTTTATGTAATTTTTGTTTAAAGTCAGTAAAAAATCATTTATAATAATATTTTCTACCCGTTGGAAAGGATAAACAAGGAAAAGTAATTATATACTTGCTATCATCAATCTCTTTATACTTTTTAAGCAATATATATATATATATATATATATATATATATATATATATATATATATATATATATATAT
>Ga0209589_1002984_pt1 | contig 29557 bp, 13 predicted proteins | sample CowpeawhiteBW_FD_187525 | JGI IMG/M metagenome (GOLD analysis project Ga0209589, IMG submission 187525) | Root nodule microbial communities of legume samples collected from California USA - Cow pea white BW (SPAdes) (version 2) | ecosystem: Host-associated > Plants > Roots > Nodule | place: USA...
CACAGATTGACACGTGGCACGTTGACTAACGGCGTTAGTCAACTCTGTCTGAAAGGGACCTAATTGAAGCAATTTTCAAAAGTTGGGATGCAATTGACACTTTTTTAAAAGCGGGTACCAATTTGAACAAACTGGTACCTTACGATTAATTAAACCTTTAATGAATTATGTTTTATAGAACACATAACTTTTATAATTTTTATTATAATTTTGTCCTTTACATATTAGTAATGAATTTTCACAATAAAAATAAAAATTACACATTTTTTAAATTATATGTATTACCATCAAAATGTCAACGTATTTAATTTTATGACGTTTATATTTTCAATAACAATAAATAATCTTGAAAGCTACCACTACTTTTTTAATCCTATCTTGGCAACAAAAGCCACTTCTCACTGTGCCACTTCTTCCGTGGCATGCTCAGAAGCAACCGAAAAACTCCAATTCCTCTTCGTCTTCTGTCACCGCCGCTAAATGGAGGCAGTCGGTTCCAGACTCGGCCGCGCCTCCTCCCGTTACGGCTCCGCCACCGTCTTCACCGGTCCCGTCAGGAAGTGGAAGAAGAAGTGGGTCCACATCACCCCCTCTTCCTCAACCAGCAATACCACCAACAGCAACAACAACAACGCTCACGCTCCTGCCAATTCCAACGCTTCCTCTCTTCTCCTCCTCCGCCGCTGGACCCCCACCACCGACGACGACGCTGCCGCCACCGACGACGAGCCTCCTAGGAGGAAATTCCGTTACACCCCTGTATGTCTCTCTCCTTCCCTGTCTTTTTCTGGTTTACCCTTTTGCTTTTTGTGGTGAATATTTAATTGGGGTTTTATTCTGTGGTCAAAAGTTTCGAATTTTGTTCCTGTGCTGTGTTAGGTGGGTTTGGAGTTATGCTCTGTAATGAAGAAATGAATTGGGGTTTGGGGATGTGATAAAGTGGTTTGTTAGCTGCCTTATGTGTGAATTTTAGGTGGTGATATATGTGTTAGAGAGGGAAGAAAAGAGAGAGAAGGAAGTACAGTTTAAAGTTTTTTTGTTTTTTTGTTGAAAAATGTGTTTAATGCCTCTGCTTTCTATGAAACTGAATTTTGGTGCATGTAATCTGAAATTGATGAATTCTGATCTCTAATTTTTTAAAATATGTAATTTAGCCCAGTTCATGATCAAACTTCAGTTACTGATTTTAATTTTTAGTAAATTGGAAAAGGGGTTAATTAAAGTCATATCTTTGGAGAATTTTGAAAGTATAGGAACTAAGTGTAGTTTGACCAAAAGTAGGTAAAAGAACACATTTCTCTTTTTGTTTTTGGTTGAAGGAAAATGAAAAAAATAAGTTTAACTTCTAAAAGTACAACAACAACAATAACTGGGCATTACAATTGAGAAATAAGGGGGCAAAATAGAAAGGAAATGATATAAGAGAAAAAGGTGGACATATATGTACAAGGTTGCTTTAGTCCTTATTTGGGTGGAAATTGTGGTTCCATTGAGTGTTAAAATTTGTATCTTTTATTGCTGGTAGAAACTCGTTATGTTATAAATTTGTGTATGGGATGATGGGTTGGTGGATCATTGTTTCTGTCAAATGAGTCATTTTCATCATACCGAGGATTGGTTGGTCAATTTCATGATGCAGATTGCTGTGCTAGAAGAACAGAAAAAGAATATGGTTAAGGAAGAAAACGAACCTGCTGCAACTGAGAGTGACCAATCTGAAGTTAAAGAGACAAATGTGACTCATGAAATGCAAGGGAAACTGAACATGAATGAAATGTCGGAGGAAACAAAGGTAAAGTGACAGAGTCCTTCATTCCTGTTATGAATGATTTAGAACATTCCTCAGACTTTCAAAGTTACCGGATTTGATGTGCTTGAAAAATATCTTTTCCTCTCTTTCATTATACTCCTCTAAGATTACCCTTTGCTTGCTAAGTTACAATATTGACACAAACAAACCTTGTGTCAACATTCAAGAACAATCATGTGTGCTTGCTATAGACTGCTGCTATTATTTGTCCCTAGTGGATTACAAAACTATTTTTCCAACTCAGGTATAATAACACTATAAACATTGCATATGTTGTACTAAATAAAATGGTCCCAGGATCAAATAAAAGAGGATCATTGTTAACATTGGTCTACATATGAATGTGTTGCAGGATTCAAACATGGTGAAAAAGGATGATGGTTTGGTGGAGTTGAAAAGCCACAATGATGAAACCAGTAAGAAGAGTGATACTGAATTGGAAAATAATGTGTAGCGGTTGGTCCATGAACTGAGTATGTGATGTGTAAGTAGAAAATGAGTGTGAGGCAGCGAAGTGTTGATTGAAGAAATAGTGAGCTAGTATATAATACCTGTTATCACCTACCATCGTACATTGACATGTAATGTAATTAGCCATAATCTTGTGTATAGTGCTGCCACTAGTATAGGAATGATCAGTGACTAGTTTTGGTCAACAAGGGATGATCACTTATTTTTCATGATGGATAATCATATGCATGATGTGATGTTTACTGTGTACTGCCTTCTTATTCTGCATTTTAGTCTTTGCATATTGATTTGGAGGACAAAATTTAGATGCAATTTCTCAATTTTTAGTAATAGAGAAACAAATTTCTCTCTGTTTAGATTCATAGAGTTTAAGGATGAGTTTCTTTTAGCATTTTTTTTAGAAAAAATTACTTTTTTGCTTAGATATTTATCAAAAAATATTTTAAAAAAGTATTAGAAGAAAAAAGCTAAAACCAATTTATTTCAATACATTATTTGAAATAGTATATCAAAAAAATTGTTACAGATTTTGGTTTTATTGACATGAAGAGATACTTTTAGCTAATTTTTTTTTTCTAATTATAACCTAATTGCTAGTAATTACTTTTTTTAAAAATACTTTTAAAATTAAACAAAAAATTCACATTTGAAGGAAATTTAAGAGAAAATATGACTTTTATGAATAAAAATTTAATTAATGTAAGAGAAAACGTGACTTGTATAAATAATTTTTCCTTATCTTGTACTTCTTTTTTCGGTTTTAGATGACAGACTTATCTTGTCTACCACCCAACTAAGTGGACCTAATTGCTCCTAAATATTTCTGTAGTGGGTTTTTTTCCCTTGATAAATGCACATTTATAGTATATATGGTATATGATTAGACACTTAATTCTTATATGAAAAATTAATATTTATTGAAAATCAAAATTAATTATAAAACAATTGAATTTAAACTAAACTTAAACTGACACTTAGTATTGTCAAAAATTATCCACATCCACAGAATTGAATTTAGAACCATATATTATAACTTTCGGCGTCTTCTGTTTCAACGTTTTTCTAGACGTTAAACTAACTTCTTTCTATTGATATGCATCTAAATTAGATTTTAACACTAAGCTTTATTTATTAACCTTTATTTTTTAAAATGGCATGTCACATTGTTTAAGTACAAGTACAGTTTCCTTTCATTATATAACTACTTAAATTGTAAATTCTATTTAAATATTAATAATGTTATTCAGAAATTTAATGAATCTGCAACCTGATTCAATTTCGTTTTAAAATGGATTCAAATTTGTTAATTTACATAAAAATTAAATAAAATTAGTTCTCACTTTAACCTACTATCCGTCTTCGTTTCTATATCACTTGAGATACTCCGTTTTTGTTTTGGATGACAATTTTTCTTATAATCATGTAATTTATATCAAATACTCATAAATCAAATCGACCATTAATCTTTGAAAATGACAATTTTTTTTTCCAGTTTTTTACTGATACCAATAATAATGATTGAATCTTTATCGCATTCATAAACTCTCAGAAGAAACTGCAATTCTGCCATTCTGCAAATTCTGCAATTGAACGTATTAATGACGAGTAACACATTTTTGCTAAGGACTATTAAAAGAAATTAAATTCCTCAGCTTAATTTTTGCTAAGGCCTGTTACAATATAGTATATATTGTAAATGATTAGACATTTAAGGGTTGTTATATGAAAAATCATGTAATTTTTTAATAGCCCCATCTAAGAAACCTTGGTGAAACAAAATAATATAAAGCACAAACTAAAAATAATCATAATTTCAATATATACTCTCAATACAAATTATTTGCATCAACCAATTAAAATCATTTTAATTATGACTTCTAAAATAATTGAAAAAAATTGGCAACCACACCATGCATGCGAATTTGAATGAGTTTTGAGTATCAAAAGAGCCTGAAGAATACTAATTTTTATGCTTTAAAATATATTAAAAAAAATTTAATATACTAACATAAGTATATTTTAAAGATTCTACAACACCACCAAAATCTCAGCAAAGAACCTGGACTGCGATGCATACCTAACCATCTATTATTTGATGACAGTAAAAAAAATCTTTTAACTGACCAAGAATTGTAATTACTGACCCAAGTATTCATTAGATATAATGATATGTAGAAAACCATACAGAACTCAATAAATGGACAAAAATGGGGGAAGGGAGCAGCTGCATGTGAAAATTAACCTTCAGGCACCAAAGTCTTACAATTTCACCCTTGTAAAATTATGATTGAAAAAAGGTACTAAAACTCCTGAACTCAGTGCGGGTATTGAGAGGTTACAAAAGATGTTACTATAATGAACATGTAAATAGCATGCATACTATCAAAATCTCATGGAATTAAGCTCATCGTACATGGTATTTTTGTTATTAAAAAAATAAGACTTCGAACAATAGAAGCATATAGAAAAAAAAAACATTGAATGGTATTCAACAAGAACTCACTATCAGGCTTTCCTTCATGCCATCATCACTCAGTTGCTTTGTTATCATCTACTTCTTGAGTTACACCAACTTCTGCCGGACGAAGAACACGATCATAGAGCATATATCCAGCCTGTAAAAGTGACCGGGGGTTAAGCCTTGTTAGGATTGATGGTAAGGGATGCAAACAAAGGAAATTACTAATGGTGGTATTGTTTGAGTATTTATGAATGAACCGTCAAGCAAACCTAAGAACAAGACCACATTTATTCCAAACTCTCAAAAAGTGGATTTTAAATCCAACTCACTATCATCAAACTTACATGAAAGATGAAGTTTGCATTCGATTATATACTATAATTATTTTTTATCTTTAATTAATGTGAGATTTTCAACATACTTCCTTACACAGAAGAGTGAACATCTTGAATTTGAAACTTAATATTTGCAAGTGATTTGATGACAGCTGAATAGCAAGTAACACTATAGACTTAAACCTTGGTAATATAGGTAATCGTACAATCTTATAAGTAAAAGTGATATCTCCAGTCAAAGTGATATCTCCAACACACCCTTTCTATCAAGGACTCAAGCATAAATACAAAACCTCTTGAGACCTTTGATAAACATTGATGGAAATAATTAGTATGGCAAATACAATAAACAAAAAGCGAATCATTAATAATGAAACACGTCAACCTAGCTTCGTATAGTTTTCGAGTTCGAAAAGGTTTTCCAAATACAACACAATTTTGAAAAAAAAAAAAAATGTTGACACTGGGAAAAAACCATAGTACTACAACAAACAAGTATATAGAATACCTTTAGAACAACTCCAACAGTGCCAGGGGCCTTGGTAGCATCAGGGATTTGGAAGATGGCATTGTGCCTGTGTGGATCAAATGGCTCATTTGTAGGATCATATTTTTCTACACCATGTTTTTTCAGTACCTATAAGCAATAGATTGTCAACCAAAATGAACAAGATTACACACTGGAACTATTTCTAGGAGCACATCAAGTCAAGCAAAATATATAAAAACGATTAACTTAGTTTCACTTCACTCCCTTACCAACCACTGTAATGAACTCTATTCCAACTTCGCTCCCAAATGAACCACTCTAGACAACTCTAATCGAAACACGGACCTATTGTAGGGATTGATTTTAATATTCCATCAATCACTACATGACTGTTACTTATGTATTAGCCTAACTATGCATTCACTTTTCTTGTACTGGTCTTTTTTGGACTCAGGCTTAAACTGGATTTTAATGTGTTCTTAATTTGTGTCCAAGCTTCTCTTAAATCTTAAATACAAGGGACATAAGATTAGAATTCTTATCGTAATGCTTGAAGGATGTCTAATTGAAAACGCTTTATAAAAAACAGAATGATTAGTTATTAAAATTCACAGCAAATTTGTATCTTCTAGAAGGTGCTTGCACAATCAGACCCTAGGTTTGATTCCCTAGTTTTCTTCTAATCTCTTCTATTGTCTTCTTCGATTTTCTCTAGAGCCAGGCTACTTCCCTTGCAGACTATATGGACGATTCAACCCACCAAAACCAAAGTACCAGAGTTAATTTTTCCTTTAAGATTCTCTAAAACCAATATCAATCCTAGAAAGTGAAGATAACACCCTGACAGCTTGACAGTCACCAACTTAAGCCAAAGTCCACTTCCTATTCCTGGTATATCAACTTTCCAAAACCCTTTTCAAACAGACCCAACCCAATGAACCTTATGTACCCAGAAACCCATCTAAATGTGGAACACTGCAACAAGAGGTAAAACAACTTTACACTGAGAAAATACATTATGTTAGCTAGGACTATTGCAAATAAACAACAAAGCCATAGAGTATAACAGTCTACCTACCTCTGCAAGTTGTTTCTCAGTCATTTCAACGCCTTCAAGAAGTGTTTTCAGGAGTTGCGCTGCTTCCGAAGACTCCTTAGGAGATTCAATTTTTGAAAAACTCTCCTTTACAACAGAGGAAGCTCTTCCCAAATTGTCAGCAACATCTAGTAGACTCTTCGCAAAATTCTACATCACACTAAAGCCACTCAGCAAAAAATTGAAGAGCGAGTACCAAGAGGTCAAGACTTGTATAGCAAATTTTTTCGAATTTAAAAAAGGTCAAAAGTCAAGACCTGTATAGCAAATTTTTTCGAATTTTCTGCTTCACGCCTTGTTCTGCCCATGACATTCTCCATCTCCGCATAAGTTCGCAGAACTTTGTCCTGCATTTCCGCAATCTCCTTGTGTTTCAACTTCAAAAGCTGTTCCTTCTCAGCAACAAGCTTTACTAAATCATCCCTGGATTGATCACATTCACTCTCTACATCTGAAGCAGAAAACGCAGTTCATTCAAAACTTCAAATATTTATTTCGACCAATCAAGCTTAAGACCGAGATTTCGAAACGAAACCTGATTCTTTGGTTTCATCAGCAGCTTTGGCTTCTTCAGACTGATCAGTCACCTTTGCTTCCTCACATGCCTTTACAGGGTCATTGCTGGCAGGTTCAGAAGAGGCCGAAGAAGAAACTCCGAATCTCGAAGTCAAGGATGAATTCAGTGGATTCCGCAAAGTAGCTTGAACTGGAATAAGCTGAAACATCAGAAATATCACATGATGAGAATACTTAGCCAAAGCAAAATCTCCTGAACACATAATTGTAAGGAACAAAATAGAACAATTACAAAATCTACACAATAACTCATTGCCAAATATCATGATGATAAACTCAACTCACACATGGAATACAAAATGCCAAAACTGTAATGTTTTCAATAAACCCTAAAACCCTACTTAAACCCCAATACTAAAATTAGCAAAAAAAGAAAATTCTGTTCAGGTTTTTAGAATAGGGTTACCTTGTTGGGTGATGGGTGAAGGAGAGAATGAAAGTGATTGGAGAAAGGTTGGGAATTCCGTGAAACAGAGAGGGTGAAGCTTCGACAAAGGGTTGCAGAGGAACGGGACAAGACCCTGTGGAAGAACATGGCCGAAGAAAACGGATTGAGCAGAGATCCGAATTGGGATTGAAGAGAGAAAGTGATTTTTGAGTTGAAAACTGAGGAAATGAAGAAGGGAAAATTTGCTTGGACACAAAGAAAACAAAATGTTGGGGGTTAGGGTTTAAGGGAAATATTTCTATGTTGACGATATTACCCTTCTGTTTTGGGTTTAGAAACTGCAATGTTTAGTTTCTTTGTGATGAAATGGGAATTTCCCTTTGGGTTTCCAAACTAGAAGAATCTAGAAAAATAGATGTGCAATCTGATGAGGAAAATCATCTATTATATTAGTTAATGTTTTGTTTTTCTTCTTTTTATCATGTTTTGGTGGGAGAAATCTATAACTTAAAAAAATTTAACGTGTTATTATGTATGTCACGTGTATTAAATAATAAAACATCAAACAAATTTGTGTTAGTTTAAAAACTAATATTTTGAGAAAAAAAAACAATAAGGGCTTTTTACATCAAAAGTTAATAAAAATATAAATTTGGTTGAAAGTCATTTTGCCAACCTTAAGTAAATATTATTGACATATAATCATCTTATTGAAATGTTTTAACAATATTACATAAGGCTAATTTCATATAATTATTAAATTATTCAAATAAAAAGGACTGAAAAAATTTACTATCGATTAATTTTAGAGTTGCTCAAAATTTATTTAACCTGATGTTAAATCACATGAAATTACTTCTTAATATTTTGTAAAATAATACAAATATCTCGTCATTTTAATATTTATAGTGACTTTTTTCAAAGTCACGTTATAATGATTTCAAACACTTAAACAACAATAATAAAATATACAAAGAGTTTTATGTACAAAGCATTTTAGGAATACAAAAAATAGTATAAAAAAAGAAAAAGACTTACATTTACAATTTATTATATTATCATTATTATTATTATTCATTTTATTATTGCATAAGAAATATATTCTTAACATATTTAATTATAATTATGTAATTTTACCTTATTTAGAATCTTGTAATATATATATATATATATATATATATATATATATATATATATATATATATATATATATATATATATTTGATAAATAAAGAAAAATAAATTTTCTTGATATAAAGCTTATCATGGTATAAAAACCTAGAAAATTTATAGGATTTTATTCTTCTTTTCAAAATGCAAGATATCATGTAGAAATAATGACGATGGTTAGATTCATGCTCTTTCAAATCCAATTGAGCCAACATGAATATTTGACATCACTGAGCAACGACAACAACTTCTTATATTTGAGTGTTTCCAAAATCAAGGACTATCTTCATAATAAGAAGTCTCACATCATCAAGAAATTTATTGTTGAAAATGATTACAACACAATCAGGTAGGATTGTCGAATGGGGTAAATTGTCACATATACGAAGGAGGACAGCGTGATTTTAGACAGTGCTTTGCACTTTGATAATGTCCTTTTTATGCCTTGATTAACTTGCAAATTAATCTCTATATCACAATTAATTGATGTCTCCAATTGTATTGTTCAATTCAATCATACATTGTGTGTAATGTAGGATCCAAAGACAACGACATTGATTGAAACAGGTGAACAAATGAATGGACTTTTTTTGTTCAAAGCATTCGAAAGGTACATGCATTAATATTTAACAAAGATTTGTCAATTGATCAATCATATAGACATTTGGGTCACTCGTCATACAAGATGTTAAATTTCATCCCCATGTGAGTCACTTTAGTAAAAGTAATAATAATAGAATGTGATGTTTGTCCTTGTACTAAACAAAAAAGAATTTTTTATCAAGTGAGCATATTGCAAGTAGTTTGTTTGAATCAGTTCATTATGATTTGTGGGAACTTTATCATTTTACACCACATTTGCTTTGGTTTTTACACCTTATTTTTATGTTGTTAAAAGCCCAACTCATTTTTACATATATACCATCCTTTTTTTTTCTTTTTACACATATTTCTTTTTATGGTCTAGTAGGCCCAATATGTTTTTATATTCATTCCCCTACACCTCCATGATTTCTTCTTACACCCCTATAGTTTTATTGACATTACCTCATTACCCTTAATGGAAAATTTAATAAAACAAAAAACTTAAAATTAGTTTACCTTTTGCTTCTTCTCAATGTGTTCCTTTGCACCTCGATCTCTTCCATCAATGGTGAGAAGACTTTAAAGATGGATTCATCCTGTTTTTTTTTTTGGCATTTCCCAAAAAAATCACCTTGTTTTTTTTTTACTATTGTAACCTTTAAACTCCCTAATTTCATTGCTCTTTCTCTCCATTAAAAAATTTTCATGTTCTAAAAGACTCACAATCACCGTAGACTAAGTTTCTAAAGGCCTTGTTTTCACCTCATAAGTAGACATGTCAAAACGGACCAAATTCGTGAGTCAACCAGTCTCGTCACGAATTTAAGTTGGACCGAATTGAGAAATTGAATATTTTTTCAGTCATGAGTGAAAACGGTTTGGGCTCACTTAACTCAGAATCAACTTATTTTTTAAAAAACGTATTTTTTATCTTTGAATCAAAAAAAGAAATCCTGATTTCATAGTTTTTTTTCTACATTTATTGATATCTTTGATATGGGTTAATGAGTCAACCTACTTAACCCACTAACCCGTAATAGGCTGAGTTGAGTTGTAAATTTTCGGCTTACCAGAAAAAGAGTCGAGCTGAACTCACTCATTTTTAACCTAACTCATGGTGAGTGAACCCGTATCAGTCGAACTGACTCACTTATAGATTTGGTCTTGTCGAGGATCTTCCCCAAACAAAAGCAGCTCCAAGCACCTCTCTTGGTCAAGACACTCCTCCCAACAATTGTATGCATGTGGTGTAGGACGTCCCCATTTGTAATGTATTTTGAATTATTCAATATGTTGGACTAAAGTCAGATCCAGAAGCATACCTGATTGTATGTTTTCAGATTCAAAATCTCATTCAACATTTGATATGTATTCATAATCTGGAAAAAAAAATCTTATAAGAGAAATCCCTTTCCATGAATACACTTCAGTTAGCAACTGTAAATGGGAGAGCTACTAATAGAGAATGAAGACTTTCTCATATTATTAAAGTATGAAAACTGTGATATTTATATACACTGAGAATAAAAGTAACAGACTAAACAGAAAATGCGAAAAATTAATCCCATGCACGTAACCATGCCCCATGCATAGGCCCATACACATTGACTTAAATCTCAACATGCCTCCATAAGTTAAAACCGAACAATTCCCAAAGACTCTCTGAGTTTACAAAATCTAGCAGCCTCAAAGGCTTTGTAAAGATATCTACACTCAAATCTTTTGTGCTGCAGTGCTCTACTTCAAGCTTCTTGTCATTAACCTGCTCTCTCAAAAAATGAAACATCATCTCTATATGTTTGCTTTTTCCATGAGCTGATGGGTGTTTAGCTAAGTCTATTGCAGACTTATTATCAACAAATAGTGTTGGTGGTTGGACAAATTCTGCATTCATCTCCTTCAATAGCATCCTAAGCCATGCTGCTTGACACGCAACATGTGCAGCAGCTATATACTCTGCTTCACAAGAGGAGAGAGCCACCACGAGTTCCTTGACTGAATTCCAGGACACTGGTCCTTCGCCACAGTAAAATTTGTGACCTGCAGTGCTTTTTCTGTCTTCCCTGTCACCACACCAATTTGCATATGCAAATCCCACAAACTTCATCTCATCCAATGGCTTCTTGTATGGAAACATTATACCAAGATTACACATTCCACGCAAATAGTGTAAGATACGTTTCACAGCATTCATATGGCTAACTTTCGGGCTTTGCATATGTCTGCTAACAATGCCAACACCATAGCTCAAATCGAGTATGGTGTTACACAAGTATCTCAGACTCCCAATGATTCTTTGAAAATTTGTGTGATCAACATCTTCCTCCTCAGTGCCCATTTATAATCTCAGACCCATTTCCGTTGGAGTTACTGCAACATTGCAATCCTTCATCCCGAACCTGCTGAGAAGATCACGTGAGTACTTCATCTGATGCATAATAGTTCCAGCTTTTGTGAACTGAAACTCAATGCTTAGGAAGTAGTTGAGTCTTCTCAAATCACTCATCTCAAATTCACTATGCATTTAAGACTTAAACTCTGCAATTGCTTCTGGCTTGCTCCCAGTCAACAACATATCATCCACATAAAGACATACTATTATTTTCTCTTCTTTGTCTTAGTCTTTCCAGCACTTGGTGTACACCCCTTGTTCGGAAACATATCTCACAAAACCAATCTTCTCCAAGAACTAATTGATCTGATGGTTACAAGCTCTAGGAGATTGTTTAAGCCCGTAGAGTGCCTTATTAAGCATGTATACCTTGTGCTCTTCTCCTTTGACTATGAAACCCAATGGTTGTGTTACATATATTTCCTCCTCCAAATAGCCATTCAAGAAGGTAGATTTCATGTCTAGTTGGTGCAAGGACCAACCCTTCCACGTTGTCATTGCTACAATGATTCTAACAGTCTCCAGTCGAGCCACATGAACATAGATTTCTCCATAGTCTACTCCTGTTTTCTAGAGGAATCCTTTGGCGACCAATCTCGCCTTGTACCTCACAATTTCACCCTTAGGATTTGCTTTTATTTTATAGACCCATATCAAAGAGATTGGTCTTCTGTCTGGTGGTGGTTCAACCAGTGTCCACGTCTTGTTTTTCTCTATGGCTTCAATCTCTTCCTCCATGGCTCGCACCCAATGAGTGTCTCAAATAGCATCATAGAATTCTATCTAATCTTCCTCAACTATCAGGGCGAAATGCACAAAATTTCCATTCTCTGTTACCGCTAGATCATTGAAAACTTCATAATCTTTGAAGCGTGTAGGTGGCTGAGTAACTCGCTGTGATCTTCTAGTTTTTTCATGAGGCTCCTGCTGCATTGTGACATCACCTACAACATCATCAGTTAGTGAAATTGTTGGTGTTGTACCTGATTGAGTTTATTGTCTCGTTTCCTGCCAGTTCCAACACGAGCCTTCGTCAACCACCACATCTCTGCATATGATTACCTTTCGAGAGTTTGGATCAAACAATTTATAGCCGCCTGTTACGTGATAGCCAATCAAGACTGCCATCTCACCTTTGTCATCAAGTTTGTTACGTGTTTAATCTAGAATGCAGTGATAACAAAGAGAGCCAAAAACTCTCATATGAGTTACATCTGGTTTCTAACCAGACCAGGCTTCCTCTGGTGTTATACCATCAAGCTTCTTTGTTGGTGAGCGATTCAAAACATAGGCAACAGTTGAAACCGCTTCTCCCCAAAGATATTTTGGAACACCCTTGCTTTTAAGCATGCACCTTACCATGTTAAGTAGCGTCTGATTCCTCCTTTCTGCAGTACCATTATGATGCGACGTGTATGGTGGTGTTGCCTCATGAGCTATTCCATTTTCAGCACAAAAATTCTTGAATTCAAGAGAGTTGAATTCTCCCCTATTATCAACACGAAACCTCTTCAACTGCTTGCCACACTGATTTTCAACTAGTGACTTGAACCGCACAAACATTTCAAACGCTTCACTCTTCTTTCGCAAGCAATACACCCATAACGTTCTCGTATAATCATCTGTAAAAGTAATAAAGTACTTGTTGCCCCCATGTGTTTCAACCGGCAATGGACCGCAAATATCTGAATGTATTAGCTCAAGTTTCTCCGAAGTTTTCGAAGATACCTCTTTATTGAATTTTTTTCGCGTTTGCTTGCACTCCATACACTCTCTACATACTTCGTCTAGAACACACATATGAGGAATACCAACTACCATTTTCTTTTGTCCAAGTTCTCTCAAGTCCTGAAAGTTAAGATGTCCAAACTTGAGATGCCACAACCATTCGCACTTGTCACTGACAACAGCAAAACATTGGTGCTTCAATGCATCCATCTTAACCTGAAAGGTCCGATTGGAGGAAAGACCAGCATATATAACCAGCTTCTGGGTTTGATCAAAGACACATAAGGATTTATCTTCAAGCGTCATCTTGAAACCTCTTTGCATCAACTGGCCCAAGCTCAGAAGGTTTGATTTCAACCCGGGCACATATAGAACATTTTCAATTATCACGTCCTTGCCATCACTTCGCAACACAACTCTACCAGTTCCTTTTGCTGTGAGGGAACTATTATCTGCGAAATGTATATTTTCTTGACTTACATCACTTATTTGCACGAACCAATCTTTCTTCCCGATCATGTGCGTGGAGCACCCAGAGTCCAAGTACCACAAATTTTCACCGTTGAGCTTCGCATCTGTCTCAACCATCAACATGACAGTCTTTTCATCAAAATTTTCTTCCTCTGCAAGATGAACTCGCACATTCTTCTTTGGTCTGTTCTTGGCTTCGTCACCATCCCAGCAGTCTCATGCATAATGCCCGAACTTTTGGCAGTTATAACACTTGACTTTTTTCTTGTCATACTTCTTCTCCTTATCTTCTCTAGAATTTTGTTTCTGGTCTTTGTTCTTATACTCATCTGACTCTCCCTTCTTCTTTATCTTAGTTCCTTTCTTGGAATCTCTTTTCTGCTTTCCATTTGTTCTTGCATGAAGAACATGCTCTTGATAGGATCTCCGCTCAGACATGCACAACTCGTAGGCTTCGAGCGAATGTTGCAGCTCCTAGAAGGTTAGTGCATCCAAATTTTTCGTCTCTTCAATGGTAATTACAAGATGATCGAATCTTGGAGGAAGTGACCGCAAAACCTTGTTCACGATATGTTGTTCAGACACTTTGTCACCGCAAGAATGCATGTCGTTAACAAGTTCTTGAATCTTGTTGAGGAACCCAACCACCGAGTCACTTTCTTCCATGATGAGGAACTCAAATTGTCTTCGTAGAGCCAGCAGCTTTACTTTCTTATGTTTATCCCCCGCACCATACGTAGCCACCAAGATATCCCACGCTTCTTTGGTTGTGCCCGCCATGGAAATCCTATTAAAGATCGGTGAGCTAACATATTGATAGATCAAGTACCTTGCCTTGCCATCTAACTTGTGTTGAATCTTGTAAGCCTTCTTATCATCATCAGTAGCCTTCGCACCCGGTGGTGAAACACCATGCTCAACAACTTGAGCCACATCTTGAAAGATGAAGATCGCATTCATCTTAATCTTCCAGTCTTTGAACATGCTACCATCAAAGATAGGTAGACCCCCTTGTATCATCCCACCCATATCGGCCATGCTACACCACGAACCGGATCAAGAATGCACATGAACCTTTCTTGATTACAAACCAAGACACCACTCCTTCCACTTTGCTGGAAGAATGCACTATCACTACATTGCACTACACACGTCTGATTTGGTCGCAGGCACACACAACTCACGTCCTTGGACCGTAAAGAGCTCTTGATACCATGTAAATGGGAGAGCTACCGATAGAGAATGAAGACTTTCTCATATTACTGAAGTATGAAAATTGTGATGTTTATATACACCGAGAATAGAAGTAACAGACTAGACAGAAAACGCGAAAAATTAATCCCATGCACGTGACCCCCCATGCATAGGCACATACACATTAACTTAAATCTCAACAACAACAATGTCAAAAACAACAAAACTCATACCCATTTACCTCATTCTCCGAGACACACTATGCAACAAGGACGAACCACTTTCTTTCTAAACTTTGAGCAAGGACGTGTGGAGCATTGAAGCCATGGAAGTGTAGACCGTTCAAGCTTCAACAATTGAGGTGCATGGAGCTACGAGATAACTCCAACTCTATATTTATTTATCTTAAGATAACTCCAACTCTATATTTATTTATCTTTTTTTTATTTGTTGTCTAATCATGATTTAGGTTGCTTACACATATTAAAAAAAATGATATTTTGATTTATTTTTTTAATCCATTTTTAACCTATCACTTCAATCATCCTTTAGTACCTTTTAGTTATTTATTTTAGTTTTTTTTAGTGATGTGATAATTTAAAAATAATTAGAATAGTAGATTAAAAGTCAATAAAAAAAGTTAGATCAAAATAAAAATATTATTATGTTTGAAAAAAAACAGTGAAATCATTTATTTAAAGCTTCAAACTTTATATCCAAACTCATCGGGTTAGTCGGCTGACTGTGACATTAGCCTAGAATTCTTCCGACTGTGCAAGTTCAAAATTCAACATTGGATTTTTTTTTTCTTATAAGATTCAACATTGGATAATAAGGAACATGATAAAAGGAAGAAATATACAAAAAGTAATTATAAGAACTTAAGATCACAATCTATTTATAAGAACTTAAGATCACAATCAATTAATTATAATCTCATGGCCTTCATGCATGTTGACACAGAAACCCCACAAAATGAAGCAATTGATTAAAGTTCTTGGTTTCTGGGTCCTGCAAAAGATGACTTGACCACACTCTTTACGTAGAGTCCAATAAGCAACACAAGAAAGACAAGAACAACTAAGTTGGCTACTTTATTCTGCTTTTTAACCTCCAAAACCATGTCAGAAATCTTCTCTAGCCTTATGTTCATCTTCGCTACACCAATCCTACTTAACCCTTCAAGACCAGTTCCTTCAGCCTTATTAGAACCTATAACTTCCCTCATATCTTTCTCATCATCATCTGTTTTTATTTGTGATTGTGCCACCTTCTTTTCAGAATCTTCATCACCTTCCTTTTGCTCCTTCACTGTCGTTTGTGTCGTTTCATGCATTTCTTCATAACTTCTGCTTTTGTCTCCGGTTTCTGCTTTGCTCATCTCCCTTTGCAGCATCACTTGAGAGTCTTCATGTTCTTGAGGTGGTCGTGGTGGTGGTAGTGGTTGTTGTTCCTCAATCTTGGATTCTTCAGTTGTGTCTTCTTTTGAGTCTTTTTCATCATGATGTTGTTGTTGAGTAGCATCTGGTTTGTGATTATCATCGGTTATTGTACTTGTTGGTTGGTGGGGCTTTGAAGGTTTTTGTTGTGTTGGTGACGGTGGTGGGGGTGGTGGTGGTGATGATGGTGGTGGTGATGACGACGGTGGTTTCATGACTTTGGGAAGCTTTACGTATAGCATTCCAGCTTCAAACTTGGCACTGATTCCACTGGTGTCATGAGAATCAGAAAGGGGTTCTTCCTTGCGAAATCTACGCCACTTGTTCTCACTGATCTTTCTTTCACCACTCACCCTTAGGACACGGTTAGAGGACACTTGAACCCGCAATTGCTCTTTTCTAAACCCTGTTATATCAAACATACATACATACACATTAATTATTTAATTTCATAGAATTTTTTCTGTACACCTACAAAGAAAATTTACTTTTCCTTTTCGTTTTTATATTATGTTTCTTTTTTTTGTCGAAGTTCTCGTGTGTATCGAGATAAATTTGTTAGGATTAATATTACATTCAAATTATTTTTCGCGTTGAAGGATGAAATTTTCATTATAATTTTGTCATTGCAGAATATATTAAACATGGAAAGATAAAGTTGTATTTAAATTGTCCTCTCTATGCATATGCCATATAAGAATATTGAATGATTAGAACAACACAATTGAGGATTAAGAGAAATTTTGCCTTTACAAACACAGTCAATATTATGACGTCAACCTCAAGTCCATTAAAATAATATCGTTAAGATCGATCATCGTATTTGAGATATTCTCGATTGGAACTTGATTCAGAACATCCAATACTTTTATATCGTTTAAGAGTGAAGACCAATCATAATTTAATTACAACTTTTTCTTTTCATATTCTGAAGTGTCTTTTAAAAATAAAATCGTGATGATTCTAATATGATAACTTCGTTAGTATTATCAGAAAATGAGTTTAATCGATGGAATTAATTTGAGTAACATTTTTAAGTAAATATATAAGGCATAAACTAAGGGAACTGAACCTGGAAGCATAAGAATCAGCGTGTCACTATTTTGCTGGCGATCCCAATCGGAGGGTGGTATAAAATCTTCATGAACAGGTTCAGCAGCTGCTTGTGCATTTGTCCTTTCATCTAACGACATTCTCACCTTTGTTTCTTCTTTTTCTCTTATTTTGCAGTGTACGTATCTTTGTTTCTTCCCTTGGTGAAAGAAATGTGAAGTTATGTTGATTATATACACATTGAGAGCAGCTAGCTATATATGTTTTCTTGGAACCTAGTTCTTCCTTTTCGTGCAAAGATTGATTTAACTATGTTGAGGACTTTTCTTAGTTGTCCTATGCAAGAGAAGGAGAAAATAACACATTGTTTCTCCAAAGAATACTTTGCTTGTATGCTCGGTGATGTGAGCTATGTGCCTTCTCCAAAACACACATCTAATGTGTAAATTAAGACGAGAACTTGAGATTGTTCCTTGCTATAAGGGTTTGCTTATTCTTTATATAATAGTGTCTAAACAAAATTTGCAGATCTATTCTTTGGTGTTTGAATGCACCATTCATTCTCAATTTTCACTTCTTCACATTCTATTTTATCTATTTCTATGACCTTCTTATCTTTACACAATTTGTATACTTGTTAATGGGCAGCATTGGACAAGTGTAACTGTTTATATTCATTTGATAAGGCCTGCATGTGTAACTGTTCAATTTCTCCTTTAAAATAATGTTTTTATAACCTCACAACCTATTTTTAAGGAGACTATAATTATTAAAAGAATGTAAATTTTTATAATCGTAAAATAAAATGAGAAAAGAAAGTAATATTTTCGTAATAGTTTTCGAAGAGTGAATCATCAAATCTGTACTGTATGTGTAATGAAAACATTAGACAAACTCCGCTTAGCACAGAAATTTAAAATAAAATTTACTGTGATATCTTGATGATCTTGTCTTATGAATTTAACATTCTAATGTGTTCAGATAATCAAATTATAGTGACATTGCTAAGGATCGAGATGAAACAAAAAATAGCTGTGGTTTTTCAACTTACAGATTCAAGGAACAGTTCTAAGAGGAAACAAAAACCTTGGAGACACATGTACTAAAAAATCTTAATTTTTGGTAGAGGCCAATGGAAGCAAAATGCACCGTACTTGGGATTAAGGCTTATTATTGTCCCAACATTTCTGACATTGAAAAGGGGTAGCGAAGGAGGAAGATCATACAGATAAAGAGTATTCAATAATAATGTCTTCGTGAATTACAGACATATAAAATTGAAAAGATAGCGTACGAAACCCGAACTCCTCAAAATTTGTTAAGGAATCTAACATAAACGACCACTAAATGTTTGCTAAAGTGTCATGTCATGACCCCTAAAAGGCGACCTTTCTAGGAGGAATCACAACATTCTTGTTTCCTGGAAATGCATTTCGCGATATATCAACCAAAGACTTGAAGCTATAGGGTTCATGCATAGATAACTCTGACAGAACTTTTCTGTTAAGTTGGATATTCTCCTTCATCAGCCCATGCATAAAGTTCCCATAATTGACCTGGCAAATAAAGGAAAAAATGTTCAGCAAAGAAATTGGCAGAAGATTAAATACCTCATCATGACATGCAAATATAAACTCTAAATAAAGGTATTAATGCACAATAAAGGTTGCCATTTACTACAGCGAATAAGGTTCAGATGCAAGTTCACCAAATAATCCAATCTGTCTAACAAGCGAGCTATTTTACACCAAAGAACACTTTCATTTCCATGGCATACTCCTATCATACAAAAGAGACAAAATCCATCTCTGAATGATTTGTTCATCCCGTGCATCCTCCTATGCTTCCTTAATAAATAAAGTATTAGCGGAACATAAATTCATTGATCCCATTAATCATCAGACAAAGCTCACATCATCCTGAGCTTTTAACTAAAACCAATTGACAAGAGAGCAGTAGCAGTTGCTCGGTCTAGAGATGCTGGATATATATGACATGATTGGGGAAAGAGAAGACTCATAGAAAGTTACTTCATATATAAAATACGACCAACAAGAGAAAAGCAAACACAAAACTCGAGAGCAGAGAAGCCAGTCCTATGTTTGCAGACAATGCTATAGCAAAGAATTATTCTAATAGGTAACATCACAACAAAGCAAAATTAATACGGCAATCATTATATTTTTCATGCAGCCTATTTAAGGAAGCAACAGTTTAACTATATAAAACAAAGGTTTTGCTTCCAGAGCTTTCAAGTGGAACTGTTGCAAAAGTTAGACGTCTATGTGTGAAAACATCCTGATATTACAAGCTCTGGCAGAAGATTCAACTGGAGAAGGTGTTAGAGTTATATGCGTACACATGTGTTATGTATAAGAATTAGCAAAACGGCTGACAATGTTTAGTTTTCTGATAACACAATCCCCAAACATGCAAGCGCAACAGTAATAACTATTTCTCTATAATCAGCATATTTTAGGCTCTTTCTCAACCAAAATCAAACACACACTTAGCAATGAAAGTTTGAAAACTTAACACTGAATTTCTTGGTCAACTATAAAATTGAGAAAGATTATGGATTTGTAAGAGAAGAAAAGAAGCGAGAAGACATACCCCATGTACACGGGTACCAGCATTGATCCTTTGGATCCAAAGAGAACGCATGTCCCTCTTTTTGTTACGACGATCTCTATAAGAATATTGCAAGGCCTTCTCCACTCTCTCCCTTGCAATCCTTATGCAATTCTTGGCTCTACCCCTGAACCCTTTTGCTAACTTGAAGATCTTATCCTTGTTCATTTTCTCCTCTTTGTTCTTTCTACAATGCAAAACACATATTCATCAAATCTCAAACTAAGGGTGAAGTAAGAACACTCCCTATTATAATTTATCAGACATTGCTCAAACCATGCCCTCCCAGCAGTTGTGGATGACAACAGGTAGAGACGGATAGTCAATAGACAGACACCCGTAAAAAATACCCTGTTACATGCTACATTTCAGTTTGAAAATTATTCAAATAATTTTATACCTGCAGGTATCACAGCAGTGGATATTTTTAAAAAGATTACTTTGTGTTTTTAGGAGCTTGGTAGGTAAAAGTTTATCCTGATTATGTTGCATAATTAATATCCCATTAAGCAAAGCAGACAATAACAGTAAAAGGAGGCATATTTTGAGATTGAACTGAATAAAAATAAAGGGATAAAGATTGAGAAATCTAATCCGGAATATAAGATTGTGAGAACAGCGAAGAGTGCAGAACAAATCCAAGAATCAGAATCAAGAGCAGAAATCACCAAATAATGTAACCACACATTCACTGCTTCTCTCCCCTGTGAGGTTGAATCAATCAAATTAATATTATTTGGTAAGAACAATGGAAAACTAAATCAAGTTAAAACTCTGCAAGTTTGAGAATTCAAAATCTAAGATTATAAAGATTCAGAGTCTCGCAAATGAATAAACTTGAGCATTTTCATTGCCAAGATCTCCACTTAAGGGTAGTCAGATAGTGTATCATTTAACTTATTGATAATGGATTGTAATCAACAGTGTGATTTGTGATACGAAATTGATCATAGTGGTGAAAATTAAATTAAACGTATGAGTGTGATTTGTGCAAAGAAATTTGAGTACATGATCATACCCTGTCATTAGAATACCAGACAGGGCCTTGTTATGTTACCATAAGTTTTACACCAGACACATCCTTTTAAGGCAAATGCTGTCAAGAAAGAATTATGGTGGCTGTTATGCTACCATAAGTTATATTTTTCTCTTTCAAATTATCAAGAATCATGACATGGACGCTTGGACTGAAAGTGAAAGTGTCATCGATGGGCACACAAGCTTGAGTATTACACTGCAGTTTAACAAATTCTTACAATTATGTACTGAAAACCGTAATTCTTTTCTGGTGAGGGAAGGAACAGTTAATTCGGCAAGCAAAACGTGTTAGGGTGTGCTCAATTATGATCAAAGTGCAAACATTTGATTTAGACGACTATATGCTGATGCAATATGCCACTCACTAACATTAAGCATACATCACCCAGATAAATATATAAAAAAAATTACAGAAGAATAATATTAATTTGATTGATTCCATGAAAGAGAAAAAGAATATCTGGTTTCTTAAATTCGCAAAAGAAAAAAAAAATGCCCTTGAAAAACCCTAGAAGAGGCACAATCACTCACAGAGAGCACGCGAATGTGAGGTGAGTTTCTCACGGCACGGGTGACGGTGGAGCGGAGGTTCTCACGGGTGTACTGGCGGAGCAGAGCGGAGGCGAGCGGGTTCCGGCCGTCACGATCAAGCACAGAGGAGAGCTTGGTTTAGCTTTCAAAAGGGTAAATGATATTAGGAGAGTAGAGAAGGAGAAATTATTTTTGGTGAGTACCAAGTTAATACAACAAAATGCCCTATCTAAATTTGATAGTTTTAAATAATATTATTTCATATTATCAACCATAATATTTAATATATTTTTCATATTTTAAAAAATTATAAATAAAGTTCTGAAATTTTATAAATAGATTTTAATAGGACTGAAGCGGTCATGATGAATGATTAATAATATTTAATTTAAATTTATGAGTATTATGTTGTGAAATATAATTATGAGTAACAATAATAAGTAATTACTATTTTGAAATTAGGTTAACATAAAATGTTAAATATTTTTAATTAACTATTATTATTATCATTTAATTTAAATAATTATTACGTCAACTATCGATATATTACTTAAATAAAATATAAGCATTTACCGCATGCCTAGTGCACAGTCAATACAACTATATGTTCACGCATTACCAGACGGAAAAAGATTTTTTTTTTAAGCTGAAGTTAATCGATGGTCAAAAAATATTGGCAATATTACTCTTTATTTTTCACCATATCTAAATTTTTCTTTCTAGAAGAAAAACAGGAGAAAAAGTCATATTCAAAGTATTGAAACGTTGCTAAATTTTTGTGCTCCAAGCTCTATAAAAACTTTTGTTTATCATCATTTAGCGATATAGAAAAGTGATAATCTTTGTATTAATCATAAGACGTTACTTTTCTTTCTAGTGAACAAAAATCGTGGACCTTTATATCAAATATTTTATAAAATAGGTTAAATAGGTTTTTGGTCTCTTAATTTTTATTCAACTTTGAAATTAGTCAATTTCGAAACATTGGACCAATTTAGTTCTTCATATTTCGAAATACGTGGATTTAGTCATTTTAATCAAATTTTGTTAAGTTTATTTGACGTTTTAAACGTGTTTTATAATAATATTTGACTTAACATTTAAGCAAAAATGTGTCAAGCATTATAAACAACTCAAATACAATCATGAAATGTATGAAACATCAAATAAACCTAACAAAATATGATGAAAATGACTAAATTCACGTATTTCAAAAAATGAAAGACTAAATTGGTCTAAAATTTTGAAATGGACTAATTCCAAAATTGACTAAAAGTTAAGGGACCAAAAACATATTTAACCCTTATAAAATTTGTGTTCTTAGTCAAGAGTGTTTGAATTTCAAATAATACTCAATTTTTGTTAGAAGTGATTGCGATCCAAAAAATACTCAATCACAAGATGAATTTATACTCAAGAATTAGGTGAGTGTTTTTAGAACCAAATAAGGTGAGTGTTGTATTGGAATGAAAGAGACCTAAAACCATTTCCCACACTAAGAGCTTTTATAAGTTTGGGAAGGTATTAAATGAAATTTATTAAGGATTTTTCCCAACTAGCTTTATCTTTAACCACACTCACTAAGCAAGGACAATCTTTCACATAGGATGAGAGATGTGAATGAAGTTTCTCCAAGTTGAAGGAAAGATTCACCATTTCGCCAATGCTAATCATTTCTCGTCAACAAAGGAAATTTGAAGTTTTTTGTAATACTCCAAGAAGAGAGTATGATGCATCTAAGTGTAAGATAAGAGGCACGAGCATATGCCTCTACATAGTTAAAACCTCATGAATAAAACTACCTACCTATGATGAATTAACATCTCACATAGTCATTAGACTCTTCTTTTTGAATATTGGTTTCTTCTTCAGCTTGGGGTATTTTGCCCTTATATACCCTAATCTTATGTACTTGTACCAAATGGTCTTTTGGTTATCTTCGTCCTTCTTTTTCCTAGATGTGACTTTCCTTTCTTTTATTGCCAAATTATCTCTTTCCTTACCCTTAATTTAATCATCTACTTAAGCTTTTTGAACATCAACAATATTTCCTCATCAATTGAGTTTTACAACTCATCAAAAGAATCATTATTTCTCTCTAAAGCCTTCAGAACTCTAGTTTCCTTATGTATGTACCGTGTTTATGCAAACCTTTGTTGAAGACCTTTGTTCACGATCTTAGAGATGCATGTTGTTGGGAATCCAAGTCTGAATTTGAGTCTCACATTGAGTAAAAATGAGAAAATTGACCACCATATAAGGATGAAGACCCATAAACTATTTTGCCTTGAGGTTTTGGGTTAAAGGTGGTGTTAATCCCTTATGTGTGGGTTGGACTCATTTCTCATCAGCGTTGTATTTTCCTGATGATCCTCTCTCAAAAAACTCAACAGTGGTATTAGAGTCGAAGGTTCGTGTGGTGATCGACTTATACGAGTCCCAGTATCAAAAGTCTTTTTGACAAAGGGTCAAGCAAGTGTGTCCCGTTATGTGAATGATAGTACAAGTAATGAGTACTTGGCTTGAAATGCTTTTGCTCAAGGGGGAAGTACCAATATGAAGGGACTCACACTTGAAGGGGAGATTGTTGGGAATCAAAGTGTGAGTGTAAGTCTCACATTGAGTAAAAATAGAAAATTACATATCATATAAGGATGAAGACCCATAAATTCATTGTCTTAAGGTTTTGGGTTAGAGGTAGTGTTAATCCCTTCTGTGTGAGTTGAGTTCATGTCTCATTGGTGTTGTATCTCTCTGGTGATCCTCTCTCAAAAAACCCAACACACCTCATGCACTTTTAAGGTTTATATAAATTCATCCCATGTGAGCCTTTTCAAATCACATGGCTCATGAATGGTTGTGGTTTTATGTTCCCAAACCTTCAGCATGTTATCCAACAAGTTCAAGTTAATCTAAGCTTTAGAGAAGCTTTATCTTAAAGCTTCTATCCTCTTCAAAAGAACTAGCATACTTTCAAACTAGTCACCATCTTTTTTCCATCTTCATGGTAAATGACTCAGTGGAACATGGTGACAACTTTCTTCAACTGAACATCCTTGTTTCCTTCATGCTTGATCTTAAGGAAGTCTTGAATCTCCTTGGTGGTTTCAACTTGCAAACCTTTTTATATTCAACCTTTTGATAAAACATAAATAAATGTGTACTAGGCTCTACATAAAGTCAATATTCTCTTGCATCCAATCTTGTTTGGAGCTTTAATCTTAATATCTCCTCTAATTATGATTTTCCATGACTAAACTTGATAAACATTTATATCATGTCTTTTCACTAGGAAAATTCTTCCCTTAAGAATAATATTGACCTTGTAAGGGATGCTGCCTTGACATTAAAATGTCATTCTATGTTGGATCTCTTACCTCTAGTAGTTGCTAGATATTTAATTCTTTAGAAACTAAGCTTTGATACTAGTTGTGAAAACAAGTAGAATATATAAAGAATGAGGGTTGAATTGTGTATTGAAATTATTTAAAGATTTTCAAAATATTAACATCTATGATCAAACACAATTTGAACTTGATAAATGCACTATCAAAAGTTGTTCATGAATCTTGTTTCAAAAAACTCTCCTTCTTTGATTAGATGTCATTTTATAAAATGCAATTACAAAGAGATAAAGTCAAGAAAAATATTTACTCTTGATATTTTTATATTATTTCATTTGTTAACAAGGACTGCGTCCAATTATTGATCAAATTTCGCATGCAAACTACCACCGCAAAAAATACAACCAAATATTATTTTGGATTTGATTCACTCTTTATTTATAAACAAAGTATTATTTAGTCATCAATCACTTAAAGATAAAACACTTCTTGTTCTTTGAAATGTAGTTACTCATGATTAAACAAAGAGTTGTGATACGAAAGGTCATAAGCTTACTCACAAGAGAGAAAATAATGTCCTACAGCAAATATATATAAAATTCACTCTTATATATAACTTATGAATATGAGAGTGTATTTTCTATCAAAACTATGGCTACATGAATTTCTCATGAGATCATTTCAATAACACGAAAATCATTAATTTCATAAACTTTCCTTTTTCAACTATATCTTTTACATATAAAAGATATGAAAAAAGTGTAGTTAATAATCTTTTTCTAATCATTATGAATGTTAAAAAAAGTACTTTTGTCCATCCATATTTAAACATAAAATTATATTGAATATTCTTAAGGGTAAATATGTTTTTAATTCTTCAAATTTAACTTTAATTTGAAAATGATTCTTGATCAAAATTTGGTAAGTATTTGATCATGCACTTTTAAATTTGTCCATATTCCTGCACAACATTAAAAGTAACAAATTCTGAATTTGCTATCTTATTTTAGGATTACGGTAGATATATTCTTACGATTCATCCCAAGTTTGTTTAGTCATTCAAGTTAGATTCTTATTTATCTTATAAATAAATAAGAAAAAAGATATGGTAAAACTCAATCTCTTTAAAATGTTAATTTTTAAAGACAAAGATAAAATAAAATATAAAATATGTATTGTGAATATCAAATTCTTTATCATGCCAAATGGACATTGTCACTTTCATCCACTTTGAACCTAATAAAGTCATTCAACAAATATTTACTCAACAAAAGGAATCCATGACAAAAATTAAATAGGATAATGATATTTTAACTCACCTTTTTGACCCATTTTTAACTTACTACTTCAATCATCATTAGATCATTTATTTTGATTCTTTTTAATGATGTGATGTGATAATCTAATGATGATTGAAGTAGTGAATTAAAAGCATGTCAAAAAGAGTAGGTTAAAATATTATTGTCCAAATAAATAAATATATGAATGAGTTATTATTATGGGGAATTGTGTTTCTTTGATGTAGAAGCAATTAGAAGGTTATGTGGCGTGATTTGTCCATGAACATATTTAATTGTCATGTTAATTGAATTGTACTTCCATAAAAATTGTTAAAATGTAGAAGATGATCAAATTTAAGAATAGTTAACTTTTAAATATACTTAAAGAATAAAATTAGTAAAATAATTATTTTAGTTTAAAAAGGTTACTAGCATGATTGATTGAGAAGATGTATAGACAAAAGGGAGAATCCATTATATATAATGATATAAAAGATAATAATTAATTATAAAATAAACACTAATCTATAAAATAATTAATCTAAGTATTTGCGACTTGTATGTGTATAAAACGATTAATCTATGTCATTGTAACATTTTTTTATGCGTATTTTATCACCTGTACCTAATTATTATAGTAATTATTTTTTATCATACCAAATCAAACAATTGTGTGAGAATATATTTTTAGCTTCAATTTGTGCACCTACACATAACTACAAGTAACAAATGAGAGTAAGATGTGTACAAAATTGTGATTAATGCATAAATTTTGGATCATTTATGAAGGGGGTAATAATTTTTTTATATTACCTATCTGGATTTGTTTTAAAAAAAATTATAGATAGGATTAAGTTGTGCGCATGAAACACAACTTCATTTTGAAGCATCTTGAATAAGTTGTATATGAAATACACTTTCAATACCATTAAAAACATCTTTAAAACACTAAAGTTGCATTTAATATCGGTGACTTCAATATAATAAAATTGTACACACGAAAGACGACTTAACTTTATCCCTACTTTTTCTTTTAAATGGATCCAAATTGGTAATATAAAAAAGAAATTAACCCATAAATTTTTGAACAGTTTTTGTTATCTGATGTAATCTTTGTCCCCTAGTTTGTTCTTTCTTATCATGATTTTACCTTTTCCTTTTAGATTGTTTTTATTAGAGAAAATAACTTCCCCATTTTCAATTACACAAACATTTGTATTAAAAAACATTATATTACTCACAAAATTGACTTCTGCTCAATAAATTATGCTTTATATCTTATAATAATAAAATCCACTCTATATATACAAGTTAGTTTAAAAATATATATATTTTTTCAATTTGAAAACAACATTTCCTCCTTCTTGATTTTTTTTCTCTCTATTTCATACTTCTATCTCTTTTTGACATTTTTTCTCTATTTGAATTTTCAACCTCTGATAAAGATATTATATATTTCCTACTTTTATTTATATTGATAGAGATATCATATATTTGATTCTCTTTTATTATTATCAAATATTCTATTTTATTTTATTTTTTATTTTACCTTCAATATGATGGGACATTGTACTTTATAGATTGAACAAAAGGTTTTAATAAATCTGGAAGCAAACTCTCTTTTGGTTTTTACCCAAACTTTTCTTGTGCGTTTTTTTGTACGCATCCTTTCTTCTTTCTCTCATGGCTTATACATTTCTAACAACCTCAATCTTTGATTATTTTTAAAATCCACCACATTGAGATTGAGGAGTTAAGGACCATTTTCAATGAAACAATTTATTTGTTTGAGTAAGATAATTTTCTACCTTTGTTTTTATGAAACAATCTATTTTCCTTTTATATGTGGTTAAAGGTTTAGGGTAAAGAATTGTTTTTTTTTTTGCAATGAAGATGAAAAAAATGGATCTACATCAACTAAACTTAAAAAATTTCATAAGTTAAAAAATTGAAGAAATGTTTAAAAAAAAAAGTTCATAAAATTACATATAATGAAGTTAAAAATTCTTTAGCAAGTTCTATACTAATATATATATATATATATATATATATATATATATATATATATATATATATATATTGAAAGGAATATTGTACCAAACTTTAGTTTTGATTCAATTATTAAAGATTTAAAGTTATCGAAAATTGAAAGAACTTAGAGGAACACTTTGACTAAAAGTAATGTTTGACATTTAATGATAGTTTTTTATGATTATTGTATGATATGATAATGAATGATAGTCATTTTCTTTATTATACTATTGTGTATGCTTATTTTTAGGAGAAAAAATGAAGATTTTTTTAATTAAAAACTAATTTATATAAAAAAATATCATTTAGCATCCTTGAACTTTTTGTCTAAGTCTCGCTATTGCTTGAATATAAATAAGAATTAACGTATAGATTCACCAAGCATTTTATAGTATAATGGCATAACAACATGAGCAATTTTATTTTAAAAAATATTAACTTAGTTCTTGAATTATGATTTTAAATTATTATTCCTTATTATTATGTTCATAAATAAATAAAAAATAATTAAAATGATTCATATTTTTATTATATTATGTTCAAGTGATTTATACAATATGATGGAAAGAGTGAAAGAATTAAGGGGGTAAAGTAGAAATATAGAAAGAAAATGTGTATTTACTATTTTTTTTTTACTAAATATAATGAAACACTTACTCTATCTTGATGTGTGGAGGTGTAAAGATATGTATATGCAGGGATGGCAACGGGGCGGGGCGGCTATCCCATACTCATTTCTGTAAAAAAAATTCATCTTCATCCCCATACCCAAACCCAACGGGTATTAAACTTTTGACTCATCCCCATCCCCACCGGGTAACGGATATAATCTCGTATCCATACCCATACCCATTTTCTTACTACTTCAATATTAATTAATTAATTTTTATAAAATAATAAAATTTTTATGATAAAGAAAACATAATATTATCAAATATTCAATATTAGAATGATGATTGTTTCTTCCATATCAAATACTTTAAAATAAATTATAATTGTTTACATTTTATATAATAATACCAAATAAAATTTCATGAGAACTA
>Ga0209589_1002985_pt1 | contig 29556 bp, 14 predicted proteins | sample CowpeawhiteBW_FD_187525 | JGI IMG/M metagenome (GOLD analysis project Ga0209589, IMG submission 187525) | Root nodule microbial communities of legume samples collected from California USA - Cow pea white BW (SPAdes) (version 2) | ecosystem: Host-associated > Plants > Roots > Nodule | place: USA...
AGCTTAACCATGAAAATTGTATTAAAACAAATTAAAAAAAAAAATAAAATATATAAATATATATATAATTAACTACACCAAATTTGTTAAAAAAATTATATCCCATCAAACATAAACAAACAACACCAATGTGAAAAATATTCTAAATAAATACATACAAATTATTTATATTATCTTCTATAAATTAAAAATATAATAAATTTATTCGTATAGTGATTTAAATAAAAAAGAAAGATACATTTATCTGGCCCAATAGATAATGTTAAGTAATGTGGCACAATAAGGACCAATTAGTCTCATCACTAAAAAGACTACAAAATACTCTAAAATATATTTATTGTGTAAGATGCCACATTATTGTTATTGTTATTCTAAATAAGTTGTTATTTTAATGATATTGGTTAATATTATATTACCTGTTTTATCACATGGATTGAAGGCCCAAAAGGTCCTATAAATACATATAGTATTCTTAAGGAATACACAAACTCTCTTGTACTCATTCTCTTTTAGTGTAAAAGATCCAAACTCTCTTAGTGAATTGAGCATTCGAGAGTCTTTTGCAGGTGAATCTTCCCCTTTTGAAACAACAAGATAATTGATTCCAGTTATCAGGAGCATTCAAGTCACCACTTGGATCTTGCCACCTATACAAAAGTCAACGCTCCAAATTCTAGTAAGAACATTTGGCGCTAGAGGGAGGGTGCATGTAAAACCTTTTCCTGCCTCTACATTTTATATTATCTCTACGTGAGACCATCATAATTTGAAATTGTCTCATTCATACTACCATGAGCGTTTATGTTAAGAATTTTGTAATTTCCTTAAAGAAAATGCTACTTGACATTCCTCTTATAATAGTTTATTGACCATTGGTGGCGAAATACTTTTTTCCCTATACTTTGACAACATTTATCATAAATACTACAAATAAAAACGGGTTTAGGTAAGACTTTATCTTGCCTCCACATTTTATATGGCCCTCACACATAGTCATCACCATGTTGGTGTTCCCAATTCATATGATAATATATTAGTATTTAAATTATAATTTGCGACATGCTGTGATATGTTGCTTTTAAGATTATTTGGTTTCTTACTAGAACCGAGCCAAAGACTTTTTGTATACATAGAAATGTCATTCCTTTTATTAATATCTTTCATAGACCTTTAGAGATTAATGAGTGCAATAAATGCCTTATTATGAATGAAAACAAAAAGAATGCAATGTGATAGAATTTTATGCAACACGCATCACAATAAAATATGCAATGCAACCACTTTCCACATTTTCTTATTTTTCTTTCACATGTAATCATTAATGTGGTAGAATTTTAAATGAATTGCTTTTTGTTATGTAAAAGTACAAATACTACTTTATATGGGTTTCTGATGTTGGATTTTGCCCTCGAGGATACATCCCTACTTGCGTATTTTCCAAACAATGGTAGGGTCACCAAACTTAATAATACCACACATGCTACATCGCACTATATCCAGCGGAATGGACCACTACAAGGGTTTGGGGTTACATCAAATCATGACCAAGGAGGAAATCCACTCGGACAAACAACCCTTTAAAACTTACAAATGTACAAGGATTGCTTCGCGTGCATGTTTTGAATTCTAAGATCCATCAGGTCATCCTTCGAAACTCCTTGCGACCACAACACCTAATGGCAATTCCAAGAGCAGTGATGGAACAATTTTGTATCTAACAATGACATACAAACCTACAACACTGCAATCGATGATGTAAGCAGTGCAAAATTCATGGAAGAACATTGGATTCAAGAACCCGCAAAAAAGCATAAAACTATGGCTTACACAAATGCAAATTGAAAATCATTTGAGAATTATCTCAAAGGCACAAGATTAGATGGAAAGTCATTCGAGAATCATCTCAAAGGCACAAGTTCGGATGGAAAGTCATTCGAGAGTTATCTCAAAGGAACAAGCTTGGATGGAAAGTCATTCGAGAACTATCTCAAAGGCACAATTTTGCATGGAAAGTCATTCAAAAACCATTTTAGCCACAAACTTGAATGGGAAGTCATTCGTGAACTAAAGGCATAAGCTCAGATGGAAAGTTATTCAAGAACTATCTTAAATCCACAAACTCGGATGAATGTCATTCATGAACTATCTCAAAGGCACAAACTCGAGCGAAAGGTCATTCAATAATTATCTGAAAGGCATAAGCTCGGATGAAAGCTTGACTCTTGAAAGCCTAATACTCCAACTTGGAGACGAGGCTTTGATAAAGCTCAAAATGATGATAACTTACAAATCGATCTCAACCATGGCGGCCCTAAAATATCTGTTACATGAGGATGTTGATAGATCAATATGCATAAGGTATGAGAAGAAACTCAGAAGTATCAGTGATATTTTCTATTAGAGTATCAATGTCATGGCTAAGGAAGTTTCTCCAAATAAAAAAAATACATGAATTTCTATGTGGAAAATTGTATAAAAGAGTCTGAGGAAAAATCTAGCTACAAAAGAGAAGGTTCTTAAGTTTTTCCATCGTGACTCACCTCTCTTTCCTAGGAGTCTGTTTAGTAAAATTTCAACATTATTTCTCTTTAGAAAAATTTCTATACACTGTAAAAATTGGCAATTTGGGTGGTCTCGCTTACACCATCATTCACTTAAAGCCCTAATCTCAACAAAAATCATCCTAGCCCTTCCTCGTAAGGAAAGGGAGTCATTCACTGCTAGAGCTCAACAAAACAACACTTTGTGCAATAAAAAAACAAAGAAAACCCTAGAATTGATCTATATCTCATTTACGAATTTCGGGAAGAAGCCTGCATAAGAGAAGTAATAGCGAAAGAGATATAATACTTGAGTCAAAGAGTTAGAAACTTGACAAAGGAGAGAAAGAAGTATCCCTCCAACAGAAACACTCCAAGAAGCAAGTGGAAAACTCCACCTGAGTAGTAGAATCTTGCACAAACCTCTAGAAAGAGCCCATTAGTCCAGGCGCTAGGAATGACCTAATCACTTCGACAACCACAAAGGCTAGGAATAATCTTTATCTCCAGAATGTTGAGATTAGTAAAGTAGACTACGAGAAGAGTCTCGAAGGTCCCATTATTCTACAAGAGCAGAGTTTAAATTTAACGATTGTAGGGATGCACCCTCCAAACGGGGCAGTCACCTTGAGCATAATTGCAACAACGAAGGAGTTGTACACAAGCCCACACCATATGGGGCTACACCAACCATAATTCATGAAAGTGAGCAAGATGATCCAAGGGTTGTCGTTATCTGACGGGTGCACAATCATGATCAACCAAGAAAGCAACTCGACATTCCAGTGCCTTTACACAAAAGGTTAGATTCAAATTATTTTGAAAATATTTTTGATAAAAAAGTTAAATTGCATGCATATTTGTTTTCTGTCTTTAATTTTAAAAATATTAAAAGATTTTCAAAAATATTTGTTTTTGTTTTTAGTTTTGATAAAAATAAAAATGTAAAAATTAAAAAAATTGTACAAGCTACTTGACTTTGTAAAATTAAAGAAAATAAATTTTGACATATGGCTAGATTGAGCCCAACAATCACAAAATTTTTCGTCCCCTCCCTAAAATAAGTCCATCAAGGACAATTTTTGAAATAAGTGTGGGGGAGACAAACTTCAGGTAGAATTTGTTTTCTATTTTTTTAATTTTTTTCATTTAAAAAAATTTGTGATTTCTTTTTGAGAAAATTGTGAAAGTATTTACTTTTTAATAAGTGAAACTTTTAAATAATATGTCTCATAAGAAATCCACAAAAAAATATTTCCCTACTTTCACTAAAACATACTGACATTGGATTTTTATGATTTGATTCACAAAATGGGATGATTTGATTATAAGTCTTGTTGATATGAGTGGATTGTTTCTATGATTTGCTAATTGTGTTGATTTAAGAATTTCTTGATTAAATATTTTGTGAAAGAGTTTTGACCTTGTGAGTCTTGAGCCTTTATGTGAAGGGTGGACTGTCATGTGCCATTCTTGTTTTTCTTGAGTGACTTGCTCACGGTTTATTTATACTCAAATTTTTAACTTAATTCTTTTGTTTGTGCAACTTAAGTGAATATGCATGATTTTATATGATTGAGACATTTTTGTTTTTAGTTACATGGTTGAAAAAGTCCATCTTGATATTAATCCATTGGTAGACTGTTGAGCTTTAAACCTTTTTTTTCTTGTTTTAAGCCCATTGTAAATCAGTAAAAACAAAAAGACCATGATCTTCCTTACCTTAGGAAGAAAAAGGAGCTAGTGGATTATGTTAGGATTGGTTGAGGAATAAAGTGTGTGGGTGAGTATCTCACCCAAAAATTAATAAAAATGGCAAAAAAGGAAGGAAAAAAAATGATGAAAGAGTTTTGAAAAAAAGATGTAGAAAAATGATTATTTTGTCAAAAAGAGCAAAAAACAAAAAAAAAAAAGTTGTTTTTGAATTTATGCTCCATTATTCTTTCTACATTACTATTCCAAAAAAGCCGAAAATCCTAAATGTTTTCCTACCTTTGTCTTGGCCCCATTATAACCCTATAAAAAGTCCTCATGATCTTTGAATGCATATTTTCCGAAAGTTTGTGAATATTAGAGTCTTGTTAAATGTCATGAGTGTTTACTTACATGCATTTTTGAATGAAAACACAAGCCGAAACACTTGAACAAATTTTGGTGAGAAAATACACATTTTTACTTGAGTGATCTCTTTCATATTTGATTTTCTTGTAAATTCCAAAGATTATCTCATGTGTGAAAAAAATTGAACTTTTCCATTTGTATATGCATGATAACTTGATTTCTATAATATTGATTTGTTTCCAGTGATGTTGATTCCTTTATTCCAATGTAGGTATGAAATTAAATAACCTAGAACAAAATTTGAAATTACTCAATTTTGCCCAGGAGTGCAAAAGGACAAGTGTGGAGGTGTGATAAGTTCATATTTATGCCTTCACTTAATGTTTAATTCTAGGTATCTAATTCAATTTTTGTGCTTAAAAGAATGTCTTAATTTACAATTCTGATAATTGGGTTTATTGAACTTATGCGATAAAAAATGTCTTAAAATGTGATTTTAGTTGTATAAAATATTCTTGGATATTCTAACGTTTGTTGATGCAGCTGAAGTTAAACTTGGTTCATTAAAGGTATGAAATTGAATTGTTCAGAGTTATAAAGTCAAGCTAAAATCACACCATGTCATCAATCTGTCACTTTCAAATCTGGCCAACCATATGCTGTCACGTGTCAACCTCTCAATAGAAAGTCAAAGATGGTTAAAGTCTGGTCAAAACTAGTCAATGTTAGTCCAATAAAAAGGGGATAAGATCCAATTATTCATAAATTGGGATTTCCCTACAAATTTGGAGTGCAAGAGCGTATGGGCTGAATTGGAATTTTGGACAATATTTAGTTATTGCTAATTATTTAGATATTTTTAGATAACTAATCAGATAATATCAACCAAAAATATCTTCAAGATATTTTTAAAACTAATATATCTCTTAATTATTTTGAAGATATTGCACCAATAGATAAAACGTCTATATCTCTCCAAATATTTTAAAATATTCATAATCACTATAAAGATAAATAATATTTATCTTTATATTTATTTTAAAAGATATTTGAGAGATTTAAAAATAGAAAAGCCCAGTCAAAGTCCTATATAAAGAGACCTAGGGGGAAGCAGAAAAGACAAGCTCGACACTTCGAAATTTAGGAACCCTTGGGGGCAAATTCCTTTCTCTCTCCTTTCTTCTTCTATATTTCTTTTATTTTGATTTCATGGAGTGTTAAGCTTCTTGGGTTGATTTCATGGAGTGTTAAGCTTTTTGGGTTGATTTCATGGAGTGTTAAGCTTCTTGTGAAAAATGTTACATTAGAGTTTAAAATTCTTTTTAAAAAAATAGATTTAATAGTGTTTTTAGTTATTTTAGAGATTATTTGAAACAATGAAAAATAAAAATAAAATTGTCTTTTTGAATTTGTTGATTTTAAAATAGATTTTGTATTGTGTAGTAAGTTATTTTATGTGCAATTTGAAAATATAAAAGTCAATTTAATTTTTCTTTTGACTTTGTTGATTAATTTTCTTTTTATAATAGTGATTTTGGAAAAAAAATTATGAATTATAATAGAGGTAACTAAAGTAAAAATAATTAATATATAATGTTTAATGTGGTGTTGTATTATTTATTTTTTAATGTTTATTAAATATTTTAAATTAAAAAATTTATTTGAAGTACGAATTATTTTTTATTTATATATTTATAGTTTGATTTGTTTATAAGAATTTTATTAATAAAATATTTACTTTTACACAAAAATAATGTAAAATTTATTGTTAGAATTTATAGTAGGTATTAAGTTTAAGGAAAATGATATATTAACATCCATTTATAAGTTACAAAAAAGTTATGTGCGGAGTTAAACGAATATACATGGAGAGTTGTCATACAAATTTTGTAATAACTTCACCTATAAGTAAGTTACAAAAAAATTATGTGTGGAATTAAACGAATGTACATGGAGAGTTGTCATACAAATTATGTAATAAGTTCACATATAAGTAAGTTACAAAAAAGTTATATGTGGAGTTAAACGAATATACATGGAGAGTTGTCATACAAATTTTGTAATAAGTTCACCTCTAAGTAAGTTCCAAAAAAGTTATATGGGGAGTTAAAGGAATATAGATGGAAAGTTGTCATACAAATTTTGTAATAAGTTCACCTATAAGTAAGTTCTAAAAAAGTTATATGGGGAGTTAAATGAATATAGATGGAAAGTTGTCATTCAATTTTTGTAATAGGTTCACGTATACGTAAGTTACAAAAAAATTATCTGAGGAGTTAAACGAATATACATGGAGAGTTGTCACACAAATTTTGTAATAACTTCTCCTATAAGTAAGTTACAAAAAAGTTATATGGGGAGTTAAACGAATATACATGGAGAGTTGTCATACAAATTTTGTAATAAGTTCACATATAAGTAAGTTACAAAAAAGTTATGTGTGGAGTTAAATGAATATACACGGAGTGTTGTCATACAAATTTTGTAATAAGTTCACCTATAAGTAAGTTCCAAAAAAGTTATATGGGAAGTTAAAGGAATATAGATGGAAAGTTGTCATACAAATTTTGTAATAAGTTCACATATAAGTAAGTTACAAAAAAGTTATGTGTGGAGTTAAAGGAATATACATGGACAATTATCATACAAATTTGGTAATAAGTTCACCTATAAGTAAGTTCCAAAAAAGTTATATGCGGAGTTAAAGGAATATAGATGGAAAGTTGTCATACAAATTTTGTAATAAGTTCACATATAAGTAAGTTACAAAAAAGTTATGTGTGGAGTTAAAGGAATATACATGGACAATTATCATACAAATTTGGTAATAAGTTCACCTATAAGTAAGTTCCAAAAAAGTTATATGGGGAGTTAAAGGAATATAGATAGGGACTTGTCCTTAATTTTTTGTTACCATTTGTTTAAATGCAGTCAACAATTTCGCTACCTTACTTGTACACTCATGAACCATACATGGATGGTACTGCTTAAATTTTTTTTTTTATATTATTTTAATTCAGCTAAGAACATAACCAACTTAAATTTAAAAATAATGTAATCACATGCTTCATTATTGGCTAAAAATGTCAACATTTTCCTCTCCATCCAGAACTGGGGAGTTACGCTTCAATAACTAAGAACTTGGAGCAAAATTTTTGAACACCAACTAATATCTATTACTGACTTTGCCGTAATATGATTTCTAACATACTGTCACTGACTTTGCGTTATCCCTAAAACATGCTCAAGTCCATAAAGTCATTCATTTCTCACCAAACACAGTATATGTGTAACATCCCGTCAGGATATTACGGATTTATAAATAAAATAAATGAAATAAAATAATCAGCAACGTTTAATAATACCTCATTTTCCCAAAACGCGGGAAAATTTAAAATTTATTAAATAAGCAAATAACGTTCATAACCATCAGTTATAAAAACCAAAAGAACAATGCTATCAAATCACCCCTCAGGGTTTACAACTGTTTCCAAAAGCAAATAAAAGTAAACATAAGAATTCCCCGAGTCTATCCCCTCTCCGCGACTAAGCTTCATTGGAGCCACCTGCATCAACAACATCTGCTCCCGGGTACCGCGTACACGATCATCGCCAAACACACGCAGATAGGGTGAACTTAGCAGATAAATCATATATATAATGTTACAGACATATAGATCTACATACACACATATCACAGTACATAACTTCACATCCCATATTAATCTATACTTTTATTCCTACCGTTGGACCCCTAATCAGATCTTTCGTGTTCTACATCGTCTAATGATTACTTCAAAGTGACTCACTGCCATACCTATCGGCCACAACCGATAGAGCACGTACGGGAAAACATGCTACGAATTATGCACCGTAACGCCAGGTAGAGTTCCCATATACGAACAGAGTCTGTATCGTCCCAAGACTACCAAACTCGTCAACCAACAACTGAGGAGGGCAATCTATCTAGACCCACCCGTACTGGCCACAACCAGCACACTCATACTGGCAACACTCGCCAACCCGAGCCACAACTCAAGGGTTCCTCGTGTTCATCCGCCATCCCGAGCCACAACTCAAGAGATGCTATTCTGAGCCACAACTCAAGAAATACCACGTGCTTAACCCCTATCCAGAGCCACAACTCAAGGGATATGTTCCGAGCCACAACTCAAGGAACACCAACAAACCCACCTTTAAAGCACCGCTAGACGCCTTGTAGATCATAAATACGAAACCAAAACTCCCAACTTCAGCAGTACAAATCGCCTGGCGGGAGACACGTGCCGCCAGGCGCTGCCAACTTTCCAGATCGCCTGGCGGGTGTCACGTACCGCCAGGCGCCTCAGCGCCTCTAAATTTATATTACCATCGTAACCGCCTAGCGGAGAGGTACCTACCGCCAGGCGCCCCAGAACACAGAGCCCACTATTATCACGCTTCCGCCTGGCAGAACGTAGTCCGTTGCCAGGTGAAGTATCAGTATCAGCACATTGCTGATTTTCCTCAGGTTCTACAGTCCCTTATCTATTTATTGATCAGTTAGCTAAATTATAGGTAAACTTGCCTCTCTCCAGTGGATGCAATTTGATGACCAAACCAAATATCTATTCATCATATGCCTAATAACACTGTGCCACTCAACACCTCGTTTCCATCTCCCTTTCGCAAAAGTAAGTATCTTTCTCGAATAGGATCACGACATCCATTAGATTTGCTCATTCAAACCCACTTGAAGTCCGAGGTTCCACTACTATCCCTCTGCCACTGATCTCACCCAACTATTATATTTTATCTCCATCATTCCTTACCCTTTTCTAACATTACCTCATGGCCACTTCACTCCTATCTATCTCCCTTAACCCCCATAATATTGCTACCTCATTCCCGCAGCCATATATCTGCTACAATCTTTTCGACCCCTAACAGTTCTGCTCCATGTAAAACAATTAAACGTCCCAACTCCCCCCCTTCACTACATCTAGAACGCCATTTTCTGGTATAGCACTTGGCGGCAGTCTTGGTACCACCAAGGGACGCATAGAGTTCTGGACATCCCTAGCGTTGCTGCACCCAAAACCCGAACATGCTCTCACCATCATTTAATAAATTTCCTCAAGTCTCGCCCTTCACACAGTTATTAATACTATATCACACGTAACATGCCATCCAATTCACAATGTCAATAATTCTAACCTTTTATCCCTTACTCGCAACCTTAATTCACATTCATGTAGTTTTCATATAAACTTCCGTTTCGATCACGCACAGTTTCAACAAACATTATCTCAATTCACTCACAACAACTGGAGCAGTATTGTCATCTGAATAGAATCACCCAGCGACCCCAAAATACCAAAAACGACCTGAGTAGACTCACGTCGCCTGGCGGTTATTCACCTCCGCCAGGCAGTGCATCAGATTTAACCAAGAACACTGTTTAGCATTGCAGCGCTTGGCGACCGGAACCTTGCCGCCAGTCGGTTCTTACCCCTAGACCAGAAATTGGCTTAACAGAGATGAGCCGCCTGGCGAGTCTTCATCCCCCGCCAGGCGGTTTGTGGAAAAAAAACCAAAAATCCAGAAAAATGGCGTAAACAACAAAATATTCATGCACAACAAAATTAAACATCATGCAATTATACTAATTACACAACTTAACGCGAAACTCCCCTAACCTGGATCCTTTTTCTAATAATTGGTTTGCTTTGAAGAACTCCAATGATCACCACGTTCCCTCCTCTATTGGTGTGCTCTCACTTGACTCCAGGACCTCACTCCACCTCACCTATCTCTCTGATTTTCGTGCCTAATTTTCTGGTATACTCTCAGCTTTTCAAGAATCCTAACTTTAAGCCAAATCCTTCTTTTTAAAGGGTGTCTAAAATGATGTTAATTACTATACCCAAAAATTAAGTTATAATTAGGTTATTAAATGCAATTTACCACATCCTTATGGCAATTTTCCAGCCACCTCTCTACTGCCCACTCTAGGGTTTTCTACCCAACCTTTCATATTCAATTCCAAGCCAAAACAAAAAAAAAAAAAGAATTAAAGTTTAATGTAAGTTCTCCAAGGCTTTTGAACCCATAACCATGCAATTGCCACACCAATATCAAACCATCTAACCAATTCATATTTCATGTTAGCAATCATAATTCAGACATCATATCATACCAAAACATGATTTCATAGATTTAAATAATAAGACAATAACACAAAAGTTAGCATACATAGGACTCGAACCCAAATCCTCTCACACAATTAAAATACTCTCAACCACTTGAGCTAGTACTTTTCCACGTCATACCAACCATAATTTAATGTCATAATTATTTCCCCTCCCGCATTTATTAATTAATTAATTAAATTCTACGGGTCTTACAATATGTGGGCACCAATGTAAAGTGGTTGGAACATAACAAAAATTATATTACTATGGTCAACTGAATTCAGCAACTGAAGCCTAATTAAAGCAAATAACGTTGGACACTACAAAGGACACAACAAATGACCACACACTTGGCCTATAACAACAAAATAAAAATCAACAATGAATGTCTTTGCAACCATTAAATTAAAAACAAGTTCAACCCATTGTAAGAAACTTTGTCTTCCTTCTCGTACCAAAACCCGCAAATGGAGTCCTTATTGCACGACTTTTTATTCGCTTTCGAGGTTGGGACTTCATACGGTCATACATGTTGCTTTGTTGTCCAACATTGACATCATCAACCGTAGAACCCTCACCTTCAACATCATATGGAGGGTCATTAACGGTGTAATCAACGCGAACATCACCCTCATCCTCATCATTATCATCATCGTGTTGATCATCTATACCATCACCATCCCTACGGTTCTATTCTTCCTTTTTCGCAACCATATCCTCTAAATGAGACAAAACAGCTTCCAAATCAGCAATCTCACGTTCTTCATTCTCTACAAGACGGTTTAGCTCTTCATTCTCCTTATCAATTGATCTCTTGTATGAAGTCCCAAAAGTTTTGAATGCTTCTCTCACAAACTCATAACCAAGTTCTTCGTTACACACCATAACCTCATTAACAGCCTGTTAACAACAAAAACAAGTTAACAAAAACTAAACATATCAGTAATTGACTAAAATATTATTACTTCTCCATACTAACCAATTCTTTATCAAAGGAACTTTTAACTTATTTGTCACCAACTTTAATATTCATCCAGTGCAACAATCGTGGGAACTTTGATATGCCGCAATTAAACGTTGCATTGCAAACAAATATATGATAAAACGACCACAACTAAAACATTGAAAACGAATTAGCCACAACAAAATGTCTAACAACTAAGTAATTACTTAACATGAAAATGAAACAACGAAACTTTACCTACAACATATAAACACATCCAAATACATGAATGTGACTTGTAGTTGATTCATACTTCAAAGCCCTTGAAGCACTGCACAAGCTACCAACCAAATAGTCGTACACTAAGTTGCCCCAATTGTATTTACCTATACTTTGCAAGTCATCCTCTAACTTAAAAATTTTGGGGAACACAATCCCGTCTCTATTTGGCAACAAGAACTCAGATATGCCTAATAAGATATAAAGGCTGATAAACAATTCTATACTACCACCATCATTGTCATATTCCAAAAGAAACTCATAAATCATTTTAACATCAATTTTCTCACTACAAAATAACTTCCTACAGTCATTATCTTCATCATCGTCACTTATATCAATTTTTTCACCCAATACCCGAAGACCCAATCCTAAACAAACATCTAACAAAATAAATTCAACTACTTCCCTACCAATAGCAAAATCACCCCTCCTTTCAACCCATCTATAACATAGCACAGATAACAAATTGCGACTTATCTTAACCGAATGGTTTAACGACATAAACCACCAAAACGGTGTGCGTGCAATTGACTCTCGTTGTTTCAGACTTAATTTTTCATTCAAACTTCTAACATATTTGGCTTTGCAAAAATGCCGGAAAAACATCTGTGTAAACAAAAATTGTGTTACATCATACCATATTAACATAGACAATAGGCAAAGGAATTTCAAACACATAATCAAACCTACCTTCACATCCTCAATCAATAGGCCATCGTTATGTTGTTTAGTGCCCATATTCAATAAGTGAAAGGCAAATGAAGGGATTTATGTTGCAGCAATGAAAACAAAAATCCCCCCAAGTGTTCGTCAGCACCGCCAACCAATCGAAAAATTGACAACATCAAATGCAACAAAATCACAACCACATCTAAATCAATACCTGAATTGCAAGGAATGGGGTTCGCCAAACTTCAATCTTTGGGATTATCCTACCCTCATTGGCCGGCTTCCTCTGCTAGATGCAAGCCTGTTTCAAATTCTCGTCGACCCAATTGCTTCTGCGTAAACGTTTTCCTTCATTTCTCCTTTCACGGCTTTCTGTCCTTCCTCAAACCCTCTTTCCAATTCTTCTGCAACTATTTCATTTTGCAATCTCGTTTTGGAGCATTTTGTTGGCGTCAAAATCTTTATTTTCTTCTACTTAAGGGCGACACGTGCATACCTTGCAAACAACTCTCATAATAATTTTTTTTTATTACATTAATGTTAATCGTTTGACATGTGTCCTGTTAATGCTAATCGTTTGACACGTGTCCTAGTGTCAAAAGTGAGTTAAGATAAAGGTGTCAAAATAACGTTTCTGTTATTATTATCTGCTATCCCGACTCCATTGTGGTGCAACTTCTACTAAGAGCACTATATGGCAGCAGTAGAGTTTCAGCCTTTTGTCATTTTTTGCCATTTTTATTGACAATTGATGCATCATCAAATTTTTATTGGCACCTAAAGTATGCTGCAGAATGCCATTGTGTCTAGGTATATCACTTGTGTACCATTCATAAAACTTGCCTAGCATTTGTATTTTAATTGTAAAAATGGCTATGTTAATTTTTGGTGTAGGTATTCAAGAGAAAATTTATTGGTTTTGGTTATTTGTGTAATTTGATTATATTAATTAAACTTTTCTCTTACGGGTACTTAATTGGCAAATTAAGTATCTGGTTCTTGAAATTGATTTGAAGTTGGTAAACCTTTTCACTCATGATGTAATTATTAATGTGGTTTGAAATCCTTATAACATATGCATATACGCTACGATGGCACATTAGCAATGAAATACATGTTACGTGTATAATTGGGTGCATCTGATAACATGCATGAATTTAAAATAAATGGTATATCTATATTTAATATATTTTTTTTTTGATAAATAAATAAATATTCAATTTTATGATAGTTTAATATTTTATGAGCAAATTAAATGTTTAACATTTTATGAACTTATATTTAAAGTGACATCTTTTGAGTAGATGATTCGGGAAAAAAGTTAAACATTTGTGCTTATGTATATCCATGCATTTTAACTTAAATTGTTTGGATTTTGACCGTCACATGATGGTGATCATGTGGTCGGAAAATCGTGTCATTCTGCTGTGTAAATTGTCGAGATATTTCTTTTAAATATAATTATTTCATGTATTATATAATTTTATTCTATTTGGATAACCATGAGTAATATAATTTTATATGATTGTGATCTTATCTATTGTGGGCACAATTATATAAGATTTTGTGTGAATGAAATAATTTAATTTTAAGGTCAAAATACCTTTTTGGTCCCAAATTCTGTCAAGTTTTGTCAAATAAGTCCTAATTTTGTTTTTGTGTTCAAATATGTCTTAATTTTCGTTAGTTTTGTTCAATTAGGTCCTTTTTTGCTAACATAGTTTAAATCATTAATGACCATGAACAATGACTGTCACGTGTCACTTTGTGGTTTTTTTGAATTCATTTTTTATTTTATTTTATTTTTTAAAAATTTTTTTAAATGTCCATGTGTCAACCTAGTAGTGTGCCACGTGTAAAAGTCAATGTTCTATATTCAATTTCGTCCCTATATTTGTTATTTTTTTTTTACTTTAGTTCTAATTTTTTTTAACATGAACCAAATTGGTCCCTCCCCAAATTAGAACCAAATTTAATTTTTATATCAAAGTTATAATAATGTGAATTTTAATATATTATATAAAAATATTTAATGAAAAATGTGAATTTTAATATAAAAATTAAATTTGGTTCCAATTTGGAGAGGGACCAATTTGGTTCATGTTAACAAAAATTAGAACTAAATTGAACAAAAATAACAAATATAGGGACCGAATTGAATATAGAACATTGACTTTGACACGTGACACGCTATTGGGTTGACACATGAACATTTAAAAAAAATTAATTTTTTTTAAAAGATAAATAAAAAATTTTAAAAAACCATGAAGTGACACGTGGCAATCACTGTTCATGACCGTTAATGATTTAAACGATGTTAGCAAAAAAGGACGCAATTGAACAAAATTGACGAAAATTGGGACCTATTTGAACACAAAACCAAAATTACGACTTATTTCATGAATAAAACTTAAGTTTATATATTATATTCTTGGCTTTTGGGTATGAAATTTTTTTGTACAAGTTCTCTACTATATTGGTGACGTGTTAGTATGATCTATTGTCCATGTTAACATGTCTAAACTTGAATTAATTTTGACCCTTATTTGGAAATGTTATTATTCAAGGGGTTGTTCATGCATAATATGATTTTATTATATTTTGTTAAGCATGGGTAATATAATTTTTTATGATTGTGAATTCACCTATCGTAAGTACAGTTATATGAAATTTTGTGTTAATTAATTTTATATTACATTAATGTCAATCATGCTTGTATGTTAGTTTATTTCTTGATGATATGATGTACTTTGAATTTTATCTTATGTCAATTATTTGTCTTGTACCCTATCAGTATTAGATTTCTTTATGACATGAGTTGTGGATTGTCTTTTATTGCTTAATTATATTTCTTATTTATTATGATTCGGGACCGTTAGGCGAGATCATATTGGATGAGAAATTTGTTATTATAGGCATGTTTGACTGTGTATTTAGAAACATTAAATTCTATTGCACAAACCCAACCATCTCTTTCTCAAACCCTACCATCTCTTTCTCACTCTCCACCTCTCTGCCGCCTCAAACCCTACCATCTCTTTCTCAAACCCTACCATCATTTTCTCACTCTCCAGCTCTCTGTCGCCTCAAACCCTACCATTCACTTTCCATCTCTCAAACCCTACTATCTCTTTCTCACTCTCCACCTCTCTGTACTCAAATTATACAACAAATGTATGCCAAAAACCAAAAAACAACCATATGAAAACACAGATTCTATAGGTATGAATGTTATGCGGATCAAATGAAAAGACAACAAAATCACATAAAATGTGAAGCCAAACATAGGCATAACAAAATCAACCACTACCATAAAGAATAGAAAACAATGTAGTCAAATTATACAACAAATGCATGCCAAAAACTAAAAACCAACCATATGAAAATAGAGATTCTAAAGATTAGAAAACATAAATGAAAAACCAAAATAAAACTTGAAAAGGGAAAATAAAGACCTTAGGTTACAAATCAAGGTGATACCGAGAGATTTCCTCAGCAAAACCAATTGAAGATAGTAGAAAAGGAAGAGAAAAAAAGAAATCAAAATACCAGTGTTAGAAATGAGACCAACAAAGAATTGCAACAAATGCTAGTAAATGCAAACTTTGCAAATGCATGAAGAGATTAGAAAAAAGACTTTTTATAAAAGGTTGACTTGGCTTAAAAGGTGTAACCGTGAACATTTGGAATGGTAAGATGCATTCTGAAACTATTGAAGGTAATAAAGTGGTAGAAGCTTTACAGAAGAAAGTAATCAACGATAAAAATCAAACCTTTTAAAATGCTTATGATTAACAGAGACCTTTGGCCTCTTCATACTTCTCCTACTTTTTTTCAAAGATTTCTTGCACCTCAATTCAATTCAGATTTGGTTTTTATATTTGCACTACACAAAGTCAACAATACATTAAAATCATTGAATTCAAGTGAAACTAACAAAAGAAATGAGAAAAAACAAAGAGAATTATTGTAATAGTAATTTGGTTTTACCTCATTCCATTAACATTTTATCAACAACCAAACAAAATCTAAAGTGGAGAAGGCCTTTTCTTCCCACAGCCTACTTTCTTCTTCTTATCTTTTTCATTTCATTATAATAAGAAGATAGAAGAAACACTCACGTACAAAAAAAACACATGAGAATAATAAAAATTAAACCTTTTGAAAAAATAAAGAAGTGATCTTCATCTTTCTGTTTTAAACGTTAAACTTTTTAAAAATCAAACCTTTTAAAGATATTTATCTTTTTCATTGTTGATTTTGGACTTTAAGAACTCTTTGAGTTTCTCCTTCTAGAAAATTTTATAAACATCAAAAACAAAAGTAAAGTTAAAATGATCTAAAATTAAAAATCACATATATCCTAAGATGTCATGAACAAATAAGTCACATATATCCGGAACAAATCACAATGAATTAAATGAAAATGAAAATATTCAAAAAAAATAAAGACATATTATGCAATAAAAAAAGGAAAATAAAATGAAAGAGAGAAGAGAGGAAGGAGAAGACAGAGAATAATAAAAATTAAACCTTTTGAAAAAACAAAGAATAATAAAAATTAAACCTTTTGCAAAAACAGAGAACTGATCTTCATCTTTCTGTTTTAAACGTTAAACCTTTTAAAAATCAAACCTTTTAAAGATATTTATCTTTTTCAGTCTTGATTTTGGATTTCAAAGCTCTTTGATAGCTCTTTGTCACTCTGGTTGATAGCGTGATGTTCAATGAAGGCATCTAGGCACCAAAAACGAACAACGTAACTCAAGAACAAAAAAAACATAAAAGTAGGAAACGATGAAGGCATAACCAAAACCTGATCTTTGGACTTGAAGACTTCTCCAGTCTTCTTTGTTAGTGAAGGCATAACCCAAAAAACAATACAGAAACAAAAGAAAAACAAAACCAGACCAAGTAGTGTTAGAATAACCAAAAAATAAACAAAAATGAAGTTGGAAAATACATAAAAATAATCATCTACACAAAAAAAAAATCAAAATCTTACGAAGTAGTGGTCAAAGACCTCGAAAATAAACAAAGACAAAGTTGGAAATTACATAAAAATAATCATCTACAAAAAAAAAACCATAACCTTACCAAGTAGTGGTCAAATAAGCCAATGGTGAAAAGAAATTGTGAGAACAATCACTGAAATGATAGAAAAAAACATTTAGGGTTTAAAATTGAAAAAGGTTTGAGTTGGGTATTTGAGAGATGAAAAGTGAAGAGATGAAAATAGAGAGTAGGATTCGAAGAAGAAATGAGAAACAAATGGTAGGGTTTATGGAGAGTAGGATTCGAAGAAGAAATGATAAAGAAATAGTAGGGTTTGAGGCGACAGAGGTTGATTTTGTTACGCCTATGTTGGGCTTCCTATTTTATGTGATTTTGTTGTCTTTTCATTTTATCTGCATAACATTCATACCTATGTTGCCAACTACACCAATGCCATTAAAATTACAAATATTTTGTTTGTTATTCTTCCTTTAACATATTTAATGTGGTTTTAGTTTTAGTGTCATTAAGTTTTACAAATATGAATGATATTGATTGATGAAATACAATAATAAAAGTGAACATATTAGGTAACAACAATATTTCATTTTATGTTACTTATCATTTATTTAGTGGTGTTGGTTTATTTAATGTCTTTGTGGTGGAAGTTGTTAAGTTCAATCGACTTTATATAAGTTTACTATCAGCAAAGAGGAGAAATCAAATTTCTCAAGAAAGCTTATGAGTTATTTATTCTTTGCGATGTTGAGGTTTAACAAGAAATAAATAAAATCTCTATTATTTTTTGTTGAAATGTTAATATCAACTTTCCTACTTTGCATTGATGTATCAAACCAAAATATTTTTCAGCTTTGAGGAGGAGTGATGTACATTATTGATGTACTAATACAAATAAAACAATAGATGTAGCTGTTATTTTATTAACAACATACCCATTCTAAAATTGCAAAAACGTTAGGTGCAAAAATTGTAATTAATCCATTCAATTTGAAATTTACATCGTACAAAGATAAGTAATATATGGAATTTTAATATTTTTCGAAATAAGATTCACATTGCCAATAACACAAAAAAGTTGAAATTGAAAATATATGATAACAAAATTTTAATTTGAAATTGCAAAATAGTATAAAAATGTATTGAAATGTGGTCATTTAAATTTGAAATTCAAGATGATAATATATATATATATATATATATATATATATATATATATATATATATAAAAATTAAAGCTTTTTCAATGACAATAAATATATACAATAAATTAAGTTATTATACAAAGATTTCATTTGTCATAATGAATAAAAAAGACGTGTTGGAAGGACATGGTTTTTTCATTACTTTGCTTATAATTATGGTTCTGAACTTTGATGATAAAAGAATCTTGAAAGATGAAAAAGTTTCTTCATCTTTTAAGAGGTAATTGTTGGAACAAGCATCGAAAAGTATCTTGCAGTAATTTTGGAAGACATCTTACAGTAGTGTTAAGAAATTGAAAAATTGTTTTTTTTTTCTTTCTTTTGACAACACCATTTGAATGCATAATATTAAACAAAAAATATAAAACATCAAATTTCCAAAAATTTTATCTACAACCAATATAATTATGAATACTATTATAATTATAATATTATAATTTTAGTCAACATTAATAATTGTCTAAACTTTTTTTCTCTAATTATTAATTTTATTAAATATTTAATTAAGATTATTAAAAGTATTAATTAGTATTATTAATACCATGAATTAATAATATTATTTATCGTTAATATCATTGTTTATTATCGATAATTAACAATAAATATTGCTACTATTAATAATATTATTATCTTTTTTAATATTATTATTTAAATAAAAATTTATTTAATTATATTTTGTTAAAACATTTATTGTTTAAATAGACAAAGTTCTATACTTACATGCAAAATTGAAATTTGTTTCTCTCTCAAAGTTCATATAAATTTTCTCCAAAAATTACTGCCTACACACCCATATATTTCTTGTTGTTTCTCTTTGAATTCAACCGGCTATAACGAGACAATGATGTTTTCTGGAATTACATCGTATATGAGTGAAGAGTTATGTCCTGGATAGTTGACTTGGTATTTGTGTGAATGAGCCATGTGTCAAAAAAATTATATTGCTCATAAGCCTTTTCATTTGTGGCCTGAAGTTATTCATTAGATATTGATCACATGTAGTAAGATCTTAAATATATAATTCATATTCATAAAGTTTAAACTTCTATCAAATTAATTTAATTAAAATGAGATACAAATTGAAAACTTTATTTGGATTTTAAAGGATTCAAAACTGTGTTCATTATGAGTAGTTTATTCAAACATATTTATTTATGTTCATTTTGATTTACATTATTTTTATGCAAAGTATCTATTTGGTTTGGGAATTGACATTTTATTGTTCAATTTTTACCTTTGAATGAGATGTCGGTGAAATTTTATAAAGTCAAATAATATTAAATAAATAAATAACAATTAAATACTATTTATTATGATTATTCTAATACAATATTGCTAGAGGGTGGAAGGACTTTGTTTTTAAGAACATATTTGCCGAAGGTGACTAGTATTCTTTGAAGTAGACATGACAACAGAATCAACAATATGTTTACCTTATATGTGAAATGTTTACCAAATTGTGGTCATCCTACCTTAGACAATATTATAATATTTTGGAAGACCAAATATGGGAAGCTTATGTTTGACAATTGATATGAAACAATTATGATGATATTTACTTTATATAATTATGTATGTATTGTGTTGGATTACTTATTTTATATTGTTTTATGTATTCAAATATAACACGTTTGTTTGAAAAATTGATTTTGACATCTTATTGAATATTCAGTGATAAATAATTTTGTTTATAATTCTTTATAAAAGTTTTGACATCCTATTGAATTGATTTTGATATCTATTGAATATGTCATTTACTTTGATAACTCTTAAACTTTTTATAACATTGACTTTTATTTAACTGAAATATAAAAGTGATTTTTAAAAATATATATTAAGGTATTTTTATTTAATTGAAATATAAAAATGACTTTTGAAAATATATATTAAGATATTTATATGATAAGATTAACTGAAATCACGTTTAGTTAACTATCATTCAACATCAATTTTAATTTTAGTTAAACCTATTGTATTTTAATTTATACTAATTCATTTGAATTAAAGATACTATATTTAATTTTTTGTTATAACTAATGTATTAGTTACTGTTGTTTAAAATTTGTTCATCTGTTGTGTTGAAAAATAACTAAAATTCATATATGAAATGGGAAAAAGTTCTTTATATATAATGTGAGGTTGCTGTAGTCATATTTTGTAATTTTTCATATACAATATATGGTCAATTTTTTCATCGAAAATATTGTCTGTCAAATAGTTTTAAAATAATTCATTCTTTTCATGTGCTTTTTGGAACGAAATTATACTTTTAGTGTATAATATATTGAACAGAAAAATAGGAATTGTAGTCTTTTGCATCAAAGAAACCACTCATTTACCTACAAAACAACAAATGGAAGTATGACTTTTCATTTGGGTATATATTTTGAAAAATGATGGTGTTCATTATTTATGATTCTACATTGTAGTGCAATAACCTTCAAATTTAATAAAAAAAAACAATTAAATATTCATATCATAAATATTTGAAAATAAGAATACATAAGTGTTCTTTAAAAAAAATGAAAATGTCATAGTCAACAAATACTACTGGAAAATGTACACAAAAGTAAATTCTTCCAATTTTCTACTCAGAAAACATTATTGTATATCTTTGATATTGACATTCTATCAAGCGCCATTGTGTTATGGATGAAAGTAATTGTAAAGAAGAAAAAAATACCAGAATGATGATTCCTACTGAAAAGTTGGACAATAAGAGTAACAATGATCTATCTCAACGTTATTTGTGGTATCTCATCATGTATACTTTTATAACATTGTGATATTTGTTCTTTAGAGCAAAAAACATAAATATGAATAAAAACAATACAGAAACAAATATAGTTCTAAATCAACTTCTTCAAAAGCTTCAAACTAGAGGTATAATCATGTTTACTCTGTTGATTTATTTTGAATGGTCTCAAAATTAAAATGCATATGTCTTTGAAGACAATGGAAAAAATGAATCAAAAGATGGAGGAAGAAGAAGAAGTTGGTTGATTCTCCACAAATTTGTTCCCGAAGTATTAATATACCAAGTTCTTCAAATATTACAAATATGTTTAATAAATCATTGACATCTTTATTTTTTTAACAAAGTGCTAAATTTTTTCACCAAATTTAAATGTAGAAGAAGACATTGAAACTTAATCTAATATAGTTCTACTTAGTTAGACATTTGAAATATAATTTAATCTAACATGATCCTTGGTTTTTTAAATTATTTATACACTATTCATGTTCTTTGTGAATGATGAATGATCCATGTTTGATATTTATACAAGAGTCTTTATTTTTTATGGAACTGATTTGATTATGTAATCTATATAACTAATTTTACCCAGTGGGATAAGGTTTTATTATTAGTGTTATCCTTTCCAGTTTTGGTGCGCAGAATCAACCCAAATGTTATGATTCCTCAATTCATCGAATTCAGATTATGGAATCAAGGCAGAAAGACTTTCAGATAATTCAACCAATAGATTATCACAATTGATCTTACATTAAATCATTATTGAATTCATCTTGACTATTATACCCCAGTTATAATTGTTTCATAACATTTTTGATCCAACAAATGGTATGGACATGCTATAATCCAGTCTTGGATTGAACAATTTCAACTGAATGGTTCAACATAGTTTTATAACACTGATCCCATAATTCAATTTTTCATAATTTTTTCTGTATTAATTTGGAAAAAAATATAAGCAACAAAGGAAGAATCTATCAATTAAACATGTTTTGTGATAACGACTACCCTTATAACCCCCAATTGTTCAATTTCATTCTCCAAATGTAATCTTTTATATGTTTTTACTGTATAAATACGTTGTGAAGTGTTTGGTGGGATGATTCAATTGTTTTACTATGCTTTCTACTTCAAATTTTTAATTTTTAACAACTTGAAATCTCTTATATTATAGATCTAATCAAGTTATGTTCCTGAAAGTTCCAAATCATGTGAATGAATCTGATGGGTGAAAGTAAATATCATTATTAAATTTATAAATGAAGAAACATAGTAAAGGGATTTTAGGGCAGACAAGCATGGGTCTAACTTTTTCTTTTACCATGTTTGAGCCATTTTGAATATTCACATTGAATTTAACATATTGTATCATAAGAAAATGTAGCATTTGGTATCTTTAGAGGACATAGTAGTTTAAAATTTTATTTAGAGACGTAGGTTATTTTTTTTAATTGTAATTGTTTTAATTCTTTAATAATTATAAAAATTCATTCACTTTTTTTAGTTCAATAGATTTTGTTAGTGAATGAAGAAGTTCCCTTTCTCATGTTTTTTAGACTATATGCTTTAGAAACCGAATATAATTATTAAAGAACCAAAAATATATTTAACTAAAAAAAATTCAAATATGTTGCTTTTTGGACATAACTAAAATCTTTAAGTAATAAATTATTGTTTTAAAAATCTTATTCTTTATGATATTCTTTTAGAAATTCAATTCGAGCTTCTGCATTGGTTTATTTTTTCTTTAATATTTTATCAGTTATATTTATTTGTATTCATGTTTTAATTTTTTTCTTATATTTAAATTTTACTGTTATTACATTTTAAAAAACAAGTTTGTTTAGGAAAATTCCCAATATATTTTTATTCATAACATACATGTGGACCAATCAAATGTAAAAGTTTGCTTATAAATTTTTGAACAAAAAATACCAAGATCGAAGATGGATAGAAAAACTTTAGTATTTCTAATTACTTCGAAGAAAAAATTATCAAATAGTATTTAAATGTGATAATATTAAATATAATCAAAATATTAAAGTTCTATATGTTCAAATATTATGTTATTGCACAATTTTCTTACCTTTAGTATTATTGTTATTTATAATAACAAAAAAATATACATTTTAAATAGTCTCGTGCATTGCACGGGTACAAAAACTAGTAATTGTGCATATTACATGTTTCTTTGTCGTTTTAATATCCGCTTCTTTGCCCATGTAATTGACTTCGGTCAAAACTTTAAAGAAGACAAATTTTGAGGACTGGAAAGAATCTTTGGACTTATATCTGACAAATATCGACATGGACTCTTCTTTGAGAGAAGAAAAGCCTCCAGCTCATACTCTTGAGTCCACTACTGTCTAAAGAGCTTCTTGTAAGAAATTGTTGGAACACTCAAAGCAAAGTGTGTCCTGGTGGTGTTGAAATACACCATGAAGAAGTCTATATGGTTCAACTTGGTGGCATTGCTAGAAAAGGCAAAAAGCATTTGGTTTATAGGTTGAATAAGTCTTTTAAAGGCTGAGCCAAGCTTATTAACAATGGTATTTGCATTTGACTAGGTGCTCATTTGTTTGGTTTCAAGGAAAATACCATAAATCAGTGCATTTACTTGAAGGCTAGTGGGATTCAATTCATCATTATTGTCTTATATGTTGATGATATTCTTCTTGCTAATAGTAGGGTTAAACTTTTGACTAAGACAAAATTTATGTTAAATAGCCACTTTGATATGATGGACCTATGCCTTTGTTGTTCTAGGCATTCAGATTTTTGTTACAGGTCACACAACATTCTTGGATTGTTTTAGAGAGGATACATTGATAAAGTCCTTAAGGGTTAACATGCATTCTTGCTTGCACCACTTCAAAAGGTGACAAACTCTCTAAATCTCAATGTCCTCAAAATGACATACAATGATAAAATTGATACGAAAAAGTCCATATGCTTCTGATATTGGTAGTTTAATTGCTTCTGTTATTGATAGTTTAATGTATGCTTAAGTTTGTATTCATCTTGATATTGTTTTTGTTGTAAATGCTTTAGGGAGATACTCGAGCGACCCAAGTTTGGGTCATTGGAAAGCCGTTAAAAGGTCTTTAGATATTTGCAGGGAACCAATGATCACATGTTGACCTATAAAAAGTCTGATCAACTTTAACATCACGTTATTGGTTGTTTTGATCTTGATTTTGCTGGTTGCCCTAACGACCGAAAATCTACTACCAGTTTTTGTTTTATGATGGAAGGAGAAGCTATTTCATGGAAGAGGGTTAAACAAACTCTTACAATTACTCCGAAAGGCAGTATGTTGCTTGTTATAAAGAACTTGTCAAATTGTATGACCTAAAATTTGATTTTTGGCTTTCAAATTGTTTAAAGTATTTCTAGGTTGCTTGTAATATATTGTGGAAATACTATTGCCTTGCATTTCTCTCAAAACAACATAGGTTCTAATGCTCAAAGCATCTTGATATAAAACTTATGTTTGTTAGAGAAAAAAATTTATATTTTCATACTCAGATTGAACATATTGCTACATAAGATATGTTAGCAGATCTACTAACTAGAGGCTTAACTATTGGAGTTTTTTTTTGTAAATCATGTAACTCATATGGTTGTGGTTAAGTCTTTTTATGTACTGGATTAGTGGGAGTCTGAAATGTACCCTTTATATTATTATGATTTTCATAAGATGTAAATTTATAAATGACGCTTGTTTCATTACATCTCTTTTAACATATAAAATGTTTGAACCATTTTGGGATCACATATTTATTACGTTTGTTTTTATTTTATTTATTATACATTATTTTTGAAATCTAACCATATGGTATGTATCCTTATCGGATATTATCTTGTGATTCATGGTTATATTTCTTAATTGGTATTTGTGCTTATGTTGTAATTGATATAATTAATTAATTTATTAATGTTATCCAAGTTGGAGATTGTTGTATTTTATATAATTTTATTATATAAAATTATTATTCTCTATTTTATTATTATTGTGGATTAACATTAAATAATAAACTATATTATTTGTAAATATCAATTATATTGCACAATTTTTATTAATTTATGGATAATACATATTGGGTTTCTGATGAATGGTCTCTGATGGGTTAAATTGTTCAATGAAGGGTATGTGATAGACTTAATTATTCAGGAACTTGTTGAGAGGTCCCTTGTCTCTACTGGTAAGGATATAAAACTAATATCGCATTAGTTAATTTTATGGGACGACGTAAAAATACATTTTGTAATATGCGTTCTAGAAAAACCTACCAGAAAGCATACTCTCTCACATGCTTTCATCTATATTGTTCCTAACTACTAATCAAGTATGTTTTCACTATTTAGGTATTTGATATTGGAACTGCTTTGAATATATTTGGGGAATAATTTATTATATGGAAGGGATTAATGTTCTTCATGATTCTTTATTTAAAATTCATAATCTAACAATGCGATCATCGTAGGTGGAAAAAAATAGTGCAAAGGTAAGTTAACAAGACAACATAAAACCTTAATCTTGAAAATAATTTGCAAATTGTTTAAAATCTTAAAACATAACCATTTTCATGAATCCTTCTCTTTGTTAAAAGTAAAACATTTGGAAGTTCACCAAGTAGACTTCCATGGAAGAGTGGTCAATCACAACAAAAAAACTTAAAAACCTTATCTTTCCTAGCTAGGAAAATGAAACTTGTTCCAAAAACTCACTATTTTTAACAAAATCCAAATTTTTAGAATTTAAAAATGAAGGATAGTAAATCAAATACATAGAACAAATATTGCACACAATCATCACTCTTCCATGCAGCCTCCTCAAGCAAATAGAACATAGCACTCCTTGGATCAACCTCCCCAGCTATGGTGGAACATAACGCTCTTCCATGTAGCCTCGTCGGGTGTGGTGGATCATAACGCTTTTCTAAGCGGCCTCCCCAACTAACCTCACCTGGATATGGTGGAAAAAAATGTTGTTCCGAGTAACCTCCTCGACTATGATGGAACAAAATGCATTTTCGAGCAACCATGGAACATATTTGCAATCACATAGAAACTTTTGAAAATTCATCCATTCACAAACTCATCCATTTAACCCATTTTTCCCAAGTACTTATGTAATGCGTAACATACCAAAAATTTCATTCCATAATCAAAATTTTAAAACATGTCCAAATATCCTACAAAACTCACCCCTCACTTTAAAGCCATGTCTTTCTCAATTTTCAAGAAATACCTCATTAAAAAACCATATATCAATTTAATCATCACAATTACAAAAACTATAAATAAAATCCATGATTATTCTACCACACAATAAATAAAACAAAGCTACTAATTCCCAAACCAAGTTAACTTTTATATACATTAATTATTTTAAAAAAGTACCAAAACCATAAATAAGTTTAAAGAAATACACAACCACATTAAAATACCAATTCCCAAAGGCTATGTTGCCATTTCGTGTAACATAAAAGGTAACAACATTGTACTACTAAACTAAGCACCAAAAACATTTTAACTTTTATAACCAATACCCCTTATAATAATTCTAATGTTCCAAATGGATCATACTTTAATATATACGTTATTACATTATATATATATATATATATATATATATATATATATATATATATATATATATATTTTTTATATATATATATATATATATATATATATATATATATATATATATATATATATAAACAATTCCATCATTTGCTTCTACCAAACCTATAACTTAGTTGTTGCCCCAAACGTAAAAATTGAACATCAAATCCTCATATTTATATCTAAAACCAATCATGTAAGACAAAGGACTAGTTAACTCCCTTTACTAACTCCCTTTACTTCTTAAAGGCTTTGTCTTCTCCCCATATTTCATAATTCAATTAAATAACTAATTTAAATAAAATCAACAATCTTAATCAAACCATTAATTTTTTTCATTGTTTCTCTTTATTCTAATATTTCCGGGTCTTACATTTATCACTCCATGGAATGCAAAATAAAATAAAAATAAAAGAGGATGTGGAGAAAGAGGACAAAATTAGGCCCCCATAAGGGTTCCTGAACTTCGAAGTTTCGAGCTTTCTTTATCTGCCTCCCATTGGTCTCTTTATATAAGACTTGGATTGAATTTTTATTTTGCTAAAATCTCTCAAATATCTTTTAAAATAAAAATAATTAATTTATGATAAATGTAGTTGGTTGAAAATTTATGATATAATTAAATAAATAAATTATTTAAAGATATATGATAATTATTACCAAATAATATTTACATTAATTTTTTAAATCACTCATGTACAACTGTAGTCAAAATTTGCTACGAAATATCCAAATATATAAATATTTGTACTGTAAACCCTCTTGTTTAACCAAACTTTGATCAGATTTGAATATTTGAAGCAACTTTAAGCATAATTTAGATATTTGACCATTTGACTGTCCAATTAGGGATTGACACATGGTAGTTTTCTCTCTCCTGGATTAGCTCCTCCATTATGGTTTTTGTTCACATTCTTCTCCAACGAAATTTGGGCGTGGTTGTTGTCGACGAAGTGCAGGTGCGTTGCACCATTGGTTGCTACAATTGTTGGTTGTTGTTGTCGAGAAACAGGTGTTGGTGGCATCATTATCGCTGCTCGCGGTAAAGCACAGTGGTTTGCGATTTGGAATGGTTTGTTATTGATGGCAACATTGAGGTTGAACGTTGTTGCGCTTAGAATTTTTGTAACGTCTTCGCCGGAAAATACTTATTTAAAATTAAAATAAGAAAAAATAATAATAATTTGCAGTTATTATTAAAGTTCTTTCCCAAAAACATGGGAAATTTAAAACTTTATTTCAACGCGCCATCTATAAAATCCACACGACGTTCACTTATTACAAATATAAACTATTTATAATATCCATTACAAAATAGTCTATAAACATCATAAAGCATCTCTAAGTAAAACCCCTGGTTGCCCTCACTCTAAGTCTAAGCAACCACGTGCTCACCTGCATAAATATTTGCTCCCATGTAACAAGTTACATGATCATCGCCAAACACACACAAATAGGGTGAGCTCAAAAAAAAAATTACAACACGAACTAATAAAGCAATTCAAAACTATGACACATGTTCACATTCTTTTGTACGAGGATCAAGATGAGATAACGATAATTCATTCCAACCAATATCTTTTTCCAATTGTTTTCTTTCTCCCCCTAATGTTGGAAAAACTTATTCATCAAAGTGATAGTCGAAAAGTTGAACTGTAATAAGTTTCTTGTGGGTAGTTCAAGATATTTCATAATTGAGGGAGAATCATATCCAAAATATATTCTCAATTGTCTCTGAGGACCCATCATAGTTCTTTTGGTGGGGAAAACATATACACCACACTTAAAAAATTCTTACATGAGAATATTAAGTCATTGACCAAAAACCAACTACATAATAGAGTATTTGTGATAACTTGTTGGTTTGATGCGAATCAATAATGCAACATGCAAAATTGCATAAGTAGCCATTAGAAGATTAGCTCTCATAAGTAATGGTCTTGCAACCAATTTTAGACATTTTAGTAATGATTTTGCAAGTCTTTTGAGTATGAACATGTGCTACTAGAGGCTCAACTTCAACTCCAATTGATACACAGTACTTATGAAAATCATGAAATGTAATTTCACCAGTATTATCAAAACAGATTTTCTTAATCGGATAATTTGGGAGGTGAGCTCTTAATTGTACTAATAACTTTGTAAATACTTGATTGCGAGTTGATAATAATCAAATATGTGACCATCTAGTAGATGCATGAATTAAAATCATGAAATATATAAATGATCCACATGGTGGGTGTATTGAATCACAAATATCACCATGTATTCGTTCTGAAAATGA
>Ga0209589_1002994_pt1 | contig 29532 bp, 17 predicted proteins | sample CowpeawhiteBW_FD_187525 | JGI IMG/M metagenome (GOLD analysis project Ga0209589, IMG submission 187525) | Root nodule microbial communities of legume samples collected from California USA - Cow pea white BW (SPAdes) (version 2) | ecosystem: Host-associated > Plants > Roots > Nodule | place: USA...
AAAAAAAAAACACAAAAAATATATATATATATATATATATATATATATATATATATAATATAAATAAAAGTATTTGTAAATTTGTACAACTAGATTTAAATTTTACTTTCATAATGTAGTTTATTTTGTTGGATCTTATTTAATTTTTGTTGGATCTTATTTAATTAATTATTAAGTTTTCTATCCAACATTGTAAATGTTCCCTATCCATTTATGAGTACATTTAAGTGATAAATAGTTTGAATAGATATTATTATTGGTGTGGAAATATAAATGAAAATGAGAATAGAAGAAAATTGGAGAATTGTGAATTGTGAAAGGAAGAGAAGTGAGAAGAAGGATAAATAATATGATATTGCAGTGCATTGAAAATACAGAACAATATTACTTATTTTGATGAAAGCAAAGCAGCAGAAGCCATTAATTACTTCTGAAGGTTAACAATGGTAGGTTCATAGGTAAAGGCAAGCAGTTTCTCAGTGCGGGAAAGAAGCAGTTGTTCAAAGACAGCATGCTCAGGGTGGTCTTCATACTCTTGAATACCATCGTAGCTGTCAAAGCTTGATTCAAAGATATGAGTGTACCCTTCATGCAGGTGCAGGTTAACTCTGAAACTTTCATCTTTTCCCCTGCAACACAATTATTATTATTCATTCAAGAAAATTGCTGCTATAGACTCTATCTTGACTTTGATATCATATTAGAAAGACTCTATCTTGACTTTGATATCATATTAGAAAGACTCTATCTTGACTTTGATATCATATTAGAAGTAGATTTTAAATCTAACTTAATCTCACAAAATTGATTTGCAAGATAAAGTTTGCACATCACTTATATATTATGAAATTGTCGTCGATATAAAACTTTTAACATAAACTTACACAAAATACTAATTACTTATATTTATCAATAGAAAAATATAATGTAAAAATAATATTATATATATTTACCAATGGAACTTGTTCATGGCTGGGATGACATCCACTAGTTTTGCATATTCTGTTATGGCCTCTTCAATCTTCTCTGGAGTGGCATCTTCCTTGAACTTTGCCAATATCACAAGTCTCACTTCTTTCTTTGCTTCTGCCATCTCTTCTAAGTTCTATTCATTCACACAACCTCTTTCTCCCTCTCACCCTTTTTATACCCATCTCAACACATTTACCACAAATAATACGTACATTAAATTATGCCAGCTGTATACCTATACGTATTGTCGTATTCTTTATCAGTTTTTATATTTATGAATACTCGTGATGAGATAGCTTCCATGATTGAGCTTCTTGGTAAATGTACCTTTTGGTGGAACATTATTTACTCCTCTTAATGCCAAACAATAACTTCCGTTGGGGTTCCAAAATACCCATCTCATGGCCCATATTCCCAATATTATAAAATAAATAAAAAGGGTTAAATATAATTTTATTTCTTGATTTTTGAATTTTTGAATTAGTCCATTTCGAAATTTTAGATAAATTTAGTCTTTCATTTCTCAAAAATATTTGAATTTAGTCATTTTAATCAAATTTTATTAGGTTTATTTGATATTTCAAGTGTGTTTATTTGACAATCTTGAAATGCATACGAAACATCAAATAAACCTAACAAAATTTAATTGAAAAAACTAAATCCACATATTTTAAGAGATAAATAACTAAATTGGTTCAAAGTTTCGATGAACTAATTCTAAAAATCACTGAAAATTAGGGAAACAAAAACATATTTAAATTATAAATAAGTTTTTAATTTCATTGTTAGTTAATAGATTGAGACACATAATGATTAGTTATTTCATAAATTTATTTCATAATACTCAGTTATTGGACTTTTGTTATCAAAGTCATTATATCAATGAAGCAAAAGCTAAAAATAAAAATAAAAATCTAAATCTAAAGTTACATATATATACATATCCACAATAATTTCTTTTGATACATTTTTTTTTTATAAATCGTCCTTGTTTAGTGAAAAATGATAAATACTTAATGAACCACCACATGAATCACAAAATAATTTTTTCTGCATTAATTTAAATATAGAGACAAAATGTCACACTCCAATACACTATCACAAAATCACTACATTGTTCTTCTTTCACCACCACTACCAATAATTGAAGTTGAAATGACCTAAACTCTCAATGTCCACCCTTAATACTCCTTACACTACAACCACAACTCCATTTCTCAAAAAAAAAAAAAAATGCTTCAAATTCAAACTCAAAATCAGACTATAAATTGTTCTAAAAATAAGAAAAAAGAAAAACCAATTTTTTTTTGCAATATTTTTTCTTTTTATGTTATGTGAAAATAAACCATATTTGGATGTGAAAAGAAGACCTGGATATATTTTTAAATAGATGGGTTAGAACATCTTTATTAGGAGAATTATTTACAAGAATTATTTGAAATAAAAAGTATAATTTTAATATAGATATCTATATATAAATTATTTAAAATCAGAAAAAGTTATTTATAGAAACCACTTTTTTCAATATCTTTAAATTTAAGCTATATATATATATATATATATATATATATATATATATATATATATATATATATATATATAATCACACTAAAGATTTGTTAGTTGGTAAGAGTTTTCATATCAAATGCCATGTGTTTTTTTGGGAAGAAATGGCTGTCACCATCTTACTGATATACAAGAGGACAAAGAAAATATGAATCACAATAAATCCTCACCAAAAAATTCGAAATGAATAAACCGTGGAGGAGATAACGAGATTTACACTTACGTTTATAATTGTAATATTGTTTTTTAATTGTAAGATTTTATTATTATTATTATATCTTTATTAACTCACATAATGTTTATATTCTTTTTAATTTAAAATTTTAAAATAATATATTTATAATTTTTTTTATATAAAATTCAACATTCTTGTATCTTGTTAGTACAAAACGTAGATCTACATTTACATTCTTATATTAAATTTTGACCATAGTACTTATTCAGAAAAGTAATCTAAAAAACAATTATAATTATACAAAAATAAGTATTACAAAATATTATATAAACCACGTGCAAAAAAAAAAAGTAGGTAAGAAATAAAACTGCTTAGTCTTTCTTGCTCAATTATTATGTTTGGTGGGATGTTATTCATAATTACTGCATTGAACAAAAAAAAAACAAAGGGCCCATGACTGAAAAAGAAAATAATAATAATAATCTTACTGTGTTGATTCTACTACATTCACGTACAAATACAGTTTCGTCCAAACGGGACCGGACCCAGGACTGTGTCGAAATGTCAGGCCAACAATGAAACAGGTCCATAACTTTTTTATATTTGAGTTAAATACAATTTTTTCCACAATTTTTAACTATTCAACTTTTTACTATTTATAAATAGATTACAATTTATATAATTTTAAAACTATATTATATTGGTTGTTATTTTTTTCTAATGTATTATATTTATAAATCCTCATTGCTAATAGTGTTACCTAAAAGTATCACATTTTGTGGCCATTATTCTGACACCGATGTCGATATACATGTGATCATAATTTTTATACCAGTGTTGATGGGTGTGAATTGGTGTCAGAACATATATATATATATATATATATATATATATATATATATATATATATATATATAATATTTTTCTCTATGACTTTGTAACCAATTACATTTAAACATTATATATATGGTAAGTGAAATTTGCTGTAAGTGAAATTTTTGTCTACTATTATGGTCATTAAGCATGTCTCACACTTATTATTTTAAAAATAATAAAATACAACATAATATATATATATATATATATTAAATATATAAAAAATTTTAAAAATATAATAAATATATTATTTTTATTTTATAAATTTAAATTATATATTAAAGTTGTTATAAATTATTATGATTATTAAAAATATTATTATTTTATATATTAAATATTTTGTTAATAAATATTCTAAAATATCATATATGAATATGTATCAAACATGGCCCAAATTAAAATATTAAAATAACACAAATTTTAGTTTCAATGTAACTCTACTTTTATAATTATACTATTTAAGTATAATATTTAATATTTAATATTTAAACTAATTATATTTCAATTATTGATATAAAAATTTATTTACATTTTTTAATGTTTTATGTTTTTTTTAGCAATAAATACTAACTTTTTCAAGTCAAGTTAGACTATATATAATAAATTTGCTTAAGAGGTAAGAGAATTTATAAATCAATACTTGATAATAGTTATGTATTAGTATTAGGACTATAACTGATTGTAAGTGTTGTTTGGTTTCAAATTCCATCTACTAGATAAAAATTAAAACTGGTAGCTCTTTTCAACCACTTGAAAATATTTATTTACTAAACCTCAATTCGGATAGTATCCTTATTTACCCAAATTAGGTATTCCTTCTTAAAAAATATCTTTGATTCAAATTATATTCATGAGTACTGTATATATGGATACATACCCGTATGATACATAGTTTTAGAAGTATCGAAATGCACATTAAAAATAAGCTTACAACTTCTTTATTTGAATATACTTTTTTATAAAAAAATAAAATCATTTAGACATTTTAAAATAAGAAAAAAAAACTTATCAACCATTACCATAATAAAAGTATAAGTATTTTATAGAGTAGATATTTCGTTTCCAAGTATACTAAAAATTCCATAAATATTACATACAAATACATAATTGTAACTTAAATTGAAATATCAAATTCAGATACAAACCAGATTGAAATATGTGTGCAAATAGGAAAACATTGTAGAGATTACAATAATTGAGAGGAAACCACCAAACTTATTTTTATCAGTTATTAACAGTGAAATTGAGACATTATTATTACTTTCCCAATGAAAGGTTAACTGGTAGGCTTATAGTCAATCACAATTATTTTCTCCAGATTGGAAAGTAACAAATTTCCAAACTCAACATGAGCAGGATGAGCTACATACTCTGCAATGGCTTCTGTACTCTCAAAGGTTGATTCAAACACATGAGTGAAGCCTTGATGCAGGTTTTCAGCACTCACATCTTTTCCCCTACAATACATAATTCACCTATCAGCTATGCATAGATGTTGATCTGAAATGCATAGATGCAAATGTTTAGAGTGTTATACACAACAAAAGCTCAATGACATTTCTCAATCTACCCAAGTTCCATCTATTGTAACAACATATGATTCTTTCAGCAAAATCCAAAATTCTATTCGTTTAGACCTTAACTGCCATTAAACGTGTAATTTTCTCAAACATCTTCACTGCAAACTAAGCCTTAAACAGTGTATCTCTGAGAACCAGAAGCCCTGTCAAATCTAACGCTAGCACTCAAATCTAGTCGCCATATACAACCACACTTGGAAAATTTCCATGTTAGAGATCATGGAAGCTAATACCATCATCACAAATTCACAACACAATCACTAGTTTTTTCAAAGTTTCTTAACAAGATCAAAACAAATAACTGGGCATTTTAAAATATTAAGCTGAAGCAAACATGTATCTCCCTGAAATCATACTCCTATAAATTAAATACCAAATAGCAACAAAGCAAAATACCCTACAGTACAGAAAAGGAGGAGATCTTGTTCTGAAACCCTGCAATTTCACCCATGGACTTTTCCAATAATCTTAGCAAAAATCATCAGTAACATTTCTGAATGCTACAAGCATGTGCAATGGATAAGGTAGCATACCAATGGAAGGATTTCATGGGTGGGACAAGATTGACCAGGTTGGCATAACCCTTGATGAGTTCTTCAATCTTCTCTGGAGTGACATCGTCCTTGAACTTTGCGAGCACTATGTGTTTCACTACTCCCTTTGCTTCCTCCATATTCACAATTCTACTTCCTCTTCTCTTTTCTCTCACTCTTTATATACCCACCTCACCAAAAACAAAACACACACCTTTAAGTTTATATCTTTGTAATTGAATAAGTTAATTTAAAATTTTATATTTTGTAATTAAATATTTATTGGTTAATTTTTTTCATTAATTAGATAACATAATTATTATCTTCAACCATTATTTTATTTATTTATCTTTATATGTTAAAAGGATATGAGATGATTTTGTTATTAATATAGGATATAACTTAGAATGATAAGGAATTTTTATTGAAAATATATTGAATAACTTGTAGGTCATTAACTACTCATTTATTTGAATTTTATATGACATTCCATTTAAATAGAGATAAATTTATTAAATAAAACATCACATCAATATAATATGAAATAGAACATAAGACAAAGGGGAGTATATATGTATCAACCATTACAATTATCCATAAATATAATTAGAAAGAAAGACTAAGACACACCACGATGTTATGAACAAAATAGAATTTAAGAGTTTGACAGTTGTCCAAAAAGTTTTCTCATAGAGCAAAAGATTACATAGGCAATAGTGCTCCTAAAGATGCTCTATAGAGCCCGATCCAACCATGCATACTACACTGCCGCATTTTCATCATCACTGCGACCACCAGAGGTTTCATATCTGCTCACACCAAGAATTTGGTGATCATTGCAAATAGGAAAAGCCAAACAAATAATAGACAACAAACAAAAAAAGGTAACTTAGAGTAAAAATAATTTTCAACATGGCATTGAGCAAGCAATGTTAAACAGTTTTCCAAACAGGCAATACAATAGGCACTCAAATATGTGATAGCAAACAATGCAAGACTCTATGACTCAATTATCCAGATATATATAAAGAGTCGGATTCACTATATTCTGCACTTGTGGTGGCCTCTATTGCTTTATAGAGCCATTGTCAATGGGTTTTACCCTACCACACTACACACAAGGTTAACCTTCAATCATCTAGGACCATTATCCTGCCAAAGACTAGAATCTCCTGCTACTCTCACCACTTGAATCAGTCCGCTCTACGTGAGACTAACTGATTTTTTAGAGTTTTGAGGATGCAACCTTACTTGAATCCTTATCTAATTATATACACTACAACACCACCATAAAATCTCACCAAGAGATTCATGAAATTACGTCTAACTCATGCCACATCCATGTTCTCACACCATATTCCACATGTTATCTCATGACATCCAAATCTCATGCCAATACTCAACCAATCAGCCATGATTCATGATTTAATTCATATAAAGCTCATCAATTCCAGTTCATAAAATCTCATAAGATAGGCATAGTCCTATACCTCATGCATTTACAAGATATACATCCAATCATAGATTAAATAGGAGAATTAGCTTAGGCTAGAAGCCTTCGTCCAAGCGACATAGACTCTCTCGCTTAAGTTAGGCATTCTCGTCTGAGTGAGAGCTTCAATAGTGGCACAGTGAGCATTCTGCGAGTTCTCGCCTGAGCAAAATTGCCCTTCGCCCAAAACTGAAGTCCCTCGCTTGAGCGACAATGCGAGCAGAGAGCACAACAGGTTTCAAAGAGTTCTCGCTTAAGCGAGACCTTCTTGCTTGAGCGAGATGATTCGTCGCTCAAAACGGAAGCTCTTCGTCTAAGCGAGAGTTCGAGCAGAAACCAAGACGAGCTTCTACTATTATCGCCTAGGTGAGACAGGCTCGTTTGGGCGAAAATACCAGTTCTCGCCACTGTTCACACATGCAAGTCAGAAAACAGTCTAAAGCAACATCCAGTTCAGCCTCATACAAGCACAAACATCAACCAGGCATTTTAAGCATGAAACAAAGCAAAACAAGCAAGACACTACAAAAACGTGAAAATCCTAGCTTCCCTTACCTTTGAGTGAACTGAGCTTAAGAGAAGAAAGCACGTAGTGGGAGGAGCACCAATACCAGGAAGCTTAAAGAGTTGAAATAGAAATATAGGGGAACGAAAATGAGACCAAGAAAGGGATTAAGGTAGAACAAGGGCTTAGGAACTGAAAACGGAAAGGAACATAGGTTTAAATGTTACTTACTTGGAGGAAGCTTTTGACTAGTTGGGAAACTTACTCAAACTCTAACAGAGCTCTATTGGAGAAAAAGAGAGAGGGTAAATGAACTGGGCAGAAGGGAAAGTGAAAGGACAGCTGTGAAATTTCAAGAAACAAGAGGGTTGACTATGAGCCCTTTAACAAGGCCAGGTCCAACATTTTTAAGACAGAAAAATGAGTTTCACATTTTATATCAATTATAATTTTATTTTATCTTAATTATAAAAATTCACTTTTTTAACATAAAGGAACCCACTTATTTTAACATAAAAAAAAATAAAATGACAGATTATGTTGGTCAATTAATAAAAATTCTATAACAAACTCACTCGATTAAAGTATAAATTTTTTTGATAATTTAATAAGAGGAAATATTTAATTAATGTTGAATTGAAGCCACAAAAATATACCCTTTAGTGAAACTATCAAAGTCTTTACGCAATTTCCCTTTTTTTTTGTGATATGAGCTTATACTAACTACTATTGACACACAATTTCCGTGGAATCGTGACAAAACCAATCACGTTAAAATTGACTGATCAGGAGAGCAGAGTAGTGAATTAAATGTAGTGAAAGGTTTTATTGTCTCTTTGGTAAAAAAAAATTGGATTTTCTTTTTGCAAGAGAGCCATGGACAGAACTAATTAGTATTCAACAAAAGAGCTTTTAAGAATTTTCCTTAATTAAGAAATGTTTAATAATTTTTTCATATTTTTCTATCTCTTTTAATATTTACAAAAAAAATATATTTTAGAAATAAACAGTTTTACATAAATAATAATAATTTGAAAATTTATAATCAAAATATTGGAAGAGAATTATAAGATTACACCGAAAAAAAGTTGAAGTATAGACAAAATTTTAAAGTAAAGGATAATATGACTTAATTTTGAATGCTTTTATTAGTTATAATATGTAAATTTTTATAAAATAAATTTAATAATAGAGTAAAGAAGAAAAGAAAAAATAGGGAATAAGAGAATGGAAAACAACTTTTTTATATAAGAATGTGTAAGACCGTGTCTGGTTAAAACTTTATTAGGAAAAAAACTCTTTGGATATAAGATTTGTGAAGGAAAAATAGTACATCATTCTATATAATATTATTCTTTACATTTACTATTCTTCCCCTCATGTAAACTTACATCATTAATAGATGACAAAATCCAACCAATTGTTCAGAAGTTCTCATTGACAAATACTTTGTAAATAAATCTGCTAGAGTTTTACATAAACAAATCTTTTGTATCTCTTCATCACCATCTCTTTGAAGATCATGAGTGAAAAAGAATCTTGAAAGAATATGTTTTCTCTTGTTTCCTTTAATATATCTTTCTTTCAATTGAGCAATGTATGCACTATTATCTTCATATATGGTTGTTGATTTTATTTTTCCTGAGGATAAATCACAAATTTGTCGCACATGTTGAATTATAGACATTAACCAAATGCATTCACGACTTACCTCGTGTAATGCTAAAATTTATGCATCACACAAACTGCCATGAAATCGTTGTGTCACCACATGTGAACAAATGTCCTATTTGCGATCGACCATTATGAGAATCTGATAAATAACATGCATCTACGTAATCCATTAGATCTTATTTTGAATCATTTGGGTAAAATAAGTTCATATTCATAGTAACCTTAAGATAACGAAATATTTGTTTTACTCCATTCCAAACTTATTTTTATCAGAGCACTAACAGTGAACTGAGGCATCAATTTCCCAGTGAAAGGTTAACTGGTAGGCTTATAGTCAATCACAACTACTTTCTCTGTAGAGGAAAGGAACCGATTTGCAAATTCAACATGAGCAGGATGAGCTACATACTCTGCAACGCCTTCTGTACTCTCAAAGGTTGATTCAAACACATGAGTGAAGCCTTGATGCAGGTTTTCAGCACTCACATCTTTTCCCCTACAATACATAATTCACCTATCAGCTATGCATATATGTTGTTCTGAAATGTTTCAACCAAGCCACTAGAATGAATTTATTTAGATGCAAATGTTTAGAAAAGTTATATACAGTAAAAGCTCAATGACATTTCTCAACCTATGCAAGTTCCATCTGTTGTAAAACATATAATTCTTTCAACAAAATCCAAAATTCTATTCATTTTTAGGCCTTAACTGTGCCATTAAACTTGTAAATTTGTCAAACATTTCCAGTGCAAACTTAAGCCTTGAACAGTAAATCTTCAAGAACGAACCAGGAGGCTTCTCAGATCTAACGATAGCATTCAAAGCTAATTGCCATATACAATCACAGATTGGACAATTAGTTAGAGATCATGGAAGCTAATACCATCATCACAAATTCCCAACATAGTCACTAGTTTTTCCAAAGTCTCAGAGCAAAACAAGTAATTGCCATTTTAAATAACAAGAGTCAAAAGACCCTACAGTGCAGAAAAGGCAGAGATCTTGTTCTGAAACCCTACCGACACACTTTTTCAATAATCTTAACAAAAATGATCAGTATCATTTTTGAATACTAAAATCATGTACAATCTCAAAATGTAGCAATAAATAAATCGGAACCCAACCCGATCCAATCAATGTTCCACTCACTCTGTTCATCAGTATCATCACTTTTTCATCAGCAATACTAGGCAAACCTATTTGCAAGCCCTATTTGCATTGGATGAAGAAGATAATGTTGTTTGTTCAGATGAAAGTGGATTGTTGAATTGGAAGTGTGAGGAAGAAAAAGAAAAGTAAAAAATGAATAAGGTAGCATACCAGTGGAATGCTTTCATGGGTGGGATAAGATTGACTAGGTTGGCATAGCCCTTGATCAGTTCTTCAATCTTCTCTGGCGTGATATCGTCCTTGAACTTTGCCAGCAGCAAGTGTTTGACTACTCCCTTTGCTTCCTCCATTTCCACAACAACCTCTTCTCCCTGATCTCACTCTGTATATACCTATCTCAGCAAAAATGAAAAAATTTATATATATATATATATATATATATATATATATATATATATATATAACCTTTGTTTACGGTATAAAAGTTCTTACACATAAATTGATCAAAAAGGCATTTTTTTTTTCTTTCTTCCTTTTGTAGTATGCCTCTATATATTATTAAAGAGACGAAATTTCCATGGAATCGTGCCAAAAGATACCAATTACGCTAAATTGATTGATCAAGAGAGAACTGAATTAGATGTAGTAAAAGGTTTTATTGTCTCTAACTTCTAAGGTAAAGAAAAAAAAAAACAAACTTTCTTGTTGCAAGAGAGACATGGACAGAACTTGTATTCAACAAAACAGTTTTTAAAATTTTTCCTAGCCAAGTTTGCCAAGACTTATTTTTTATATTTTGTAACGTGCCCTGATACACTTTCATACGTATAAGTAATTTTTGATTGAAAAATATTTGTATATTTTATTTTCTTAATAGAATAAAAAATAAAACATTTTATATATGAACTTTAATTTGACTAATTTTATTTATATTTAAATATATCTTTATTTTTTAATAATTATCATGTGATTTTGTTAAAGAAAAAAAATTATGAATATTCAATTAATCTTATCATTTTATCTTTTGTTTTTGTTTAGTAAAATGAATATTCTTAGTGCTATATATTAAATATAAATTTTTATTTAATAATTATTAAAGGTGTTAAATTATATTAATTATTAATGGAATTTAAATAAAATTATTAAATTGTAATTATTGTACTAAGATTTTAAATTATTTTTCATCATACCAAAAATAAATAAAAATGTAGCAATACTTGTTGTACTTAACTTAATATTCATCTAAATAAAATTAATAAATAATTTGTCCATCTACATGAGTTTACGTACTTATTAAATATTATAAATAATATGATGTTTGACCAAAAAAATTAACAATGAAAAATATTAAAAAAATATTTAAAATGGAAAATATAATAATTATGCTAAATATAAAAAAATTACATGTGCTCAATGATAGAATCCTTCTTACAATAATGAAGGGAAATACTGTTGGGGATTGAAAAAGTCATATCAAATTCTTGTTATATATGATTTATGAACTTTGATTATTAGGGTATGGTAAAATAATGAATGAAACATATATATTAATAACTTTAAAAAAATATTTAATTAAGTTTGAATTGCATCATAAATTTGCATATTTTTAATTTAGTTTCTATGAATAAGTCAAGTCGATAATACTTAATCACAATCATGAGTAGTGAATATGAAAATGCATGTGAATTTATTCATAATCCCATAATACTGTAAAATTAATAGATCAATACTTAATTGAATCATAAGTTTCAAATGCGGTGAAAATTGTTACATATTTTCACATTCAAAATTCCTTCCATAATTTTACAGAAGAGGTTGTTCAACTGTAGCAAAAGATAGAGCGAAGTAGCAGGGGCCAAATGAAACGTTGCTGCCTCTGCTCTGTACTCTACAAGAATCCAAAATGTGCAGTGTGGTGTGGACTACTCAGAAACTGTATAATTACTTTTATAATGTACAAATTGTTAGAGGAGAAAATGCACCATTAGTTAATGGAGTTTTTCACAGGAAACAACCATGCCACCACGTGACAGTGGTAATCAGTCACGTTATATGGAATATCTGAGTAGCATTTGCAGGCCACCTCCAATTCTTTATAATATCTTCCCTGCAATGCAGAATGGTGAAATAAATTTATAACCAAAACACCTCAGAAGAAATGCATGACTGTACAATTCTCAAATTCTGGATTTGTTTCACATATGACCACACAAATTCAAAAACATGAACAGTATTCAAGGTATACACGTTTCAATTGAAAACTCAAGCAAAACATAAATATCTTGATTGTTTCTAGTAATGATATAGTATTTGGTAGGAGATCAATAGAGGAAAGAGCATGGACTTTTTTATACTTTTTCTTGTTTGGTTCTAACACAAAAATGAGGGGAAGGGGAATGGAGGTGACCAATATTTCTCCTCACACAATTTTTACCTCCCCCAAAGTGAAACATTTGAAGGGGAGAGGCACAATTTTTTAGATTGTTCATTTAGAAAGTTCCAAAAAACTAATCATACATTTTGCTCTCCCTTAGAACAATGGGACCTTAAATTTGCAATATTGTGCTTTACAACCAACAATCTCAAAATATCTTTGTTCGTTGTTAGTGGTTGTACAAACAATGTGACTTAATGGCCTCCTCAAAGAGTTGAACAAAGCTACTATTTTCAAAGTCCTAATTGGTAGAGGAAAACATATAGGCAAAGGAACAACTGAAATCAAAACCTACTCAGGTAAAAATTAATTTACCATATTCCTAGAATTAATTGATATCCTTTAACCGTTCCATAACAATTGGGACAAAAATAAAAGGTGCTGTAAACAAAAAGTTTGTCCAACTAAAGATACAAAAATACAAGTGAACTAAGTTCCAATGAAACGAAAGGGTTTTGTTTTAGAATTGATGCTTTAGAATTGACAAAGGAGCAGCAGAATACAGATGAAGACGAAAAAGAAAGATAACAGTAACAGAATAGTGAAAATATGTGATGTTCATCTCTTAATCTCCATCCATGTTTTTCAATACTTTAGTCCTTTTGTTTTTTAACTAAAACCACCAGGATCATTACCTTGTCCATCCATTTTGTTCATCGTGGTGTTTTGTGTTCTTGCTTGTGTTACAATATGGGTATATAACTCATTTTCTATTTGTGTATATTGTAATAAGAATTTATTTCCATGATTCAATCAATCACTTGAATCTCTTCCTTTCATTTAGATAAAATCAACTATGAAGAGAAATTATATTTGTTTGATTGATTTTGATCCTTGATAATAGCTGCAAATATCCAAACCCATTTTGTGGGTTTCATCACCAACAAAGTCTTCAAACTTGTAATAATTTCAGTCATCTTCCAACAATCTTATATCTCTTCAACTTCTCCACCTTACCTGAGTTCCCTCCATCTATGTTTTATGGATTCTGCTTCTTTGTTTGACTTGTTATTGAGTTTACTGTAACAAGCTTAAGGCTCATGTTTAGCTTTCAGAGGAGTCTTAAAATAATTTTAAAAAATCTCATGATAATATTTATAAAATCTTAGAAAATCTACATGAGAGTGATTTCCTTATTCAATTATGATAAGGAGTCTTGAATTAATAATACAGCTCAGAGCTTTAACTTTACTAGCATTGTGTTTGTCTATCAACAATACTTTCACTTTACTAACATGAGCTGCATTTATCTATTTTTCCTCTATTGTAACCCAAATGTATAATTGCTAACAGTTTCATCCAACTTCAATAAAGAATAAATCTGACGAACAATCAGTTACTGAAATTTTAACACTGTTCCAAACATCTAGGAGTTAAACTTGAAATATAAAGTGCTGGAGAATAGCTTATTTTAAAACAAACAAAAATGGGCTATAGAATAGAAGTTTAGAGATTAAGGATTTCACTTACAGCCAGGATTAAAATTTACTCCTCTCCACTTCTTCACCAGGATTTCACACAAGTGGAAGCTGAAAAATGGCATCTAGGTTGTTCTTTACAATCCATTTCTGAGGATAGGACGAATAAGACGATTCAAGATCGATATGCCAGACCATAACTCTCGAGCAGTTGTCCATCAAGCCCTCCATTTGACTTTCATCTTCAACCACCTGCTCAATCAATGTGCTGACCTGCACATAGAAAACCAAATCCACCACTGATGAAGTCAGAATTCAAGGTTGTACGAAGCCATGAGAGAATATAGAGCAATGCCCAACCAAACTTTACTAAAGATAATCTGATTGGGTATGTTTTTTCAAACTTGGATTATAAACAGAAAATGAATTTCATGTCTTAAGAGAGCTGTTCAATTTATAGCAGAAAGATCATAGTAACAGAATATTCAATAACCCTATTTTAAGCTAATAGTAAATAGAGAATCAATCTAATTGATCCTAATATCGTCAGTTACTATATTAATTTACTCACCCTCAAACTTTCCTTGACCGAGTCAAGTTGCCTGATAGGTTCTAGAGTAGGGCGATGCCACTTCTTTGGATCCCAGAGTATTGTACTATTGAAGGCAAAACCCGACATTTCAGCATGAAATCTTTTGGATTTCCCACTTGATTCATTCGCATGCCATCCAATTACTCGATTTTCATTACAAATGGGCCCTTGCAAGATAATTCTACTTCTCTCCCTTGATAATCTTGCTACAGTCCATGTTCCAAATCGTCTGCAAATCAAAATGATGATATATCTCAACTAATAAATGAAAAAACAGTTGAAAATAGCAAATTATTGTATGAAAGACGAATATGCTCGAACACTATGCATGAACCAATTTGATTAGAAGACTTGGAAGCTAATAAAAGAAACATTAGTAGCAGATAGGGCTCATTAGTGTTCCTTATGCACATGCACAAATATATACACATTATATTCTTACTTTGCACAATGTAGAAGACCTTTGTGGATGCAACTGTTAAGATAAATCAAATATTCTATTTGATTAATTAGGAAGTTAAATATTATGATTGCTGGAAATCAGAGATTTATGCAGCTGTAATTATGTTAAGAGAATAGGAATTATAGGGATTCATGTCCATATATATTATACTACTCTATGAATAAAAATATATCAGAATTATTCTGAGACTTTTCTATAGCAACATATCTAGATGCTATATAGGTAGTCTCTATTTCAGAAATTGACAAATTTAAACATGACACCAAAGCCAATCAACAACACTTATAATGACCCTTCTCACACCCCTCCTTCAATAGGTTAGAGAGACAAAATAAATGACAATTAGAAATTCATAATAAATGAAATGTAGGTATAGTTGTTGTTATCTTATTATCCATGTTGCTTCAGTGCATTACTTATAAGAAGAAAAGGAGAAAGACACAAACAAAATTAATATCTTAGAAACTAGAAAGACCTTATTTCTCTCATTTGCTGAAAGAGCTCTATTGAGTAGATGTTATCATCATCTGCAAAGTAAACAATTCCATCAAGACGATGAGTTTCGATGTGAGCCATTGCAATATTTCTCTGAAGAATGCTCCTATGGCCTGGGTTGGTTACATTCGTTTTACAAATGAGATGCCTGTACATAATCCCACTACTTCTTAAGATGTTAGCCGTTTCTTCAGATTGCGAAGTCATCTCAACAACAATCCACAACAAGGGAGGTGAGACCAGTTTTAATGTTTGTGACAAGCGATGCAAGTAATATGCTTGAAATAGATGATTGTATGTTGGAGTCACAATGATGAGGAGCTTCTGAGACTCCACATGTGAATATTCACTGATTTGGCTATTCGATACATTATAAGCCACTTCATCTATTAGTTCTTGTTCTTTCGCGGTTACATACAAAGAAGCATTAAAATTCACAGCCTCATTGATTGATGCTGTCACATTTTCAAGTTGCTGGAATTTTCCCATTGCAGATATCACCTCAAATGAGAAGGCTCGCTGTTTTGACATGAGATTCATTGACATGTGTACTGATGCAAGTGGGATGAGTCCAACAGAAACACCAACCACAAAACAGATGAAAAAATGGAATAGCACCTTCCTCCAGAGCTGGCCCCTCGGTTTTGATCTTTCAAAACCCCTGAAAGACCTTGGGGAGAAAGCACCAAACACAAAAGCACCAACTGAAGGTGACCAATTCTGAGGACTTGACGACGACTTAGACAATGGAGAAGCTACTGAACAAACTTCAACATTTGTTGCAGTTCCAGCTCTAGCAACAGGTGACAAAGTTCTTCGAATAGATGCCATCAATAGAAATCCAAACCAAAGTTTAGTAACCCCAAATGATTCCCGTGCGTACAATAATGGCTAGAAAGTATCCAAATTCCAAAACAATAATAAAATTCTTGTCTTTCAAGGCCAAAAACAACAGTTGTCATGACCTATTGGCTTTGACCAAGACCTTCCAAGTGACCATGTTACAGAGCCAAAGATGCAAAATAAAGCTGGCATAATAAAACAATGTAAGCAAAGCATATCAGGTTAAATACTTGAACAAAGTAAATTACAAGCAATCCTTCCAAAAATACATCAAGAGTGAACCATCTCAAATCACAAGAAATCTGCAAAACACGTTTCATAATGAATATATCAAAACACCCCGAGTCTCTATATATTAAAGCAACCAAAATGAGTCATCAATCAATAATGAGGAACCACAAGCAACTGTGCAATGCACACACAAAAAATCAAGGTGTCTTATTCAAGATAGCATTTTTAGCAACTTAGCAATTAACAGAAGAAGTTTGAAACAAGTTACCCAAATGACAGCGAAGCAAAATGGAGTGGCATGATTGTTTCAACTTTCCAAACAAGTGGGGCACTGAAAGGGAAGAACTTTGGCACTGTAGAGTTTTTCCCTTCTGCCGCAACTAGTTCTGTGGTCGTGGGTGAGTCAAATTAACAGAGATTCAGGAATCTGTGGAGGCCTTAGATCTAAAAGGAAGGAACTTCAAACCAGAACATGAAACAAATCCTGCAAAAAACAAAAATGGAAAAGCAAAGGAAAAAAAAAAACATAAAGACAGCGACAGTGATATATTTCTTTGAATTTTTAAAGAAAAATTATACCGCTTTTGTCATGTGATTGACGATGCCAATGGGCGGGACTGGAAAGTAAAACAATAAAAATTAAAAAAGGAAACGAATCTGTAAACAAAAATCCTATAAAGATTTGCGATTATTAGAGTAAACATACAAAAATCCAATAAAGGCATGTAATTGAAATTTGTTTAGGTTATTAATTATAAACATACACTTCCATTTTTTTCATTATCTTTTCCGTTATCAATTCTTTTCATTACACTACTTAATACATTGAACTGTGGTAGTTTGACACAGTTATTTTTTATTTGACACTCAAATAAATTAATATTTTAAATAATAATATTTTATTAAAAAAAACTGGTGTCAAGAGTTATTTATAAATAGTGATATCAAAATAATTTTTTTAAGACATTTTTCATTATTTATATTCTTTGATTTTTTTATCTATTTTTTTCCGGCATCTATTCACCCCATTAGAGTTTAAAATTAACATTTATAATTTTGGTAGTCTCTTGGAAACCATGAAAGGAAAGTGAAGATAATAGAAAATGAGACTTTAATTGAAACAAGAGTTGAACAACATATTTTCTTTTTATTTTATTTTAAAAAACCTTGTTTTCATTTTTTCTCAAATAAAAAGGGTTACCTTAATTTCTTTTTCTTCTTTTTCATCTAAAGATACTCTCATAATACAAAGTAAGATTAATCACTTCATCTAATAACCAAGTCGCATGTCTTAGATTTCAATCCATTTTGAACTAATTGAGATTTTGTGTTAAACAAGTTGTGAGTATAATTTATTTGGATCCAAAGACATCGATGATGAAGAATAATATATATATATATATATATATATATATATATATATATATATATATATATATATATATATATATATATATATATATATGAAAGGTTTTACTCTAAAAACTTATATATGAAAGGTAAGTACTTGAAAGTAATATTGTAAAACACCTTAAAAATGTGTGCTTCCATGCAAATGTAGTTTTGCAATTGCAATAAGCTTTCTGATTTAATACAAATCCTAAGTATTTTCTCTCTTGTCTTACATAAACTTGTGTATTCATAATTATCATGTCTGCTTAAAATAAAGAACACAGGAGACACGCCTTCTATAACTTTTCTTCTAACTTATTTTTCATGAATAAATAGTAAAATAATTTGTGTGAATCAAATAAAATAAGTAATCATTTAAAAGATAAATATAGAAATTTTAGTATAAAAAACACCTATAAAAAATGAAATTAAAAAATGTCATGTTAAATTTAAATAAATGGTTACTCTAAAAAATAACAAAGTAATTATTATAATTTTAAAAAATTACTCTAAAAAAATAAAAATAGACAAAATTATGTACACTGAAAAGAAATCCCTTATTAACCGTGTAATACCAAAGTCAGTAGTTTTTACGATATTTATATTAAAAATATAACTATTATACCTTTTTGTATTGGAAAGTTTGGCTAAGGGATATTGGTTACCTCATTTCCAACAACGTATAATTATTTATTTGGTGTCCTGATTTTTTGAATTTGTTCAATTTGATTCATGAATTTTTGAAATGTTCAATTTGGTATTATTATTTTGTAAAGTTGATCAATTTAATATTCTTAATATACTCCACTTCACTTGTTTGTATAGTGATGAACTGTCACTATGCAGCAAATTAAATAACTAATCTTAATACCACAATGAATATACATGATCAATGAAACATCAAAAGAAAAACTAAAATGATGTTAATTACATCCAACAAACAAATCAACCCAATTAACAACTTCACTCACATTTCTATTGCACAGTGATAGTTACGAGTGTACAAACGACCGTTTGCGTATTAAAAAACTCAGGAATTAAATTGAACATTCCAAAAATTCAAATACCAAATTGAACCAATTCAACAAATTAAGGGACCAGATGAATAATCATACCTTTCCAACATCTAACAACTCTAATTTTTTTTAGCGTGTTTCTATAACAAGTCTTTAGCAAAATTTATGATAATTTCAAGTTTTTAACCATTTAATTTTAACAACTCTAAACCTATGTAACCAATATCACTGATGTAAACACTTTATATTTAAATTCAACATAATAAAAATCTTTACAAAGGAATTAGTCAAAAATCATTTATTAATTATTTTTTATGATTTTTATAAATTAAGTTATGAGTTATTAATAAGTTCATATTTGCATACAGAACGAGAAAGGGGCGCGTTAGGATTTTTTTAAACAAATATATATATGTTTAATGGTTATAGGTCATACATAAATTTTAATATTTTAATTATAAAACTGTTACGTGCATTTTTGCATATCTGATCTCTATAAGTTAAACATAAATTGAGAGATATAAACATATTTTGTGTGAGTGATATATTTTTTTTACATATATTTTTAGAGTAAAATAATTTTATTGGCTAATTAAATTGTTAATTCGTGAATTATTAATTTCATAAATTTTAGTTATACTTTTAAATGATTTTTCTTTTTAAAAAATTGTGCCACTGTCTTATATGTGTTTTTAATTAGGACTTGTTAATTAAGGAAAACTAATAAAACAATACAAATTCAGGGATCAATTAAAAAAGTGTTAAATTATAGAAAAAGGTGATTGTTAAATTATGATTTGGAAAGACGAAAAATATTAAAGTCGATTGTCACTTTTATATACAAATTATATGTCCAACAAAATATATATGATTTTTTTTTTTTAATTTCTATGATCAACTAACACGCACATAAATGGACTTCTCAAATTAACCAAGTATACAACAAATTCGTAACATATATATAGTCCATATATTCCAATCTGAACTCGAGAAAGATGTTAAATATAGATAAAGTAACTACTCATATTAAATTTATGTTATCAGTTCAGGTAGTATAATCGATCTTTTAGTACTTATATTTGCTTCTGCAATTGAATAACTCGTAATAATTTAGAAACACAAAATTTATGAAGATGTGTGAGTAGGATAAGAGTATAATTCTTTCTGAAGTATAATTTTTTCAATCAGGTTTTTACTTTTTTTTTTCAATTGAGTTTTTGAAGTCTTATTTGATTGAATTAAATTTTTGTCGCGAGTCATTTTATTTTTAATTAATAATATCACTTAATTAAAAAAAATATAAATTTAAAGATTTTTTTTAAAAGTTTTAAATAAATCAAGACTTGGTTAAAAATGATCAAATAATTCAAATCACGATAATTTTTTTTAGTTTTTTTAGTTTTAGTCCATTATTTTCAAATACATATTAATTTCCTAAAATATTTTGTTTCGAAATTTCCACGCCCTTGTTCTCTCTTTTTGGTTCTTGTTAACAAGTTGGAAGTCTGCGTTTGCGCAAAAAGCCGGCTTATAGTCCTGGACTGTGAGCAACGCAGAAACGAAACACTACCACTCCTCAGATCCGTGCTCGTGGCTGAATCGCCATGGCCATGGCGATTAGGGTTTTTCTCCTCCTTCTTTTCTTTCTCTCATCAACTAATATCGGTTATTCTCTTTACGAAGATCAAGTTGGTCTCATGGATTGGTGAGTTCGACGACTCTTACTTATTCACGCACTCACTTAATGCTCCCTTAACCTTTGCGATTATTCGATTGTTTTTCGTTCTATTCATCCAATTCAATACGTTTTCTTCCTCCACTTGTAATTATTGCTCGAACACTACGATCTGATTTCACCTACGCGTTGAATTGCGTTGTTGATCGATTTTTATATCGGATAAAGAGTGTTCCGATTCTAATTGCTATTTTGCCTCTTGTGCAATTTAAATGTTAGTAACTACTAAATATGTTTGACTACTAGGCACCAACAGTACATCGGGAAAGTAAAGCACGCTTTGTTCCACACTCAAAAGACTGGCCGGAAGCGTGTTTTGGTGTCCACTGAAGAGAACGTTGTAGCTTCACTCGACCTTCGTCATGGAGAAATTTGTAAGTTTGATTTGTTTAGCTGCTTTTGCCGACTCCATTAAAATATTTTTTATATCATATTGTCTACGATAATGCTCCAATTAAATGTTACCATAACTCCATTTAGTGAAGTTGAACTGGTGAAAAGTAAATCAAGCCTTCCCAAGCGATGGTCATCACTCGCTTTAACTATTTGTTTTCTTTGTTTAGAATCAGAAGTGCTGAACTCTGTTTTGTTTGCAGTTTGGAGGCATGTTCTTGGGACCAACGATGTTGTTGATGGACTTGACATTGCCCTGGGAAAATGTATTACACTTAGCCTTTGACTCTGTAGAGCATTAATTCATGCTATCTATTCTTTACTATACTGCAGAAACGTAGAGCAGTTTTACTGTACATTATATTTTATCATTAAAAACATCTCATCATAAGGATGTTAAGGTGGCCAGTGTGGCACTAGTGTCCTTGATTCTCCTTATAAGCATGATTCTTTGCCATTCTTTTTGTATTCCTCTTGAAAATATATCTATGCTTGGATGTCAACTGGATGCTGATGTCCTCTGCTTACATAACATGCCTTATTTTTCCTCATAAAATGTATAGTCAAAAGCTGTCCTATTGTTGAATTTTCTATTTAGATTCTCAACTGTGGTAGTGCATGAACATCTTGGAATTGGAGATCTAGATTTTGGGCATGTCAACATGTTTGCATGACTCTAAGTGTGGGGAGATATCTTAGTTTAAACTGCTTTATTGTTAAACGATAAGTTGTTTAGTTTGACTTCGTTCCCAGTTTTAAGTGTATAGTATCCAATCTCCTTTGATTATATAATATTACTCTTGAGCATCATAGGTGGAAGAAATGTTCTGTGTTTGTTGTCCATTTCTTTTGAATAATGATGTAAAATCAATTGAAGGATGTCTGTGTCGCCAGTATGCATACTGTTATCACATACAGTGATTTCTTAGCTTCAAGTTTCATTAGTTTTCTTTGCTTTTGAGCATATTGTTACTTTGTCAGAGTAGATTTTTTTATGTGTTGAGATTTATTTAAATGTTTAGCTTATATCAGTGGTGATCAAATTCATTAAGTACATGTATTGGTTCAGATGTCATAACTCTTTCCTCGGATGGAAGTATATTGAGAGCATGGAACCTTCCTGATGGACAGATGGTTTGGGAGACTTCTCTTCAAGGATCAAAGACATCAAAGTCAATATTATACATTCCAGTGAGTGAATGTTTTTTTTTCTTGATATTTTAAGTAATATAATTTTTTTTCGTAGATTTATCTGAAACATCCTCTCGAGCAATGGAGAGGACACATGTAGAGTGAAACTTAAGTGCCAGATTAACAGTTTGAATTCTAATTCCCTTGGACATAATTAGAGAAATATAAATTGAGTTAAAAACCCAATGCAAATAAGTTGTCCCTTTCAAATTGAAGATTCATGCCTCCCTTTCTATCCGAGTGTATGATGCTAATACTAATACATCTACTTAGTATTTTTTCTTGCTCTGCACATGTGAACACTGATTTTCTAGTTTTTGGCAGAACACTAGAACAGGACGGTGTTGTTTTAGATTTATGATTGCATGTAGGTGACCCCGCCTATTAGTAAAATACTGTTGTTGCATGTGAAACCCTAAAACTAAGTTACTTTCATTTTCAACAGAATGGTCATTGAGCAGTGAAGTAATTTAGCCAACAAATTCATTCAGACTTGTCCTGCTTACCCTGTGAACATTTCTTATGTACCCAATTCTCACCTTCAGTATTTTTGTGATCACTGTAACGAACCTGCATCCAGCAGCCCTTTTACTGTAGTAAACTTGCCCTTAGTCTTGGTTTATTTAATTGTAGGCATGTATCTAAACCTGAGACTGCATGAGTGATTTTCTTACACATGCAATTGAGTTCTGTTTTTTATTTGCAGAAAAACCCAAAATCTGACAAGGATGACTTGATCCTTGTTTTTGGTAAAGGCAGTCTCCATGCTGTTTCCAGCATAGATGGTGAAGTTCTCTGGAGGAAAGATTTTGCGGGTGAAAGGTATGGCTGACTCAGAGTTTACTGAGAAAGATGTTCTTTTTGAAGTTTAACTTGCCGTTAACATTGTTGTCTTCATCATATTTGCTGCAGCATTGAGGTTAGCCATATTATTCAGTCCACTGACAAGATCTATGTTGCTGGTTTTGTTGGCTCTTCAAAGTTTTATGTGTATGGATTGAATGCTGATAGTGGAGAATTGCTCAAGAATGATCATACAATACTTCCCTGTGATACTTTTGGGGAATTATTATCAGTCTCAGGTGATAAGTTTGTGGTACTGGATAAGATGAGGTCTAAGATATTGACGATAAACATCAAGAATGGAGAGATTAGTTACAAACAGACGCTCATTTCAGACCTCATCAAAGAGTCATCTGGACAGGCAGTAATATTACCATCAAGGCTTCCTGAGTTGTTTGCATTGCGTATTGACTCCCTTGTTCTTACAATTAAAGTGACAAATGAAGATGACTTGGTGCTGGTGGACAAAATTAATAATGCAGCTGCTGTTAGTGATGCTCTGTCAATCTCAGAAGGTCAACACGCTTTTGCATTTATTCAACATGAAGGCAGTAATATTCACCTCTTTGTAAAGGACGTTAATGATTGGAATGGTGATTTACTCAAGGAAAGTATAATAATAGACCATCAAAGAGGGAACATTGAGAAGATTTTTATAAACAATTATGTGAGAACAGATAGATCGTATGGTTTTAGAGCATTGATGGTAATGGAAGATCATTCGCTATTATTAGTACAACAAGGAGAAATTGTCTGGAGTAGAGAGGATGGTCTTGCATCAGTTGTAGATGTCACAACGTCTGAACTACCTGTGGAAAAGGAAGGTGTATCAGTGGCAACAGTGGAACAGAACCTCTTTGAATGGCTTAAGGTCTGCCTTTAATCTTTTTAATTAGGACATCATCCTGCATAATTTCGTACACACACACACACACATTCTTGTTTACACTGGTGTAAGACTTAGCACTCTAACATCATTTAATAACTTTGTATATTATATTATCATGTGGTTTGCTCTGATCCAACATTGAAAGATAATTGTATATTGCTGTTTTGTGTCAAAACATATAAAAGTTAAGCAACAGCAAGAATATAATCAAATGGTTCTAATTGAATATATTTCAAAAGTATATATTACCTTTATCTTGATATATATCAATAGAGTATCAAATAATTTCGGATTATTTTACGATTTGTTGATAAGATCTATATGATATGATAAGAACTTTGAATTCATTAGCGAGTTTTTATTTAGATTTATCCAATAAAAAATTATTGAATGATGTCATTGACTTTGACTTACACCAGTGTGAACTGGTCACTAATTCTATGTGTACTATTTTTTTTTAATAGATCAATGGGCTCATGCTTTGCATGGGAAAAAACCTCCAACTCATCAATTAAAAAATGCCCATCTTTCACAGGGGTAACCAAAATACCATTTTGAGAGGAAAAAGGCAACATAGTGCCGACATGTGCAACTTTTCTGATAGTTTTAATTATTGTATCCATATATTAGAGATTGAGATTTTTATCTGGATATCATTAACTATTTTTCTAACGGTACATTTTTATGCGTTGATTTGTTATTGAAAGGGACATGTGCTGAAGCTCAAAGGAACTTTAATGATTGCAAGCCCCGAGGATGTAGTAGCTATTCAAGCGATGCGGTTAAGGAGTTCTGAGAAAAGCAAAATGACTCGTGATCATAATGGTTTTCGTAAGTTGCTTATAGTACTTACAAGGGCTGGAAAGGTTTTTGCTTTGCACACTGGAGATGGACGTGTAGTTTGGTCTATTCTACTTCATACACTGCGTAAAACAGAAGTGTGTGAACATCCCGTTGGGCTTAACATTTATCAGTGGCAGGTTCCTCATCATCATGCCTTGGATGAGAATCCATCTATCCTTGTAGTTGGGCGATGTGGGCCAAGTTTGGCTGCACCGGCTGCTCTTTCTTTTATTGATGCATACACAGGGAAGGAACTCAATTCGTTGAGACTTGCTCATACCATTGCTCAAGTTATTCCTCTGCCTTATACCGATTCAACTGAACAGCGTCTGCATCTAATTATAGACATAGATCAACATGCATACCTATACCCAAGAACTCCTGAAGCTATTGACATTTTGCAACGTGAATTTTCAAATGTGTACTGGTACTCAGTTGAGGATGATAATGGTATTGTCAGAGGTCATGCCTTGAAGACTAATTGCATTCACAAAATAGTTGATGAGTACTGCTTTGATTTCCGGGATCTATGGTCTATTGTATTCCCATCTGAATCAGAAAAGATTATTGCAACGGTAACTAGAAAATCAAATGAGGTAGGGCGTCCGTGGCATTAAGTTTTTAGTTGTTAAAAGTGCATTTCTTTTTTATAAAATAAAATTGATTGTGTTATATTATACTTTGTCTGTATTAACCTTTCCACATTTTTCAAGAAATATAAATGTTCTATGTCAGATATATAAACTTACATTCCTTAAAATCCTTTTCTTTTTTCAAATTAATTAGTTTACAGGTTGCCTTTTCCTTAAGGTGGCTTTTATTACTTATCAATAGCATTAATGAATGAGTCTCAAGTTAGAGGAATTTTGCAAATGAATTTTTTATCTACCAATAATCATGTAAAGTGGTGTCTGTCATTCTTGTCTAAATGTAGTAAGACTCTCTTAATCACATGCCTTGTATATTCCTAAAGTCATATTAGGTGTATTTATACTACACTGAGTAAATAGACATGATCACAAACAAATAATACGACAATTAAGTGTTTTCTCTCATGTCATGTTTTATGATGACCAATTTTCCATTTAGTCTTAATTATTGCTTTGCTTCTGCCTAAAGTTTTTATTCCCTTTTTCGATGTAGGTTGTTCATACTCAAGCAAAAGTTATGACTGACTATGATGTCATGTATAAGTATGTATCGAACAATATACTTTTTGTCGCGAATGCAGCACCTAAAGCCACAGGGGAAATTGGAACAGCCACCCCAGAGGAGGCTTGGTTGGTCATCTATATCATTGATACCGTGACTGGTCGTATATTGCATAGAATGACACATCATGGTTGCCAGGGTCCTGTTCATGCGGTAAGCTTTTTAACTACACTGATTTAAAAGGTGTAACACTAAATTTTGTTAGTATCTTACATGAATATTGCTTGTATAGGTATTTAGTGAAAACTGGGTTGTCTATCACTATTTTAATCTCAGAGCACACAGATATGAGATGTCAGTTATCGAGGTCTATGATCAGTCTCGAGCGGTATGTCTGTTAACTTGTGCAGCTTCATTTAATTACCCTCACTCTCTTGTTTTGATACATGTTGTCGTCTTTTTTGGTATGTGTTCATTCTTTTGTTTCAGTTACTGATCTGTTCTCATTCTGGTGTGATATCCTTGATTTTCACAGGATAACAAAGATGTCTGGAAGTTTGTTCTTGGAAAGCATAATCTTACATCACCCATTTCTTCTTATTATCGACCAGAAGTTACAACAAAATCACAGTCGTACTTTTTTACCCATTCTGTGAAAGCAATAGAAGTGACTTTGACGTCCAAGGGTATAACTTCTAAGCAGCTTCTTATTGGAACAATTGGTGATCAGGTTGGTATTATTTACGCGACCGAGTTTTTCAACTTGAGATCAACACCTTTTTTATCGTTAAATTTCTTCAATGAAATCTAACATTTTGGGGTGTTAACTGGGAAATTTATTTTAAATTTCTTCAATGAAATCTAACATTTTGGGGTGTTAACTGGGAAATTTATTTTAAATTTCTTCAATGAAATCTAACATTTTGGGGTGTCAACTGGGAAATTTATTTCCAGGTATTGGCACTTGATAAACGCTTTTTGGATCCTCGGCGCACACTTAATCCCTCGCAAGCTGAGAAAGAGGAAGGAATTATTCCTCTGACCGATTCATTGCCCATCATTCCTCAGGTTTATTTTGTCTCTTTTTCCTTTTTCTATATCCATGAAACAAAGAAAAACTTAACAAATGGTGCTATCATTAGTGGATTCTCAATGTATGGTGTTAGATTGTTCGAATATGTCTTGGTTTATGCATTTTCCTTTTTCATTATAAATATTAAATGACTTTTGTTCAGGTAGATAGAGTACCTTAAAGAGAAGGTAGAGTTTGGGTAACTATTCTGGTTGACAACAAAAATAAGGGCTATATGATGTTTATCCATAAGATAAGCAGATAACATGAACCGACTAATATATATCCGTGCATGCATAATATTTGTGCAGTCAATTTCTGGTATAGTCCCCCCCTATTTATATATATCTGCAAACAAAGAATGTTTGCAGTATGCAAGTAACTCGTGCGCTTGTGTTCAAGGTTGAAGGAACAGTAGTAATAATACTAATGAATCACTACAATTTTTATTAGGAAAAATGACTTTATCTCTTTACTTACTCCGACCGTTATATCTATCTATATATCTATCTATCTATCTATATATATATATATATATATATATATATATTTATTTATTTATTCAATTGGCAAGCCCAGTAGGGCTGCTTAAGGAAATACATTTTAGTTGATTGGCTTTGTCACCAACTTCAACCTCATGCCTATTGGGCTTTGTGTACTTCTAAACATGCATTTCTTATTTTCTCTGTTTGAATTTTTGCAGTCCTATATTACACATTCCCTTAAAGTGGAAGGTCTGCGAGGCATAGTAACAGTGCCTGCCAAGCTGGAGTCTACATCCCTCGTCTTTGCCTACGGGGTAGATCTATTTTTTACTCAGATTGCTCCTTCTAGGACCTACGATTCATTAACTGAAGATTTCAGCTATGCTCTACTTCTCCTAACAATTGTTGCACTTGTGGCTGCAATATTTGTCACTTGGGTATTATCTGAGAGGAAAGATCTGCAAGAGAAATGGAAATGATCTGTCCTCCATTTTTGCCTTATATTTTCTCTAATTTTTAACGTTTTAATTAGGTTTGTCTCTGTTTCTATGTTAGTCATTAGTTAAGTTCGGATTACGGTTAAATCTTGTAGCTGGAATTGCAAAAGTAATGTAGAATTCCATTACATTCCATTGTTTGAGGTTGTATGGAGGATATCTTAATTTTAACGATGATAATTGAAGAGTACGAAAGGTAATCATAAACTCCCGAGGCCAGTTGCGGCATTGTTGTGAAATTAGTGTGGTAGGCTTATACTGATGAAATATCATGCTCCTAACATTACAGGTTTTCTATCCAATCATTTTCCTTTTAGGATTAATTACAGAGTTAGTTCATTGTTTTAAATTTCTTTGATATTTTTTTCACTGGTTTTGGTCACTAGTATTTGTTAAAGTCTTGATTACGTCGAGAGGTCTGGTTTGTCATGAATGCTTTATCATTTGAGTCATTACTGGTACACTGAAATTGCAGTTGTATTGAAGTAATGGATTGAGATCCTTTACAGTTTTCAAAAGAACTGCTTAATATTATATCTCATTCATTAGATTTTGTATATATTATAAACATAGTTCAATAAATTTAAACAAGTAACAGCATCATGCGCTGTAGTCCAGTTTTGAACTCGATCTTGTTTATACACGGATAAATAACATAAGTGGTAAGATGATGAGATGATTGATAGAATTTTTGAGCGAGAACTTTATTCTTTTTAGTTGTGTATCATAATGAGTAGTTATCACTTCAATATTCATATATAGAAAATATTGGGAGTACTTTCTAATTAGTTATTTATAATTATATATAAAAATGATTTCAATTTTTGTGTTTATAATTAATTATTTTTAATTTATTTTTTTAAAGATTAACAGTTATTTTTACGTTTCTTATAAAATTATTCTCAGTTTTTTTTTTCACATTAATAATTATTTTTTTTATTTATTTTACTTTATTCTTAATAAATATAAATTTATTTTATATATTAATTTAGTAATATTACAGTATCATTATTTTTTTTTCTCTCTCTCTATATATATATATTTAAAAATTATACAAGCTTA
>Ga0209589_1002995_pt1 | contig 29525 bp, 20 predicted proteins | sample CowpeawhiteBW_FD_187525 | JGI IMG/M metagenome (GOLD analysis project Ga0209589, IMG submission 187525) | Root nodule microbial communities of legume samples collected from California USA - Cow pea white BW (SPAdes) (version 2) | ecosystem: Host-associated > Plants > Roots > Nodule | place: USA...
TTTTTTTTTTTTTTTTATATATATATATATATATATATATATATATATATATATATGTGTGTGTGTGTGTGTGACATGTTTTCCTTAATTATTTCTAGTATATATGTATTTGAATTAAAAAAACTGCAAATAATTGTTGACTTTAAATCATTCCTTTGACATTCGATTTGAATGAAATGTAAAGTTTTAATAATAAATCAAGCATACACTGCATTCATTCTAAATGAATGCATACACAATTACTTGGATCACTAACTTATACTAAGCATTTTAACATTATATGACGACAATTTCTTTAAATACCACTATACTTTCTTTTTCATAAGTGTAGATAAAATTATAACTTTTACATACTCAACTCTGCAAGAATGAATATATATTAGCAGAAATAAATAATTAAATAAATACAGAAGGCCGCCACTGGTGTGTTTGTTTTCATTTCTGTGTCATCCCAATGGCTATGCCACAAAAAATAAGAAAACCATAAGGAAAAATATCAATACAAAGAAAATTTTGATCATCAACCACCGATTAGAAGATATGCTGTTCAGATATTTCAACAAAGCCCCTTGTGCTCCCTCTACGTTTGACAATGTATCATCCATGTTTTCATCGATCCTGCATATTAGTGACGTCTATTAACCCCACTACTATGTCATAAACAACTAAATAAGAAACCAAAAACAATTCTTAAAAAAAGTCATAAACAAGGACGGACAAAGAAAGAAACTACAAATAGTTTGCTACAGACATTATACAGGCTCATTGAATTCAGGGCAAGAAGTCATTTCAGTTTCAATGAAGTTGGCACAGATATACTTGATAATAGAATTACTAGCAAAACAAATAGGATTTGATCTAACAGTAACATTCATTGAATATCATATTGTAATACAGAAATAATGAACAATAAGGATGTATGTGTGAAATAATGAAATAAGGATGTATGTGTGAAATAATGAACAATAAGGATGTATGTGTGAAATAATGAACAATAAGGATGTGTGTGTGTGTGTGTGTATATAAATATGTATAATATAGCGCACAATTGAGACATATGAAATACCTGATGGCAATCTCTCCTTGTTGGGAAACAAGCGTCGCTAGCTGATTAAAAATGCTGCTAAGCTCATGAATAGTGGACTCAACATTCTGAAGAGCTTCAGTTCGGCTTTGCATGTAACTGTCTTGTAATGGAACTACACCCTCCTGCTGCTGCTGCTGCAACAATGGTTGACTCTCCATGTCCATTCGCTTCCTATAGATTTGAAAGCTATGAGAAAAGTATAAAAGTTTTGGGAAGAAGCCAGAATTCCTGGCAGAATTTGACCCGATTTGAAACAGCCTTAAAACATTAGAGCATAGCAAAAGCTTTTATTGTTAAATGTAAAGAATCCACAAATCATGCCTAGTAACTGTGCTCTTAATTCGGACCGAGATCCCACTGCTTTTAGTGTATACGTGTCACTTCAACTCCCATCTCTTGAATTGAGCCAAGCCGACGGAAAATGGTTAAAATGGTAATCTTGTTTTCCTACTTATATTTTGGCCTGGCTTATTTGACCCACAAAATTCTCTTGCCCAGGCCAAATATCATAAGTACATGATTTTCTTGGGTCAGTTTATGCCAACATATGAGATCTGAAAGGGCCAAACTGTTTAACCAGTATAATTGTAACCAAACAATCAATTGAAGTCCATAGGGCTGTAACTTATGCTTGTTTGATGCAATTGCATCAAAGGGATGGCCAAAGTTCACAGGTTGGAAGTTAAAATTGGTAAAGTGGTAGCAAAAAAAAAAAAAACTGAAAAATTCAGTTGGACTTCAATAACATCTCAAAGAAAACAAATAAATAAAATCCATGTAAGTTTGTAACCACACTTACACTATATATTAATTAATAAACCAACTAGTCTTACTTAGATTCACCAATTCCTTTCTTCCAACAAAATTCATACACTCAACAATCTATCCAGACATAATAACACACATTCATGTGATAAGAAAACATCAATTAAATATACCAATACAAACACTTTACTTACTTGGGAAACACCTGAGATGAAGATGGTGAATCATTAGCCCATGGAGGAGCAGGGGCATTAGAACTACTAGCTGCCGCCTTAGCAGCCAAGGGCCGTTGCCGGATGAAAGGATTAGCTGAATCCTTAGAACCAGAAGAAGAAAACAACTGTCTTCTATTCTCGTGCACTTTCATGTTCTTCACAAAACACACACACACACAATACGGTCTTAGTAGCTAGACATTAAGCCACAAAAACAAACACAACAAACCACCAACACAACAAAGTACCTCAGTTCTCATGGTGAGAACATCCTTAAACTCTTTGGTAGCGCTCATCAACCGCGTCTTCAAGTCATCCACCACGGTGCTCGAATGGCTCGTTGTGTCCACAGAAACATTTCCACTCTCATTCCTCGAGTTGCACAGCAACTGAAGATCCACCACCGCAGAGTTTAAAGCAGTGATATCCTGCTTAATAACACCAGTAAGCTCTTGGATTTCCATGGTAGGATCATCAAAAACAGAAGTCCTTTTCGCCACTACGAATCAAAACAAATACACACGTTCATAATAACTTCATATCATACTATCCTATATTAAAATCAATTAAAATAGGTATATAACTTCACAACATCACAATCTAAAATCAATGAATAGGCTTATAACTTTATAACTTCATAACTTCCTACCTTCACATTCTATGACTTCGTTCTAAAATCAATGAAAACAGGATTATAACTTCGTATCATAAGATTATAACCTAAATTCAATTAAATTAAACGTATAGTCATTTGCTTACATCTGGCGAGCTTGGCGAGCTTCTGAGACGTTTGGTGAATTCCGAAGCCAATTTTGGAGGCCCTTCTATTGAAATCCGATTGATTTGCGATCGCCGATAGCTGTTCCTCCGATCTGGAAGGACTGCTACTGCTGGGCCCAGGGGGCCCTGATCCGGATTTCTTCAACCTCTCGGTGATATTGTGGAATTCATGCGTCCGATCCCGGAACGATGACTGTGCCGCTTTCACGTGCATTTTCTTTTCCGGTCTCAGAAATTCAATGGGATCGTTGGCTCCGAGAATCTGAGATCCGTGAAATTAATCAGGTACACGTGAACAACACCGGTAAAACTCAAATTGAATTTGGATTTGGATTTGGATTTTTTTTTTTCGGTGATTGTGTTGTTAATCAATCATGTATTGCAATTCGTCGTGGAAAACACACGGATCTGGAAAATTGGTGTAGTGGGTAGGGGTTTGTTTACATTGAATGAATTTGATAGTTTCATTTTGTTCCTTTTCGACCTTCTAACATCTAACATGGCTAATTTGGCATTTGAATATCCCATAGTTATAACTTATAACTGTTATTTTGTTAAAAAAATGAATAAATAGTGGTTTTATTAGCAGATAATCCTATAGTAGATTGGTTATTTAGCTTTTTATTTAAAATCAAAAATATAAATGTTACTTTTTTTCATATAATTATTATAAACAATAAAACTCCATTTTTAATTGAGCTTCAAATTAGAGATGATAACGGATCGGGTATAGATAGTGCCTATCCGCAATCCGACCCGCAAAAAAATGTGGTTGTTTATCTGTTGGATACCCATTTAAAAAATATCTGCAAATTTTTTTTAAAATTCGCGGGTAGGTATCCGCATATCCGCAAATATTTAAAAAATATATATATATATATATATATATATTATAATTTTTTTAATATAAATTATAAGAATAAAATAAAGTATAATTAAATTAAGTTAAATTTTAATTTTAATTAAATTTAACCTAATAAAATATAATTTTAATTAAATTTAACTTAATAAAATATAAATTAAATTTTAATTTTAATATTACCCGCAAGTACGAATAATATAATACTCATACATGTCCCGTTTATAAGTAGATATTAAAATGCCCGCTACCCACGGATAATAAATATTTGCGGCTACTAACTATCTATCACATATTTCATCCACAAATATTTGTAAGCATAAGTATTTTTGTCATTCCCACTTCAAACTCAATCTTAACACACCTAATAAATGTTTTGCTACGTGTTAGAATCATGGAAGGTGATCATAAACATGATTTTGAAATGTTTTACTTCTAAAATAAATAAATAAAAAATGAGTCAAAATATTTTCGTTAGATTCAATAAGATTAAAACATGGGTCAAGGATGTTTACCTTACCCCATAAGTTAGTGAATGGTTCACAAATTACTTTGTAATAAAATTATTTTTCAGTAAGAGAGATAAATAATATTTTGAGTTTAATCTATTCAAATTGAGTCGAAATGTTTTTCTTTTTTCTTTTTGTAGGTTTTAACTATGACATGGCTTTTTGTGTCGGAAATTTGTCTTAAAATATAAAATTCATACTTGTTTTCAAAATATAAAATTTAATATTTTATATTTATTGAATGAGATTGAAAAAAATTAATGGTGAAATTGATATGCCTATTACATTAAACTTATTAACCCGGTGATAAATTATAATTTTAAATTAAATTAAAATGATATTTAAATTTTGATTATATTTGTCTGGATCTATATCGGAATAAGAATAAATATTCCTCGAATATTTAGTTATCAATGTAATTTGGTTACAAAAATTGTTGATATTATTATGAAGAAGTTGATGTAATTTTTTATTTTTTTTGTAATTTTTATTTTTTTAATTATATGTGAGAAATAATTAATTGTATAATGTGATAAGTGTATTGCTAGTAAGAAAGTTAAATCTAAAGTTATGCTATATGGTCACTATATTTTGTTACCTATTTCAAGATGTGATATTTTTATAAATCTTGTTTTAGGTTTGTATTGGTCTAAAGGGAGAAACAATTTTAAATTTTGTAGTTGTTGACACGTTTTCTAAAATTACTCGTTTTATATATATATTGTGGATAAAAAGTAATTATTTTTTCAAAGAAAGTATAAGATTTCATAGGTTGCCTGAAAGTGTTGTGAGTGATTGAGATTCAAATTTCTTAGTAATTTTATGCAGATTTTGTGGAGATAAAATTAGAGTTAAATTGTTATTTTCAAAAGATTTTCACTCCTCAAACAAATTGATAAAATAAGATGGTTAATAAAGTTCTTTTACTTTTCTTAAAACTACTTAAGAATAACGTATGATTGATGGTTACATTTTCGAGAATAATGGATGCCTTCGTAAAGAAGTCAAAGTTTATATTATGAGGGGATAATTATTTGTAAGTATTGGCCAAAATAATTATAATGCCTACAAATCAAAATGTATAAGTGAGATTAATGTAGTTCATCTTTGTTTTTTTTTTATATGTGTAGGGAATTATTAGATTTGAGAACAAATCCACTTGAATGAATAGGGAATGATATGGACGTAATTGACCATACTAAATCTTATAAAAACCAAGAAATTCAAGTTTGTAATTTGTTGGAGGTCTAATAATCAACAAAGACTTTGGAGGGTTCGTGATAAAAACAAAAGTTAAATTGGTTAAATTTTTTTTGCAAAAGATGATGATGAGACCTCACATGTAGAGATCCATATGAATAAGGTGTTACTTAAGTGTGTTGTTGATTAGAAATATCATTGAACATCCAATTGTTAAAATAAAATATCTATAAACTTAATTGTTTTTTTTTTTTTTCATTGCAAAATAATTTGGAAATGAATGAAATCGACAAAATGTTTTGAATTATCATTTGAGGTGAGAAAACTCCTATATTGGGGTTTTTACTTTGACTATTACATCTTATAAAAAATTTCATAATTTATGTGTTGATTCTAAAACTTATAAAGCTTCATTGTTTGTTGCACCGACCTTTATGTGTTTTTTTTTTCTCTAATCGTGATCATGCATGTCAAAATTTGTATTCATAATTTTGTAAATCACAATGTTCATTATTGATAAAATAATTCTTTAAATCTCATACTTGTTCATACAATTTTGTTGTAACATGAATTACGTTCACACCCTAGTTATGTCCGAAATTCATTGAGGCCAATAATATTACTCATAAATGCTTGATTCTCAAATTTAGTTGGTTTATGATCTTCGTCTTTAAAATGGGTTAAAGGAAAACAACCCAAAGTATCATCAACACTAAAAAAACTTTCAAAATTATAAGCTCATTAAACAAAAGTACCATATATTCATGTTTACTCTTATCGAGCACTTTATTTTATAGAAATCAAAAATTTTATTCTTAGTTAATGTATAAACTAAAAAAAATATTTTAACACGTATTTACGAATTATAATTAAATTTTATTACTAATTTAATTTTACTTTAAAAATACAGATTTACTTTATTATAAAAAATTGAGACTTAACTAAATCAAAATTTTAAATATAAAAATTAATTAAATTTTATAAACTTTCATGAAGAAATCACATTTGATATGTTGGGTTAGTCCGGTACATGTCATTAATTTGTCATGTGACAATAAAAACTTGACGGGTGAAAAAAATTAAATAAATAAAAAATTTAAAACATCATAAATGACATGAATGAATACAACTTAACGCAAATTTGAAATAATTTAATTAAATCAAGTAAAAAAATAAAGATTTAATTGATCCAAATTAAATAACTCAAAGTAATACGAGAAGAAAAATATTTTAGCTAATAATACAATAACATCCTAGTTTTCGATATAGTCAGAAGATACATATTTTAATTAATCATTTTCTAGCAAATTTCAGAAGATAAAACTATTTTTAGAATCGATTTATCTTTCGGAATAAATATTTTTGTGACTATATTAGTCAACAAATCATTATCTGCTATAAACAATATTTGAGATACGATATAAACATATGATAAAATAATTAATTTTGAAATGTGTTTTAGTTCACGAATACCATATAAAAGTTTTATATAATGTAATGACAACACGATTATCCTACTATTTTGAAATTTGTTAGTATTTGTATTTTTTTTAGTTAAGCATAATTTTGATTCTATAAAATTGTACACATCAGTTATACTTATTTTCCGAGTTTTTTTGGTCATCAATAATTTATAATAGTCCCGAAGATGTTAAAAATGGGCTAAAAGGACACACAAATTTTAAACCAAAGGATTGTAAAAGTATTAGTAAAAATAAATAAATAAATAAAGAAATAAAGAAATAAAGTGAACATTTATGTATTCTTTATTTTCAAAAACATATTTATTTATTTCATCTTTGAGCGGTCGTCGTGGAGTGGAACTGAAAAACCTCGATGGCATTTCCGATATTTCACCCAAATTTATTTTACTTTCTATTTTCTCGTGAATAGGCGGTGTGCATAAATCCTATCGCCCATGCCTCGTGCAACCTCTGGAACCTTATGGAATCTTCGTTCCCTTTGGGTCAACAAGTTCAATCCTAGCCGTTCCTATCACCATCGCACGTTTTCAAAAAGGTCACTCCCATTTTCTAATGGTACGCCTCGAGCAGGTAATCGTAGCCCCATGCAAAAGATTTTCCATCAAGTGGACTTTAGTGAGCCACGTGTCGAGCCAAATCATTGTTGGAGTGTTTTCATGCTATTTACCATTTCCATTAGTTATTATTTTCAGTATTTTTTCAATCTAAAAACCCTTACTTGCCTAACCAAAAGAAACCCTACTTCTCGTGCGTCTCTCGCGGGTTTTGAAACAAAATATAAACACGTAGAAATCGAATTTGTCGGTGAATTTAATTTCAAAATTGGGGATTCCATTGGGGGTTTTAAATCGTCTGGGTCGGATTCAAACCCTAATTCATGTTTCGTGATCGTGATCGCCGAGTTTTGGGGAGGAATCGACTGTGTCGTGGTGTGTTGTTGGTTTAGGTATGTGTGTGATTTGGTTATGATTTTATAGCTAATATGTTTCGTATGTTTTTTTTTTTTTTTTTTTATAATGCAATTAGTCCAGTGCGTGGTGGAAATGGTTATTGTGATATTAGTTTTTTCGTTGGTTGAAGGATTTTTTTTGTGATTTTTCATGTGGTTGTAGTCACAGATCTGAAAAAGCGCACAGTCATGTATGATGGAATGTGAACATTGTAGAGTCTCGGTCTGTTCTGCTTATTGTACATGGAAGATAGAGAGGAGACCACCCATGGTACTGCAATTCCCAAAAAATCGAGATCTTTGGATCTGAAGAGTTTGTATAAACCAAAACTGAAAAAAGAGAGTCCAGAGAAGGGCTTAAAGAGGAAAGGGAGTCATCCTGGGGGTGTTTATGAAAATACGAACAAGAAAAAGAAGACCAGAAAGGAAGTGTCTCTAAGTAGCTTAGAGAATGCTGATACTCTCAACAAGAAGGTTGTCGATGAAGAATTTCAGAAAGGGTTTGGTTCTGGCAGGCAGGAATTGTGCGAACAAAAGTTGGAGCCAAAGCAGGGATCAGGTAGCAATACTGTGCTGAATAAAGGCTCGCTATGTTTTGATGAAAATGTTTACATTCCAAAGCGAAGGAGGGATTTTGTGGGGAGAAGGAAAATTGAAGTTGGTTTGTCTCCGAAGTTGGCTAGAGAGTCTAGTAATACAGGTGGCCATGGTGATCAGATACATAAGTTAAGTAGTGATGATTTGGACAGGGGGATTGAATCGTCAAAGATCAAACACAAACGAGATTTTGATGAGTTTAAGGGAACTAAAAGTAAATCTGCTGTAAAGAGTGGTGATTCCTCCTCAAAGAAGTCACTGAAGAAGGACAGAAAGCTAAAGGCATTTGCTCCAGATAGAAATAGGGTCGCCACGGAGGTTAAGCCTCGTATTGATAGTAGTAAAACATCTGATTACAAACAAAAGGCTGTGGCTCCGGATAGGGGCAGGGTTGCCAAGGAGGTTCGACCTCTGATTGATGATAGTAAAACATCTGACTACAAGCAAAAGTCTTTGGCTCCTGATAGAAATAAAGTTGCCAAAGAGGTTAAGCCTCTGATTGATGCTAATAAAATATCTGATTATTTGCGGGAAGATGAAGAGGAGAATCTTGAAGAGAATGCAGCAAGGATGCTGTCTTCACGATTTGATCCAAATTATGCCGGCTTTTGTTCAAGTAGTAAGCCCTCTACATTGCCATCATCAAATGGGTTGTCCTTTTTGATCTCTTCTAGTCGGAATATTGATAGTTGTGCGTCTAAGTCTCATTCAGGTTCAGAATCAGCATCAGTTGATACTGCTGGCAGAGTCTTGAGACCGAGGAAACAATACAATGAAAAAGGTCGTTCCCGCAAGAGGCGGCACTTTTATGAAATTTCATTAGGTGACTTAGATAAACATTGGATACTGAACCAGAGAATTAAGGTGTTTTGGCCTTTGGACCAAATTTGGTATCATGGTCTTGTTGATGACTATAACAAAGAAACAAAGTGTCATCATATCAAATATGATGATCGGGAAGAAGAGTGGATTAATCTCGAAACAGAGAGGTTCAAACTCCTGCTACTTCCAAGTGAAGTTCCTGGAAAAGCAGGGAAAAAAAGAGCAGTAAGGAAAACTAAAAGCCCTAGCCAGCAAAAGGGAAGCCTGTCCAGCAAAGAAAGGCAAATAAGAGATGTGATTACTGAGAATAACAGTTGTGGTGAAAGCTGTATGGACACAGAGCCTATAATCTCTTGGTTGGCTCGATCTTCCCATCGGTTTAAATCTTCTGCCTTTAATGGGGTTAAGAGAAAGAAAAATCCTATTACACTTCCAAGTACAGCCTCATCATTAAGCAATGAAGCTGTGAAAACAGGGAGGCCCTTAGTTGAGAGTTCCCCGAGGGATGGGAAAAGCAGCTTTTCCAGAGATTCTGTATCAGAAGATAAATTAGGTGATAACTTTGGGAGTAAGTCTCCATTGCAAAGCTTCAATTGCCCTAAAGATGACAAACGACCTATTGTTTATTTTAGAAGGCGGTTTCGTAAGCCAACCCCAATGTCACCACATATTTCTGAAGATAAACATGTTAACACAACTGCATCTTGTTCCATTTCTTTGGATCCTGTGGCTGGTGGGCCTATGGATGTAAAAGAATCCAATGATGGGAGGGGTGAGATGGAGGGACCATTGTGTTACACACATAATGGGGGGGTTTTTAAAATTTTTTTGGAAACTGGTTCAGCAACATTCAAGTTTGGCTTAAAGTATCCAATACAATCTGTGTTGAATGGCTCGTTCAAATTAGAGAATTTGTGGCTGTTCCGTGCTATTCTGCTACTTCAGTATGGTACAGTTATGAGCCTGTGGCCAAGAGTTCATTTGGAGATGCTTTTTGTTGACAATGTGGCTGGATTGAGGTTTCTCTTATTTGAAGGCTGCTTGATGATGGCTGCAGCCTTTGTCTTTTGTGTCCTTCGGTTATTTCATCAACCTGCTGAACAGGGGAAGTATATTGACGTGCAGTTGCCTGCTACATCGATCCGATTCAGGTTTTCTAGTGTTTATGGTATAAGGAAGCCTCTTGTGTTCACATTTTACAATTTCTCGAGAGTGAAAAATACAAAATGGATGTATTTAGATTCAAAACTTCAGAGACATTGCTTACTCGGTAAGCAGCTCCATCTCTCCGAATGCACATATGACAACATCCAGGCGCTTCAAAACCAATCTAGTGAGTATCCAATTACGTCCATCAGAGGGAACCCCTTAGTCAAGGTACTTTCTCCAATTTTGTTATTATGTTTTCTGATTGGTAACTCCGTGTCTTTCACCTCATTTCAAGATTATCTGTGCTATATTTAATAATGTATACTGCCAAAACCCCCAGTCACTGCTATTTGAGTTGTGTTGGATTTTTTGCATGAACAGGTCATGCAGAAGAGGATTAGGCCAGGGATTAACGTTATGGGTGTTTCCAGAGAGTTATCTCAGGCTGATACCAGTGAATATTCTGACTCTGGCAAGAGAAAGATTCCTCCATTTTCACTTTCTTTTGCTGCTGCACCTACATTTTTTATTAGTTTACATTTGAAGTTGCTGATGGAAAAGTCAGTAGCTCATATTAGCTTTTGTGATCATGCACTGGTAGATGATGAGGAAGACTGTGGTCCGATGACAGATGACTGCTCTAGCATCGATGATTGCTCTAACAGAAATGCAGAATTTAATGTGAAGAAAGATATGATTACTTTGTCAAAGGATGCTGTGCGTGATGGATTGACTTGTGCCAAGCCTGATTTATTAATTAGTCCATCTAATGGCAGTGGTCAAGTTCTCTCCCAAAATTACCAGAATATTGATCGTAGTGCTGATAGAACTTCCATATTGGATTGTTCTGAGAAGCATCGGAATGTTCAGTTACCAGACTGGCAAACATGTCACTTTGACCATTCTTTTCCTTCAAATTCTTTATCTGATAAGATTAAAGTGAATGATGATTCTCATTCTTTCCTGTGCGATTTGAGTGTTCAAATACCTTCTGTCAATCAATTTGAGAAATCTTGTGATGGTGATTTGCGTGATGCTCAACACTCTTCTGATTTTTCCTGGAATGCAAATGGAGGTGTCAGTCTCAGCCCCAACCCAACAGCTCCCAGAAGTTCTTGGCACCGGAACAGAAATAATTCCTCATCTTTTGGATTCCAGTCTCATGGGTGGTCTGATGTGAAGGGTGATTCTCTTCACAATGGTTTAAGCAGTGGACCTAAGAAACCAAGGACACAAGTATCTTATTCAGTGCCTATTTCTGGGTATGATTACAATTCGAGGCACAGAAGCCATTATCAGAGACAGAGAGGGTTGCCTCACAAGCGAATTAGAAAGGCTAATGACAAGAAATCATTGGATGTTGCTAGGAGTCCTGAAAAGAATCTGGAGTCATTATCGTGTGGTGCTAATGTGTTGATTACCCTTGGTGATAAGGGGTGGAGAGAATCCGGTGCTCGAGTTGTACTAGAATTGTTTGATCATAACGAGTGGAAACTTTCTGTAAAAGTTGCAGGTATTACAAGGTATTCATACAAAGCACATCAGTTTCTGCAGACTGGATCAACAAATCGTTACACTCATGCTATGATGTGGAAAGGAGGGAAGGATTGGATCTTAGAATTTCCTGATCGGAGTCAGTGGGCTGTTTTCAAGGAGATGCATGAGGAATGCTACAACCAGAACATCCGTGCTGCTTCAGTTAAAAATATACCTATTCCTGGTGTTGTCTTGATAGAAGAAAGTTATGATAATGAAGCAGAAGCTACTTTTGTTCGTGGCTCTAAATATTTTCGACAAGTTGAAACAGATGTAGAGATGGCTCTGAATCCATTGCATGTATTATATGATTTGGATAGTGAAGATGAGCAGTGGATTTTGACTATTCAAAATTCTGAGAAAGATAATGGTTTCTTGGATGGGATCTCCGATGAGATGTTTGAGAAAACAATGGACATGTTTGAGAAGGCTGCATATGCTCAGCAGCGTGATCATTTTACTCCAACTGAAATAGAGGAACTGACTGTTGATGTTGGGCCCTTCTGTGTAACCAAAATCATTTATGAATACTGGCAGCAGAAAAGGCAGAAGAAGGGAATGCCGCTAATACGACATTTTCAGGTACATTCTAAAAGATAACCAATGTAATTTATGATATTATCATTCTGTTTTAGGAATGTTACACTGGTACTGATTAATGACATTTTGAATGATACACTAGCTTTACACGTGAATAGGAAGGGGGATAGAGAAGTAAAGGGGAAGGGATTTTAATGTGCGTGGCAGTGGATTATTTTTTACTTATTTGCCCTAGTTGTACCTATCAGCAAGCTGAAGGCCAGCCGAACGTAATGCTAGGTGTTTTTAGTTGTTACCTATTGATTGAGATGTATTTTAACGTTGTGATTTTGCAATTGATTATCTTAAGTATGGTGGTATTACGCAATTTACCTTTTGTTTCGTTTCAACATTGTCTGTTTCTTTCGAACACCCGATATTTAGGCACGTTATCAAGGTTGAAAATTTACCTCTACTTGTTTATGCTCTATTCAGCCACCTCTATGGGAAAGATATCAACATGAATTGAGGGAGTGGGAAGTTTCCGTGACGAAGAATAATATTCCCATTTCTAATGGGTGCTTGGACAAGGGTGTGGCTGTGGAGAAGCCAGCTATGTTTGCTTTCTGTTTGAAACCAAGAGGTTTGGAAGTACCAAACAAAGGGTCAAAACATCGATCACAAAAGAAAATATCGGTCTCAGGCCATTCAAACAATATTCTGTATGAACAGGATGGATTCCATCCTTACGGTGAGTATTTCATTCATGACATGATTAACATTTTGAACAACTTATGCACTTCTCCTTACATCTGTTTGGTGTGTCCTCAGGACGAAGATTCAATGGGTTGGTATATGGTGATGAAAAGTTTGCATTCCCAGGTCATAGTTATGATTCGGTGGATGATTCCCCATTGCCCCAAATCTCTCCGATATTCTCACCCCGAGACGTTGGCAGCATGGGATATTATTCTATAAACAACCGTTATGACAGGAATCATATACCCAAATATAACAGACACAAGTCAAGGAAATTTGGATCATTTGGGTTTCACAATGATTCCTATAGTCAGAGAATTTCATCTTCAGGGAAGAGAAATGGGGATGGTAGGTGGAATGTGGGGTATTATGACTTGGCAGGAGGCCACAGGCAATACCTCTTGGATGGTCCTCAGAGACATGGGATTGATCAAAGTGATGGTACAGATCTGTATGAACTTAGAATGCGTGATGCCTCGGGAGCTGCTCAGCATGCAGTTAACGTAGCCAGAATGAAGAGAGAGAGAGCTCAGAGATTGCTCTACAGAGCGGATCTAGCAATTCACAAGGCTGTGGTTGCTCTTGTGACCGCTGAAGCAATGAAAGCTTCTGAAGATTCCAATGGTGATGGGTAGATAAAACATGAATGTCTGACTCTGATAACTTCATGGATCCCTCCAGTTTGCAATTGAGCTGCATGGAGGCCGGCAGCAAGTAGACTCAGCAGTGAGTTTACCAGACAAAGCAACTCCTTCGACTTTGTTAATGGCGCTGAACTTGAAGCCGTGAGAGCTGATATCAATGGGATGGAGTAGATTTTGTTGCTTCAAAGTGCAACTCTTTTGCACGGTTTTCCGGCACCTTCCCCAGCTATGCCTAGTTCAGTGCGTGGTATGGATCTATGGAATTTTGGCTGCCTATATTTTGTACAGAATTTTTTCCCCTTGACCTCAGTTTCAAATGTTAAATATGAAAATAGAAATCGGCCAAATAATACGACACCACCTTCCATGGAATTGCAGTTCTATTTATGTCATAACTGGACACATAATTCGCCAGATAGTAACGCAATTTCCCTTTTTTCTCACCACAAGGATCATCGAAAGAAATTTGTCTTGCAGGCAAACCAGTTTATATTTTTCGTATATGGCTAGTCTTTTATCTTGGTTGGGTTTTTTATCAAATGTGTCTACTGCAAGAACTTTTATTTCAAGATTAGGGATCCTGTTGAAAAGTTTAACCATAAAATATCTGAATCATAGAAATTGATCTGGTTTATAAATACAAAATTTTAGGAGTATCAACAACTGGATGCTAGTTGAAACAGCACCCAATGCAGAAGATCCGATTCCGAAGGTACTGATTTAATGTCTGGCTTTCAGTGATAGTTACAATCTTTGGTTTGAAATGTGACCATTGTTTTTGGGTCAGAAGCAACCATTTGGTCCAAAGCTTCGCGTAATCTGAGTTAGCTAAGTGCATATAATTACTTTCTGCACCATTATACTCTTGCACCTCTACTTTCTTTTTGGGATTGACGTATAAGAAACTAAAAAAATAGTCCAAAAATTTTAATTTTATTAGTTTTTTTAATATATAATTAAGTGTAAATTTAACTTTAACAATGGTTTTAAACGCATAAAATACGTGTTTAATTCTCTAAACGACTTCAAATAAAAGTAAGAAAAAAAATTCTATTGATAATTTTTTCTTATATGAAAATAATATATTAAATCAACTATTTATTCCTTTTATCTAATGCTCATTTAACCTTTGAATATAGATGGGAATGCTTAGTATAATATTAGAACTTGTTTCACCAAAATGAATGCTATTAGTTTTAAACTCATTTATTCAAGTGTGAATTATGATAATTTGGTATAGTGTCTAATACAAGATAATTTTGGAAAACTAGCTCATCATTTACCCCAAATTCGTTGGCCATGGATAGAGATATTTGCATACGATATACCGTTTATTTTGGATTTTAGATTTGGATATGTCAAATTTTTTTCTTAAAAATAATATGTTTAAAAATATATCATTTTTTTTAAAAATATAAGTAATTGAATAATTAGTTTCAAATTTTGGATTAAAAATTAAGAACCGAACTCGATAAAATAAGACGTTTTTTTTTAATGCAATGTTACATATTTAGAGTTAATTAACAACTAACATAGATGGGTATATTTATTGAAAATAATTTTTCAATTTGATTATATTGTTATCATAACATATTTATATTTTTCGGAAACATATACAAAATTCATATTCAAGTTATCGACTATATAATTATGCATTTTACTTATGATGATGAGAAAAAAACTTAATTAGACATATATCAATAACTATAAGAAGAGCACATTTTTTAGTTATAAAATGTTTAATAATATTTTTTAAAATTTGATAATATTTTTTTTTTGTAAAAATAAAAAGGCCAAAATTAATTTAAAATAAATTATAAAATATTGATTTGGTTTGATTTAGATTTTATGTTAAATTTAATCTAATTAAATTACATTTATTTTTTATTGTTGTTATTAATAGTGATTATTTTAGAAATTAATATCTTTTTATTGTGTAAATTAGTATTCAAATTTGTCATTATGGCAATTAACAGTCTCTAAAATGAGTTATAAATGAAGTATTTATTTATTTTTTTTTTGTAGTGAAACATGTTTCAATCATAATTTTTGTGTAAGGGTTTAATTCTCCATAAAAATGATGAGATGACATCACCAATGTCATGAAAAGTTATGGTGTAAACGTTTTTGCAGTTATTTTATGTTGTTGTGACCTAAGATTTTCATATTTGATTGGTGTCTGTCTATTGAACAAATGATTGTGACGAAAGTCGGTTCAATGAGAAGTAAGAAATGATTGTTTTTAGAAGCATTTTCTTTGCATATGGTGTATCCATGATTGAAATGTTATATTATGCCATTAAAACAACATAATGAAGGGAATGACCAATTCCAATTCATTTCAGAGATGTTATGCTCCAAATTTGTCAAGACAAATGCAGATACATTCAAATTATAGGAACAAGTATAGAGAATAAATAAACTTTACTCTCAACATTATGCACAAAACATATGGTGCATATACAATATGGACACAAAATTTGACAAAAATCTTAAAATGATAGAGCATGGTTATGATACAATATATACAAGTTAATGTAAAGTTATATATAATAATAATACTAATAAATATTTTAATTAAGATTCAAGTTTTTTTGTAATTAATATATTTTTTTAGTAAAAAAAAGTTACAAAAGTTTTTAAAAGTTTATATTTTTTAATTGAATCTTTCTTACTAATTATAATGATATTTCTGTTTAATTTTATAATCTCAAGCAAAATATTACAAATTAGGTAATACATGACGAAAATATTTTTTTAAATTTTAATTAGTTTTAAAAAAAAACATTGTTTATTTGATAAATTAAATATTGAAATAAAAATCAAATGAAATATGTGGAGACATGAAATGATGATTGGTAAAGATAATTACAATTTTAGAGTTTCGTTTTATTTATTGTTTTATGGTATTTTATTTGAAACTATAAAATCAAATAGTTATATAATCTCAATCATAACCGAAACTCAATTAAAAAAATATAAAAAATTAAACACCATAAATTTTATTCATTAGATATTAAAATGAAAATATTCAAGAAACATAAATAATGATGATGCAAAGTAACACGTGTCTTCCGGGTTAATAGAAAAATAAAACTACATAGATTCAATTAAAAAATGTATAAATTTTAAGTACTCTTTAATAAAATTTAATTAAAAATATATAAATTTATCAAATATTTAAAACCAAATGAAAAAATTTGACGCAATAAGAAACAATATTTCAAAAAATAATTAGATTCATTGTGACATGACAATTTGTTTTGTTATAACTTATGAGAGTTATTATGGTATACAATTCCTATTTAAATTTTAAAATAAAGACAAAAAAATTGTAATTATTAGAAATATAAGTGGGTCTTTGTAATGTAAAAAATGAATATTTAACACAACAAATAAGTATTTGTTCTCATTCATTTAATGAAATTCTATATGACCAAATAAAAGAGCCAGGTTTTCTTCCTTAATATATATATAAAAAAAAAGTTAAAGCGAACTTTATATAATAATTAAAAGACATTAACTGATTAATTACAATATGGCAGGCAATTTTTCCATGACACAAAAAACAAAGTTACTATTTTTCTTTATTTGATGTTCCTGAAACATGAGTTACAAAATAAATCTAAGTCGACAACCAATGGAGATATTGAAGACATATATATATATATATATATATATATATATATATATATATATATATATATATATATATATATATATATATATATATATATATATATATATAGAGAGAGACAAAGAATAAATAAATTATAGTAGGATATTTAAGGGTCTTCTAATCCTTCTAAAAAAATACATAATTAGTTGAGAGAGATAAAACATTTTTCAAGTACTTTTTTAATTAATTTATTTTTTGTTGATAAAAAAAAATCCATTTTATTTATGATTTTTGTAATATTTTTTTCTTTCACATTTGATTAAATTTTGATGGATTTTGCATAATATGTGAGGCATTAGTTCATCTTTTACCTTCGTTTTAAGATATTGTGTTCTATATCTTGTTAATATTTTGATCTTAATTTGCAATTTTTATGAAAAGTGGATGAATAGAAGTCTAGGGTAACCTAGCAGAGTAGGAGATTAACTATCTGAATTTTTAATACGATTATGGGCATTTTAAGTGGTTAATCTTTTATTTTGACCTAAACCCTAAACCATATCTCTCAATCTCAAACCATATCATATGTTCATAATCTTTATTCTTTTATTCCACACCTTGCTAGAGTGCATTATTATCACTTAGAGAATGAGTGAACGCAAAAAGGGCTATTCATTGATGTATAATAATTAATTGACACTAGACAAATTTTGTTATGGTTCGAATAAAGATATTAGAATTTAGCACTGTTATTTGTTTTAACGAGTTTTTTGTGCATTGAAATTATCTTTTCTATTTTTTTTCTTCTTTGAATTCATTTAATTATGACTTAATATCATTTTTTTCTATATTTATATAATAATAATAATTGATTTTTGGGTTAAATATGTTTTTGGTTCCTCAACTTCTATGAAAATTGAAATTAGTCACTCTCTAAAACTTTGATCCAATTAAGTTCCAACCTTAAAACTATGTGAATTTAGTCATTTTTACCAAAATTTTTGTTAAGTTTATTTAATGTTTCAAATGCATTTCATGATATCATTTGAGTAATTGTTTGACACATTTTTACTTCAATGTGAGCTAAGAAACAATCATGAAATGCATTTGAAACGTCAAATAAACTTAACAAAATTTGGTTATAAAGACTAAATTTATGCACTTATAAAGTTAGTGAACTAAATTGGACCAAAATTTTAGAGATTGACTAATTTTAATTTTTACTAAAAGTTGAAAGACCAAAAACATATTTAATCTTTGATTTTATTCCTTGTATTTTTGTTTAAAGGATTCAATGCGACAACTTCTTCTATAAGTTAACATTATTCTTTCTGTTTCATCTTTGGGATTAATAATAAATATGTAAAAGAAGAGGATAATTAATGAGTATGGACACTTATTATTATTATCTTCTAAATGAAGTTAGTTTTAATATATCATAAATAATCGCATTGAATCTTTTAAAAGAACGTAGAGACATCACTGAGTCAACAATAAATAATATAAAAATATTAATTTATTATTATTGTACATAAATATAGAACTAAAAAAACTATTAAATATTTAGTTAATAATTCAAAATATAATTGTAATAACACTTATGAAAATTTTATATTTATTGTATAATAACAATATCATATATGATATGATAAGCAATTGACTTTGTTAAACTATAAAAAGGAAGTATAATATAAAGATTTGATATGGTGAATGTGGCTACATTTATTAGTCCATTAGAGCATAGAAACCCTAATCGTGTTAATAAATAAAGAATCTTAGTTACGACACTATATCATATAAACAATTATTTTGTAGTTATCATTGGCATGTATGAGATAATAAAAACTATAGAAAAAGGAGAACAACATTTATACTATTAGTAATGGTATACGTCATGGCAACATTTCTTGGATAATAATTGTTTAGCAAAATAAATCACGGTGTAGCTACTTGTCAAACTATAATAATTCAACCATATGAAATCTTCATATCTAAATGGGAAAGGTGAACTCATTTATTAACTAAGAATGGAAAGTTAAATTTTCTTCTAGTTTTTTTTTTTTTTCCTTTGAAGTGTACACTATAGACATAATTATGTTATTGAAAAAAAATTGAGAAGTTCTTCCCCTTTACAGATAATATTTCTTGAAATAAACTTACTTTCTTTTGGAATATTTAATTATTAAATGATTGATTCTCCTTTACTTTTTTTTTAAAGTTACATAAGTTTTTTCCCTTTTTTTTTTCCTGTTCTTAAACTTTGAGAAAGTTAAATTAATCCATTACCATTTTCTTAGATTCTCAAAAGGGTTTAGAGATCTTTCTTTTTGGTTGACACTTGCATTTATTTTGGAATATAATTTAATCATTTTCAAATATTAATTTATTCTTGAAAAACTTTAAAGTGTTTTTTTTTTAAAGCGTTAAGAAGAAATATATAGCCTTATATCTATCATCAAATTCCATTTCAATATCCTCAAGATTATTCAATATCTTGTTAAAACATGTTAATTGTTTCACTATTGTTATTAATTTGTCATATTAATCAAATACAATCCTTCTTTCAATTAAAGTTTATACGTAAAGTACTTCATCTACAAATATTAATTGAACTTAATACTTTGATAATAATTTTTGTGTTCCTTCGCAACTTCTTTTGGTGCCTTACCTTCAAAATACAAGATTATAAAACCATTTCCTTTGTTAATCATATTTGTTAAAATTTTAAATACGAGTTTGGTTTTATATTAAGTAAGAATGAGCCTAAATAACAGTATATAATAAATAAAATCCACATACATATTATCTTAAGAGTTTAGATCCACGTAATAATGTCTTGACTTTCTTATATAAAATATTTATGACTCAAATAGAGATAAAAAAAAAAATTGTACATGCCATGGATATTTATAGATAAATTCTGTTAACAAGTAGAAAATAGATATTGAAAATGGATATCCGCAAGTAATGAATATACGCATATTTTTTATATCTGTTTGTTAACGGGATGGGTACGATTATCATAGTATTCGTATCCGTGGATACCTGTACCCGCTATACTCTAATTTAAATTAAAAAAGAATTATTAAAACATTACATTGACCTTGAATAATTATTTTTTATCAATTGATTTTAAAAAATCTTCACTTATTTATAAATTGTCATTCAACACTGTTTAAATGAGTTATTTTCACTTTGTTTAAAATGAGTTATTTTCACTTTGTTTAAAATTTATAAATGTTACGTATTGTATTTTTATTTGAATTTATGATTAAAGTTTGTTATTAAACATTAAAGTTTTCTTTTATAAATATTCTCGGATATCTATGAATATTAAAAAGATATGCGGGTATCCGCACGGATGTGAGTACAAGTACGAAACAAATATTTATCCAGCGGGTAGGGTACGAGAGAGTTACTATCCGTATCCTATCCGTTCCGTTGACATCTCTACCCATTAATATCGAAACTCGGAAAGGTTGTCATAGTTAAATTATATCAATATTCTCGTTTTCTTATAATTCAAAACCTTTTGACCATGTTCAAATTCATATAAGTGTTTTTTGTTCTCTTTTCCAACATATGCATTATGTTCAAGCAATATTAAACACGAAAAAAGAAAAACTATTGCGTATTAACTGAAATATATATCATACATACACTGATAAAATACATGTAAATAAAATAACAAACAAATGTTCTATATACAGACCTCAAATGTAATAGTAATAATAGTGAACAAGTGTCATAAAAAATAATGTAATACATTATTACACGAGATAACAAAGATGACGTGTTTATCATAAACAATACTATGTTTTAACACAGTATATATTAGACAAAGTAAATAACAATTTTTTTTCTTACAAATAACTATATTTTCGATTTGTTTGTATTCAGGTGAGAATTGTTCAGATGAATTTGAAGAAGGTTTACATATTTATATTTGTTATTCAAAAAAGTATCTAAAAACAAAATCATATTAAGAAAGGTAATATTTTATAATTTTATTTTTAATATTAATGTGATAATCAATTTTTTTTAAATATTATATATATATATATATATATATATATATATATATATATATATATATATATATATATATTATAAAGAGGATACATTTTTGTGTAAACATTTACTTTTCTTATTTTACACATAATAATATAATTCTTAACTGATTTATATATGTTAAGGGCTAATATTTATTGTTTTGTATCAAAATAACCTTCAAATTAAAATTAAAATTAATGGTATTTAGCTTGAATTTTGAATATTTAATTATATTAAATATTCTCATGTGTTAGAGTGATAGCAACCGAGGATTTACGCATTGTTGTGTAAGAACGATGGCGAACGACTGTATCATTCGTTTGTTTTTGTGCATTTGAGCGGAAGAGAGCGATGGTTTGAACAAACTTTTTTTTTATAGTTTTATTATTAAATAAAATTAAACTCCAAATTTAATTTCAACAATTAACAGTTTTATCATCGTATATAAAGATATAAGTGTATCATATTATACAAACTCAGTAAAGATTAAAAATCAACAAACTTGTCACACATAAGTTTAGGAATTAAATTTTAAGTTTAAAACAAAATAAAAGTTTAATATTTTGTATAGAATTTAAAGTTAATTTAAAATATTTCTAAAAATATTTAATAAAAATATTAATTTTAATAAGAATATACCATAAGATTTATAAAAAAGTAAATTGAATCTCAATCTAATGAGAGACACTATTATTTCATTTTTACAAAAATTGAAACTAAAAATTAATATAAGGACAAAATTGAATGATTTTGACACGTGACAATACGTGTAAAAAATTAAAAAAAAAAAAGAAATTGACACGTAGTTGACTTTAACCCCGTTTGATCAAACTGACGGTAACAACTAACTTTAATCATTTTTAAGAAAATGAGGATCAAATTTAAAAAAAAAAAAACTTAAAAACTAAATTGATATTACTTAACAAATAAAATAACCAAACGAGTAATTTAACCTAAAATAAATATAAACTAAAACAAAAGTGTCTCTCCGAGTATTAATGTCGGACCTACACCTTCTTGACTTTTGCTGTTTGACCACAAAACATTAGGATCCCTAATAATGCAGCATAGGTCAAATACAGCACTAGTACCACTTACAAAAGTGCATGCTTATTCACAACATTATACTCTTATTTTAATTCTTAATATATTTATAGTTTCACACATAAACCACAATCAATTACCGAATTTCATTTGTGTTCCTTTGTTAAAACATTAGTCCAGTTTCTTCCCCAATTCAAAAGTCTGAACTTAAATCCACTTCAATTTTTTTTTTTTTTTTAACTTTGAATTTGATTATACTATTATGTTTATAATTGTGGAAAAAATGGTTTTTAATGTCAATTCAGAGGTGCTTTTCATGTTTTTTTTTTCTTAAATTTACGTGATTTCTGTCACGTTATAAAAATATTCATTCTTCAACCCATTTTAATAATATACATTAGTACTTTAAGTTAAAAAACATAATTAAATTATTAATATATAAAAAAGTAATATGAAAAAAAGAAGAAAAATATTCCATGGAATAAGAATAAAGTGTCTACACACAAAAACTTTCGAAACTATTATTATTTTTAAGACATACCACTACATGCTGAGGTACTTATATATAATAGAATATGGAAAAGAAAAGTATTCCAAAATACTATTTTTCTTTATTCTAAAACCAAAGTATCTAATAAAAAATAAATTTTAAAAACCCATTAAATACCTAGATTTGAACTATAATGTCTCTCAATTGATATTATTCCATTTATACACATGAATTCGATTATGATTATATATTCAAGAGACATGACGAGTGAACAATATTATTAATACTATTTTTTTCGAAAAGCAAAATAATTAAAAATAATATTTACGGCTTAAAACGTTGGACAAATAAGATGAGATTGAAAGCAATCACTTATTGTTTTTTAATTAGCCAATGTGACCAAGTGATTTTCAAACCACAATCATTAAAGCATGGAAAATCTTTTATTCCAAAAGCTGATAATTTTGCTATCAATTTGCACAAAGTAGGAGACATTTTTTCTCATTCGTGAACACATTATTTTACCCATGAATATCATTAATAAATCAATAAGTTAGCTAAATCTTTTTTAGTACAAGTTCATTTTTTAGTTTTTTCATACATCTACTGAAGGATGTATAAAATTAAAATTTATAATAGCTAACAAAAATCTAAAAATAAAATATTTCAGTGTTATTTTTAAAAAATTAAATATAACACAGTTTAAAAATTCAATAACTTGCATCACAAAACCCCTTTTTCTGTTAGTTTAAGTAGAAACTAACTATCTCAACAGTACATATTTTTTAATGGTACTAATCGATATATATATATATATATATATATATATATATATATATATATATATATATATATATATATATATATGTATATATATATATATATATATTTCCATCATGAAGAGTTTTTCTATTGTTCTCTTAAATGTAAGACGATGTAAAAGTCAGATATTGTATGTAACATCTCAATAGAAAATCTTGTATTAATGATATGTTAGAATATATGTTTTTAAATAAAAATATATATAATTAGTGTTTGATGGCTGGTTATTAAAATAGGATGTGTCAACGTTTTTTTTTCTTTTGTATTATGTTTGCTCATTACTACCAAAAGCTGTATCCGAAAAGTAAGCACCAAAATCATGGAGAAACCTTTTTTTTTTTTTTTTTTATCATTGTGTAAAATAAGTTTAAAATTTTAAAAAGCAGAGAAATTAATTAGCATCAGGTGAACAATGCCAGCCAAAAAGCAATTTGAAAAGGGATTATGCAACAAAAAGTTTCTTTGATGGTTTGATGGATTAACACAACCCCACATGCATATTAAAATATCACACTCATGAAAGAAAAAGAATACAACAAACTTAATTAGTGAAATGCTACCTACACAAGAGACCAAGAATAAGATAAGAAAAACAATCTTTTCACACTAAAACATAACTAGTTTCATTAGGACTAATATAATAAACAAAAAGAATAAATTTTTTTAATTATATAAAAAAAAATCAGAGGTAAGAATTATTGGGTGAAAGAAGTCATGAATGTAAACATAACATAAGAGAATGAAAAAACAATCACAAGTACATATACTCACCATTTTACACATGTATACAAGCAGAGATAGAAGAATAAGAGCCATAGCAAAACTTGAAGCAGAAGCTACATATTTATATTCTTTCCTTACAAATACATGACTAAAACTTCAACATTTCAGTGTCAAATCCCAGAAAAAGCTAGAATAATTGGCAACAAAAAGAAACTTGCATGAGACGATTTATTCTAAGTCATGCAATTATTTACACTACAAGACACTGATAACCCATTAATTAGCAACAGCATATATAGATAATGAGATACATATTCAATATCCTATTTTTCTCCTTCACACTTGTTCATTTGTGTCTTCATGCCTCCAAATAGCATTCAGTGGCTTGCCATTGGTCCAATCCCTGAGCTTAAGAAGCACAAAAACAATCATCCCACACAGAAAACCAAGAGCAGCACTGGAACCCACCAAAGAAACTGCAGTACAAATGAGCATAACAAAGGAATCTTCTTTGGTGTTCATGTCCCTAGAAGCCATGGCTAGTTCAATCCCAGCAAACAATAGCAACACCCCTAATATCCCCACAGGAAACTGGTTGAAAAAATGAGCCAATGAACTCCCCAACACAAACCCCAACACCAATTTGGCTGCACCAAGAAGTGCCACACACCCACCACTTCTCCCTCCAAACTTGTATTGCCCTGCAAGCCCACCTGCCCCATGGCAACATGGCATTGCCCCAAACCACCCTCCCACAAGGTTCATCAACCCCACAGTTACAGACAGCGATGTCACTGAGAAATCCTTACCCGGAAACAAGTCTGATGAAAGCTTACAAACAGCTATCACAGAGTTCAAAATTGACAATGGGAGTTGAGGAATAGTACCCTTTATAAATCCTTGCCTCCATGCATGTTTAGACATTTTCACCACCTCTATGGAAGAGGGTCCAAATCTAAACTCATGCATAACCCTTGGCCTTCTTACAAAAGCCAAAACCACACCCAGCACAAACACCAGAAAAGCAGAAGGAAGGGAGAAAAAAACCCTTCTCACCTTCCTCATTTTGCTTCTAACTTGGGTTTCACGCCTCAATTCTTCTTGACCTTGATCCTGGCGGTGACAACCATGGTCCTCGTCAGCACCGTTTATAGTGACAATAAAACAAACACATAGTGTGGCGAGAATCAACCCGTCAAACCCAAGCCAGTGCCTGTTCTCCAAAGATTTGGATTTGGGGAGGTCTTGCACTTTCCTCACGTATTTGACCGCGGTCAACGCGAAGGACAAGCCCTGCGCGAGCTGAATTCCCCTCACGACGCATAAAGGAATGAGCTTGTAAGCTAGCTGCATGAGTCCGGTGACGCCGAGCACCAAGAGAGTGGCTCCGGTGAGGATCCCGGAGGCCATGATCTCGGGAACGGAGAAGGTGGGGTCGGCGAGGGCGACGGCGGCGATTGATTTCATGGGCTGGACGGGCATGGGGACGCCGTAGATGGCTCCGGTGACGATGTTGTAGAAGCCGGTGAAGATCAATGTGGTGCCGAGGTTGAGTTGTTTTGCTAGGGTTAGGGACAAGACTATGGGTATGTAGGTGCCTAGGTCGCCCATGGCGCCGTTTAGTTCGGCCCAGGTGGAACGCATGACGAGGTTGCGTTTTACTTTCTGCACGGTGGAGGAACTTGAGTCTGGGGTTGGAGAGGGTTGTGCCATGGAAATGGAGTGAGAGTTAAGCTCTGAAGAATGGAGCATGAGAAGAAGAGTGAAAGGGAACTCTGCTTTTATACTGTTCAAACAAGTGTCACTGTCGAAAACATGTTTGCATTTCAAATCAATGTTTTTCTGCCATTGATTTGTTAAGAGAGTTTTCGGAAGAAAGAAAAATATTTCATATATTAATACATAAGAGTTTAAATCAAACCTTCCATAAAAACAAGTATCTAATTTTTTTAAAGTATGTTTGATAAATTAAATATTTTAATGTAACTCATTTTATCTATAAATTTTATGTTTAATTAGTAATTTGATGTTATATGTAACGTTCCAATTTAGTAGAATAATTCTAATCAATAAAATGTTATAGGGTTATGGTATAAAATGAAGCACCAACAGAAAACATATAAGAATAATCCTAAAGTTATCAATAATATTATTAGAGGAAGAGTACTAAGGCACAAAACATTGGTCATGAGCTTAACTTGAGTGTTCACAGAGCAAGGAGTTGCAAAAAAATAAAAATAAAATAAATAAATAAATAAAACGGTATGACAAAAGTTGCTCAAAAGAGCTCCAGCTGCCATGCCTAAAACAAGACAACAACATCTCTATCATCCCAACGATCTTCAAAATCTGCACGTCTGCTCACACCACGTCTGCTCACACCATGGATTTGGTGATCATCGCAAAAAGAAACACCACATAAGAAAAACACAATCAAAAGGATAAGCTAGAGATAAAATATTTAACATGTTATTGAGCAACCATATTATAAAACAGGTTATAGACAAGCAAAGCAGTAAGCACCCAAAACATGTGAAAGCAAACAATTGAAGGACTCAATGATCATACTCATACTCTTGATATATAATTCTAAACGAAGTATGCACATGTGTTGGTTTCTAAACTCTGCAGAGTCTAGACGCAAGGGGTTATCACCCAACCACACACAAGGTTAATCCTTTAATTTCTTGGGCCCAATATGTCCCAAGACTAGGACCTCCTACCACTCTCACCCGCATAAATTATTCTACTCTATGTGAGCGTGAATAATTTTTAGAGTTCAGGATACTTCCTTTATCTAGACATTTTTAGAGTTCAGGATACTTCCTTTATCTAGACATCTCCTATATATATCAAGATATACACTAACCACCATCACTAAGAGTTTCCCTTGAAACTCTTTTACCAACAATTTCCACATGTCATCTCAATCATTCAAGTCTCATGCCAAACCACCACCAATCAAACAAGTCATGTTTTCCACTTCATACTCAAACATAACAAGATTTCATTTAATCTCATACTTTATAAATGCATACCATGACATACATATATCACAAAATAGTATTCATCCTAAATAAATGAGTGCCAACATTTAAGTGCCTACAATTCCATACAATAAAACATAACGCACAACCATAATTCTTACACCAAAATTCCTAAGTAAATTTATTATCACAAAACCAAAATTACTGCAGTAATGCATGACACATTTCTTGAGTTACACACATCTAATCGACGATCCAACCGGTCAAACCATAAAATAGCATGTTACGAACCAAATGTCAAAATTTGAGCTCAATCCAACGGTTAATGAGTCAGAAAAGTCAATTTTATTAAAACTGCGTATATCAGAGAAAAATACACAGTCGCCCAGCGACTGTGCGACGCATCAGAATACAAGAAATGACGTCAAACATCACAGTTTCATGAATATTTGAACCCCTAACTCAGAAATATACCAAAACTAACGTTTTCCAATCATTTAAGCATGAAACAGAAACCAAAACAAACCACATATTTCAAAAACGCGAAAAAGAACCTAGCTTCCCTTACCTGGAAAAAGAAGGCTAAAGGAAACGATAGCCCTAACAGAAGCTCACCACAGCTCAACAACAGCTTAGGAAACTGAAATAAGAGACATAAAAGTACGAAAATAACTTAGACTTATAGAGATTGATGTGAGACTAGAGCTTAGGAACTGAAAACGAAAGGAACCAAGAGGAGGGATCAACTTACGTGGTAGAAGGAGAGTTCAACTTTTGAAATCGGGAAGTTCGTTCAAGTCCTAGCAGAGCTTTCAGCACAGGAGACACAGGAGGGAACTGTTTATGTGAAATGAGGTAGAATAGAGAAGTGAGTGACTGAAAGCGGTCTTGAGGTGCCAAAGTGGGCTGAACTTGGGCCCTCGAAAAGGTCAGGCCCAACCCTTTTTACAGAATAGGAGTGTAAAAGAGAAAGGGGTCTCACATTATATTTAATATTTACTTTAGTATATGTATTTCTTTTTATTTAATTAAGTTTTAATATGTTTTAAATAAACCTAATTTGATTCTTTTCAGTAAATTTACGTTAAAATTATAAATTATATGGGATGTAATGATAGAAAAATAAGTCGAGGGATAAAAAAGTTTTAAAATATTTTAAAAATTAATTAAGAAAAAATAAAATATAAATACATATTATATTTTCTTAAAACTTTAAATGAAAATGTTATAATTTACTAATTATTCAATTTGAACAAGTAATTTATTTCACGTTTCATAATTTTCATCCCACATCCATACAATATGGGAATTTCTTGTATCATTTTCTCTATCCCTGCATGCGCTTTCAAACTTTTATTCCAGATACTTTAATTTATTGTAACACCTGATACTTAGACTATTAAATATATTTCAAAATAAATTTCAAAATTAAATATATATCATATTGTATTTCAAAATAAGTTTATTATGTTTCAAAATTAAATATATATCATATTACAGGACATCTATTATAATTAAAATTAAACATGTTTTGAATTATTTGTATTCTTAAACTCGATATAGTGCATATAAATATGTTTACAGATAAATTATTTATAATATAACAAATGAGCATGCTTATGTATTAGTTAATGCGTAACAAACAAGAAAAGTTAAGAGTCAATAAAACATATCCATATTTAAAAAAAAAAAAAAACTATTTAAAAAAAAAAAAAAAAAAAAAAAAAATATAAAAAAAAAAAAAATAAAAAAAAAAAAAAAAAAAAAAAAAAAAAAAATACAAATAAAAAAAAAAAAAAAAACTATTTAAAGAATAACACAAAAAAACAACAACTGTGAACTAGTTGATAGTTGGGAATGATATTAAATCTGATATGCATTTGCATAAAAAATTAAAATATATTGTGATAACT
>Ga0209589_1002996_pt1 | contig 29525 bp, 28 predicted proteins | sample CowpeawhiteBW_FD_187525 | JGI IMG/M metagenome (GOLD analysis project Ga0209589, IMG submission 187525) | Root nodule microbial communities of legume samples collected from California USA - Cow pea white BW (SPAdes) (version 2) | ecosystem: Host-associated > Plants > Roots > Nodule | place: USA...
TATTTAATCTTTTTATTTTCAGTTACTCTTTTTACTTGTACCTCTCTCTATTATAAATAGATTACCCTATGTGTGGTTTATACACAAGGGAGATTAATCTCAATCCCTATCTTCTTTATTCTCAACAGTTATCTTGTGTTTCACCCATAACCATGCATTAAGTTGTGCCATACAAAGGATTTCTTCCACATCCACCTTTCCTTGCCTAAAAGTAACCCTATTTCTCTAGTTCCAAATGGCCTAAATAATTGTTATCCACATTTCCTTCCATATTCTGTTTTGTTTTCCATTCAATTCCATTAGATAGAAATGCTGGAAATGAACGTTGGGTTGGTTATGGTGTACAAATGTTACCGCCACCCACCTATCACATAGCTCCCACACTCTTTTAGCTATTTTACAACTGAAGAATATGTGTGTTGTGCTCTCATCTTTTTCTTTGCATAGTTCACATAATTTGTTGCCTAATTGTACCCCTTCCTAACTAAGTTCTTTTTTGTTGGGATCTTGTTTAACAATACTCTCCATCCAAAATATTGTGCATTTGGAAGAGCTCTCACCCTCCAAAAATAGTTAAACAGACTAGTGTCTTCCCCACTTAGAATATGGTGTAAGCTGATCTGACCGAAAACACACCCACCTCTGCAATTTTCCAGACCCATGTGTCCTCTATTTCTCTTCTAAAAGGTTTTCCTGTTATGATTTGCTTAAATTCTTGCTCTTGGGTAGTTTCCCAAACCATTCTTTGTCTCCTCCACATTAGATGCCATTCCCAACTAGTTTCATTTCATTCCCCAAGTTCCCCTATTGTTTTGTGCTTGCAATTTGAGATACCATACAACCTAGGGAACCTATAGCATAATGGTGTATCTCCCACCCATTTATCCTCCCAGAATTTTATATTGTCCTGTACTCCCACACACTTTGCGCAAATCACTCCACCACCACGATTCATCCTTCAGTTTTGTGTTGGTACTTAGGTTCCTCCATGATCCATATTTAGATTCTAATATTTCCTTCCATAATCCCTGTTTTTCCACCCCTAATCTCCATTTTCATTTTGCTAGTAAGGCAGAGTTAAACTTATCTATATCTCTTATGCCTAAACCACCTTCTTCTTTAGACTTGCGCAAGGTTTCCCATTTGATCCATGTTATTTTCCTATCCTAAGACCCCAACCCCACAGGAAATTTCTTTGTAATTTTGTCAAACTATTGGAAACCGTTTTTGGCATTTTGAAAAGGGATAAGTAGAATAGTGGTAAGGCGGAAGTAATAGACTTTATTAGGCATACTCTACCTGCAAAAGATAGTAATCTACCTTTCTATCTAGACACCCTTTTCCTAAATTTATCCAATACATCATGCCAAAATAGTTGTTTCCTTGGGTTATCTCCAATAAGGATACCTAGATATTTAAAAGGAATTTTCATGTACCCGTAATTCAATGTCATGGAAAATTTTTTCAGCTCTTCCTTGTCTATACCTATGCCTCATATCATAGTATTGTAGAAGTTAACCTTAGCCCTGACAACATCTCAAAACATCTCAAGATAGTTTTTATGATTTTAATGTTTGCCACATGAGCTTCACATACAAATAAAGTGTCGTGTACAAACTGTAACAAATTAATCATGGTTCCTTTTGATCTCACTCTTACTCCTCTACACATTTGTTTCTTTGTTGTTTGTCTCACCAACCCTGCCAACCCCTCTGCAATTATTAAGAATAAGAATTGTGTCATTGGGTCCCCTTGTCTCAATCCACTTTTTGGTTGAAATTCATTAGTTAGGCTACCATTTACCAATATCGAGATTGTAGATGATTCCATACATGCTTTAATCCATCCAATCCATTCCGTACAGAATCCTAGTCTACTCACGAGCAAGGACGAAGGCTGCAGAACTGCTCGACGGTTGTTGATGGCTGCAGAAGTGCTCACGATGGCCACAGGACAGGTCGCGATGGCCACGGAACAGGTCGCGACGGCCATGAAAGGGGTTGCGATGGCCACAGAACGACTCGCGACAACCATTCGACCCTGTTTCGATTTCCAATTTTTTCCCCTTTTGAACTCGCGAACTCGCTGAAAACTCGCGAGTTTGAACGATTCCGGCGAGTTCATTCACGAGTCCACCGATTTTGCTTCAAAACCGAGTTTGCCTGCGAGTTAACTCGCTGAGCATGACCAGACACGCAAACTCGTCCGAGTTAACGAGTTAACTCGCGAGTTTGATAACCATGTTCCTAACTAACTGAGTCATAGGCTTTCTCATAGTCAACCTTAACTATCATGGCTTTCTTTTTTTTCCTTCTAATCTCTTCCACTACTTCATTGGCTTCCAGGATGCTATCCAAGATTCCTCTCCCCTTAATGAATGCTGATTGGCAATAATCTATAACTTTTGGAAGCACAATCTTCATCCTATTTTCCAGCACTTTAGCGATGAATTTGTAGACACACCCAACCAAAGATATTGGCCTAAAATCATTCAATCAATTGGATTATTTTTCTTAGGTATTAAAGTGATGAATGGCGCATTACAACCCCTAGGTATTTCCCCTAACTGTTGGAAGCAGTTCACTGCTTGGATTATATCTTGCTTCATGGTTTGCCAATTATTTTTGATAAAGTTGAAGTTAAATCCGTCTGGCCCAGGACTCTTATCACTCCCACACTGGTTAACTGCTTCCTTTATTTCCACCTCCTCAATATTGTTTATCAATGCATTGTTATCAGCAGGTGTTAAGGATGGGAAATCTATATTGTCAAGGGTGATCCTGTTGTGGGTAGATGCACTAAATTTGTTTTGAAAAAAAAATTCTTTTACCGTTTCTTTCACCTTAGTTGGATCCTCACACCAACCTCCTTGTATTTCTACCCCTTTTAGTTCATTCTTTATTCTTCTCCATCTAATCCTAGAATGGAAGTATTTGGAGTTGGTGTCTCCCTGTTCTAACCAGTTGACCCTTGCCTTTTGATATAGAATTGAGTTTTCTTTGTTATAAATCAATTTGAGGTCACTAAGTAACTTCATGTGCAGTAACCTTGTGTCTTCTTCTAAGTCTCTCTCATCATCTAACTTGTCTATCTCATCAATTTTTCTAATGATTGTTTGTTTTTTCATACTTGTAACCCCAAAGACCTCCTTGTTCCATGGTGTTAGATCATTTTTTAGTTTTTTCAGTTTTTTTTTCAATCTGACATAGGATTCCCGTTTTCGTTGTACATTTTCCACCTTTGATTTACCATGTCCTTAAAACCTGATTCTTTATTCCAAACATTTAGGGTTCTAAATGGCTTCGGTCCCCAATTTATTAATGTCAGCTTTAGTACCAAAGTGCAATGGTCAGACACTTATCTGACCTTAACATACTGTTTACAATTTGGCCATTGCTCCATCCATTCTAAGTATACTAATACTCTGTCTATCCTACTCTTAGCCCTACCATTTGGTTTATACCATTCATTCATTTTGTATCCTTAACTCTCTTCTAGATTATTTAAAACATGACTTAAAGGTTTAGCTGCACAATTCTACTTGTTATATTCACCAAAGCTTAGTTACCTTTTGCTTGCATGTAGTTATGCATTTCTATCATGGTTGATAAAGGTTATTTGTCATCTTTTCGAGAATTTGACTTATAGAACCAATTGTTCATTCTCTGAATATATCAAAGTGAGATGCAAATAATGACTGTTCCAAGTTCTATAGAATCAGTTTTCATTTACATCATAAAAAGATTATCTTTCAACATTTGCTTGCATGAGCAAAAGGGTTTGACTATTTCATATCAGTATTCAAATATCACTCCAATAATTGAATATAATAAGCTTATTATGCGAGAATAAAGGCTTAACATACGTAAATAGACTGTTGTTCTCACAAAGTTGTCAAATACTAGAATTCCAAATTGATCATTTTCACTTCTACTAAAATGTTCAAAAGAATTCTGATATCTTTTTAAAATTATATGTTGACACCTGGTATTCTCATTATGTTTCTCCTTGTTGCACAAATCTATTTTTTCCTGTGAATGATTCATTCTTTCTTACTCGTTTGGACCTTCTTCTAAAATAACTTGATCCCCTTGGTTTGAAGCTATTGTAGTTTTAGACAGTAACAAAACTATTTTCTAATAGCTTGGGTATGCATGATTGTATATTATCCTACTTTATTATAATTATTTATTTGAATCTACACATGAAAGACAGGTTGTCTCATGGAAACCATTCTATCTGTATGTGTTTTTGTGTCTTAATTGGAAGAAATAATCACTCATATTTTTCACAGACAACTTGGGAAACAAACATGCACACACTTTTGCGCTCATTATTTGATGAAAGGCAATAGAATCACCCTATATCTTGAACCGATAATAATGTAAACATTCTTTTTGTTCTATATCCACAAATATTCTTTTAGATAATCAGGATATGTTATGTTAGTATTACATTTTTTCGGAAGGAAACTTTCATGTTGAAAAGCTGTCTATGACAACCTTGGCTTTTAATATTTTATTATTCTTCACAGCATGTTGAGGCTTTGGAGATTCTTCTTCAAGGACTATGTGGTGTTCAGAGAGAACGATTGAGGATACATGAAATATGTCTCAAGAGTGGTCCACATCTGGGTGAGTGTTTTATTTCAATAATTTGATATTTTTTGGCCAACAACATTTTTATTCTTTACTGTTATGAAAGTATATTTGTTACTAAGAGGGAAAAAATATCCTGGGAAAACTAGCACGAAATAAATCACGAAATAACTTGCATCAGAAGACAGGGATATGTATTACAACAAAGCCTTCAATTGCTATATGTCAAAGAAGCAAGCCCATGAGCAGTTAAAACTGCATATGAGATGAATAGTACTGAGAAGGAAAGGAAAAAGAAGGATAGCCCATCGGAAGCTGAGAGTGCCTATGAGATGAACAATGCTGAGAATAGAGAGACAATTCTATTTTGTAACAGCAACATAAAAGCACCATCCTTCACCCAGCTCCACCAAAAGAGAAAAAGGGCACTTCTGCCCAGAACCTTACCCAATTTACTCCCTCCTAAGCCTTCTCCAAATGCAATTTTGGAAAATTACTTCGAATTATGAAGAAATACCCAGAATGCTTTGGAAGTCTGCAATGAATAATTCAGAATACCATATATGATTAGCTTCTGGCCATTGTAAAATGGAACGACTTTATACTTTTGTTTAGTGTTGTCTGTACAACCACATAATGTGTAATCTCTATTATATGTTTGTTTCAGTATATGCAGTGACAATTTCATTTAGAGTGATATCGATTTGCTAACAAATGAAGTAGATGATACAAATTTCCAAAAATATTTTAAACAAAGCCCTGAATTTGGCTAAACCTCATTATGGAGAATAATCATTTCTACAGGCTTCACTTTACATTTCATGTTGTTGTTTTACTCTGTTCTCTGAAGAAATTTATGCTTATCCAAGATGAGGTTTTCTCTGTATTGTATCTTCATGAATAGAGATGAAATATTTTCAAATTTCTGTATGATTCCCTCAATATTTTTGTGTATTTTTTAAATTATTTGTGCATCCAGTTTTTTAGTATAGCATATTTTGATCCTTTTCCATTAATCATGATTTTATGGGCTTTGTTTTTAGGCAGTGTAACCTCAGAGGTGCGACTCCTGTGTGACCTAGAGCAAGCTGAACCTTCGTGGTAAACCATGCATATTTACTTTCAAAACGTTGTTAGATTTTTATTTTTATTTTTTCATAATCAAGTACCCATTTAATATGTGATTGATTGGTGGCTTGTTCAGGACTGTTAGACATGTAGGTGGTGCAATGAGGGGTGCAGGTGCAGAGCAAATTTCTGTTCTGGTTAGGTCAATGGTGGAAAGCAAAACAAGCAAAAATGTTCTTCGTTTGTTTTATACACTGGGGTACAAATTAGATCATGAGCTTCTGAGGGTGGGATTTTCCTTCAATTTCTACAGGGGTGCACAAATCACTGTAACAGTTTCATCAATCAATAAAATGCTGAAGTTGCATGCAACTGACGAGGCGGTGCCAGTAACACCCGGTATACAAATGGTGGAAGTAACAGCACCTGCAGCTGCTGAAACCTACACTGAAGTTGCTGCTGCTGTGTCATCCTTCTGTGAATACCTTGCACCGTAAGAATCGCTTTTCTCAATTACTCATTTTTCTATACCAATTGCAAATGTTTTACACACCAAGAGGCTGGAGCTGCTAGTAACTAGCAGACTTACTGCATGCATTGTTAATTTTAATAACTTTTCATGCTTGGTTGATATTTCTCGGTCCTGATTGTCTAAGGTCGTGCCATCATATTAGAAATAGTTAACGGTTATCCATTTAAGTGGTTTCTCAACCTTGAGAGTCTGCAGAAAAATATCATACATTTATTATCTTTCTTCTCATCTATGAAGCACAAATACGAGGATAAAACTAAATTGAAAAAATATAGAACAATAGCGGGATCCGCTTGGAAGCTCTCAGACAAGTGGGCCTCCATTTTGTTTCTGATTTCCTTATCTTGTTTTATTAAATTTGATTCACGTGTCTGAGTGTTCTCCGGTGTGTTCCTCCAGCGTGTCAAGGACTGCACTCCTTCATCTCCGGCGTGTCTGAGAGCATGGCCGCGTTTAAACGCCATTTTTGTTACCTATCGGAGCTTCGCAGCTTCACATAGATCATTGATATATTTAACTCTTCGGTGTGAATTTCGCAGGCTACTCCACCTATCCAAACCAGGCATTTCAACCGGTGTTGTACCTACTGCTGCTGCAGCTGCTGCATCTCTAATGTCTGATGGTGGGGGCACAACATTGTAGTGAGACTGTACTGTTACTTTACAATCACACTTTATGTACATCACTTGCTTAATTGCTTCAAAGACACGTCAACGTAAATTTTCACTTCACAGTCGAAATATGCCGTCTCTTGCTTCATGATCTATAATTTGGTATAGAACAATGTGATTGTTTCAAGCTATTGGAAGTAGGAATAGTGTCATGTTTTATTCGTAAGAGAAGAAAAGAAACAGATGCGTGGCTAAATGTTTAATATGCTAAATTTTCAAATGTCCATGCTTCATTACATACGTTTCTGTTCGTCAATATCGCCATGATTTTGTACTTATGCCCTAGCTTTCTTTCCTAAATTGTGATCTCTGTAATTCAAAAGGAATTGAAGATTATAAAGACTTATGATGCATTGATTCTTCCTTTATTTTGTGTTCCGTATCCGTATCATTTTGTGTTCCGTATCCGTATCCGACATTTATTTGTATCCGTGTCCGACATTTATCCGTATACGATACTTTAGGATACTTTATTGATATTTATGAATGAAGTATTTAATATATAAACCAATAATGTTTTTATGATGATAATAATTTATAAGGTTTTACGTTAAAAGTATTTAATACATCAGATTTAATTTAGATTCATATAAGAATAATCATATATTTCTCAAATTTTTTTTAAGAAAATTGTATATTTTTGAATATGTATATATCACACATGTTCTATTATTTTTAAAATTAATGTATCAGTATATCAGACACATATCATATCTGATACATGTATCATATTTAATATATGTATCATATCTGTGTATTATAAATAAAGACAAATACAAAACAAGGATTAAAAACAAAGACCGAAAAATGAAAAAAATACTCTAACCCTTTGTTACTTCATTTTGGGATGAGCGAAGAATATCCCGATTTAATTGTTTTCTTAAAATCATGTTTTTATTCTTAAATGTTAATTATGAATTTGTTAGGGGTATCGAAAAGTGGGAAGAAAATATTTAAGAGATTGAGAGTCACTATGACACAAAAGGTTAATAAGGTAAATTACTTGTGGATAATTGATGGTCAAACTTCAAGATGGTCGATTGACTGAAAATTAAATATTATGAAGATCAAGGATTTTGAGCTCATAGCATTTAGAAAGTTGCCTTTGAAGACAATGTTGCCTTTGAAAGTTGATTGAATATTGCCTAACATCTTCTAAGCTATGAATCACAGGTATGATATGTGTATCGGATATGACATGTATCCGATACGTCTATACGTTTATTTTGAAAATAATAGAATACGTAATAAATACGCGATATATGAATATTGAAAAATGTACAATAATTCTTAAAAATATAATAAATATATGATTGTTATTATGTGAATCCAAATAAACTGTATTACTAAAGTGGTCAACATAAAAAATATAAATTATTGTCATCATAAAAGTACTACTGTAAGAAAATTCTTAAATTATGACCAATTTTAGTAACAAAAAATATGTTAGAGACCAATTTCCTAATTAGAGACCAATCATTTTGGTAGCCAAAACCTTGCTAACAAATGTTAGTGACCAATTTAGAAACCAATTATTTTGATAATCAAAACCTTGGTAGCTAATGTTAGTGAACAATTTAGAAATAATTCATAATAAAGACTATTTTACTTATTAATCTAGAGACTAATTATAATTTTTTGGAACTATTTTAGTTTTCAATAATTTTTAGTTTTTAAATTGGTACCTAAATTGGTCACTATATAGTAACCAATTATTTGTGAGCCAATTATTTGTTGTCACAAAAATTGGTCATTATTCAAATATTTTTTTTGTAGTGTACTACGATTTTATAAATTAGATACTTCATTGATAAGTATCGGTAAAGTATCCTAAAGTATCGAACACAGATACGTGACCCAAGTTGAAATATTAATGCATCATAGTTTCTAAGTCTCTATGGTCGTAAACTAGAGAGAATTATATTCTACAAAGGCCTTCGATTAAGTGTTTCTTTATGAAATGGATGCCATAAGACGAACATGTAGATCTTGGGAAGCCACAACAATTATTTTTTCATCAAGAAGATTGAGGAAAGATAAAGATTAAAGGCATCAATCAATGCACAAAAGGAGGCAAGTCAAAGCAAGTGAAGCAACAATTGACCTGGAGGTTGGTGAAGGGTAACTGCCCATGCCATATGAGTCTTAAAACCGTCAAGGGTAGTTATTTAGAGTTAAATCGGAATTTAAATTCAAATATTGTAACCAATTGCGGAAGAGGTAGAAAATATAAATAGGTTTATTTTGTATTTTACAAAAGTGACAACTTATGGAACTAATCATACATTCTAAAACGTTACGAATAGGAAAAAACGACTAGGCCAATGTTGATTATTGCAATTTGGGTCACTGCTTTCATTGACTTTTGTTACAAGTTTCTTTACTTTTCAGCACAAGTTACTTTAATTTACTGTTGTTAGCTATCATTTCCATCAACCATTGTGTTTTTGTTTGATTCAACCATATTTAATTTTCACTTCATCCATTCGTTATTACGTTTCATTCATTATCGCAAAAAATCCAAAAATATAAACAAAATGGCTGATTGTTATGTTCAAGATCCTTATGGAAGTTCACGTGAGTAAACAATCAAATTTCTTAAGTGTGTAGGTGAACTTAGTGCATCAAATCGACAACTTGCTTCAAATATTGGTGTTATGCATCGATACTAAGATGTGAACAACACCTAAGTTAGGATTGGAAAACCAAGTATTTGCTAGCCCCATTAAGGAGAACTTGCATTAGAGAGATTTAGTTGTCAAAATCACCTTTAAAATCGGTTGACCGAAATCCTCGTGAAACAATAGTATAATTTGTAATTACTAGCTTATGGGCCTAAAAGTTTAAATATACAAAAAATATTCTATTTTAAATTTGTTAAAAACTAAAACAAAAAAGATGACAATATTTGATCTAATTTAGGTTAGAGTTTGAATTTGATCTAATTTTGGTCTAAATGGTATGGAACTATTCGCAGAAATACACTAATCAATCGTATAATATAAATGGAAGAATACAATATTCTTTTACAAACTCACGAGTTGATAAATTTTAGATGTTTCTTAGTTTCCTCCTACTCAAATTTGACATACATTTAGCATTTAACAAAAAAGAGTGAGTTGCTCCAGAATCATATAAAACACTCAAACATTAACCTAACACGTATAATACTTTCATAATAAGCTAAAACATAATGCATAAGTAAGTCTTATATCCTTCAATGATTTCTACCAAGTGAAAAACTTCAAAATTAAGATAGAAAGTTATCTTTGATTTAGTCATGAGTGTTTACCCTCATCACCCCATCAAGATTATTTTTATCCGAATAATTTCATTTTCACAAGTCTTATCCACAACTCTATACTCAACCATTCTTAATATAGAAGAAACACAATAAACTAACAACCCTCAAGTCCATCCTAAGATTGAGTTGTTATGAACTCTTAGACAATTCTCCCTAAAACGAACACACAACTAACACAACACAAACATAAGACCCCACTTCCCAAAGATCACCTAAGGTTGAACTTGCTCTCATACCATCAATTAAGACCCTTTTAGTCCTTATAGAATATTAATCAAACCATTATGGAGATAATATAAAGAAATTTAAAATACACACGAGAATGTATGTATACATAGTACATATACAATTCTCCTCTATGTAAATAAGTTATTCGAATGATAAAGAAGTTGAAATGTTCCATAAGTGGAGGATTTATACATTACTAAATACATATAATATTCCAAAATACTAGCTTCATATCTCTTTCTTAAAATCTCTACTACTGAGCCTCATTGTCTTTACACTATCCTCCTCCACAATGGTGTCAAAAACTTATTAGTTGAAAACGGTAAGTGCACCGGTCACACGTAGAAAGTAATAAATATTGTTCTCTCCATAGGGACTAAGGAAACACATGACAACTCTTGCAATTCACAACTCAATTAGATAACTAATCTCAGAGACAAGCTCCATTAGGTATTTAATTCTAGTTCTAAGTTCAAAAGACATTTTCTAACACTTCAAAAACCACAAACTAGTCATGGGTGGTCAAGCCGCAATAAGCATTAAGCTCAAAAATCAAATACTAACTCAAATTTTAAAAGCATACACACACACACACACACACATATATATATATATATATATATATATATATATATATATATATATATATATATATATATATATAACAACACAAATTACATAAGAAATTTGTTCATTACATCTAATCCCAACAAATGGGTCTAACTCTCCATGGTGGAGAACCTAGAGTTTATAAATATAAGAGATAAGAAAGAAATTGGAACCAAAGAGAAGAGGAATGTCCTTTTCCAAGGCACTAAGCAATTGCTCCAAGCTCCATTTGCACTCCGCATTGGCATCCACATCTCCCATTCATAACTCATCTTCCTCTCTAATCCCAAAAGTGAGAAAACCTCCATGGATGAAGGAGAAGACCCAAGGAGGAGTGAGAGAGCTTCCCAACACCCGTAGCAACCTCCAAGAGGTTATCCCAAGCACCCAAAGTATTTCTCTATCGTGCAAAATGAGGAATACTCAAAACTCTCGTGGAAGACATGCACAAATACCCTTTTTACGTGTCAACATTACTACTGCACATTGTATCCAAATAAAACACATATTAATGGCCTCTGCAAAGCCACCACCTGATGCCTTTTATGTATCGCCCAACACCGACAATTTCTCTTGCATGTGTCGTCTAACACCATTATCCATCGCCTAACGCAAAGCTCCCTTACAACACTAGTTGCTTGCTGATTTTACAGTGATGGGCTCGATTCCAATGATGCCTAGTGCGAGCATTTGCTCCAAAATTATATTTTCTTGTCCAAAACATGATTCTTTGAGTCTTAGCTTGTTTTCCTCCACCACTAATGCTTCCTATTCACTTATTTAACACACTAAAAATAGATATTAGAGGTAAAATAAGCATAAAATAACTAGAACACAAAGTAATTCGAAAAACATAGTAAACTTGAGGATTGAACAGGATAAAAGTTAGGAAGAGTTGATTTTATTCACTAAAACCAATATACCAAAACACGTAAAAGTTAATGCTATTAGTACCCCACAATCGTTGTAGGTGGACAAACCATAAAAAAAAGAAACACAAGGGTAAGCTATTGATATTTAACTATTTAAAATTAAAAAACACACCCAATATCAACCAATCAAACCACCACATAAGATCATTCATACATACCTAATAATTTGTCACGACATAGAGTCAATTTATGGAATACTTATGCATTAAGTAGAATACTTGTGCAAGTCATGCACGTCATGTAATCTTATAATGGATTATAGAAAAACACGACCCTGGCTCCACTTAGCCTAGTGAATTGCGGTAAGACACAACCTTGACTCTATTATAAAAGATGTGTGCTGGAATGGAATGATAGTGTGTTGAAGACAAAGATACGTGGGTATTTATGGAATGATGGGTAGAAAAAGGTGGATGGAGAAAAATAAATACAAATGATGGTTGTAGAAATTAGATAGAAAAAATGGATGGAGAAAAATAATTAAAAAAGATGGGTGAAGAAATTAGTTGGAGATAATTAAAAATGATGGGTCTATTAGATGAAGAAAATGGTTGGAGAAAGTAATTAAAATTGATGGGTGAAGAAATTAGATAGAGAAAGTGGGTAGAAAATTATTATATATAATATTCATATTAAAATATTAAAACATGTGTTTTACTTACTTAATTTAATAAATAAAAAGTTTAATTAGTCATCCAAATTATACACATCACATCATTTTATTAAATATATAAACTTGATTCAAGTATATTTTTAATCCTTTTAAATAAGTTTTTTTTCTTCTTTTAGTTATTTCAAAAGTATTTTTGAATTTCAAATCTCTAATCTTTAATAATGATTTCATTAAATTTCTGATCGAGTAAGTTGACAATTAACAATTTGATTATAAATTTTATCAAGATAATACTTTATTACACATGCTTTGTATACTTCTAATATATTTGAGATTTCTATTCTTATTGTAGTTTGTAGTGTATGAAACATCTACTGACTTTTTAACATATTATATGTTTATTTATTTGACTTAAAATGTTATTAGTGTTATATAGATCCATGTTTTAGGTCCATTTACTTATGACTTTTAGCGTTACCTTTGTTTATATATAACACATCTTTTGTAATATTTTATACATAGTCAATACTACACAATCCCCTTCTTCATGCATTTCTTTGTTTTCTACCTAGTATTAGAGCCCCAAATCATACATGATTGAGAAGGATTCTTGTAGTAGTTCCTTTTTTCCAAAACCCTAATCCTCAAGTCCCTTTCACAAATTTTATGATTGAGAAGACTCTTGTAGTAGTTCCTCTTTCCTAAACCCCAAACCCTAAGTCATAAGCCCTAAGCCCTAAGTCTCTTTCGTAATTCTTTAGAATCCATCCGATCACAATTTTATTTTCTACTTTGACGCATTTTTGGAGGTTATGTAGCATGTGCTTTATGCTATTTTAAGGTATTTGCAATCCTCTAATATTGAGTTTGTATTATGTTTTGTTTGTTGCTTTTGCGGTGTGGTTCACATATATGTTTTGTATTCAATTTGTTATGGCAACTTGTAAAGATGATTCTCTTTAGTCTATTAGTGTGCAATTGGATGGTAAAAATTATTCCTACTGCAGTTATGCTATGAAAAAATTTCTTCGTGGAAAGTCTATAACATCCCGACCGAATATTACGAATTTAAATATTAAAATAAAGAAATATAATTAAACTACATTTAATTAAATATCATTACCCCAAAAATACGGGAAATTTTAAAACTTTTATTACCTCAACAATAATCCAAAATCCATAATAATAAATACTATTATAATTATCCAAAAGTCTAGAAATATCAATGCTTACAATTTATTTGAAATCATAAAAACAATATAAAAAATCTAAGAAAATCCTTCTCCCAAGTCTAGCCCCGCTTCAGCTCTATGCCTCACTAGATCCACCTACAACATCATCTGCTCACGTATATTGCGTATACGATCATCGCCACACACAAGCAAATAGGGTGAGCTAACAGAATAAACATATATGCAATACATTTATAGATATATAACACAATCACACCAAAGCCACAACCAACACACTCACACTAACAACACTCGCAAACCTGAGCCACAACTCAAGAGTTCCTCGTGTTCATCCGCCATCCCAAGCCACAACTCAAGGAATGCCACATGCTTAACCCCTATCCCGAGCCCCTACTCAATGGATATGTTCCGAGCCACAACTCAAAGAACACCAGCAAGCCGACCTTTAAGTTATCCTAGAAGCCTTGTAGACCACACAAATCACACAAGTAGAATATAATTCTGCTGTAGCAATATCGCCTGGTGCTGCTCACAAGGCACTAGGCACTCTCATTTCTAGACCGTCTGGAGGGTATGAGGAGTTCGAACCTTTACCCTCATTAAGTGTTTAAATTTTGGGGATTTAATATCATTTTTGCGCTTATGAATTGATTTTAGTAACATAATATATTATTGAATATTCTTATCGTTTAATAATGCAACCGAAATTTAATTTAGGTCCTTAAGAGTGTGAATTGGGAATATTTCAAGTCATAAAATAAGTCCCAAAATCAGAATTTTGGAGAGGAAAAGTTCAGGTGCTAAATGACCACCAGTTTTAATTTTTTACACCCCCTTCTGCAATTGGGCTATCTATTTCTAAAAAGGAATATTTCTGGAGCTAAATGCACCTCTAGTTTTTATTTTCCACACCCCTCCTGAAATAGGGTCTCCTAACTCTATTCTGCACCCTTTTTTTTTTTACTAATTTGCACTCCTAATATCACTTGCTCTCCACTCAACCAGATTACGCCACGTGGCAATCCTCCACTCACTCAAATAACCAATTAAAGTTTGCCACGTCCTCAATCTTCCACTCACTAAAATAACCACTCATGGGATGACACCTTATCACTCTCTCTCCTTCACACATTTAGAAATCCTAACCCTAATTTTTTTCCTCCTCTCTCTCTCCCGCACCATGCCGCATCCGCTGCCCTTGACACCAGCTATCACCACACTGCCGTCGACTTCCTCCCCCGCACCTGTAACTCATCGGAACAACCCCCTTTCCCTCGTGCATCATCTTTGTCGTCTGTAGTAGCCCAAAACGGAACTCCATGGCTTCCTCTTCGTGTCACTGTCTCCTTCAATTTCTCACGCTACCAGAAAACCACCATGGTTGCACCACCCGAGCTTGCCAGAATAGTCCGCACCTGCCCTCATCCATAACAGTCTACGCACCACACGCAGCCATGCTCGACGCCAAACCATCCATGCTCATCGTCGTCCACCGCTGCACTCGTCCATTACTGTAACACATTGTCTTCTCTAAATCGTCATGCTGACGGAGCCTCCATTACCGCACCATTCGAGTTCACCGGAACAATCCAGCATCTTTGGCAGCACCTATACCAACGTTGCCGTATCCCCCTTGCATGAGCTGCCATACACGACGCCGGAACCACAGCTCCGTCTTCACGCGTCGAACCACTACTGATGCACCATGCTCAACACCTTCACGGTAGCGCCACCGTCACCTGCAGCCGCGATCCATTCGCGCGCGACCACCATTGCATCTCTGGAATGCAAACCTATCCCCATATTTCCACAACAGCCACGAACCTAGCCCTTCCGCCGCCACCACGTCAACCCACGTAACCTTCGCGCAAGCACTCACGACAGTCAAACCCTAATGGAGAGAGAGACTACTCTGACACGTGGCAACCTCTCAATGGACTGTCAAAGAGTCAAGACTGGTCAACTAGTCAACTTTTGGCAAGGGCGGGTCAATATTGGTCAAACAGGCTATTTTACACTATATTTGGTAGGTGGTTCATCTACAGGAACCCTAAATGGCCTAAAGAGGAAAGAGTCGTCTTGCAATAATTCATCACCAGCTAGATAGTTTCTCCAAATTTCCGTATGGCTATGCAACAATAACAGTCCTTAAACCACTCTTTCTTTCTCTTAATTGGTCACTAATTGTGATCTTAATGAGAGGTAAATGGTATAAAATGAAAGTACCATTAAACTTGAGTTTAATTGTCATTCATTGGCCATTCTATGATGGTTTTCCAGCCCCTTGGCTGCTAGGGTTTCCTTGCCCTTTCACCTTCATGCCAAAACTAAAATTGACAAAAAGAAAGCCTAATTTGATTCACCAAGACTCGAACCCATAACCATGCCAATGTCATATCAATGTACAACCATTTAATCAATTCTTTCCCTTTCCGACTAAGGTTGTACGCATCGGTTCTTTCCTTATTGAATGAGATTGTTCGTCTGTGCCTTTGTTAAAGATCAGCTCTTTCCATTCTGAGATTTGTTCGTCTATACTATTGTCAAAGATCAGCTCTTTCCTTTTTGGGGTTTGGCCGTTTGTACTTCTCAAATACCAACTCCTTCCTTTTTGGGGTTTGCCCGTCTGTACTTTGCCAAATATCAACTCCTTCCTTTTTGGCTGAAATTGTGCGCTGCTCCTCTGTACCTCTACGTCATAATCCCATATTCTATCTGTCACATCATTGGGCTGGGATGTACACGACCAAAAGGGGTCGGGATATATCCGGCCATCACACTTATTGGGCCCTCTGTGTTGTGTTGGAGAAAAGGTGAAAAGCAGGTACCCGAGTGACTGGGCCACAATGAATGTGCCTAATACTTGGGCCAGGGTGATCCCGACCATTTCTGTCTTATTGGGCCAGGATGTACCCAGCCATACACCAACACCAGCCCCCTAGTCTCGTAGTGAACGAAGTGAAACAAGAGGCTGAAATGTGTAAAATCGAGTGTGAAGGAAAGAAAGAGTGTGGTTTGACAAGATGTACCTGGCCATTCCTGGACGGGATGTACCCGACCATTCCTGGCTGAGATGTGGTTGTGACGCTACCAACATGTGTCTTGGCCGAGATGTACCCGGCCATTACTGGCCGAGATGTGGCTAGCCTCCTGCCCTACTAGGTTAGTAAGTCCGCTTTTGTGTGTTGTTATGTGTCATCTTTGTCGTATTTATTTTATCAATATGGGGGGATCATCTAGGGCGATGAAGCTTCCTTTTCCATTGATACAAATATGAGGAGATCATCTAGGGCGATGAAGCTTCCTTTATCATTGATACAGATATGTGGGGATCATCTGGTTTGATGAAGCTTCTTTTCCCATTGATATAGATATGAGGGGATAATCTGGTTTGATGAAGTTTCCTTTCCCATAGAGAAAATGCTAAAAAAGTATTTGATTAATGCATTTGATTTAAATACATGTGTGCTTTAACGATGGAAAATGTAAGCATAGAGTAATAATGAGGAAAAATTATGCTTTATTTATTGCTATGATGCCTCATTAAAACCTTCTTGACAAAAACCCTCCTTAGGGAAAAAATATCAAGGTAGGAAAGAGTACACCACTTATTACGCTATCAATCCACAAATCGTTCGAAAGAAGTCTGAAAATTAAAAATAAGCATTTAACAAACTAACTGTAATAAAACTTGAGATGTGAGGCGTTCCAGGTTGCTAGAATAGGAGCACTCGACATGTGTTCCAATCTGTATGCGCCCTTACCCACAACTTTCCTCGACACGGAATGGCATTCTTCCCAATTGGGTGAGAATTTCCCCTCATGTTTCTGGGCAGCACTTGTCATTCGTTATACTAGATTTCCCTGATGAAAAGATATAAGCTTGATTTTGGTTTTGTAGCGGCGCTAGGCTCTCAGCTTGGCGTATGGGTCTTTCTCTCAGGCTGTCTGCATAGCATTTGCGCGCAGTTGGTTGATCTACATGTACAGTGATTATGTCTCCCAAAGTTGACGAAAATTTCATAGCTAAGTGATATGTGGATACCACCGCACCAAGTATGTTCAACGAAGGTCTCCCTAGCAAAATATTATAAGAGGTATGAGTGTCAACAATAAGATATCGAATCTTTACCGTTCGCGTCATGCCCTCTATCCCAAACTTGGTGAACAAATCAATGTAACCTTTCTTCTTCTGGAATTCTTAGTTTTCTGAATGTGCCCAAGTACAAGATGTCCACCGAACTGCCCGGCTCTACCAAGGTTTTCCTTACTGCAAAGTCCTCAATTTCTACTGATATTACCACTGGGTCGTCATGCTGGGGGTCAATTGCTTGGAAATCATCGTCTCGAAACGTGATGGGTGGCATGTGCCGTCTGGGACATACGGATACGGCATTGACGCTTTGGATGGCTCGTACATACTTCTTTCTTGCGGACATAATGGCTCCATGTATCATCCCTAAGGAATATTACTTAAAATTAATTAATAAGAGAAATAAATTATATCAAAAGTTGTCTTGACAATAATCCCAACGCGGGAAAAATTAAATTTATGAAAACACTCTCCAAATCTCATAAACGTAAACAATAAAGTATTACAATTTCTCAAAATTCGTGTTTGTAAATGAAAGTATGATAAAGTACATAAGAGAAAACCCTAGCTCTACTCCCAAAGCTAGCCCTTACTCCGTCGCTTGAACATCCTCAGCACCACCTGTATCAACATCTGCTCCCGTGTAACGAATCACACGATCATCGCCATACACACACAAAAAGGGTGAGCTGAGACAAATAACATAACAGATATATCATATATAAGAGAAATCATCCACGCATCTTAATTAATCTACTAGTTCTTGGCCAAGACCTTAAACCCAAGGCTTTATAGCCTGCAATCACACAACTGGTTAGCCTTGGACTCGGGAATATGATGCTCACACGAACCTGCCCGCTCGTGGTCCGACCTCTAGAACCTCCCCGCTCGTAGTCCTACTCTATGAACCTCCCCGCTCGTAGTCCTTCTCTACGGACCTGCCCGCCCGTAGTCCAACACATGTGATCCACCAGCCCCGTACCTCCCCGCACGTGGCATCTCTCATCGTGAGCACGGAACATACGAACCTACCTCGCTCGTATCCCCACGTGAGAGTAACTGGATATGAACCTCCCCGTTCATATCATCACATGTCAAACACCATCCATGAACCCACCCGCTCATGGCACATCATCTTCCGATCTAAGCAAAACATCATTGTTAGTTAAAAACAACACACACAACTCGTAACCTAATGCACAGCCGCCTAGCGCATCAGTCAGCACCGCCTAGCGAAATAGGCTCAGACCGTTTGGCGGTATCTGCCTACCGCCAAGCGCCAGCGCTCTTCCAGCGCCACTGTATTTCAAACACAGCCTGGCGGAGCACACCCCTACCGCCACGTGCCATGCGATGCAGAGATCCTCCATGCTGATCCTATCACCTGGCGGCACCAGCAGGCCGCCAGTCACCACACCAGAAGTCCTGCACTGTTAGTTTTTTTGGCACCCTCTTTGGTCTATCTCATAACCTGATCACTACCAAAAGCCTCGCACTACCACCTTTATCAAGACTTTACACAAATTTCCCAGCCCAACCTTATGCAATTCTATTATTCATAACTTCTACCCTAACTCCATGTAGTCTCAACAATTAATTCCCAAACTCTCCATCCAAGTATAATAGCTCAATCAAATTACCCAATTCATCCCCTTTTACGTACTCCAATCAAAGGTGGGAATCAATCACCAATCTCGACTATCTAAGGCTCATAATAGAGTAGTGGCTTACCTCTATTGATATTCAATGTCAATCAGCTTCAAGTCTCATGCTTACTATCTTGCTACCTCACCTCACACTGCCGCCCTCATTACTTGACTCATCAGCCACAACCAATTATAACTCTCCCTTTCAAGGTAATTCCACGCTTCCTACACCACATTCTTATATCAGATTATTCATTGTCACACCAACGTTTTCATTTTCTAATTGTCAACAATGCATTTCAATTTCACTCTCTCATTTAGTACACTATATATATATGACACAATCCACTTCCTATCCTTCTAATTTTTTTCACTCAAGCTACCTTTCTTCCCATCCACTTACTCATAATTTCCTTCGCCCCACTGCACCAAACTTTTCAATTCACCAGAGCTCTCTCTCCCTCTCTCGTAGTGACCCACAACACAACATGCAATTTGGGACTGCCACACGTCATCGCCTGGCGGCTCCGTGTTGGCCGCCAGGCGGCATATCAGAACCTTGCCACACTTCGCCTGTTTCCGCTTACTCCCTAATTCCAATCCTACTCCTCTTCATTCCAGTAATCCATTAGTCAATCATATTACAAACGTAAATCAAAATTTGTGATACTAATCCCCTCTTGATCATGATACCAATTTAAGATTTCATCACCCACGAAACATGCACAGAATCTGGAAACCTACCCTCACGTAAATAAAACCTTTAGGGTTATAATCACAATCTAAACTATAATTACCCTCCACAAAGCACCCACGTATAATTAAATATTCCCAATCGGTTAATCATCCCAATGGAACCCCAACACACACAAAAATCCAAGAAAACAACGCCAAACAGCCACAAACATCAAGAATCGCCTAGCGGAATGCCATCCACCGCCAAGCAACTCAAACTCAAAAACCCAGTACGTTCAGCACTGATGTGCCGCCTGGCGGCACATGCATGCCCGCCAGGCGGTTTCTGGGCAGATTCCCAGAATTTCGCAGAAGTATCATGATTCAACAGAGAACAATCATACAATTTGATTAATATCATTACAGGGCATTATGCACGAATTAAAAACATCAAAAACAACTCCCCTTACCTGGATTTCCCGCTCTTCACTCGAATCCTTGATGATTTCACTAACCCGAACCCTCATTGAGTCTTCTCTTGCACTCTCATACTATCTTCCACCCTCAATTCTCTCAACTGTTCGTGCCTAACCACAAAAATGCCGTTGCCTAGTTCACTCTCAGTTTCCAGCCCTCTCTCTCTCTCTCACAGTTATATCTTTTAAGTGCTCCCTTCCCACTATAAATCAAAATTAGGTTTCATGTGCCTAATGACTAGACAACTACCCATTGGTATAAAACTTTCAACCATTTGAATGCCTCCTTCTGCAGTTAGGGTTCCTAGGCCTCTCCAATGCCATGCAAAAATAAAAGTAATCAAAAAATGAAACATCTATTTTGGTTCTTAGCAAGACTTGAACCCACCACCAATCAATTACCAAGTTAAGAGTGCAACCAATTCAACCAAATCATCTTTTGTGATAACTCCTACATCTTTAAAATTTTATCATCATGTCAAACCTCCGATATATAACTAAATAAAAATTCATAATTGAAATAACATAAAATAACACACATAGGACTCGAACCCAAGTCCTCTCACACAATCAAAGTACTCTCAATCACTTGAGCTAGTACTTTTTCACGTCATAGCTCCACACATTAATTGCTTTAAATATTTCTATTACCCGCCATACTTAAATAATTATTTAAATAACTATTTAATTTTTCTCGGGTCTTACACTCCACCTCCTGCAAAGCCTCCTGAAATATAATTGATTACCCCTCTTAGCGGTTTTTCTCTCATATCCCACTCATAATCTTCCTTGGTTTTGATCCTTCTTCGGGTGCCTTCTCCTTCCCTCTCCCGGTATCCTGATGTTCCTCGTGGTTGCTCCTCATATCTCCCTTCTCGCTCCTCTTTGGAAGAGAATCCCCTTTCCTCCCGTTTGACAAATCTTCTCAATTGTCCTGCCTGTATAAGCTCTTCGATTTTATCCTTCAGGGTAAAACAATCCTCTGTCGTGTGCCCATAATTTCGATGATACTCACAATGCTTAGTGGTGTTCGCATTTGGGGGAGTCGGGACCCTTTGAGGGGTTGCTATTAGGTCGGCATTCAGGGCCTCATCCAGAATTCTCGCTCTATTAGACATGAGGGGTGTGTACCTGTTGTACTTTGGTTGTCTAGAGTCCTTGAACCTACTGTCAGGTCGCGGCGCTAGCACCCTTTCCTTGTCGATGTATTTCTTTTCTTGAGTGTCCGATCTTGTTGTACTACAAAACTCTTTTAATTCTTCCATCTGCATGAATTTGATTGCCCTGGTTCTAAGCTCGTCCAAATTGCTCACAGGCTTCTTGCACAGACTGTCAACAAACGGGCCAGGCTTCAATGCTGTTATAAGGTGGTGCATGGCGACCTCAAGATTCAAATTAGAGATATTCAATGATATCTTCCTGAACTGCTCCATAAATTCTCGCAGAGATTCTCCCTTCTCTTGTCGTATATTCACTAACGCCAGAGAGGTGAGATGATGTGGTTTACTGGTGGCGAATTGAATGCCAAAATGGGTGACCAACATATCGAAACAATTGATAGAGTTGGGTGGTAATCGTGTGAACCAGTTGAGTGCAGGCCCCTTTAGGGATGTTGGGAAAACACGCAGAGAATTGCGTCATCTGAAGTGTACAACCCTGCTTGGGTGGTGAATATGTCCACATGCTCCTTTGGATTTGTAGTGTTATCGTATTGGCTCATAGTCAATCCCTTCTAGCGTGCGGGAAGTTCTACCTCCATGATCCCGTCCATGAAGGGGTGGCGTCTGGTTGTTTTGGGTCTCGCGCCTGTTTGGTTAGTGGTCTGTACCCTGGATTCATCCCGTTCTGTGTCGCCTTCTCCTTCTCCATTACTACGAGATAATTCCCTTTGTTGGGGAATTTTGCTCAATTTGCCTTCACATCCGCTAGTTCTCCTCTCTAAGGGCATTTATCTCTTCTTCGTTCTTGCGTCTTAATTCTTCCAGCTGACGGTTCATCTCCCGTTGCATCTCCGCTGCTACTGTACTTTGATCGACTGCTACTCTTGTCGACACCATCTTTCTTGAGAATAGCCTGGCCCCACGGTGGGCGCCAATTGTACCTGATCGATACTATTTTGGTGCGGAACCAGACGATCTCAAGAACCCTCTGTGTCGAACCTCCTCCTGTTCCTTCCTGGACTCCTCCTGGATCTCCCTGCCGTCTGCACTCCGGGGGTGGGGGTACCTACAGGCACTCCGACGCTCAAGTCAGAAAGTGATTCGATATGAGGTGTAATTGGTTTAGTGAGAAAAGCATACCTTTACGTGTTCACTAGGCCTTAATTTATACTAATTTCTTAATGGACTTGTTATTATTATTTGCGGGCCGTTTGTATTCCAAGATCAATTCTTTCCCTTTCCGACTGAGGTTGTACGCATCGGTTCTTTCCTTATTGAATGAGATTGTTCGTTTGTGCCTTTGTTAAAGATCAACTCTTTCCATTCTGAGATTTGTTCGTCTGTACTTTTGTCAAAGATCAGCTCTTTCCTTTTTGGGGTTTGGCCGTCTGTACTTCTCAAATATCAACTCCTTCCTTTTTGGGGTTTGCCCGTCTGTACTTTGCCAAATATCAACTCCTTCCTTTTTAGCTGAGATTGTGCGCTGCTCCTCTATACCTCTGCGTCATAATCCCATATTCTATTTGTCACATCATTGGGCTGGGATGTACACGACCAAAAGGGGTCGAGATATATCCGGCCATCACACTTATTGGGCCCTCTGTGTTGTGTTGGAGAAAAGGTGAAAAGCAGGTACCCGAGTGACTGGACCACAACGAATGTGCCTCATACTTGGGCCGGGGTGATCCCGACCATTTCTGTCTTATTGGGCCGAGATGTACCCGACCATACACCAACAATATTGAAACAAATTGCCATTTTACTTATCATCATCTTCAACTTATCATTATATATTTACGATTTATTCCTTCGATTGTACAGATTGCAGGTATATTTATCGAACTGCACTCCGTTTTACGCTTTCCTTTTTATTTACAAATTCTTAATGCATTTTGTCGTAACATTGTGAGTTTGAAGGAGATATTAGCACATGTCTATGTTTTAGGCCCATTTACTTGTGACTTCTAAGATTATATATATATATATATATATATATATATATATATATATAAATAAATAACACTTGTAACATTTTTTATACACAGTCAATATTACACAATTCACTTCTCCATATATTTTTTATTTTCTCCAATTTGAGTATTATAAAATTTATTAACTTAATACTTATATTGCATCTTACAACATTCCTATAATACGAACCTCTTTAAATATTTGTGGTTTCATTAAAATATTCGGTCCTAATACTTCTTTATTTATTTAACCATATTTTATAATAACTTGTTTACATTAATTATACCTTTATTTGACTACATAAAACTAAAAGCGTTGACATATAAAAAAAAGAAGATAAAAGAGACACTGTTGTTGAATTATTAACTTAACTTGTATATTTCAACCATGAACCATATATGTTCACAATATTATTAGGCCCAAATATCCTATGGAAGTCCTTGAATCCTACAACCATAAAATACATTTATTCAAAATGATTCATTAAGTAGAATCATTCACTCTGCCTCCTTTATCGATTCCGTTCAAAACAAATTACCTGCAAAATTGAATAATTTTAATGTTAATAAAAATAAATAAAATAAATAAAATAAAGTCTTTATTGTAAAAGATATAAGTGGAAAATAAACGGAATAACACGCTTTTGGAGAGCAAGAATAACAAAAACAATTTTGATAAATTTTCATAACTTCAAATATCAAGACCTGAGGATGGAATCTAGCATTAACTACATTTTTTTAATTAATTTAATTTTAAATACCTGATTCTTCGTTTTTATGATTACAAACACAATATCCCGCAGAGCAAGAAACTATTGATGGACCGCAAGGTAGAGCACGAATATTACGAAGACAGTCTTGCTTTGTTTTACATGAGACTACAACTATGTTATCACCTTCTTGTGTCTTTGTTTCCGTAGAAACTGAATAACCTATACAAAGATAAAGATTATTGTACCTTTTTAATACAAGTATATATGAGAAACAATAACTCAGTGACGAAGGGATAATCGAATACCATAACAAGCTTCCACGGTGAGAATTACAAAGAGAAATGCTAATACGAATGAATTCCTCGACATATCTTTCACGTTACAATCTCACTATATGATGATGAAATTCAGAACTCACGTTTGTGATGACTTTGTAATTCTTAGATTAGACGTTAATCCCTTGATTATTTATATGAGAGGACATGGTTTTTGAGTAACGATATGCTTGATGTATTTAATGTAACTTATGCAAAAAGTTTTCTTAACTTTATGTGTAATTTAATATTATATTGTTAAATATTATTCACTGCAATTAAGGAAATTTCTCGTTAATGACAAAAAATTATTATTTATTATAATAATTAAGTTAGGTACCAATTTATAAAATAAAAAATATTAGTTACCAAAATAATCACTATTATGAATAAAAAAATTATAATTAATCACTAAATTGGTCACTAATCAATTAGAAACTAATTTAGAAACCAATTCTTTTGATATCAAAAATCTTGGTAGCTAATGTTTAGTGATCAATTTTTTTTGGTAACTAAAAATTTGGTTGCTAAATTTTAGAAATTAATTTAGAGACCAACTATAATTTTTTATTCATATTACTGACTATTTTAGTAACCAATAATTTTTTATTTTGTAAATTGATATCTAAATCGGTAACGACTTTTGATCAATAAAATTAGTTGTTAATAATTTTTTTTTTTTTGTAAAGATTGGGTTAAATGTATATTTTTTTTTGTCTCTAAAACATATTTAAAGGGTTAAATATGTTTTTGGTCCTCAAGTTTCAGTGAATTTTGGAATTAGTCCCTATTCAAAATTTTATACCAATTTAGTCCTTCATCTTTATAAATGCGTGGATTTAGTCCCTCTTACCAAATTTTGTTAAGTTTATTTGACATTTTAAACGCATTTTATTATAATATTTGAGTTAACATTGAAACAAAAATGTGTCAAACGGTGTAAACAATTCAAATACTATCATGAAATACGCTTGAAACGTCAGATAAACTTAACAAAATTTGGTTAAAAGGACTAAATTTACGCATTTTTAAAGATGAAAGACTAAATTGGTCAAAAGTTTTGAAGAGAGACTAATTTCAAATTTTACTGAAATTTGAGGGACAAAAACATATTTAACCCTTTAATATATGTTACTATGAAACAAATGAACGACATGTAAAGATTATAGTCTACTATGAAACTCTCTTTAATATATGAAAATCATTTCACGTATTGATTGTTGGAGAAGATATATTATATTATTTTCATGGAAGTATACACTTTATGATTTAATTTAAAACTAAACTCAACTTTTTATAATAGTTCCCATGTAAAACGTATTTAATGTAATCTAATAATATTATCATACGTAACAGTTAATAAATAAGAACATTTGATTTTGATAAGTATGAGATTTGTTTCACTTTATTTCACATTATATTTAAGTGATTTATATTCCATTATCTAAATGAGACCGTTATTGCACTATACTTCAATGAATTTTTTTAAAAGGTATAACAAGTTTCAATAAAAGTATAGTTAAAATATTATATTCAATATTCATATTTAAAGTATAGAAACGCATGTTTTATTTATTTAATTTAATAAATAAACAGATTAACCTTCATGTTAAAAAAATTGTAATGTGATATTTGTGATCAACTATGATGCTTCAATATTTTAATTTGGATTACGTATCTCTGTCCGACATTTATCATATTTGATATTTTAGAATACTTTATCGATACTTATCAATGAAATATGTAATATATAAAGTCGTAGTGCACTACAAGAAAATCTTTGAATAGTGACCAATTTTATTGACAAAAAATAATTAGTCACTATATAGTAATCAAATTGACAACTAAAATAGTTCCAAAAAATTATAATTGGTCTCTAAATTGATAAATAAAATAGTTTCAATTATGAATTGATTTCTAAATTGGTCGCCAGCATTAGCTATCAAGGTTCTAGCAACCAAAATCATTGGTTTCTAAATCGATCCTTAACATTAGCTACCAGATTTTGGCTACCAAAATAATTAGTCTCTAAATTGATCTCTAATTAGGAAATTGGTCTGTAACATATTTTTGGTTACTAAAATTAGTCATTATTTAAGAATTTTCTTGTAATGGTACTTTTATGATGACAATAATTTATATATTTTATGTTGACAACTTTAATACACGTAGTTTTAATTTAGATTCGCACAAAAACAATCATATATTCATTATGTTTTTAAGAATTATTATATACTTTTCAATATTCATATATCACATATCGTATCTTATTATTTTGAAAATAAACGTATTGACGTATCAGATACGTATCATATCCGATACACGTACCGTATATGTGCATCATAGGTGATCAACAATATGATACAATTATATCATTATCTTTTTTTTTTATTTATTCATATTTTATTTATATATTTGTTTTAGGTGAGGTGTTTTTAGTCTCATTTTTATTTTCTTATATTTATTCGAGTTATGCACTATATGGTTTATTTATTTATATGTTTAATTATTTTTTTAATCCTATTTTTGTCATATTTATTCAATTTGCTTATCTTTCTCGTTAGACGTTCAATTAAATCCCACTCCTTATTATTTTGGTCAATTTAGTTTTTTTTGTAACATTGCTTAAATAGTTAATGTGTGTTAACAGTGCATGTCAAGTTTCAGTTCTTCATTTTTATAATTTTTATAATTTTTTTAATTTTAAAAAAATTGTCCATGTGTTAAGTCAGCATCGTGCCACACGTTACAAACATTGACATGTGGCATTATGCTGACTTGATACGTGAACAATTATTTTAAAATTAAAAAATTAAAACAATTTTAAAAAATTAAATACAAATATTAAAAAATTAAATAAAAATTAAAAAAGTAAAGAAAAACTAGGATCTGACACGTGACATGGATAGTTAAAAAATGTTAACTATTTAAAAACTATTAGCAAAAGGACCAAACTAACCAAAATTGATGAAAATGAAGACCTAGGTGAACGTACAACGAAAAAAAGGACCAAAATTGAGCAAACGCGAAAAAAATAGGGACAAAAAAATATTTAAGCCTTATTTATAATTATCTCTAATTATTTCTTGTTCTTATTTATTTAGTTATGTTTATCTCCTTCCGTACTCGTCTTTTCTACTTATATATATTTATCTCAAGTTACACATTAATGTTACTTATTTATTTATTCAGTTATGTTGTTTGGTTTCAAATAATTATTATTTTATTTGCTTATGGCAAACAAATATAGTGATGATAAAGTGAAACATGAAAATTTATGATAAATAAAGATTTGATTACTGCATATGGAAATATGACCTTAGAGATTTAAATGAGTGGTTATTATTCAATATGAGATGTTCTTGGATTATTTTGATGAAACTCATTTATCGTGACTAGGCACTATAAAATTAATTAAACTCTTCATGAAGAATGATAAATGGAGTTGGAGAATTTATAAAGAGTTTTCTTGAACTAATGATGATTGTGTTATATGTAATATGTTTTAATGTCAATATCTTACTCTCCTTATTTTTTTTTCCTATTCATAACTGGTTATTTACTCCTTTTTTTTCTCCGATCATTTCACTTTATTTTTAACAAATATAAATTTATTTTATATATTAATTTAATAACATTACAATATTACCACCTACTAATATAATATTATACATATTTAAAAACTGATTACACACAGGTAGGACAACGCTTGTGTTTACGCTACTATTTTATAATGTAAATTTGAGTAAGTTTAGATTTCCATTTTGTGTGGATATAAGCTTTGTACAATCTCTTTGATGGGTTTATACTACAATTGATAGTTTAAATTTTATGGTGTTACATTAACGATGAAGTGATCAAAATAAGCTCATGCCAGGCATCAATGCCATTACATGAATATTTTATTAAAACATAAAAAATAAAAAAAGAAAAAGAAAATAAGAACATAGGGGACGATGTAACATCCTAGCCAGATATTACTTATTTAAATAAAATTTAAAGGGTTAAATATGTTTTTGGTCCCTAAAGTTTCAGTCAAATTTGGAATTAGTCCCTTTTCGAAACTTTTGACCAATTTAGTCATTTATCTTTAGAAATGCGTGGATTTAGTCATTTCAACCAAATTTTGTTAAGTTTATTTGACATTTCAACGCATTTTATGATAATATTTAAGTGAACATTGAAGTGAAAATGTGTCAAATAGTGTAAACAATTCAAATACTATCATGAGATGCGCTTGAAACGTTAGATAAACTTAACAAAATTTGGTTAAAAGGACTAAATTTACGCATTTCTAAAGATGAAGGACGAAATTGGTCAAAAGTTTTGAAGAGGAATTAATTCCAAATTTCGCTGAAACTTGAGGGAACAAAAACATATTTAATCCAAATTTAAATTATCATATACATAATTTAATCCAAATTTAAATTATCATATCATATTTGAAGAGGAATTGACCCCAACCAAGGATGAAGGCACATGCTTAAGAAGGCTAAGCATGTTTAGAAAGGAAGTTCACTAGTCCTTCATCCCTTTCTTTTGTGTTTGTTATTTTTGATTCCCTAAGTTGACTTAGTTGAATCAACTTTAGTTGACTTGTTGAACTTTGACTAGGTTTGACTTGTTGACTATAGTTGACTTGACTTAAGCCAACATGCTAATCTATGTTTATTTGCTTTGTAGGTTAATTAGGAGTAAGAAAGCAATGCTAGGTGGCGCATGGTGATTGG
>Ga0209589_1003000_pt1 | contig 29507 bp, 23 predicted proteins | sample CowpeawhiteBW_FD_187525 | JGI IMG/M metagenome (GOLD analysis project Ga0209589, IMG submission 187525) | Root nodule microbial communities of legume samples collected from California USA - Cow pea white BW (SPAdes) (version 2) | ecosystem: Host-associated > Plants > Roots > Nodule | place: USA...
TATATATATATATTTTTTTTTTTAGTGAATGGGTTATTAAATTAGAGTATAATCCATGTTAATATTGCGTATTTACATTTCTTTTAATAAATATTAGATAAATCTTATTTATAATTTATTAAAAAAGATAAAACCAGATTCAAATAATGAATTTGAGTATGATTCGTTAGATGAGTATGTAATATATGTTAGTTGAAGAAAATTAAAGAACTTGGAAACCTCTATTTCGTCAAATAACTAATTAAAGAAATATTATAAGTATTTTCAAGAATAAATATTCAAATTTATGATATAACAACGGATTTATAATTCTATTCATGTTAATTCAATTTTATGATTGTGGCTTCTCAAGTAATCGTATTCTTCATTTGACTTTCATGTGACAAAAGAAGTGTAAACATTGTAAATCCCATGTGAAAGAGAATATTATTGGACAATTGGACAATTATCCAAAGCGAATAATTATAAATGAAAAAGAACAATGAAAAATGCCGTAATTGTTTTGTCCAATTAAGTCTAACGAAGATAAATAATATCGGCAAAGTGAGTGTGAAAACAAAGACAATAAGAAAGGCAAAACAACTTCACGAAAGGAACAGTGATGAAATGATGTAGTTGCAGAGAAAAACAAACTGTAAAATAACGGTTACTTGTGAAATAATTTTAAAAATAATAAATAAGCCTGTAGACCCGCAGATCCGCAAGCCAAACAACGAAGCAGACTAAGAAAATAAACTCATTTTTGAACTGCAGAACAGGCCAAAACAAGGGACGGATAAAAACGGCTAAGCTAACATGTTTTGCCATCCCATATGTATAGCTATCAAATACGTCTTCCTACATTTTCATCATTTCTATAGGAACCCATAATTTTATATTTTATATTACATAATTTAAATATAAAATTTTATATTTTATATTATATAGTTCAAAATTTAAAATTTGTAATTCAAAAATATATTTAGAATTTAATATTTTAAAATCCTAATTTTACGATACATTTTAAAGCACACTAAAATATAAAACTTATATTTTACATTGAAAAATGTATAATTTAAATTCTATCCCTTCTCCGGTGTTAACATACTTTACCAAAGTGTTGTTGTATGGACATGACATACACAATTTGACATGGTGGAAGTCGATATTGCAATTGGACAAACTTTGTTGGTCAATCCAAGTGGTTAAGTTCACATCGACGGGGAACAAAGACAAAAGAATAGAGTACCGGAGAAATTGTAGAGTTTGACGGAGTGATCGATGGATCCGAGGCAAGGCAAGTGGAATTGGGGCTAAGCCAGGGTCGACGGTGTTGTCGTCGGAGTCTGCGAACGGATTTGAGGAGGAAGCGAAGGTGCGATTATTCGGAGTTGAGGAAAAGAAGAAAGTAGAAGAAGGTTTAGTAGCTGGGAACAGAAGAAGAAGGAGTACGAAGGTAAAATTGTCATTTCATCGCATCTCTGGGGTGTAGCGAGAAAAAAATGGGGTGCAGGAAGCAATGGCAGCATTATCTTGGTTGTTACCATCAAAAGTCAATAAGGGTCTATTTCCATATTTGGTCTAACATGACCTCAACTTATGGTGTGATCGTCATCACCACAGCCTCCTCCAGCTGCTCTTGCGTTGCTTTGCTACTGCATTATCTTGCGAGTTGATGGGCATGAGAAAATTATGTTACCAAGAGAGAAGAATTGAAGCGAGAAGGGGTGTGAAGAAAGGGGTAAAGTGGGAACTTCAAATGACTAAAAATGTTAGTGGTGTTAAAAGGAAGAATGGGGGTGTGAATAGTATGTTGGGCGTTGTCAACGGTACGAAGGTCGAAAGTGGAATATTGTATGTAGATCAAATAATCAAAATTGAACGACTTTCAAATTCAACTCTCTATTTCTTCAAATGCTCCAAGTATGCGTCAATGATATGAATTTTGGATACGCTCAGAAGATCTGGTAGGAAAAAGGCAAGATCGAACACCTCGAACAGACCTTCGTTTGAAAAAATGGTACGAATGAAATGTGTTGATTTTATCACTAAATCTCATCTAACTTTTGATTGGGTATATATTGTTTTGTTTGCAACCCTATACCTGTATACACAATCATGTGTATATTGATTGCAACCGTATTACCTGTATATCTGTATTCTTCTTGTTTGCTCTAATTTTCCATTTGATTATTAAACAATGTCTGATTATTTTTAAATATCCGGTCTTAACTTTAATCATTTTGACATCATAGACGGGGGATGAAGGCCCAAGCTACACAGTAGATGATGCTCTAGTGGCTGTGGGTTTTGGAAATTTCCAAATTCTGGTGCTTGTTTATGCTGGTGTTGGTTGGGTTTCAGAAGCAATGGAAATGATGCTACTCTCTTTTGTAGGCCCTGCAGTTCAAGCTGCATGGAGTCTTTCCGCTCACGAAGAGAGTTTGATAACCAGTGTGGTTTTTGTAGGCATGCTAATCGGAGCATACTCATGGGGCGTTGTTTCTGATAGATATGGAAGGAGGCAGGTTTTTCTCCACTAGTTCATTATGTTTTACATTTCAGTCATATTTCAAGTATTTTATTTTATTGGGGGAGCGGCTTGTTCTCCAAATCCAGGATTAGCCATGCCTCGGTTAAAATCTTCCAAATATCTTATATTATGTATGGTGCCAGGCTATGCCGATCATAGTTATTTTGTGCTCCTGTTATGTCATAAATAAAATCTCTGTTTCAATTTGAAGTGCTTCCGTTTCAAGTGTGCTCAGCATTGTTGGTTCATTTATTATCTTTTTTCTTTGGTTTACTTCAAAAACTCAGGAAAGGATTCCTTATCACAGCGACAGTTACAGCCATAGCTGGTTTTCTTAGTGCATTTGCTCCTAACTATATATTATTAATTGCCCTTCGTTCTGTGGTCGGTGTTGGTTTGGGAGGTGGACCTGTATTATCATCTTGGTTTCTAGAGTTTGTTCCTGCTCCCAACAGAGGTACCTGGATGGTTATCTTTTCAGCATTTTGGACTATTGGTACCATTTTTGAAGCCTCACTTGCATGGGTAAATTTTCATTAATTTCAATTACATTTTACAAACATGTTCTTGAAAATTTGAATTCTTAATATATAGATCAGCCTATTCCCTCTTTCCTTCCCGGTCTTACCAGTTAACCACGAACATAGATCATCTATTTCACCCTCATAATGGTCCTTGGGTGTAGATTCGTATGTCATATTCTTTTAATTGATATTAAGTGATTCACACCTTGAACATGTTGCTCTTACTTCTTTATTTTCTCTGCGAGCTCCAAAAAAATTCCAATTTGTTTCAAGTCTATTTTTTAATTTACCCAGGATTCAAGAACTCAGTTTTCGTTCTATCTGAGATACAACTACCCCAGAGATGTGTACTTTTTTCATTTCACCTTAGAAAGTGCTGACACTTCACCTCCTATTCTTAATGAATGTATCTTAACTCGAATTAATAATGCAAGTGTTATGGCAAATTTTCTAAGTTGGCTATGTAGTTTCTATTCTGTCGCATGATTTAACAAATTATACAGCAGACGGTTTCACCTGAAGTAAAACATTCCTTGCAGATTGTGATGCCAAATCTGGGTTGGAGATGGCTTCTTGCGCTGTCTTCTCTTCCCACCTCTTTCCTTCTTCTGTTCTACAAAGTGACTCCTGAATCACCAAGATACCTATGCTTGAAAGGAAGAAAAGCTGAGGCAATTGAAGTTTTGGAAAAAATAGCAAGAGTAAATGGAAGAGAACTTCCTTCCGGTAACCTTGTCTCTGACCACGAAATTGAGCTACAGCAAATTGATAACCCTTCAGAGGACGCACGCTTGCTCTCTCCGAGAACAAATGAAATTAAACATCCTTCAGGAATGGATTCAAATTTAGGTGGTATCTCATCATTGTCGGTGCTTCTCTCACCAAAGTTGGCAAGGTCAACAGTTCTATTATGGGCTGTGTTCTTTGGTAATGCCTTTTCGTATTATGGCCTTGTTTTGTTGACAACTGAGCTGAACGGACATAGTAAATGCATGTCACATAAATTGCAGACCGAGAAGTCCCAGGATGTTAGATACAAGAGTGTTTTTATTGCCAGTTTTGCAGGTATTTTCTTACTGGTTTCCGAGTTTTCATACTCGACCGATGCAGGAAAATGCCTGACTGATACATAACTTAATTTTGTGCATAGAGATACCTGGACTCCTCTTGTCAGCTGTGGCAGTCGACAAACTCGGTCGTAAACTATCAATGTCAACCATGTTCTTCATGTGCTGTATTTTTCTTCTTCCGTTGGTATTCCATCTGCCTGAAGGCTTAACAACGGGCCTTTTATTTCTCGCTCGCATTTGCATCACAGCGACCTTCACAATTGTGTATATATATGCACCAGAGGTAACGTATTACTGCAAAATAATTCTGAAGTATCTTGTTGAAACAAAGATAACTACTAGTAACGAATACATGTTATCATTCTGATATTCTTTCCCCAAACTGAACCTCAGTAAGTTTAATGCTTGAAACACCCAAGTACTACCAAAGACAGTTTCAAAGCGAGTAAATTATATATACACTTCCCTTGCCATTCTTTTTTTTCTCTTCAATTGACTGTTGAAATAGCACCATTTAGCAAACAGCAAACAAAATACCTAAGAACAAACTCGCTGGTGCAGCGAGTTTATAATTATAGTTAAAAAGAAACTATATTTTAAGATGAAACTGAAAGTGATGCAATTACAAATGATATGAAGTGGAGTGTAGTTTATTTCTCTAACAAATGACTGATATGCATTTTAAGTTTATCATTTATCATTTTTCAAATAAATTTTTGGTTAATAATTTCATTCTTTCAACTGTATAAAACATTTTATATAGACCGCATCTTAAATAAAACTATTCTGTGACAAAAATTTCTCTGTCACCGATTAAAATCATTTGTATTAAGTATAATATTTATGTTCAAAAAAGACAAACGCTGGATGTGGTTTGGCAGGGTTTAAGACGATGGCGCATATAGTTAAAAGATAGTTTAAGAGAATTTTTTTGGTCAAATACTTCTTTATACATTACTGTAATTTAATATTTCAAATATTTATATGAACTGCAGATGTACCCAACATCAGTCAGAACAACTGGTGTGGGAATTGCAAGTTCGGTGGGCAGAATTGGTGGAATGATATGTCCTCTGGTTGCTGTGGGTTTAGTACATGAATGTCATCAAACTGCGGCTATCCTTCTGTTTGAGATCATAATACTTTTTTCAGGAATATGTGTCATGTTTTTACCGATTGAGACCATGGGCCAGGAACTGAGAGATAGTGTGCAAGTCTAAAGCAGACCAACAGCATATACACATAATGAGGTCTATTTCTTGAACTTTTGAATCATGAAAATATACAAGCAAATTGTTGTTCTGCCCTTGGAGAAGACGAGCAGAACGGCAGTAGAAAATTGGAGAAGAAGCAACTATAGGGCAAGTGTTCTGCTTTCTAAAAAACTTCTGTCATTCTACTTCTTAGTTCATTATATTTGAACCATTTTAATTACACTTTTCCACGCATTTTGATCCTTCTTCAATATGCAAATGCATATTATTCTGTAAACTGGAAATTAGATTGTTATTGATGAGAGTAAAATAAAATACCATATTACTTTTCTAAATTATAAAAATAAAATGATTCTAAACTAGTAAGTGTTAGATAATATTTGTTAAGATAAAAGAGTTTTTTAAAAGTATAATTAATTTAGACATAAATTGATTAAATAAAAGTTTCAATTAGTAATTAAAATTATTTTTCACAATCATATTACAGTATATTTTTTCATTTCAAATGGAAATAGAACATCAGGCAAATGTCCTGCCATATATTTTAAAAGGGATAAGTATGTTTTTAGTCCCTGAACTTTGGTCAAAAATTGAAATTCGTCTCTGGTCAAAATTTTGATAAATTTTGGTCTCTAAATTTTAAAAATGAATGAATATAGTCCTTTTAACTCAATTACGTTGACTTTTTTCAACATGCCGGATGTGTTTCATGTTAATATTGGAGTTGTTTATGTCGTTTGATACATTATCGACTCAATATTTACTGAGAAATGCATTCAAAATCTAAAAAAAAGTTAACAAAATTAGGTTAAAAAGACTATATTTATTCATTTTTTAAAGTTTAGGGATCAAAATTTATCAAAGTTTCGACCAGAAACGAATTCTAATTTTTGGTCAAAGTTAAGCAACTAAAAAGATGTTTATCCCATTCTAAAATAATAACATTGTCCTTGTGAGTTTTATTTTGCGTTCAGGCGTGGTAAATCGAGAGTGACATGTGAATGTTTTGATGCAGAGAAACAAAATCGTCTTCTTCCGGAATACAATATCATATTAAGTGAGATTATTTTCAACAATTCCAATTATGCGCGAGTTATTGAAGTAGTTTTTTTCAGAAAGAAATATAATTAACATTTATTTATTATAATTAAAACAAAATAAAAATGTATATTTAATCAGGTTTTAAGTTGTATACTTGTAATTAAGTTCTTATTCTGTATTTTTTATATCTATTGAATATTTTTTATCAAATTCAATTATGTTAAATATAGGCATTATAATATATTTTATTATTAGAATATCCAACTTTATTAATTAAATTAATTAATAAGGACGGGATCGAATTCATTTTTAATTCCATTAGATCCAGATTTATAACAATAAAAAATGTTAATCTATGAAAATGGATAAAAATGAGATTAATTAACCGACTAATGCTGTTTCCTTTATGCAATAGAATCCGCAAACCCCCCTAATTACAAGCAATTTTATTGAACACACTGAAATAATTTACATTTATTTAGAAGGAGGTACTCCACCACTGGATGAATAGACAGGTACTGTTCATAGTTTGCATTTTCTTGAGATTCTTGTGCGGGTTTTGAAGATCTTTCCTCTTCAGATTCATGGCGGCAATCCAACCACCACAGGCTCCGGATCGTACAGCCGGTATGTGAACGCCGCACAACTCCTTTATTTGTCTTCTTTTTCTTATCATCATAATTACTAATATATTTTCATCGAATTTTGACCTTCCCAAATTTTTCTTTCGACGAAGTAAATGATCAATTGAGAAAATTTTATTAATGTTTATGAATTCAATAAAAGAAATATTATTTTGGTTGTAGTTGATGTTCGATGTCCATTACTTTCTTTTCTGTTCAGCCTTAAACCTTACATCTGGGTACGACAATCATAAGTGATGTTGATCTGGGTATCTTAATTTTCTGTGTCATGAATGACACCATCCCTGGTGTTATCAGACAACAAAGAATTGTGGACTTTCGCTGTAATCCCTGATGGGATCATCGTGGTCTTAGTGAACAATTCATGCGTTGAAGTGGATTTTGTTGGGGGTCGGGGCTATAAGAAATGAATTATCACGCTTTAAGTCAGACATATCTGTGTTACGAATTTCGTAATTATGGCTTCAATCATCAACGACACTGAGAGACTACAAGGATAATTACTTTATTTGTGTATGTGATCTATTACACTTCATTTTATGCTTCCATTTCTTTCCAGCAATACTGTTTTACTGCGCTCACTTGCCTGCTTTTCATTTTGGTTTGCATGTGTGGATTTGTGTGCATGTAGTTATTAATTCAGGTTTTGCTGTCTCCAAATTTAGCTTTGCTTGGTCAATAATCTGTACTGCTACTACTTGTGTTTTTAAGTTCATACTGTCACTGAGCATATAGATCATGCATGCAGAAGAGATACCAGCCGAACCAGATAACATGAAGGAGCAGGTAGTAGTTCTCTAACTCATACAAAAATAAGTCATTTCACTAGATATGCCCCTGATAAATATATATAGGGAAGGGATCAAGTCACTCCTCATTCTAACCTTTTATTTCAGTCTAAATGGTTAATATGTAACTCACTTTTATCCATTAGATTAAGAAAAAAATAAAGGGTGAAGATGAGGAGTAACTCTCCTAAAGTTACTCGGTAACTTAATCCCTCTTCATACACACACACACACACACACACATAAACATGTCCTATTTTCTTAACTTCATTGATCAATACCTGAAAGTTCAATATCTTTCAAGTCTTCTCAGGGTACTGTGACTATAGGTCATTCGAGGGAGACCACAAGCCAATCAGGATCTTTAGGTTCGGGTGGAGATGTTCCTCTGTATCCTCCTAATGTGTATGCTCCCCAAGCCCAGGCTTTCTACTATAGAGGTTAATCTTCATTTCTGCAAGTCATTTTCATTCTATGAAAGAATTATCACTATATTATGTTGACCAACCACCTAGGGAGTTTCAGTTTACGTACATGGCTTTTAAGTTTTTCATATATGTGGGTAAAGCTATTGTAACTTCCTCATGTTTATGTGTTATTGTTCTTGACATTTTGAAATAAATTACTGAAATGGTACTATCATTTTGAAACTCATGATAGTATTGCAACACTCTGCCCGAGTTTTTTATCCTTTTGCAACCTATTCAACATTTTTCTTGCATTACTGATCTACTGTATAGGTTGCTCACTTTCACCTTCACATTCCTGTCATTGTTATCCATCTTATGAACATTTCATGGCACACAAATTTAAAAGTCCACAGATGTGTTAATTTTAAATTATGTTTGTGATCAGTTTGAGTTTGCAAAAGTGTAAGATTTAAGATAAGTTTTATTCTTTTGAATTGAATGGAGTGACTTTGTTCTTTTCTGTACATAATTTAGTAACCATTTTTTTTCCATACACCACATGTAATTATCAGACAATTTTCAAATTGCAAAGTGGCCATTGACTATCCCAATTTTCTTATGGTGCTCATTGTGCTGTGCTGTGCAAAGTTTATTTGGTAACTGGTGTTGCTATTGCTATTTTCTAATTCTTAGTGAGTCTGATTCCAGGTTTTGACAATGGCAACGGTGAATGGGATGAATATTCTTCATATGTCAATTCTGAGGGATTAGAAATTGGATCTCCTGTGAGAATTTGTCATCTCTTTTTATTTCTGCACAGTTTCTGTCTGCAATGCTTAACGCAATATATGTTCTTTTAAACTATTTTAGGGTGTCTACAATGAAAATCCATCCCTTATTTTCCATTCTGGGTATGGCTTCAACCCACAAATGCCTTATGGACCGTATTCCCCAGTTACCACACCTTTGCCTTCTGTAGGCGGAGACACACAGTTATACTCCTCACAGCAATTTCCATACACTGGACCACCTTATTATCCTCAGCTAATTCCTCCTAGCTTATCATATCTCAATTCGCCTACTCCAGTTTCACAGCCAGAGCTCACCAACCTGGTAGGTATTGACCAACAAGTTGATAACATGTTTTTTGGACCAAGAGCAGGCTATCCATCAGTGGGATCTTTTGGTCGAGGCAGCTTTCCTGTAGCACCTGGTTCCTTTGGCTTTCATGAATCCCAACAAGGATTTGAAGGATCAAGATCTGGTGGTATCTGGTCAGATTGCTCAAAACCCTCAGAAAGACAAAGATCTTTAATGCCTCTATCGCCATCTGTTTCTCCACGGCCCATGGGCTCACTTGGGTCATTTGGGCCGAGTGTTGGAATGGTTTGTTCAATAACTCTAGCATAATTATGCAAGATATTACATTTTCTTCTAAATAGTTGATGATTTTTTTGAAAATCAGTAATTAATCTTGCTCTTCACTAATGTATATTTATATATACAAATTTGAATAACAAGGGTACAACTTTTAGAAATTAGAGATAAAGGCTACAACCTATGACATACTATATGCAATAATAATCAGCTTCGTAAAAGGCTAGACAACATAAGATGATCATTTTTTAACCCCTTTTCTCTAGGTAGAGCATATAAATTGTATGCACCAAGCTTGGAACATATAAACTTAATTCAAGGTCTTCTTAAGGATTTAGTTCAAATATATGAAGTTGATCACTAGAGTTGATAAACCCATAACTAATATCCTTGGATAGCAATTTTTTTTGAATGAAATGATAATCAATTTTTATATGTTTAGTTATTTCACAAAAACACTAGATTGGAAGCAATGTGAAGGACTGCTTGATTTTCACAATATAACTTCATGTGTTGGACTTTATAAAATTTCAACTGTTGAAGTTGTTTGATCCGCTCAAGTTCACATTTAACTAAAGCTATAGCTTGATATTTTGCTTTTGCACTTAAAAGGGTAACAACATTTTGTTTCTTTCTCCCTAAAATAATAAGATTTCCACGAAAATTTCTTTTCTAGGAGCCTTTTTGGTATACGTTAGAGTGCGTACAACAATGCTCCGGTGATCAATGCAAGGATCTTGCATGGATTGGCTAACAACTCCGACAACAAAAGAAAGATCAGATCTTATAATTATGGGTTAAATGAGTTTCCTCACCAATCTCTGATATCTCTCAGGATTTGTGAAGTTTTCGTGTTGATTAGCCATTAACTTCTAATTTTGATCAGTTGGACTCACAATGGACCTACCCTTAGTCATGCTTGTTTCCTCCAAAATGTCTACAGCCTTCCTTTGAAGTTACAGTGCCTTCCTTTGACTGGACCATCTTAATACCAAGAAAGTATTTTAGGCAACCAAGATCATTACTTTGAAAGTGACTGAAGAAATGCTTTTCCAATTGGTAAATTTTAGCATCATCATTCCTTGTAATCACTATATCATTAACATAAGCAACTATGTAGTACATTGCATAGGAGAAGTATGGCAAAATGATCTACTATACTTTGTTTCAGCCCAAAGTCTTGTACTACATGACTAAATTTCCCAAACCAAACTCGAGATGACGTTTGAGATTATTGGGAGATCTCAAAAATTTGCAAACTAGGCCAAGCTCCCCCTAAGAATCAAACTCAAGAGGTTTCTTCATTTAAATCTCCTTTTAGCTCTTCAGGAAGAAAGACATTTTAATGTCAAGTTGATAAAAAGGAAAAGTTGAATAGTAGTGATTTTGGCTATAGGAGAGAAGGTATCACCATAAACAAGGCCATATATTTGAGTGTATCCCTTAACCCCCAACCTAGCTTTGAGATGACCAACTTCACCAAAAGGCCCAACAACTATGATCAATTGCTTTGTGAACATTTATGGGAAAAGTGAGTTATGATATAAGAAATAAAGCAGAAATAGGAAAAAATAAACAATGATAACTCAAAAAAGTTGTATATTGGACAAGGGTTTTGAGAAGAGTGAACACTTTTCCTAATAGCAATGAGCTACCTAGAATTATCATTATTAGGCTTTGTAGAAGGGGTTTGTAATGGTGGACATCAATTAGATGACTTAACAGATGAGGTTGTATCACTTCTCTGCATCTGTTTCTGACATGCATTCAGAGGGAATGGAACAACTTTAGTTGGACTATTTGAAGGAGAATGAGGCTAATTTTCTTGTTGCATATATAATGTAGAATGCAATGAATGAACAAGTAACACTTATGGTATTGAGGCAGATTCTCTTGTGGAGGAAGAGATGTGCCACGAATGAAGACTAATTTGTAAGCCTTGGGTAATTATGAGAGAAAGGTATCATGAAAAACGATTAGAGTATGGAGTGTGACAACAAGAGAAAACTGATTTTAAGGCTCCAATATAAAAAATAGAACCTTTAAAATTGGAATTCATATTGGTGAAAGTCATTGTTTTGCAGCTACTATGGAAGATCAAAATTGGCTTTGGCATCTAAATTGAAAGAGTCTGAGTCTACTGAAATGAAAGGCGTGGTGCATGGTTTGATCTCTATGAATCAAAGGAGTTATGTGAAGGCTACCTCATATGCAGACAAACCAAAATTCCTTTAAGTCCAAGGAGATAAGAAATATGGTGATCCATCAAAGTTGTGATGAGGGTAATGAACACACTTCAAATGATTTCACTCTAGTTGTGATAAGAAATAATTTTGTAGTTACTATTGCAAGTATTCCTCAACATAATGGAAAAGCTAAAAGGAGGAAGGGAACGTCGACGAACATGGACTAACATGGCTAGATGCATGCTTAAAGGAAGGAATATGCCAAAATAGTTTTGGGGGAGAAGCTGTATCCATAATAATGCATGGATGACAAGGAGGAGGCAATAGTGTTTCTTGGGTACCACTCAATGGGTGCATACAAATGGTACATTCCTATTAGTAAAATGATGTGTTGAGAAATCTGTGAGCAACTACAAGGTGGAAAATGAGTTGCCGAAAGGTTTCTAATGTGGCAATTAAGTGAGTTTGGAACCTGTTACAATGCTGGCTACTCGTGTGATTAGCAAAGGTGGGGACTCCTTGAATCAGTGGTTTGTTCAAATGGAAAGGGAAGGCGGTTGTAGAATCTACTTGGGAGGAAGAATTTACTGCATGAAGTCAGTTTCCCAAGTTCAGACTTAAGGACAAGTCTGATTTTCAAGGAGGAGTGATTGATAGGAGCCTAATCAGAGAATGATGGCCAAAATTGTCTACTTTCATATCAGCGGAATGGCCCCACTGTTGAGAGGAATTAGAGGAATCAAGGAAAGAGGAATGAGGTGGCAGAGAGAGAGAGAGAGAGGGAGAAGTGTGACTGTTAGCAGTAGAATTTGGTTACAGGAAGTTTGGAGAGAGAGGGAAGGATAATATCATTTTGGGAAGAATCATTTTCTGAGTCAGAGAGTTCTCTTCTCTTTAGGAGTTGAGTTCTGTGGGCAATTGGGATATTCTCCCCCTTGCATATACTCATTTTCAAATATAAAACAGTTTTTTATCTTCATTGACGTTTCTATTCCTTTTATTATTTGCTACTTTTGAGTTTTGGTTCCTAAAATTCTGACACATAAAGCTATTGATTCAGAACTTAAGTGATAAGGCTTACAGAGATATCTACGTATCTGTCCCAATTTTGTGTGTTTGATAACTTAATTCTCCCTTGTCTCTGCCTATATACCTGTTCACTAGTACCCTATGGCATCATTGGCATTCATCATGATCCAGATTTTATTGGTTGGAAAACAGTTTAACTATCAAACCTTGTATTTAAGAAAAATATTTCAGTGAATTTGAATGAAATAATGGGTAAAATGAAAATAGGTTTTCAGTTATGTTTTTTAATGGGACCTCATGTCCTATGACCCATAACTGATATTAATGTATTCCAATAAAATTTCTGAAATTTGGTCTTAAATTAACCGTTGCTTATCATCCATGCATGATGAAGTATTACTATGCACAGCATCGATGTGAAACAGTAGAATTTGCCAGATAGCAATACATATATACATTGTCAATATGTCACATAGTGCTGACCACTCTGTTCTTTGTAGGCCTCTCATCAACAGCAATCATTGTATGGGTTTGGATCTGGCTCAAACTCTTATGGTAGAGGTTACCTGCCTAACCAGGGCTCTAGCTTTGGAGGTACTTCTATTTCCAATCTTAATGATAGGAGTTGTGCTTCTCTTGAAAATAGCAGGAGGCAAGGGCGGCCATCTGCATCTCTTTGCAATTGTAATGGTACTCTTGATATCCTTAGTGAGCAGAATCGAGGTCCAAGGGCCTCAAAGCTGAAAAATCAAATTTTGGCTGAAAAAAATTCTGTGGATAATAGTAAAAATAGTGCATCTACTGCCAAGTTTCAAAATGAATCACTCAATCGGTCAGATTTTTCCATAGATTACAAGGATGCCAAATTTTTTGTCATCAAATCTTACAGTGAAGATAATGTCCATAAGAGCATTAAATATGGTGTCTGGGCTAGTACACCAAACGGAAACAGGAAGTTAGATTCTGCATATCGCCAAGCAATGGAGAAGCAAGAGGCCTGCCCTATATTTCTCTTTTTCTCGGTAATTATCTGGTATTTGTAACTATTTTAGTCCAAATATCATGCTACCATTTTCAACCTATTGTAACTATATATTTCTTGTCCTGTGTTTGAAGCAAACCTTGGTTCAGTGTTTTCTATTGTTGTCCTAATTTCTGTTAAAGAAAACTTATGATTGTTTTTTTGAGAAATAACTGTCTTGTTTCACAGTTTCCTAAGATAGCTTTTGGAAAAAATGTGGTTATTTCCCATGGAAAAGATCTCCAAACAAAGATTCAATTGGTTTAGTTTGACCTTGTATTCATAGCATTATATTGTTTTAGTTTTATGGGGTAGGGCATTTGACATCTATTGACTGATATTGGGTTTAAAATTACTACTGAAGTACTAAAATTAATTTTCTGTGTTTTTGCTAGTGTTTTTCTAACATAGATGACTGCCGTGAAAAAAAAATTCGCAACTATTTCCAGGTCAATGCTAGTGCTCAGTTCTGTGGGGTAGCTGAAATGGTTGGACCTGTCAATTTTGACAAGAGTGTGGACTTCTGGCAACAAGATAAGTGGAGTGGACAGTTTCCGGTGAAGTGGCACATAATTAAAGACGTTCCAAACAGTCAGTTTCGTCACATTGTTCTTGAAAATAATGATAACAAGCCTGTGACTAACAGTCGAGATACTCAGGAGGTAGAATCAGGGGTCTTTCACTATCTACGAATTTATGAAACATGTTTTAAACGTTTTACTGTTTTTACTCTAATTTCATAGCATGTCAGATTTGGGAGGAAGACAGAGGGAAATGATTACTGCAGGGTGTCAATGAGAAGACTTCTGACAATTGAATGTTGAGTTACATATTGCGTTGAGAAACTTTCTCATACTTTTAGGCATCCTAAAACTTATTTTTTGTCCTGATTTGTACGTTCACCTTGGTGTTTGGAATTACATTTGTCTGAGCTTTGCTTGGGTCATCTACCAAGTTTACTTTTTGCTCACTTGTTTTTGTTTTTAATTAGTTTTCAGATAATTATTGTTTCTAATTAAAGTGATGAGTGACCAGTTAGGTCAATTTAGCTTCCGATCCTAGGTATCACTGTATTCTATAAACTTCCAAACTAATTATTGAAATCAGTTTATTATGTGGTTTTAAATATTGATTACCTGCTACTGATTGGTTGCTCCTTTCTGATTTTAAACTTTACAGGTGAAGTTGCCACAGGGTATTGAAATGCTGGCCATTTTCAAAAACTATGAAACTGATGTTTCCATCCTGGATGATTTTGATTTCTACGAAGACCGGCAGAAGGCTATGCAAGAACGGAAGGCAAGGCAGCAAAGCAGCATGATGACAACTGGGTTAGTTGGAGAAAATGAACATCGGAATTCTGCTAACACAACTGGTGAATTTATGAAGCAGATGTCAAAGAGCTTTGCTCTAGTTGTCCGCTTAGATGAGAATAACAACGAAGTTGCCGCGGACAGAGATAATTTAGTCTCTCATGGCCCCATTGGGAACGTAGTTAAATCTGATGATGGTCAATCAGTGACGGCCTCTTCAACTCAAACCAGTTAGGAAGATGTACCAGAAATGTTGTTTCACATTTGGTGATTGAAAATTGGAATCATCCCTGCTTTATCTCATAACTTTTTTTCCAAACAAGGTAGCGTTGCCGTTGTTAAGTCGTTGGAGTCTATGGGGTTTCTAAATGAGGTACTCACGTAAGAGATTGGGTTTCATGTATAAGTGTCTCCTGCGGTGCGTCAATTACAAGTGTCGTTTTGATTTAGTTATCCCCACCCCCCAAAAAACAAACAATAATAACTTCTGCTCATTGGAGTGTATAGGTTAGATTTTAATCACCACTTTTGTTTAATAATTTCGTGTAGGATTGTTTTAGGCGTGTTTCATTTTGTAAAATTTCCTCGTCTTTACAACCCTTTTAATAAAGGCAGCAAATCCCCTTGCAATTATCATTGTTATTATTATGATCGTAGTTATCAGTTTCATTGTTACTATTATATTATATAATGAAATCCACACGACAATCTTCATTTCATGCAAGACAAAAAAATATGTATGGTATGGTTCTTTAAATTTTTGGTACCAAGTCATTGAATACACTAAACATGACAAGAAAACTCTTAGAATGTGTTTAAGAATTCATTAGTGCAAAACTATATTCACTTGATGCTTGCTAGTGCATAAGGATGCGTTACATGGAACACAAGGCATGGTTGAATCGTGTTTAGTGTAGGACGATCTAGAACATTGTTTCATTTTTAGCTTGGTTTGAGTGTTGCATCTCCTATAGAAGAGAGTTTTGTAGTTTTGTTTAGTAATTTAATTGAGTTCGTTTTGAATTTTGGAGAAACTTGTGAACTCTTGTATCCTCTGTTATTAAATCTTCTATAGAATTTCTAGAATTTTAAGTGATAAGTTCTCTTATCCCACTTAATTTGAATTGTGTTGACATGTTCTTTAATTCATCTTCACCCATCTATTTTTATTTTGCGTTCCTTTATTTGTCTTTAAATTCCATTGCATATGCCATAAAAGAAACTCATGACTTATTCCTTCATGTAAATATGGGTATGAAGCCCATTTTAAACTATACTATAATTTCGAGAAAAAAGAAATTTAATTCCATGGCTTCGTACTTATTGAATTTAATTCAATTATTATATAAGGTGGTATTTAGTGGAAAATATCACTTTCATATTTATTGATTTTCTTCAATAATAACAACAATATCAACAAATACGATAATAATACGTATGAGTATAAAACAGGAAAGACTGATTCAACTCAACATACTGAAATATAAAAAAATGTTGGTCTAACTCAGTCTAAATAAATGAATTGTAATATTTCAGATTCAACTTCATTTCATAAACCATTTTGGACCAATTTAATAAAATTAAAAATATATTTTTAAAATCTATGTTACATGTTTAAAACTAATTTTTATTTTTAGATAAACAACTTATATATAAATTATAGTTATGTTTTAATAAATTAATATATTTATTTATTGGGCCACTAATTTATAATTAATTCAACCTAAATCTATATATGGTATACTTTTTATACATTTTTATCTTAATCGATCCAATATTTTAAAAAACGGCGATAATCCTAATAATGTATCTGAAGTTAAAACAAATTAAAAATATAATTAGCCTTAAAGAATTAAGCGTTTAATAACTATATAGTCCTAAGCCTGAGTCCTAAACTTAGTAACGTCAACTTAATGACCAAAATGATTAAGACAAAAAATTTAAGTTTAATATATTGTGTATATATATTGTAAAACTCAAACAAACTAATATATTAACGATGAAGTAATTTAATGAATCCATTTTCACAAATAATTGTAATATAGATATAAATTTGAAGATCATATTAGCATGTTTTAGTATTTCATTATATATATTAATAAATAATTCAAACATTATATGAGCATTTATGAATTTAAATATCACGCATCGAAAAAGAAATTGAATGATAAAGATACTATTAAATATTCAAAATTGTATATTTGATTAATTGAGAAGAATGCATCCTTTTCAAGAATTTTATGTGATACATAGAAATTTGTGATTATTAACGTGGTGCACTATTTTCCGTTTTTATTTTATTTAATTTTAAATAACATAAGAAAGTTAGAGGTGCTGGGAATGAGAAGGAAAAGGGATAGACGAAATTGAATGCGGTGAAGAGTACGAGAGAATTGAGTGAACGAGTGAAAGAGTGGAAAAAGGATATGAATGCTGCGAACACGATCATGACGTTGACGACGACGATGAGTGTGTTCACCATCTATGCCTATGGCGTTTGGGGCCTCCTTACGTCTGTTGTTCTGTTTCTTGTTATGTTATTTCTTTGGCAGCGGAACAGATTTTTCTTCGCTCCATCGTCCCCGTCTCCGCGTTCCACTCCGTCCGCTTCATCTTTCAACACCGATTCTATCATTTCAACCCCCAGGTCTCTATTCCACCTCCGTCTTTTTTGTTAAATAAGTTCACTATTTCAATTCCAACTCTAATTTCCTTTTCTTTTCTTTTTTTATTATTCTTGTATGCTTTTGTTGTGTTTTGATCTTCTCATTTTTCACTTCTCACTTCGAATTGTTTGGCATAAGCTCTTCATGGAAAGGAAGAAAGAAAACAAGATTAACCTAGGTTACTTGAGTTGAGTCTAGTCATCGACGAAAGGAAGAAACGATCTCGCTAAAAATGACTACGATATCATACATATCTAGCGAGACCTGTACACATAAGCTGGGAGGGAGTGTTAAGATTATATTAATATTACGTGTGATATGCTGAGATTAAGATTGAGATTATGATTTATCTAAGCCATTGAGAATATGATTGTGTTAGAACATTTCTGGTAAAATTTTCCTTTTATTACCTGCACATACTTACGCTATAATTGCTTGCTGATCATGTGATAAATACACATATATATTAATTTTAGGAGCCCTCTCCTACAATATTTTCTATATAATTGATTGGCTGAGAGGCTCACTCCCTAGCATGTTTTCACAACGATATTTGTTACTTGTCTGTTTTACAAAGAATCATTCGAGGTCAAAAGTAACATTCTAATTGTAAATCAGAAGCATTTGATAGTCTAATACTTTATTATCTTGTAAGCTTTTCGAATCTTAACTGAGGTGCGATTTAAAAACTGAATTTGGATCTGAAAAAATGTTTCAGCACCAAAGATGGTTTGATGATTGATTCTGTAACACTCACCAAGATAATAATTACGTAAAAGAAGTATTCAAAACATTAAGCACATAGAAGTCACTTAGTAAATTCAGCAGTTAATAATTTTTTTTTTTGTAATTAAGTGATATGACTTTGTATATATTACATGAAAACAGTTCCCTTTAGTTTACATTCAGTTCACCACTTTAAAGCAAGGATTTTCCAAGCATACATCCCAAACACCTAATACTTTGAGTCATATTCATAGTTCCTTTTTGACGTTTTTTACTAGTGAGTCAGGTGTGTTATAAGATGATTTGACGATGTGGAATTTTTTGTTTACTCTTGCAGAACCTCAAATTTTGTGACATATGCTGATTTGAAATTTTTAATGGAGATTTTGGATGAGAAGCTCAATGAGAATGATAAGTGGGAGGATGTCCTGGATAGAAGAAACCATCATTTGTGCTACAGTGTGAAATGCTTCAAGCCTAAGGTTAATGCTCTTATTCATTTTTAACTGGATTGCAGACTTGAATCTATCATGGTACTTTCTAGGAAAGTTAACACGTAACTTCTTTGTTTTAATTATAATAAAATGTTGCTTTCATAATTGTAGGGGACCTGTTGTCGACGTTCATGTAGCCTTTAATTGTTATATAGTTGATAAAGCATCTCTGTATTTTTCCCTTTCCTCTGTTACATGTTGTGCAGGAATGCCTAGGTACAGACACAAATGCAGAGTCAAACCATCCTCTGGTTCACTTTGTCCTCTAATTAGCATATTCTTCTATAGATCAGTTGGAACTAATTGAGTCTAAGTAAAGGGAAAGTGGAATTTTAGTTGATAGTTTTTCGTGCCCTGTTCATTTTTCTGTTAAATGATAAATAATAATGTCAGGAGGTTACATCTAGTTTTTGTTCTGTTCTTTCCGTGTATATAATCTTAATTTAGTAACTGCTATATGCATATGAAAACAGAATGGTTTTGGAATTATCTATAAACTACATAGTTGTTTCTTCGATGATGTTGCAGAATGGTCCCCTGAGATATTTGAGCAAGACTGTCTTCAATGATATTTCATCTGAGATGCTGAGAAACTTCTACATGGATAATGATTACAGAAAGCAGTGGGATAAAACAGTGATTGAGCATAATCAACTGCAGGTAGACAAATCTGATGGTACTGAAGTTGGTCATACAATTAAAAAGTTCCCTCTTTTGACGCCTAGAGAATATGTACTAGCTTGGAAGTTGTGGCAGGGGAGTGATAAAACATTTTACTGTTTTATGAAGGTAATGCACCAATTTTGGTTTTTAATATAATAGAAACGTGAATGATTGCTTTTTACTACTGTGTTAATGAACATTGCATCTGTGAATTGTGATTACTGTTAATGCCCATGTATTTGTGAACTGTGATTGAGTAATATATGAATGTTGATGCGGCTCCCTTGCTCTCTTTACTCACCTTTTCCCCCTATCATTTAAGAGGAGGTAGCTATGTAGGAATGAGGAAAAAATAATGATCAAGTTCGTAGAAAATATATTGTTCAAGAAATTAGAGATCCAGATTATAACTTCAAAGACAATATTGTTCACATGTAAAACTATCCACTGGTAATTGTGAATATTTTCACTGTTTTTTCCTTCTACCAATTTGGAGATTTATTTACTGGGATTCGTGCACTACATACTTGCATATTGCACAATAAAATGTGGTTTCTCGTTATTCAATTAAATAGAAGTATTTTCCCATTGCAAGTCTAGCATACTTGATTAGGGGGAACTTTCGTATGCCTTGTTACTATGGGAAAAGAGGTCAGCATGTGTGATGCATCCCTATTCTCCACTCCTTTGACGTATCTGTTCATAATCTTCCTGTTGATATCTTACGGATGGTGTGTATTTAGACACATGCAGAATTCTTTCTCGAACTTATACATTTTGTTAATGATAGTTCCTAGGGAAATACAGTGACAAACAAAGCGTATTGAAATTGACAGAAAATACAACCTCTGTTTGTGAAAGAATATATAATTGTGAGATTTCTTGCTAATGTATTTGAGGAGGCATACAAAGAATTGTTTTTATTCTTTTTATAGAAAACTGTAGTTGTTTTTTCAATGCAATGACTACGTTTTTCATTTTTGATCATGAACCATGTTAGGAATGTGAGCATCCCTTGGTACCACGGCAGAGAAAATATGTACGCGTGGAGTTTTTTAGATCTGGCTGGCAAATAAGAGAAGGTAGTGTCTGGACATATTCTACTTTCTAAGTTGCCTAGATTCATTGTAACTTAAGAATTAGAGTTAGAATTTATTTGCCTAATTTTGTGTATTAATTTTATAAGTAATTATTGTCTACATAAATTGTTAGGTTGAGTATTTTTTCACTCAAGCAATTTACTCAAATGCCCCAAATTATTTTCGCCTTACCTAAATTCTGTGGAGTATAATTGTTGTAATTAATAGAATTTAATTTGCATCCTTAATTAGCCTACACATATTCTTAGGCTCTTGATAACTGAAAAGTTTTTCTTTCAAGGTCGTGAAAGATTATATATATATATATATATATATATATATATATATATATATATATATATATATATATATATATATTATCTTTTAGTTTACTCCTTTCAAATCTTTCTAGTTTTCAAGTTGCTATCAACTCTGAAGTACTAACTTTGACATGGACACTAACACTTACACTGACAAGTAGAGGTGGAAACACAGGCCAAGCTTTGGGTGGCCTGAGTTAACCCCTGCTTTAGCAATCCTGAGCCAACCTAGGCTGTCAGACCTAAGCCCGACTTGTTTACCAATATAAACTCTTCTTTAAAGCTTTAGCATGACCTGCGTGAAACTCTGAACTGGCCTAAAAGCCTATTTATGTGACTATTCTATATCTGCATAATATGTATTTGGAATTTGTTCTGTCAGATCTTTCTTTGCATTTGCATCCAGTAGTACTCATGTGCTCTATTTAAACATATATCTCATTGCCTCAACAATCTTGCAATGAAAGGACTTTTTTTTTTACTGGCATTTGAATAATTACAGTAGCTGGTAGCAATGCCTGCGAGATCACAATGTTTCATCAAGAAGATGCTGGTTTAAATATGGAGATGGCTAAGCTGGCTTTTCGCAAGGGCATATGGAGCTATGTATGCAAGATGGATGATGCACTTCGAAGATACTCTGCTATAAACTATCATTTATCAAGTTCAGTTAACACTTCACTTAATTTAATGCAGAAGGTTAGTGCTGCTAGTTTCACATATAATCATTTAACTAGCATTTTAATGTCTTTTTCTTATTAGAGTTGAAAGTTGTGGTTCCTCTAACTCCCAATAAGGCTGTTTCTTGGATAAACCTGCATTAGTAACTGAGAAGTCGTGATTGAAATTTATTGAAAATATAGAACCAGCTGGCGATGGCCATGTAAATGAAAATATAGAACCACCTGACCTCATGGTTAAGGTATGGAATCCAAAGTAGGCAAATGTTGGTGACTAAATAGTCCCTTCCTTGTGTGCAGGTACCTGCTTACTTGGACAGTGTTAGGAGTAACATATCTCGAGCACATCCTACCGTCTTCGATGATCAAGTTAATGCTGAATCTCAAAAGCAGGTGATCCAGAGAAGGCCATCTAGAAAGTTTCTAGCCAATAGTTTGCTGCTTCTAGGGGGTGCTACTGCTCTATGCCTTTCTCGTGGTCACTCTAGCCTAGGTGCTAAAGTTGCCATAGCATACGTTTTAACAAAATTTAGCAAGCGTGGTGCTAGATCAAACCAAAGTTGAATGTAAGTGTTTTTTTTTTTTTTTAATTTAAGATTAGTCTCCTTGTAATACTGAATAATCAACCTTGATAATGTTAATAATCCTTATGTTGTATATGATTTAGACATTCATACTTGCATAATCTATTGCGATATATTTACTTGTTTATTAATATCATGTTGGGGTTTTTTTGTTCAAATAAAACCATAATTAATTTAGTCGAAAGCTTGGAAGTGACTGTTGAGGCTAAGCTACTTTATTAAATTAAAAATATTTAGTAAAATAATTTATTAAATTGGCGTATGTAAAATTATACAAAAGGATGAGTATATATTATATATCATTGTTAATATCTTATTTAGTATAATATTAGAAAATGCAAAAAGTGTACTTTGTGCAAAAGATGAAAATTGGTAGAATCACTAGGTTGTCCACTACTTCGAGATCATCGGATTACGACTTTTGCTAAAGAACCTGAGATTAGTGGGCCTCTTACGTGTATGAATTATCTAGGAAGGTCCAATCATCTTCTAACCGTGTTTGGGGGTCTTTCTTTCTACACCTCCATAGACTATATCAAATGACTATTTTATCCTCATCTTTCCCAATCCCTGTAACAGTGACATCTTCTTCCTCAATATGAGATGTTCTCCCCGCTTTTCCTCCATATTTCATATTCTTCCTCCAATTTTCTCACACACAGTGCGTGCAACATTATCTCCCTTCAAATTCTAGTCCATTACAAGAGTGTTGCCAAGGGAACCCCAAGCGGAGGTGATGATTGTGACCCAAGCAAATCCGGAAATACCTTTCGGAACAGTAATTCTAGAATATAAAATAATATATTTTGAAATTATCCAAATTCTTTTTAGAACATGTTTTGAAATTATTTTTATGTTTTAAATTTGTAAATATTTTTGGAATAATATTTTCATAATATAATTTTTTTCAAAATACTCGTTTCGGGTTTTTTATATCTTTTAGATTGACATCTGAATCCAAAATACCTTCTAGAATATTCAATTTAAAAAATATTGAAAAAGTAGAGATATAAAGATTTTTATTATAATTTTAATGAGAAGTAATTTGGAAATTTCAAGTGTTATGGGCGTCCAGGAAGGTTCACCCGTGTTTACCAAAGCCCACACTTATCTCCTTCTTCTCACCCTTCACATTTATTTTTTTCATTTTGTATTTTTGAGTGTACAATTGGAAATATATATTTTTTATTTTAATTTCTGATTGTATTATTTAAAATAAAAAAATTTCTATTCTGGATTATTCAATCTAGTAAAATAAAAAATGTATAATTTTAAATATAAAATTTGTATTATGGATTTTGAAATATATTTTTTATTTTACGTTTCAGATTGTATAATTTAAAATACAAATTTAACATTTATAAATATTTTGAATTATGTATTTCAGAATTGAAAATGAAAAAAAAAATAGAATTTTAAAGTATATGAAGGTGCATGAAGAAATTATGGAGGTCAGAAAGAAACGCCCTCATGATCAATAGCTGTTCTTCATGGTTTATTAAGGTGTTTATTGATTTGTCGAGCTTGTTCCAAGTAGTGAAAGGTCGTGCCAAGATATCGATGGATATAACAATGGTATGGTCAGGTGTTGAGGACATCTTAGTACTATGTAGTATAAAAACAATTAGATGAATTTTAAGAAAATGTAACAAGTTACTGCAATATTTTGTTTTATAAATGCTATGAATAAGACCAAACAAGTTTTAGAACTCTTGAAAAAAAAATTGTTAAAATAATGTGTCAAATATAACTTAAATTTAGAGATTCTTTTATCTTGATGTCATGGTTTTTATAATTCATTAATAATTTATAACCTCTTATGGTTAACACTTTAGTTATTCGTTGTTATACATTTTGTATTTATGTAATTCATTATCAACAATATTTTCAAAGTAGTAAACTAAACAATCATTTTAAAATACTATTTATTTCACGGGCTAGTAAGTTTATATTTTCTCAGTTTTAATTATATTTAGATATTTAAATTTATTATTTTTAAAGTTAATATCCCATGTTAATATTTTATGATTATTCCTATTAAACAATACAATGAAACAGGAAAATTATAATTATGTTTTTTCTATAATTTTTGAGTGGAGGGTTGGTGGTTTGAAATTGTTAATTGTTGTGAGTGTATTCTGAAGGTCGATAGTGAGTTGTGTTAGTTTCTTACAGTTTTGGTTTTGGTCGTACAATAAGGCAGAGTTAACAAAAAAATGAAGATGAAACAAATAGAATATAATGAGCAAAAAGAGTGCGCTACCAGGCATTTTTAGGCGTGCAATTCAACCCCATTTCCTTCTTTCTTCTAAATTGAGGCATTGGAACAAAAGGACATTGAAATCCTGTTGTGTTGGTATGGAGGGAATGCTACTTTTTGTTTCATGTTGGATCAAGAACAAAAGATAAACACCCCCTTGCTCGTTTTCCTGTGTTCTGCATTCCATTGTGCTAGAAAATGCACCACAACCTTAACCTTGCAAGGTTGTGGCTTGCTTTGCTTGCGGTCTCAACCACCTCAGTTCATTGCAAAACCTCCTCTGAAGATGGTATTACCTTCATATTCATTCATTCATTCATTCATTCATTCTTCTCCTTTACAATTCAAATTCTTATGCCTAATAACGATGAAACAATTTTGCAGTCTCAGCCCTTAATGTGATGTATTCCAGCTTAAATTCCCCTTCAAAGCTAAGTGGCTGGAAATCAAGTGGAGGTGATCCTTGTGGTGATTCCTGGGAAGGAATCAAATGCTCAGGCTCTTCTGTCACAGAAATGTAATATAGATTATGTTTCTTTTCATGTATCCATCTATGCATATATGCATATGCAAATTCATCAAATACTTGTTGGATTCCACAGAAAATTGTCAGGAATGGGACTTACTGGATCAATGGGCTACCAGTTGGCCAGCTTATCATCAGTAACCTACTTGTGAGGCCCAAATCTTCAAATCCACACTTTCTTTCTTTTTATTAATTAGAGAACATTACTTAAATGTCATTCATTAATTTCTCTTAGTACAGTGATTTGAGCAACAACAACCTCAAGGGTGAAATACCGTATCAACTTCCTCCAAAAGCTCGCAATATGTAAGTCAAAGCAAAAACAATTCACTTGCATAAAATTGTGCTAAATGAATCCTTCATTAGTACCTCTTTACTCCAGAAATATAACCCTTCTGGTTGCACCTAATAAGTCAACATTTTGGGATGACTGGTATCATAATTCTGTTTTGTGGTCATGCAGAGATCTTTCGAAGAATGGCTTCTCGGGAAGTATGCCTTATTCATTTTCCCAGATGAATGACCTCACAAGCCTGTAAGCAAAAGTGTCTCTCTATTTTTATTCAAAAATTTTGTTAGAATTTGTGTTTGGTTCTCAACATGTTATGCATGCAGAAATCTTGCACATAATCAGCTCCAAAACCAGTTGGGAGATATATTTGGAAAGCTCGGTAAACTCAAACAACTGTAAGTGAGAACGTTCAACCAGGTTTTTAGTGTCAAGATCTGTACTTTAATGCTATTGCTGATTTTGGAATTTAACTTGCTTAACTTAAGGTAGAAGGTATTATTAAGAACTCATTAAGTTTGCATTTGAAACTCGATTACTTAAGTTTTCTTATTTGGCCTTTGAGTATATGATTATCTGGTTTTCTTAAAACATGAAAATTCTATTAACAGAATATCATCGGATAACATGTAGGGATGTATCATTCAATTCTCTATCAGGAGACCTACCGCAGAGTCTCAAATCGCTCAAAAGCCTCAAGAAGTTGTAAGAATGCCCTCATTATCACTGTCAAAGGAACAATACACACATATTCACTGCGAACATCTTTTTCTCCTTATACAGGCACCTTCAAAACAACCAATTCACTGGTTCAATAACTGTTCTGGCCAAACTTCCACTTGAAGATTTGTAAGTTCTTCCTATTGCTCTTGGGAGAGAAGCGTTGAATAATGATACATTAACTTTGCTGTTTTAATTTTAACAGGAACATCGAAAACAACAAATTTACCGGTTCGGTTCCTGAGGAGTTGAAGAAAGTAAATAAATTGCGGTAAGTATTGTTGGACACTGAGTTATTGAAGGATGCAAGTGAGGTTGAGGTTGTTTCTCTAACTTTGAGTTGTTAATTGGAAAGAACTGGAGGAAACTCATTGTCAAAGGGACAAGGATCTCCTTCTCGTCCTGGTACTCCCTCCACCAACCAATCCATGAAAAAGAAAGAAAAATCCGTTATTAGTGGAGTAGCTATAGCAGGCATTGTTATTGGCGTACTGGCAGTAATTATAATTCTTCTTGCTCTTTGCAAAAGAAAGTCATCGAAACCTTCTTCACACTTTATCGATGAAGAGAAGCATAGCCAGGGTAGCTCTTCTTTTGTCACATCTCAGGAGTTACCAAAAGATTCGGGTGCTAACGTCAACAAAGAATCCAAAGGTGACCTTTTTCTACTTGTTCACGTATTAAATTTTTGGAACACATAATTTCATTTGTGACATTGGTGACAGGATTTAACTCGGTGGATTGTACTTCCATTGACGTAAAGACTTTGCAAAAATCTCCGTCAATTGGTGTCAGGTCGTCGGTCTCCGATTGTGTGCAATCCTTTAATGACAATGAGTTTGCAAATCGTATGAATGCAAGAAGAAGTACATCAATCCGTGTTACTACTTTTTCACTGGCAGAGTTGTACTCGGCTACTGCTAATTTTACTTCAGCTCGAGTTCTTGGTGAAGGATCCATAGGATGTGTTTATCGGGCTAAATATTCTGATGGAAAGGTACTCCGAATGTCTTTCCAATGAAGATGCAGCAGATGCATATAAGACACCTATGTCCATGCTCTTTAATTAATTAATACATGTTTTGTACCAGGTATTGGCCGTAAAAAAAATCAACCCTTCGCTTCTCCATGATGCTCCCTCTGAGGAATTCTCGCAGATTGTTTCAACCCTCACCAAACTTCACCACCCAAATATTGTTGAGCTTGTTGGTTATTGTTCGGAGAAGGAGCATGTGCTAATATATGATTATTTTAGAAATGGCTCTCTCCATGGCTATTTACACTTAGCAGACGACTTCAGCAATCCACTCACTTGGAACACAAGAATCAGAATTGCGTTGGGAACCGCTCGGGCTATCGAGTTAGTCTATATCTCCCATATAGTACCTGTATACTGAAATATCTTGTGTTGACCATATGAACTACATATTCCTTCATACATTTTCCATTAAAATCCAGATTATACGTCAATTTGGTTATTACTACATCAAAGCTGGTGTTTATTTTCTGAATATGCCTTTTTCAGGTACCTGCATGATATATGTTCTCCTCCTTTATTGCACAAGAATATTAAGTCCTCGAATATTTTGCTTGACAATGATCTGAATCCTCGTCTCTCAGACAATGGTTTCGCATCCTTTCACCAGGTTTGTTTAGTCCTTAATTATATTATATTATATATCGAAAGTTACAGAACTTGGTCCTTATAAGATGAGTGTTATTTGTTGGTAGCGTACTAGCCAAAATCTTGGGACGGGATATAATGCACCAGAGTGCACAAAACCTTCAGCTTTTACACAGAAGAGTGATGTATACAGCTTTGGGGTAGTGATGCTGGAACTTCTGTCAGGTCGAATGGCTTTCGACAGGTGGGTGCTTACTGCTTAGTTACATAACTGTGTCTAAGAAGTGATGAATGCAATTAATGTGGTGTTTCTTTGGTTCAGTTCAAAGCCAAAAGCAGAACAATGTCTGGTTCATTGGGCAACCCCACTTCTTCGCGACATTGACGCGGTGGAGAAAATAGTTGACCCTGCCTTGAGGGGGCTTTACCCTCCTAAGTCACTCTTCCGATTTGCTGATATCATCGCTCTCTCTGTTCAGGTCACTCATATCATACATACTCTACAATATATATGCATCCATCACTCTCTTCATGAGAATTGATTGTGATATTCAGCTTCATTTCTTTGTTTCAGACTGAGCCTGAATTTCGGCCACCTGTGTCAGAGTTAGTTCAGGGTTTAACGCGATTGGTTCAACATTCAAGTATGAGGGAGGATTTTGAGTGAAGCTGAGACTTGTCATCCATAGATAGATTTACTCTAATTTTTGTAGAAATTATATGTCACTCCAGTGTTGTGTTGGACAAGAAAACTAGTTGTAGCTTCGACAACAAAATCTTGTGTTGTGCATTATTTATCTCAAGTTTTAGTTTAGTCGTCTTCTCTTTTTTCTTTTCTGCTTAATTTCTTTTTCCATCTTCTTTTTATGGTATTGTATTGCACCAAGTGCCGATAGCCGAAATAAAAATATAACCAGACTGGAACTTTAATTTTCTTTATTATGTTGGCCACTTACGTAATACTCCACTTGTAAAATTGACCCGTCCCTGAAAAATAGTAATTTAGTTCAAAATTTAGAACTTTCATATTTAATTATTAAAGTTAATAAGAAAAATTGAACCAATATTTCAATTTTTACCGTTAAGCATGTATTATAATAACAAACAAACTATAAATGTTAGGAGAAAAAATCTAAAACATTAATTTGAGATCACTGTAATATATATACAGAATACCTGTGATGTTCTCAACAAGTAAAAATTAATATTGTTTAATTCGCAATAATAATAATAGAGTACTAATTCGAGATCACTATAATATACATACAAAATATATGTGATGTTCTCAATAAGTAAAAATTAATATTGTTTAATCCGCAATAATAATAGAGTTGAATTTTTATATTGGATTCTTAATTGTAAGTTTTTTTTTTTTAATTTAATGTACCATAATAAAGTTTTCAAACTTTGAGCCTTTAGTGATCCAGAATGATTTAAAAGAATTGAATCATTCTATTAATTAATGAATAGATTCCTATGTCATTATAAGTTTGGTTAAAAAAAATATAAAATAGAAAATAAGAAGATTATTATTATTTTATTGTTGCATAACAGCGTATTAAATTTAATTTGCTGTAACAAAGAAATTTTTGAAGAACAATAAAAACACAATTGTTTCACAAGATTGATATATACTTTCAGTACCAATCAAGAATTTATATATATATATATATATATATATATATATATATATATATATATATATATTTTTTTTTTTTTAAATATTTTTTTCTCTTTATATTTTTTT
>Ga0209589_1003001_pt1 | contig 29498 bp, 45 predicted proteins | sample CowpeawhiteBW_FD_187525 | JGI IMG/M metagenome (GOLD analysis project Ga0209589, IMG submission 187525) | Root nodule microbial communities of legume samples collected from California USA - Cow pea white BW (SPAdes) (version 2) | ecosystem: Host-associated > Plants > Roots > Nodule | place: USA...
ATAAGAATACAAAGACCAAATTGAGACTAATGTAATGACACATGGCGTCACAATGATACATGACACTACCACTATCACATGGCACAACATGAGCATGACAAATTTTCATTTAAAAAAAAAAAAAAAACTAAAAACTAACACATGACACCTCTTTAATGTTGGTAATACATTATTAATGGAAATGATTTAATTACAATAAATCTCCCAAGATAGGAACAAAATTTAGACAAATAAAAAAAGATAACCAATTTGAAATTTCTCTACAAATGCGAAAACCAATAGAATGATTTAACTTTTTTATTATCAATATTACATTTTAAGCTCTTCCGTTGAGTACAATTTACAGTAAACATTGCTTAAGTTCGCACTCATCTAAGTTCGCATCCCGTCTAAATTCGCATTTGGAAAGGGCAAATTCCCGGATCAATAATTTTATGACTTTATTTTCATAAAAGAATCACTTAAAGTCATTTGACAACTATTTTCAATTCGTTCACACATGATTACAGATTGACCATTATGTAGGATGCGATAAAAGGGTAAAGAACACACTTTTAGTTTGATTTAACTGATTCGATGTTAAATAAGGAGAATCTCTCAACTTACTCATATGAATAAAATAAAATAACAAATTCTTCCGGTAACATATCTCTTATATCTCATATTTTTAGAATCCCTACAAATGTCCGATACTCATAATATTTAATATTGTAATTACATGACTCCTAATATTCTATATCATAATATGACTCATAAAACTTCAATAGTCCGCATCCCAATAAAATTCGTATCAAATTCTCATAATCAAAATGAGGACTTAAACAAATTTTTGAGGTAAATGATATCATTAAATGCTATTAAAATAAAATCATTTTTAAATAAAGTATTTTTGTTTAAGCAGAATTAAACTTTTAAAACCGATCCTTTTTTAACATTATTTTCAAAAGTTAAAGTTGTTAAAATTTGAAATCGGGCTTCTGTTGGAGTTTACGGAAGAGGATCAGTATTGGGCTTGCGTTGAGCAAGTTGGATAGTAATTGGGCTTTGCCCACACCAGTTGCCAGTGGACTATGCTATTTGGTTTCTTCTTTAAAAAAATATCCTTGACAAAATGGTGTTTTTCATTGCACAGTATACATAAACATGTTTTTCATTATGTTAGGGCCCCTTTAACACAAGAGCCAAGTAAGCAAGTTAGATAGACTCAATAGTTTATAAACTAAATAGAACCATAATTAAATACATAAAAAAAGAAATTCTAACTAATTAAATGAATAATTACGTAAACAATGAATTAATATTGATGCTTCAAACGATAGCTGATTTTTATCAGACATACCCTCAAATCAAAGAAGAGACAATACAAAACTAAACATCTTACCTGTTTCCTTTTGAATTTGAAGCTCTCTATACCAACAAAATTCATGTTGATTTTTCATTTATATTTTTCCTAAAAGGATGTTAATTCTGTTACAAAGTCGAATATAACATGAGAGCCATGATTGACCTCCGAACTTTGTAACCAAGCTCTTACTCTTACAAAGTCCAAAGATCTACCTCAATTTTTTTTTTAATGATAGTGTTTCTCGTTGTGTTCAAGCCAAGAATGTAAAGGACCCGTTGTAGTGAAGCATTCAATTTGTTGTCTTTCTATGATTTTTTTCTCCTTTGGATGACAATTAAGTTTCCCTGAGGTAGGGTTTGCCGCTCACAATTTTTTGTTCTTTCCTTAATTAGATTCAATTCCATGGTTGTAAGAAAATTAATCCAGGAGATCCATTATTTCTCTCGGTACATTGAACTACTGGCCATGTGAGATCAACACTAAGACCAACATATAGGTCAGAAGAATACCTAAAAATAGACAAGAAAAAGTTTAATATTTTATCCAAAGTCTGTGATAGTGAAATAAAAAAAAATGTCCTGCCTTTAAGGAGAAGTGTTTCTTTTTTTACTACAAATATCGACAAAAGAATATGTAACTTCAATTCTCCATGAAATCAAATCCAAATTTCAATTTAACTATCTATTCTACAGATCAATGACATATTCATATTACAGATGCAGAAAGTGAACCACTAGATCAAGGATTAACAAATGATCTCTCTCACTTCAATATCTTCTCATGCACAATCTTCAATATCCTCCCTTTTGAACTTCTCCCCCATTCCCTTGATGGTTAAACAACCTATGTGCTTTGCACGTTGTCCCTTCGCAGAATCCAAGTTAATAATTTAATTTGCTATCTGTACACAAACCAGAACTAAAATTAAGGAAAGATATATTATTCACAGTAGACGGTCTGAACTCTAAAGGATTATTCCACTGCTCTAGTTCATTGTTTGACCATCTAATTTCAACATTTTTAACCTCAAGCCCTTCGATGTACTCCATCATTATGCCCGCAGTCCTGTGTTCAACTAACTCTTGGCATCCTGGCCTATAGTCCAATAACCCACCAGAATAATTGGTGAACCTTCTGTATGTAATGTCCATGTTGATGAATCTCAAGTTTCTAAGCAATCCTCTCTTTGAACCAGACAGGAAGATGCCATTTTCAGAATTTGCAGTGATGTTAATGAAAGTTACATCAGATATTGAAGCCTCCTTTGAGGTTGAGTCTCGGGGGCAACTCGTGACATAGATAGGCTCTGCTCTACCCCACCATAACGGGTCATAATATCTTGTGCTGATATTAATATTTGAGAATACAATGTCACTTGCATTTCCTGTACGAGGAAGTTGAAAACATTTCAAAAACATGTTTTAAGGCTAGAGTCCTATTGACGCAAGCAAGGATAATGAACCAAGTTAGTATTTTAGATACATGTTTTAGATTCAACATTCTTAGGTAAGAAAAAAAAAATCACATAACCAAGAATTAGTTTGAGATGTAATCATTCAACGGGAGATAAGTGAGAAGAAACATGTTACCTCCATCACGGATCTGGAATCCAATCCCTCTATGAGAATCAACAATAGTGATATTATCAAACACAAAATGCTTGAAATCAAACCAACTAGCACTGCCAAGTTTAATTGCAGAAGATTTGGATCGAATCCAACAGTCGGTGACTGTAAGGTTGTAAACAGGACCTGTGGATGACTTTGGACAGATTGCATCATCCCCAGTATCGATGTGGCATCGAGTGATTACTGTGTTGTTTGAGTCCTCAATGTCAATCCCGTCATTGTTTGGTATGTTAAAGTCCCCATTAATTGCAATATCTTTAATGGATATGTTATTACTCCGGACCAAGTGTAAGCTGCAAATTAGTATATAGTCTGTTAGAGTTCAACAAAATTAAAAGAATGAAGATAAAATTGCAACCAATAATTACATTTTAAAATGATAAAAAGTGAGCATTGAACAAAAGAGATAGGAATACTCACCACCAATAAGCAGGATGGTTGAGAGTGATGTTAGAAACTTCAACATTGTTGCAACCAATGAATCCAATGAGTCTAGGTCTGCATTCATCTCCCAAGCAAGCCCCAGTTTGGTTCCAACTAACCATCACGTTCTTTCTCGGATCTTCCCTCACTACGAACTTCGCAGCCTGACCGTCCACCACTCCGCCGCCGCAGATTCCCACGTTCGTCGCGTTCTCCGCCACCACCACGTACCACCGCCAGAACTCCTCCGGGTAGTCCTCAAGCCTGGCGCCGCCCAGGATGGTGGCACCAGGCTCCACGACCAGCACCACGCCGGATTTCAGGAACACGGTGGCCGTCAGGTACTTTCCCGGCGCCGGGAAGATTACGTGGCAGGGACCGCCCTCCGGACAGGAGTTGATGGCCGACTGGATCGGTGCGGTATCGTAGCAGCTGCCGTCGCCGGTGGCCCCGAAGTCGGCGACGGAGAGGTTGATTGGGATCGGGTTTAACGGTGATGACGTGGCGAGAAGGGATTGGGTGAGAAGTAGGAACAAGAGGAAGATAAGTGGGTTCTTCATTTTAGGATTCTCAGTCTTCTGTGACACTAGGGTGCTCTACTATATACCAGCGGAAATTCAAAGTATTATACTGTCTTATTTGTTTATATCTAACAACATTCATTATATATTTACACGAGAGAAAATATTATATTACAAACTAATAATGTGCATCTTTTATTATCTTTCTTTTTTATTATTGTATATATAATAGAATAATAGATATTAACTTATATATCGTTATAAATTCTTATTATAGTGAGAGAGAGAGTTAGCATGTTTCTAAGTGTTATGGGGATAAGTTTATGTTATTTTCTTTATTAAAATTTTGTGTTATATTAAGTTTTTAATATTCTCATATTTATAATTGACCTTTTACTGTTTGATTTTATTATTAAGCGAGATGATATGTTTTTCCCGTTTGTTATTTTACATGTTTTTACATAAATTTTAAGTGTCTATTAAAAATTTGGGTTTTATTAGTTATTTAAATGTTTTATATTTTTCAATTGGTATCTAATATCAACTGGTGATATAGTAGTTTGATTATATATTTTCATCTAGAACATCATGAACTCGGACAATAAAAAAATTGAAATTATGAAATCTTAATCATGTTTTATATTGGCCATCTTTGGTGGCGTAATAATGGAGCGTCTCACCACATAACTAATGATCCATCCTACTAATGATCCACACCATCTCTCGACATGTCATTTTTAATGAAAACTATTTGCTTACACTTTAATTAAACAATCCTTTCATAGCTTCGAACTCTAATAACACTTGCTACTTCACCTTGTTCATTCATCAGCTCTCAAATAATACACATCATACTAATAATCCAAATCTTAAACTTGATATTAATTCATCTTCTTTTCATCACAACACTCATTCACACGCGTCACATTCCCATGATTGAGCTATTCCTTGCTCCTCATCCCATTTTGCAGAAAATCATTCTAAGCATACTCATCAAACTGTTACTAGCAAAAGTGGAAATTTTCAAACCACATGCATTTCATCTCTTACTGAGCCTGTCAATGTTAAAGCAACGAAAGATCCTGCCTGGTTAAAAGCCATGCAAGAAGAATATAGTGCTCTTCTAGCTAATAACACCTGGACTCTTACCTCTCTTCCTTTTGGTGCCATTGGCTATAAATGGGTCTTCCGCAATAAACACAACACTGATGATAGCATTCAACATCACAAAGCAAGGTTGGTCGCAAAGGAATTTCAGCAAGTACCAGGTTTGGATTGTGATAAAACTTTTAACCCTGTTGTTAAGCCAACTACAATCAAAATTGTTCTCGCATATGATCAATTCAAAATAAAGTTCTCATTCACTGCTCTACTAAGCCTCACACATCTCTCATTCATTACATCTCATAATAAAAATTCCAAAACTTTTATAAAGATTTTCTTGAGCAAGCACATACAATGAAAGTATTGTCTAGCAAGTCCATACTTCATTCAATGGCTGCCCCTGATCTCTCTAGTTTTTTTTTTTCAAAACTATTTTTCGCTCAACAATAATACTACTCGTCCAACAATCCAAATCCCTTGAAGTCACATTCACTAGACTTGTCCAACGAATTTAACTCATTCAATGAGTGTATCATCCATAGCTTCCTCAGGAGATTAATACTTATTACATTCACTCAGTGGGTCGTGACTCATCCAACGAGTATCATCTCTTCTATTTAGAAAAACTAACAGGTATATCAATTTGCTATTATTGGCTTCTTCTTAGGTTTTTTCTCTCTTTAACCTTCCAAAGAATATCATCTAGTTCTAAAATAAGCTTTCCATAGGCCAATTCATGGCAAACTCACATACTCATCCTATTATTTAGACTGTCATTTAGGGTTTTCTCTGCACAATAGCAGAAAACCCCTTCAAGTATATAAACCGATCCCTTTGGTCTATTTAGGTTTTCTTATCATTGCTTATACTAAAATGACTACAATCAGTTTGAAATTTACTTCCCACAAAACAACTTCACTCAATCCATATATTTCAATGATCTAAACTTGCTCAGCAACTCAAACATCCCATAAATAAGATTTTTAATAGAAAACCTTCATCTATAATGAATAATTTGATTCATTAAATCAATTACATCTCATCAGAAATATGAATTCACATAACAAAGAATAAGCCTATCTCACAAATGAAAAATAAACCAACCAATTTCCCTTACCTGGACTTAAACTCTTTCTCTACCAAGCTCCATTAATTCGAACACTCACGAGATATTCTATCTACACAAAGAAAATCCCATCACAATATGCTCCATTAATTAACTCAAACACATATTGTTCACTGACAAGTAGAGATTCATCTTAAACTCACAAGAGTCGTATGCAAGCAAGTTATGCATACATATCGCTAAATTGATTCAAGAAAAAATGTAGAAGATGAACTTATTATGATTCGGACTTTAATCAAATAGGATGATCGCTCTCCATATCAAAAATTTTATGATTCACTCATATTTTCAAAAAGATAAATCTAAATTGGTCAAAAATTTAAAAATAATATATAAGAGAAGAGAAATATGTTTACAAATGTAGTAATTTTTATAAAATAAAAATCAATTAATTAGTTTTACATTTATAACTCAACATTTTAATAATAAAATAATCAAATTATCTACTCGTATTCTTTAGATTTTCCGTATCCTTACAATAATATATTTAATTGGACGTGGAATCAAGTGTAACGTAAGATGGTCACGTCTAAAATTGCTTTAATAATTTTAACTTTTCCTGTCTGGAACATAAATATAATTACTTTAAACAATTTTAATTTTTTCACATCTTAAATATAAATATAAGACGTTAAATAAAATGTTATGAGACTTCAAACACCAAATCATTTTTTAGTAAGACAATTATTATTTATATCTTTTAATTTTACTATCTTTATTCTATTTTTTCTGGAAAATGCTTCTCAGATGGATTAAATTTTTTATACTTACAAAAGTATTTTCCACAACTTAAAATTGTTGTACATTCATAAGGGGTTTTCTCAAAGATGAAATTTCAATTTCAAAAATTACCTTTTTCGAAAACCGTATTAAAAAATGGGGACATCAATTGCCTTTAAATTGCTCCGTATTTACTATACATTGGTAGAATAATTGAAATTGTATTAGAGAAGGTTTTAAAATTGCTAAAAAGTTATTTTAGAAATATTTTGAAATTTTAACATTAAAAAATAATTGGGTTTGTTAAACTCGATTTTGTTACTAAATTTCATCGTGTAAATGAATGGATGAAAGTTAGAGTACATATTTGATTTGGTATTTAATGTAAATTCATAATTACATGTCAACTAAAATTATTTATAAAAGATTTCAATTTTTAACTGTGCAAAATGTAAACATGAGACCGCAAGTATCAAATAAGAAACTTTGAAATTCCAAACATCAAATCTAATGTGCACCACTCGAACCCTTCATATATGATCAGGGTTAGTTGGCGGTGCAACCTACAAGGGGATCTCACCAATCAGCTTCCTTGCGCCTTACGAGTTTACTCACCCATTGACTCGCACACATGTCAGACTCCTTGGTCCGTGTTTCAAGACGGGCCGAATGGGAAGCCCACAAGCCGATGCCGGGAGCACGCATGTGCCGAGACATGCCATGAGGCACGCACTATGGTTCACAATCGCAACGATGATGTCTCCACGAGCATTTCAACAGCCCGGGCTTGGGCCACCATCACAATCCGCATCGATCAATGCCTCGAGTCGATCGGCAGCCCGACTTTCATCGTTCCACATCCGACCGAGACACATCGCCGGCCCCCATCCGCTTCCCTCTCGAAAATTTCAAGCACTCTTTGACTCTCTTTTCAAAGTCCTTTTCTTCTTTCCCTCGCGGTATTCATTTGGGGACATTTGTAGGCCATTCCAACCATCACATCTCAAAAACCACGAATTTCATTTTTTCCTAAAACATCCCACCAAGCACTCTAGCAATATCGTGGTGCACCGACCAACTAGGCCATGTGCAAAACCCACCGAACTCAAAATTTTCGTGCACCAAGACTTTCATGGTATTCATTTAGGGACATTTGTAGGCCATTTCAACCCTCACATCTCAAAACCACGATTTTCATTTTTTCACAAAACAACCTACCAAGCCATTTAGCAATGCCGTGGTGCACCGACCAACTTGGCCATGTGCAAAACCCATCGAAATCAAAACTTTCGTGCACCAAGACTTTCATGGTATTCATTTGGGGACATTTGTAGGCCATTCCAACCCTCACATCTCAAGAACCATGAATTTTATTTTTTCACAAAACACCCCACCAAGCCATCTAGCTATGTCGTGGTGCACCGACCAACTTAGCCATGTGCAAAACCCACCGAACTTAAAACTTTCGTGCACCAAGAATTTTATGGTATTCATTTGGGGACATTTGTAGGCCATTCCAATACTCACATCTCAAAAACCACGAATTTCACTTTTTCACAAAACAACCCACCAAGCCATCTATCTATGTCGTGTGCACCGACCAACTTGGCCATGTGCAAAACCCACCGAACTTAAAACTTTCGTGCACCAAGAATTTTATGGTATTAATTTGGGGAAATTTTTAGGCCATTCCGACCTTCACATCTCAAAAACCACAAATTTCATTTTTTCACAAAATAACCCACCAAGCTGTCTACCTATGCCGTGGTGCACCGACCAACTTGGCCAGGTGCAAAACCCACCGAACTTAAAACTTTCGTGCACCAAGAATTTTATGGTATTCATTTGGGGACATTTGTAGGCCATTCCAACCATCTTATCTCAAAAACCACGAATTTCATTTTTTCACAAAACAACCCACCAAGCCATCTACATATGCCGTGGTGCACCGACCAACTTGGCCATGTGCAAAACCCACCAAACTCAAAACTTTCATGCACGTAGAACTTCATGGTATATTCATTTGCGGACATTTGTAGGCTATTCCAACCCTTACATCTCAAAAACCACGAATTTAATTTTTCCACAAAACACCTCACCAAGCCATGTAGCAATGCCGTGGTGCACCGACCATCTAGGCCATGTGCAAAACCCACGGAACTCAAAACTTTCATGCACCAAGACTTTAATGGTATTCATTTGGGGACATTTGTAGGCCATTCCAACCCTCACATCTAAAATACCACGCATTTCATTTTTTCACAAAACATCCCACCAAGCCATCGCTATCTATGTCGTGGTGCACCGACCAACTTGGCCATGTGCAAAACCCACCGAACTTAAAACTTTCGTGCACCAAGAATTTTATGGTATTCATTTGGGGACAATTGTAGACCATTCCAATATTCACATCTCAAAAACCCGGAATTTCATTTTTTTACAAAATAACCCACCAAGCCATCTCTACCTTTGTCGTGGTGCACCGACCAACTTGGCCATGTGCAAAATTCACCGAACTCAAAACTTTGGTGCACCAAGAATTTTATGGTATTAATTTGGGGAAATTTGTAGGTCATTCCAACCTTCACATCTCAAAAATCACGAATTTCATTTTTGCACAAAACAACCCACCAAGCTGTCTACCTATGCCGTGGTGCACCGACCAACTTGGTCATGTGCAAAACCCACCGAACTTAAAACTTTCGTACACCAAAAATTTTATAGTATTCATTTGGGGAAATTATTAGACCATTCCAACCTTCACATCTCAAAAACCACGAATTTCATTTTTGCACAAAACAACCCACCAAGCTGTCTACCTATGCCGTGGTGCACCGACCAACTTGGTCATGTGCAAAACCCACCGAACTTAAAACTTTCGTACACCAAGAATTTTATGGTATTAATTTGGGGAAATTTGTAGGCCATTCCAAACTTCACATCTTAAAAACCACGAATTTCATTTTTTCACAAAACAACCCACCAAGCTATCTACATATGCCGTGGTGTACCGACCAACTTGGCCATGTGCAAAACCCACCGAACTCAAAACTTTCGTGCACCAAGACCTTCATGGTATATTCATTTGGGGACATTTGTAGGCTATTCCAACCCTCACATCTCAAAAACCATGAATTTTCATCTAGCAATGCCGTGGTGCACCGACCATCTAGGCGATGTGCAAAACCCACAAAACTCAAAACTTTCATGCACCAAGACATTCATGGTATTCATTTGGGGACATTTGTAGGCCATTCCAACCCTCACATCTAAAAAACCACGAATTTCATTTTTTACAAAACAACCCACCAAGCCATCTCTACCTATGTCGTAGTGCACCGACCAATTTGGCCATGTGCAAAACCCACCGAACTTAAAACTTTCGTGCACCAAGAATTTTATGGTATTCATTTGGGGACATTTGTAGGCCATTCCAATATTCACATCTCAAAAACCCCGAATTTCATTTTTTCACAAAACAACCCATCAAGCCATATCTACCTATGTCGTGGTGCACCGACCAACTTAGCCCTGTGCAAAACTCACCGAACTCAAAACTTTCGTGCACCAAAAATTTTATGGTATTAATTTGGGGAAATTTGTAGGTCATTCCAACCTTCAAATCTCAAAAATCACGAATTTCATTTTTTGACAAAATAACCCACCAAGCTATCTACCTATGCCGTCGTGAATCGACCAACTTGGACATGTGCAAAACTCACCGAACTTAAAACTTTCGTGCACCAAGAATTTTATGGTATTCCTTTGGAGAAATTTGTAGGCCATTCCAACCTTCACATCTCAAAAACCACGAATTTCATTTTTTTCACAAAACAACCCACCTAGCCAGCTACATATGCCGTGGTGTACCGACCAAGTTGGCCATGTGCAAAAACCACCGAACTCAAAACTTTCGTGCACCAAGACCTTCATGGTATATTCATTTGGGGACATTTGAAGGCCATTCCAACTCTCACATCTCAAAAACCACAAATTTTCATTTTTTCACAAAACACCCCACGAAACCATCTCTAGCAATGCCGTGGTGCACCGACAATCTAGGCGATGTGCAAAACCCACCAAACTCAACTTTCGTGCACCAAGAATTTTATGGTATTCATTTGGGGACATTTGTAGACCATTCTAACCTTCACATCTCAAAAACCACGAATTTCATTTTTTTACAAAATAACCCACCAAGCCATCTAGCTATGTCCTGGTGCACCGACCAACTTGGCCATGTGCAAAATCCACCGAACTTAAAACTTTCGTGCACCAAGAATTTTATGGTATTCATTTGGAGACATTTGTAGACCATTCCAACATTCATATCTAAAAAACAAAGAATTTCATTTTTTCACAAAACAACCCACCAAGCCATCTAGCTTAGCCGTGGTGCACCGACCAACTTGGCCATGTGCAAAACTTACCGAACTTAAAACTTTCGTGCACAAAAAATTTTCCAGTATTCATTTGGGAATATTTGTAGGCTATTCCAACCCTCAGATCTAAAAAACCAAGAATTTAATATTTTCACAAAACAACCCACAGCCATCTAGATATGCCGTGGTGCACCGACCAACTTGGCCATTTGCAAAACCCACCGAACTCAAAACTTTCGTGCACCTTAAATTTTATGGTATTCATTTGTGGACATTTGTAGATCATTCCAACCTTCACATCTCAAAAACCACGAATTTCATTTTTTCACAAAACAACCCACCAAGTCATATACATATGTCGTGGTGCACCGACCAACTTGGCCATGTGCAAAACCCACCGAACTCAAAACTTTCGTGCACCAAGACTTTCATGGTATTCATTTGGGGACATTTGTAGGCCATTCCAACCCTCACATCTCAAAAACCACGAATTTCATTTTTTTACAAAACACCCCACCATGCCGTCTAGCAATGCCGTGGTGCACCGACTAACTTGGCCATGTGCAAAACCCACCGAACTCAAAACTTTCGTGCACCAAGACTTGCATGGTATTCATTTGGGGACATTTGTAGGTCATTTCAACCCGCACATCTCAAAAACTATGAATTTCATTTTTCACAAAAACTTTCCACCAAGCCATCCATCTAGCTATGCCGTGGTGCACCGACCAACTTGGCCATGTGCTAAATCCTCCGAATTCAAAACTTTCGGGCACCCAAACTTTCATGGTATTTATTTGGGGACATTAGTAGACCATTCCAACCCTCACATCTTAAAAACCACGAATTTTATTTTTTCACAAAATACTCCACCAAGCCATCTGGCAATGTCGTGGTGCACCGACCAAATAGGCCATGTGCAAAACCCACCGAACTCAAAACTTTCGTGCACCAAAAATTTTATAGTATTCATTTGGGGACATTATTAGACCATTCCAACCTTCACATCTCCAAAACCACGAATTTCATTTTTTACAAAATAACCCACCAAGCTATCTAGCTATGTCGTGGTGCACCGACCAACTTGGCCATGTGCAAAATCCACCGAACTCAAAACTTTCGTGCACCAAGACTTTCATGGTATTCATTTGGGGACATTTGTAGGTCATTCCAACCCTCACATCTAAAAAACCACGAATTTCATTTTTTACAAAACAATCCACCAAGCCATCTCTACCTATGTCGTTGTGCACCGACCCACTTGGCCATGTGCAAAACCCACCGAACTCAAAGAATTTTCCAGTATTCATTTGGGAATATTTGTAGGCGATTGCAACCCTCAGATCTCAAAAACCAAGAATTTTATATTTTCACAAAACAACCCACAGCCATCTAGCTATGCCGTGGTGCACTGACCAACTTGGCCATTTGCAAAACCCACCGAACTCAAAACTTTCGTGCACCTTAAATTTTATGGTATTCATTTGGGGACATTTGTAGATCATTCCAACCTTCACATCTCAAAAACCACGAATTTCATTTCTTCACAAAACAACCCACTAAGCCATCTACCTATGTCGTGGTGCACCGACCAACTTGGCCATGTGCAAAACCCACCGACCTCAAAACTTTCGTGCACCAAGACTTTCATGGTATTCATTTGGGGACATTTGTAGGCCATTCCAACCCTCACATCTAAAAAACCACGAATTTCATTTTTTACAAAACAACCAACCAAGCCATCTCTACCTATGTCGTAGTGCACCGACCAATTTGGCCATGTGCAAAACCCACCGAACTTAAAACTTTCGTGCACCAAGAATTTTATGGTATTCATTTGGGGACATTTGTCGGCCATTCCAATATTCACATCTCAAAAACCTTGAATTTCATTTTTTCACAAAACAACCCACCAAGACATCTACCTATGTCGTGGTGCACCGACCAACTTAGCCATGTGCAAAACTCACCGAACTCAGAACTTTCGTGCACAAAAAATTTTATGGTATTAATTTGGGGAAATTTGTAGGTCATTCCAACCTTCAAATCTCAAAAATCACGAATTTCATTTTTTGACAAAATAACCCACCAAGTTGTCTACCTATGCCGTGGTGAATCGACCAACTTGGTCATGTGCAAAACCCACCGAACTTAAAACTTTCGTGCACCAAGAATTTTATGGTATTTCTTTGGGGAAATTTGTAGGCCATTCCAACCTTCATATCTCAAAAACCACGAATTTCATTTTTTCACAAAACAACCCACCAAGCCAGCTACATATGCCGTGGTGTATCGACCAACTTGGCCATGTGCAAAACCCACCGAACTCAAAACTTTCGTGCACCAAGACCTTCATGTTATATTCATTTGGGGACATTTGAAGGCCATTCCAACCCTCACATCTCAAAAACCACGAAATTTTATTTTTTCACAAAAAAGCCCACCAAGCCATCTCTAGCAATTCCATGGTGCACCGACCATCTAGGCGATGTGCAAAACTCACCAAACTCAAAACTTTCGTGCACCAAGAATTTTATGGTATTCATTTGGGGACAATTATAGACCATTCCAACCTTCACATCTCAAAACCCACGAATTTCATTTTTTTACAAAATAACCCACCAAGCCATCTAGCTATGTCGTGGTGTACCGACCAACTTTGCCATGTGCAAAACCCACCGAACTCAAAACTTTCATGCACCAAGACTTTCATGGTATTCATTTGGGGACGTTTGTAGGCCATTCCAACCCTCACATCTAAAAAACCACTAATTTCATTTTTTACAAAACAACCTACCCAGCCATCTCTACCTATGTCGTGGTGCACCGACCAACTTGGCCAAGTGCAAAACCCACCAAACTCTACTTTCGTGCACCAAGACTTTCATGGTATTCATTTGGGAACATTTGTAGGTCATTTCAACACTCACATGTAAAAAATCACGAATTTCATTTTTCACAAAACAACCCACCAACCATCTACCTATGTCGTGGTACACCGACCAACTTGGCCATGTGCAAAACCCACTGACCTCAAAACTTTCGTGCACCAAGAATTTTATGGTATTCATTTGGGGACATTTGTAGATCATTCCAACCTTCACATCTCAAAAACCACGAATTTTTTTTTTTTCACAAAACAACCCCCCAAACCATCTAGCTATGCCGTGGTGCACCGACCAACATGGCTATGTGCTAAACCCACCAAACTAAAAACTTTGTGCCCCAAGAATTTTATGGTATTCAGTTGGGGACATTTGTAAATCATTTCAACCTTCACATCTGAAAAACAACGAATTTTATTTTTTCACAAAACAACCCATCAAGTAATTTAGCAATGTCGTGGTGCACCGACCAACTTGGCCATGTGCAAAACCCACCGAACTCAAAACTTTCGTGCATCAAGACTTTCATGGTATTCATTTGGGGACATTTGTAGGCCATTCTAACCATCACATGTCAAAAACCACAAATTTTATTTTTTCACAAAACAACCCACCAAGCCATCTACCTATGTCGTGGTGCAAAACCCACCGAACTCAAAATTTTCGTGAACCAAGAATTTTATGGTATTCATTTGGAGACATTTGTAGGTCATTCCAACCTTCACATCTCAAAAACCACGAATTTCAATTTTTCACCGAACAACCCACCAAGCCATCTAGCTATGTCGTGGTGCACTGACAAACTTGGCCATGTGCAAAACCCCACGAACTCAAAACTTTCGTGCATAAAGACTTTCATGGTTTTTATTTGGGGACATTTGTAGGCCATTCCAACCCTCACAACTCAAAAACCACGAATTTCATTTCTTCACAAAACAACCCACAAACCATTTAGCAATGCCGTGGTGCACCGACCAACTTGGCCATGTGCAAAACCCACAAAACTCTACTTTTGTGCTCCAAGACTTTCATGGTATTTCATTTGGGGACATTTGTAGGCCATTCCAACCCTCATATGTCAAAAACCATGAATTTCATTTTTTCACAAAACAACCCACCAAGCCATCTAGCTGTGTCGTGGTGCACAGACCAATTTGGCCATGTGCAATACCCACCGACCTAAAACTTTCGTGCACTAAGAATTTTATGGTATTCATTTGGGGACATTTGTAAATCATTTCAACCTTCACATCTCAAAAACCACGAATTTTATTTTTTCACCAAACAACCCACCAAGCCATCTAGCTATGCCGTGGTGCACCTACCAACTTGGCGATGTGCAAAACCCCCCAAACTCAAAACTTTCGTGCACAAATACTTTCATGGTAATCATTTGGGGACATTTGTAGGCCATTCCAACCCTCACAACTCAAAAACCACGAATTTTATTTTTTCACAAAACAACCCACCAAACCATTTAGCAATGCCGTGGTGCACCGAACAACTTGCGCATGTGCAAAATCCACGAACTTATAACTTTCGTGCACCAAGAATTTTATGGTATTCATTTGCAGACATTTGTAGACCATTCCAACCTTCACATCTCAAAAACCAAGAATTTCATTTCTTCACAAAAAAACCCACCAGGCCATCTAGCTTAGCCGTTGTGCACCGACCAACTTGGCCATATGCAAAATCCACCGAACTTAAAACTTCCGTGCACCAAGAATTTTCTAGTATTCATTTGGGAATATTTGTAGGTCATTCCAACTTTCACATCTCAAAACACACGAATTTTATTTTTTCACAAAACAACCCACCAAGCCATCTACCTTTGTCGTGGTGCACCGACCAACTTGGCCATGTGCAAAACCCACCGAACTAAACTTTCGTGAACCAGGAATTTTATGGTATTCATTTGGGGACATTTGTAGATCATTCCAACCTTCACATCTCAAAAGTCACGAATTTCATTTTTTCACCAAACAACCTACCAAGCCATCTAGTTATGCCGTGGTTCACCGACCAACTTAGCCATGTGAAAAACCCACCGAAGTCAAAACTTTCGTGAACCAAGAATTTTATGGTATTCATTTGGGGACATTTGTAGACCATTCCAACCTTCATATCTCAAAAACCACAAATTTCATTTTTTCACAAAACAACGCACCAAGCCATCTACCTATGTCGTGGTGCACCGACAAACTTGGCCATGTGCAAAACCCACCGAACTTAAAACTTTCATACACAAAAAATTTGATGGTATTCATTTGGGGACATTTGTAGGCAATTCGAACCTTCACATCTAAAAAACCACAAATTTCATTTTTTCACAAAAACTCTCCACCAAGCCATCTAGTAATGCCGTGGTGCATCGATCAACTTGGCCATGTGAAAAAACCACCAAACTCAAAACTTTCAGGCACCAAGACTTTCATGGTTTTCATTTGGGGACATATTTAGGCTATTCCAACCCTCACATCTCAAAAAACTATGATTTTCATTTTTCACAAAAACTCTCCACCAAGCCATCTAGCAATGCTGTGGTGCACCGACCAACTTGACCATGTGCAAAATCAACCGAACTTAAAACTTTCGTGCACCATGAATTTTATGATATTCATTTGGAGACATTTGTAGACCATTCCAACATTCACATCTGAAAAACCAAGAATTTCATTTTTTTCACAAAACAACGCACCAAGCCATCTAGCTTAGTCGTGGTGCACCGACTAACTTGGCCATGTGCAAAATCCACCGAACTTAAAACTTTCATGCACCAAAAATTTAACGGTATTCGTTTAGGGACATTTGTAGGCCATTCCAACCTTCACATCTAAAAAACCACGAATTTCATTTTTCACAAAACAACCCACCAAGCCATCTAGCTATGTCGTGATGCACCGACCAACTTGGCCATGTGCAAAACCCACCGAACTCAAAACTTTCGTGCACCAAGAATTTTATGGTATTCATTTGGGGACATTTGTAGATCATTGCAACCTTCATATCTCAAAAACCACGAATTTCGTTTTTTCACAAAACAACCCACCAAGCCATCTGGTTATGCCGTGGTGCAGCAACCAACATGGCCATGTGCAAAACCCACCGAACTCAAAACTTTCGTGCACCAAGAATTTTATAGTATTCATTTTGGGACATTTGTAAATCATTTCAACCTTCACATCTCAAAAATTACGAATTTTATTTTTTCACAAAACAACCTACCAAGAAATTTTGCAATGTCGTGATGCACCGACCAATTTGGTCATCTGCAAAACCCATCGAACTCAAAACTTTCGTGCACCAAGACATTCACAGTATTCATTTCGGGAAATTTGTAGGCCATTCCAACCCTCACATCTCAAAAACTCTGAATTTCATTTTTCACAAAAACTCTCCACCAAGCCATCTAGCAATGCAGTGGTGCATCGACCAACTTGGCCATGTGCAAAACCCACCGAACTCAAAATTTTCATGCACCAAGACTTTCATGATATTCATTTGGGGACATTTGAAGGCCATTCCAACCCTCACATTTCAAAAACCACGAATTTCATTTTTTCACAAAACAACCCACCAAGCCATCTACATATGCCGTGGTGCACCGACCAACTTGGCCATGTGAAAAACCCACCAAACTCAAAACTTTCGTGCACGTAGACCTTCATGGTATATTCATTTGCGGACATTTGTAGGCTATTCCAACCCTCACATCTCAAAAACCACGAATTTAATTTTTCCACAAAACACCCCACCAAGCAATTTAGCAATGCTGTGGTGCACCGACAAACTTGGCCATGTGCAAAACCCACCGAACTCAAAACTTTTGTGCACCAAGAATTTTATGGTATTCATTTGAGGACATTTGTAGGCCATTCCAACCCTCACATATCAAAAACTTTGAATTTACTTTTTCACAAACACTGTCCATCAAGCCATTTAGCAATGTCGTGGTGCACCGACCAACTTGGCCATGTGCAAAACCCACCGAACTTTACTTTCGTGCTCCAAGACTTTCATGGTATTCATTTGGGGACATTTGTAGGCCATTTCAACCCTCACATATCAAAAGCCACGAATTTTATTTTTTCACAAAAGAACCCACCAAGCCATCTACATATGCCGTGGTGCACCGACCAACTTGGTCATGTGCAAAACCCACCGAACTCAAAACTTTCATGCACAAAGACTTTCATGGTATTCATTTGGGGACATTTGTAGGTCATTGCAACCCTCACATCTAAAAAACTCTAAATTTCATTTTTCACAAAAACTCTCCTCCAAGCCATCTATCAATGTCGTGGTGCATCGACCAACTTGGCCTTGTGCAAAACCCACTGAACTCAAAACTTTTAGGCACTAAGACTTTCACGGTATTCATTTCGGGACATTTGTAGGCCATTCCAACCCTCACATATCAAAAACTCTGAATTTTATTTTTCACAATAACTCTCCACCAAGCTATCTAGCAATGCCGTAGTGCATCGACCAACTTAGCCATGTGCAAAACCCACCAAACTCAAAATTTTCAGCCACCAAGACTTTCATGCTATTCATTTGGGGACATTTGTAGGCCATTCCAACCCTCACATGTCAAAAACCATGAATTTCATTTTTTCACAAAACAACCCACCAAGCCATCTAGCTATACTGTGGTGCACCGACCAAAATGGCCATGTGCAAAATCCACCGAACTCAAAACTTTCGCGCACCAAGAATTTTATGATATTCATTTGGGGACATTTGTAAATCATTTCAACCTTCACATCTCAAAAACCAGGAATTTTAATTTTTCACAAAACAACCCACCAAGCAATTTAGCAATGCCGCGGTGCACCGACCAACTTGGCCATGTGCAAAGCCCACCGAACTCAAAACTTTCGTGCATCAAGACTTTCATGGTATTCATTTGTGAACTTTTGTAGGCCATTCCAACCTTCACATCTCAAAAACCACGAATTTCATTTTTTGATAAAACCCACCAAGCCATCTAGCTGTGTCGTGGTGCACGGACTAACTTGACCATGTGCAAAACCCACCGACGTCAAAACTTTTGTGCACCAATAATTTTATGGTATTCATTTGGGAACATTTATAGATCATTTCAACATTCACATCTCAAAAACCACGAATTTCATTTTTTCACAAAACAACCCACAAGACCATCTAGCTATGCCGTGGTGCACCGACCAACTTGGCCATGTTCAAAACCCACTGAACTTAAAACTTTCGAGCACCAAGAATTTAATGGTATTCATTTGGGTACGATTGTAGGCCATTTCAACCTTCACATCTAAAAAACCACGAATTTCATTTTTTCACAAAACAACCCACCAAGCCATCTACATGTGTCGTGGTGCACCGACCAACTTGGCCATGTGCCATACCCACCGACCTCAAAACTTTCGTGCACCAAGAATTTTATATTATACATTTTGGGACATTTGTAAATCATTTCAACCATCACATCTGAAAAACCACGAATTTTATTTTTTCACAACACAACCCACCAAGCCATCTAGTTATGTTGTGGTGCACCGACCAACTTGGCCATGTGCAAAACCCACCGACCTCAAAACTTTCGTGCAACAAGAATTTTATGCTATTCATTTGGGGACATTTGTAGATCATTTCAACGTTCACATCTCAAAAACCACGAATTTCATTTTTTCACAAACACAACCCACCAAGCCATCTAGCTGTGTCGTGGTGCACGGACTAACTTGACCATGTGCAAAACCCACCGACGTCAAAACTTTTGTGCACCAAGAATTTTATGGTATTCATTTGGGGACATTTATAGATCATTTCAACATTCACATATCAGAAACCACGAATTTCATTTTTTCACAAAACAACCCACCAAGTCACCTATGTCGTGGTGCACCGACCAACTTGGCCATATGCAAACTCCACCGAACTTAAAACTTTCGAGCACCAAGAATTTAATGGTATTCATTTGGGTACGATTGTAGGCCATTTCAACCTTCACATCTAAAAAACCACGAATTTCATTTTTTCACAAAACAACCCACCAAGCCATCTACATGTGTCGTGGTGCACCGACCAACTTGACCATGTGCCATACCCACCGACCTCAAAACTTTCGTGCACCAAGAATTTTATATTATACATTTTGGGACATTTGTAAATCATTTCAACCATCACATCTGAAAAACCACGAATTTTATTTTTTCACAAAACAACCCACCAAGCCATCTAGTTATGTTGTGGTGCACCGACCAACTTGGCCATGTGCAAAACCCACCGACCTCAAAACTTTCGTGCAACAAGAATTTTATGGTATTCATTTGGGGACATTTGTAGATCATTTCAACGTTCACATCTCAAAAACCACGAATTTCATTTTTTCACAAACACAACCCACAAGGCCATCTAGCTATGTCGTGGTGCATCGACCAACTTGGCCATGTGCAAAACCGACAGAACTTAAAACTTTCGAGCACCAAGAATTATATGGTATTCATTTGGGGAGAATTGTAGACCATTCCAACCTTCACATCTCAGAAACCACGAATTTTATTTTTTCACAAAACAACCCACCAAGTCACCTATGTCGTGGTGCACCGACCAACTTGGCCATATGCAAACCCCACCGAACTTAAAACTTTCATTCACCAAAAATTTAATGGTATTCATTTGGGTACAATTGTAGGCCATTTCAACCTTCACATCTAAAAAACCACGAATTTCATTTTTTAGCAAAACAACCCACCAAGCCATCTACATGTGTCGTGGTGCACCGACCAACTTGGCCATGTGCCAAACCCACCGATCTCAAAACTTTCGTGCACCAAGAATTTTATAGTATTCATTTTTGGGACCTTTGTAAGTCATTTCAACCATCACATCTCAAAAGCCACGAATTTTATTTTTTCACAAAAATAACCCACCAAACAATTTAGCAATGTCGTGGTGCATTGACCAACTTGGTCATGTGCAAAACCCACAGAACTCAAAACTTTCGTGCATCAAGACTTTCATGGTATTCATTTGTTGACATTTGTAGCTCATTCCAACCCTCACATGTCAAAAACCACGAATTTCATTTTTTCACAAAACAACCCACCAATCCATCTAGCTATGCCGTGGTGCACCGACCAACTTGGTCATGTGGTAAACCCACCGAACTTAAAACCTTCGTGCACCAAGAATTATATGGTATTTATTTGGGGAGATTTGTAGACAATTCCAACATTCACATCTCATAAACCAGGAATTTTATTTTTTCACAAAACAACCCACCAAGCAATTTAGCAATGCCGTGGTGCACCGACAAACTTGGCCATGTGCAAAACCCACCGACCTCAAAACTTTCGTGCACCAAGACTTTCACGGTATTCATTTAGGGAATTTTGTAGGTTATTCCAACCCTCACATCTCAAAAACTCTGAATTTCATTTTTCACAAAAACTCTCCACCAAACCATCTAGCAATGTCGTGGTGCATCGACCAACTTGGCCATGTGAAAAAAACCACCGACCTCAAAACTTTCGTGCACCAAGAATTTTATGGCATTAATTTGGGGACATTTGTAGATCATTTCAACCTTCACATCTAAAAAACCACGAATTTTATTTTTTTCACAAAACAACCCACAAGGCCATCTAGTTATGTTGTGGTGCATCGACCAACTTGGCAATGTGCAAAACCCACCGACCTCAAAACTTTGGTGCTCCAAGAATTTTATGGTATTTATTTGAGGACATTTGTAAATAATTTCAACCTTCACATCTCTAAAACCACGAATTTTATTTTTTCACAAAATAACCCACGATGCAATTTAGTAATGCCGTGGTACACCGACCAACTTGGCCATGTGCAAAACCCACCGAACTGAAAACTTTCGTGCATAAAGACTTTCATGGTATTCATTTGTGGACATTTGTAGGCCATTCCAACCCTCACATGTCAAAAACCACGAATTTCATTTTTTCACAAAACAACTCACCAAGCCATCTAGCAATGTCGTGGTGCACCGGCCAACACGGCCGTGTGCAAAACACACCGAACTCAAAACATTCGTACACCAAGAATTTTATGGTATTCATTTGGGGACATTTGTAAATCATTTCAACCTTCACATCTCAACAACCACGAATTTTATTTTTTCACAAAACAACCCACCAAGAATTTAGCAATGCCGTGGTGTACCGACAAACTTGGTCATGTTCAAAACCCACTAAACTCAAAACTTTCGTGCACCAAGACTTTCATGATATTCATTTGGGGACATTTGTAGGCCATTTCAACCCTCACATCTCAAAAACTATGAATTTCATTTTTTACAAAAACTGTCCATCAAGCCATTTAACAATGCCGTGGTGCACCGACCAACTTTGCCATGTGCAAAACCCACCGAACTCTACTTTCGTGCACCAAGACTTTCATGGTATTCATTTTGGGACATTTGTAGGTCATTCCAACCCCCACATCTCAAAAACCACGAATTTCATTTTGTCACCAAACAACCCCCCAAGCCATCTAGCTATGCCGTGGTGCACCAACCAACTTGGTCATGTGGTAAACCCACCGAACTTAAAACCTTCGTGCACCAAGAATTATATGGTATTCATTTGGGGAGATTTGTAGACAATTCCAACCTTCACATCTCATAAACCAAAAATTTTATTTTTTCACAAAACAACCCACCAAGCAATTTAGCAATGCCGTGGTGCACCGACAAACTTGGCCATGTGCAAAACCCACCGACCTCAAAACTTTCGTGCACCAAGACTTTCACGGTATTCATTTAGGGAATTTTGTAGGTTATTCCAACCCTCACATCTCAAAAACTCTGAATTTCATTTTTCACAAAAACTTTCCACCAAACCATCTATCAATGTCGTGGTGCATCGACCAACTTGGAAATGCGCAAAACCCACCGAACTTAAAACTTTCGTGCACCAAGAATTATATGGTATTCATTTAGGGAGATTTGTAGACCATTCCAACCTTCACATCTCAAAAACCACGAATTTCATTTTTTCACAAATCAACCCACAAGGCCATCTAGCTATACCGTGGTGCACCGACCAACTTGGCCATGTGCAAAACCCACCGACCTCAAAACTTTCGTGCACCAAGAATTTTATGGTATTTATTTGGGGACATTTGTAAATCATTTCAACCATCACATCTCAAAAACCACGAATTTCATTTTTTCACAAAACAACCCACCAAGCCATCTAGCTATGTCGTGGTGCACCGACCAATTTGGCCATGTGCAAAACCCATTAACCTTAAAACTTTCATGCACAAAATTTAATGGTATTCATTTGGGGACATTTGTAGACCATTCCAACATTCACATATAAAAAACCATGAATTCATTTTTTCACAAAACAACCCACCATGCCATCTACATATGCCGTGGTGCACCGACCCACTTGGGCATGTGCAAAACCCACCGAACTCAAAACATTCGTGCACCAAGACTTTCATGGTATTCATTTGGGGACATTTGTAGGCCATTCCAACCCTCACATCTCAAAAACTATGAATTTCATTTTTCGCAAAAACTCTTCTCCAAGCCATCTAGCTATGCCGTAGTGCACCGACCAACTTGGCTATGTGCAAAACCCACCGAACTCAAAACTTTCGGGCACCAAGAATTTCATGGTATTCATTTAGGGACTAGGCCATTCCAACCCTCCCATCTAAAAAACCACGAAATTCATATTTTCGCAAAACACCCCACGATATCATCTAACAATGTCGTGGTGCACCGACCAACTAGCCAATGTGCAAAACCCACCTAACTCAAAAGTTTCATGCACCAAGACTTTCACGGTATTCATTTTGGGACATTTGTAGGTCATTCCAACCCTCACATCTATAAAACTATGAATTTTATTTTTCACAAAAACTCTCCACCAAGCCATCTAGCAATGCCGTGGTGCACCGACATTCTTGGCCATGTGCAAAACCCACTGAACTCAAAACTTTAAGGCACAAGGACATTCATGGTATTCATTTGGGAACATTTGTAAGTCATTTCAGCCCTCACATCTCAAAAACCACGAATTTCATTTTTTCACAAAACAACCCACCAAGCCATCTACATATGCCGTGGTTCACCGACCAACTTGGCCATGTGCAAAACCACCCGAACTCAAAACTTTCGTGCACCAAGACTTTCATGGTATTCATTTCGGGACATTTGTAGGCCATTCCAACCCTCAAATCTCAAAAACCACGTATTTCATTTTTTCACAAAACAACCCACCAAGCCATGTAGCTATGTCGTTGTACACCGACCAACTAGGCCATGTGCAAAACCCACCGAATTTACTTTCGTGCACCAAGAATTTTATGGTATTCATTTGGGGACATTTGTAGATCATTTCAACCTTCACATCTCAAAAACCACGAATTTCATTTTTTCACAAAACAACCCACAAGGCCATCTAGCTATACCGTGGTGCACCGACCAACTTGGCCATGTGCAAAACCCACCGACCTCAAAACTTTCGTGCACCAAGAATTTTATGGTATTTATTTGGGGACATTTGTAAATCATTTCAACCATCACATCTCAAAAACCACGAATTTTATTTTTTCCCAAAACAACCCACAAAGCAATTTAGCAATGCCGCAGTGCACCGACCAACTTTGCCATGTGCAAAACCCACCGAACTCAAAACTTTCGTGCATCAAGACTTTCATGGTATTCATTTGTGAACATTTGTAGGTCATTCCAACTCTCACATGTCAAAAACCACGAATTTTATTTTTTCACAAAACAACCCACCAAGCCATCTAGCTATGTAGTGGTGCACCGACCCACTTGGGCATGTGTAAAACCCACCGGACTCAAAACTTTCGTGCACCAAGAATTTTATGGTATTCATTTGGGGACATTTGTAGTTCATTTCAACATTCACATCTCAAAAACCACGAATTTCATTTTTTCACAAAACAACCCACAAGGCCATCTAACTATGCCGTGGTGCACCAACCAACTTGGCCATGTGCAAAACCTACCGAACTTAAAACTTTCGAGAACCAAGAGTTATATGGTATTCACTTGGGGAGATTTGTACACCATTCCAACATTCACATCTCAGAAACCACGAATTTCATTTTTTCACGAAACAACCCACCAAGCCATCTAGCTATGTCGTGGTGCACCGACCAACTTGGCCATGTGCAAAACCCACCGACCTCAAAACTTTCGTGCATCAAGAATTTTATGGTATTCATTTGGGGACATTTGTAGATCCTTTCAACATTCACATCTCAAAAACCACGAATTTCATTTTTTCACAAAACAACCCACAAGGTCATCTAACTATGCCGTGGTGCACCGACGAACTTGGCCAGGTGCAAAACCTACCGAACTTAAAACTTTCGAGGACCAAGAGTTATATGGTATTCATTTGGGGAGATTTGTACACCATTCCAACATTCACATCACAGAAACAACGAATTTCATTTTTTCACAAAACAACCCACCAAGCCATCTAGCTATGTCGTGGTGCACCGACCAACTTGGCCATGTGCAAAACCCAAAAAACTCAAAACTTTCGTGCATCAAGACTTTCATGGTATTCATTTGTTGACATTTGTAGGTCATTCCAACCCTCACATGTCAAAAATCACGAATTTCATTTTTTCACAAAATAAACCACCAAGCCATCTAGCTATGTCGTGGTGCACCGACTAACTTTGCCATGTGCAAAACCCACCGACCTCAAAACTTTCGTGCACTAAGAATTTTATGGTATTCATTTGGGGACATTTGTAGATCATTTCAACATTTACATCTCAAAAACCACGAATTTCATTTTTTCACAAAACAACCCACAAGGCCATCTAGCTATGCCGTGGTGCACCGACCAACTTGGCCATGTGCAAAACCCACCGAACTTAAAACTTTCGAGCACCAAGAATTATATGGTATTCATTTAGGGAGATTTGTAGACCATTCCAACCTTCACATCTCAGAAACCCCGAATTTCATTTTTTCACAAAACAACCCACCAAGTCACCTATGTCGTGGTGCACCGACCAACAGGCCATATGCAAACCTCACAAAACTTAAAACTTTCATTCACCAAAAATTTAATGGTATTCATTTGGGTACGATTGTAGGCCATTTCAACCTTCACATCTAAAAAACCACGAAGTTCATTTTTTCACAAAAGAACCCACCAAGCCATCTACATGTGTCGTGGTGCACCGAATAACTTGGCCATGTGCAAAACCCACCGACCTCAAAACTTTCGTGCACCAAGAATTTTATGGTATTCATTTGGAGACATTTGTAGATCATTTCAACATTCACATCTCAAAAACCACGAATTTCATTTTTTCACCAAACACAACTCACAAGACCATCTAGCTATGTCGTGGTGCACCGACCAATTTGGCCATGTGCAAAACCCACCGAACTTAAAACTTTCGAGCACCAAGAATTATATGATATTCATTTGCGGACATTTTAAGTCATTCCAACCCTCACATGTCAATAACCACGAATTTTATTTTTTCACAAAACAACCCACCAAGCCATCTACATGTGTCGTGGTGCACCGACCAACTTGGCCATGTGCCAAACCCATCAACCTCAAAACTTTCGTGCACCAAGAATTTTATAGTATTCATTTTGGGACCTTTGTAAGTCATTTGAACCATCACATCTCAAAAATCACGAATTTTATTTTTTCACAAAAACAACCCACCAAACAATTTAGCAATGTCGTGGTGCACTGACCAACTTGGCCATGTGCAAAACCCACAGAACTCAAAACTTTCGTGCATCAAGACTTTCATGGTATTCATTTGTTGACATTTGTAAGTCATTCCAACCCTCACATGTCAAAAACCATGAATTTCATTTTTTCACAAAACAACCCACCAAGCTATCTAGCAATGTCGTGGTGGACCGACAAACTTGGCCATGTGCAAAACCCACCGAACTCAAAACTTTCGGGCACCAAGACTTTCATGGTATTCATTTACGGACTAGGCCATTCCAACCCTCACATCTAAAAAACCACGAATTTCATTTTTTCACAAAACACCACACCAAGCCATCTAAATATGTCGTGGTGCATCGACCAACTTGGCCATGTGCAAAACCCACAAACCTCAAAACTTTTGTGCACCAAAAATTTTATGGTATTCATTTGGGGACATTTGTAGATCATTCCAACCTTCACATCTCAAAAACCACGAATTTCATTGTTTCACAAAATAACCCACCAAGCAATCTACCTATGTCATGGTCGAGCGACCAACTTGGCCATGTGCAAAACCCACCGACCTCCAAACTTTCGTGCTCCAAGAATTTTATGGTATTCATTTCGGGACATTGGTAGACAATTCCAACCTTCACATCTCAAAAACCACGAATTCCATTTTTCACCAAACAACCCACCAAGCCATCTAGTGTTGCCGTGGTGCACCGACCAACTTGGTCATGTGCAAAACCCCCCGAAGTCAAAACTTTCGGGCACCAAGACTTTCATAGTATTCATTTAGGGACTAGGCCATTCCAACCCTCATATCTAAAAAACCACGAATTTCATTTTTTTCACAAAACACCCCACCAAGCCATTTAGATATGTTGTGGTGCACCGACCAACTTGGCCATGTGCAAAACCCACCGACCTCAAAACTTCCGTGCACCAAGAACTTTATAGTATTCATTTGGGGACATTTGTAGATCATTTCAACATTCACATCTCAAAAACCACGAATTTCATTTTTTCACAAAACAACCCACCAAGCCATCTACCTATGTCATGGTGCACTGACCAACTTGGCCATGTGCAAAACTCACCGAACTTAAAACTTTCATGCACCAAGAATTATATGGTATTCATTTCGAGAGATTTGTAGACCATTCCAACATTCATATCTCAGAAACCACGAATTTCATTTTTCACAAAACAATCCACCAAGCAATCTACCTATGTTGTGGTGCACCGACCAACTTGTCCATGTGCAAAACCGACCGAACTTAAAACTTTCATGCACCAAGAATTTAATGGTATTCATTTGGGGACATTTGTAGGCTATTCCAACCTTCACATCTAAAAAACCACGAATTTCATTTTTTTCACAAAACAACCCACCAAGCCATCTATCTATGTCGTGGTGCACCTACCAACTTGGCCATTTGCAGAACCCACTGAACTCAAAATTTTAGTGAACCAAGACTTTCATGGTATTCATTTAGGGACATTTGTAGGTCATTCCATCATTCACATCTCAACAACCACGAATTTCATTTTTTCACAAAACTTCCCACCAAGCCATCTAGAAATGTTGTCGTGCAACGACCAACTTGGCCATGTGCAAAACCCACCGAACTCAACTTTCGTGCACCAAGAATTTTATAGTATTCATTTGGGGATATTTGTAGGCCATTCCAACCTTCACATCTCAAAAACCACGAATTTCATTTTTTCACAAAACAACCCACCAAGCCACTACCTATACCGTGGTGCACCGACCAACTTGGTCATATACAAAACCCACGAAACTTAAAACTTTCGTACACTAAGAATTTTATGGTATTCATTTGGGGACATTTGCAGGCAATTCCAACTTTCACATCTCAAAAACCACAAATTTCATTTTTTTCACAAAACAACCCACCAAGCCACCTATGTCGTGGTACACTGACCAACTTGGCCATATGCAAAACCCACCGAACTTAAAACTTTCTTGTACCAAGAATTTTATTGTATTCATTTGGGGACATTTGCAGGCCATTCCAACCTTCACATCTCAAAAACCACGAATTTCATTTGTTCACAAAACAACCCACCAAGCCATCTACCTACGCCGTGGTGCACCGACCAAATTGGTCATGTGCAAAACCCACCGAACTCAAAACTTTCGTCCACCAGGAATTTTATGGTATTCATTTGGGGACATTTGAAGGTCATTCCAACCTTCACATCTCAAAAACCACGAATTTTATTTTTTTACAAAACAACCCACTAAGCAATCTACCTATGCCGTGGTGCACCGACCAACTTAGACATATGCAAAACCCACTGCACTTAAACTTTCGTGCACAACGAATTTTATGGTATTCATTTGGGGACATTTGTAGGTCATTCCAACCTCCACATCTCAAAAACCACGAATTTTTTTTTTCACAAAACAACTCACCAAGTCATCTACCTATGCCGTGATGCACCAACCAACTTGGCCATATGCAAAACCCACCGAACTTAAAACTTTCGTGCACCAAAAATTTTATGAAATTCATTTGGAGATATTTTTAGTTGATAACCCATGAAAACACTATTATTTAAGATTTTTTTCTATAACTACACTGTTAATAAGGATACTCAAAATTATAATATAAGACTAGTTG
>Ga0209589_1003003_pt1 | contig 29488 bp, 25 predicted proteins | sample CowpeawhiteBW_FD_187525 | JGI IMG/M metagenome (GOLD analysis project Ga0209589, IMG submission 187525) | Root nodule microbial communities of legume samples collected from California USA - Cow pea white BW (SPAdes) (version 2) | ecosystem: Host-associated > Plants > Roots > Nodule | place: USA...
TCAACTTTTGGAACCAAGTCCTTGGCGGAGTCACCCATAAAGTCACCATAATCATGCACTGTTTTTGTGGATTCTGCATCAATCAACACCGCTCCTTTTGCATTACAATTCAATTCCAATCTGCCACCTTCTTCTAACTTTCTCAATCTACCAGCCACTGGGTAGTAGTAACACAAAATCTTGCTAAGAGAGTTTCTTATGCGTTCAACTAATGCGTCATGGTTGTGCTTTGCATTGTAAACGTAGATGGTGGGGGTGTGGCTCTGACGCGCCACTTGATCAGGCTCAGACAGCCATTGAAAACCCTCTGGAGTTGGTTCATTTGGAACTACTGTGTGATAAGCTTTGATGGATACCATTTTTGTGGAAGGTTTCTATTGCAACACTCACAAACGAAAATGAACTTATAAGATCAAGTTCATTGTAATGTAGAAAGTGGCATTGGTTGATTCTTACTTTCACTAAATATAAAAGTTAGATTCAGACTTAGATTTTCAATATTTCGTACATCGTAACTCCTTGGAAGAGCTTTCTATCTATAAATTATCTATAAATGAACTTAATTCAAGACAAATTATAGAAAAGGTGGTAAGCCACAAAATTGTTATCATATCAGTAGGATCTTATATATTTGTCTTAAAATGAAATATTTTCTAAGAAAACCTATGTCTCCTCAATTATTGAAAGTATCATTGAATGACATGTAGCGTTGATTTTGGAACTGTCTGATGATGATTGTCATTTATCGAAAGGTTTCTACTGCATTATGATTAAAGTGAAATTTTGCTTTAGGAATTGCATTTTTTTTCTCTTTGCAAAGCTGCATGAACCATTTTTGTTATCCAATGTCAAAGTTTTCAATACACATGTGATATGTGGTGGCAAAACGAGCTTTTATCTTTTTTACTATTTGATTTGGTGAGAGTGATAGATTCTTTTTCTCTTGTGGAAATTCCATAATTAGATTTCACGCCAAAATGCAGGTAAAGTCTTTGTTGTTTTCATTTTCTTTTTCTGAATTATTAGTTCTCTGTTGATTATTTTACTATCAATCAAATTTTAAACTACAAAAATAACCAAGGAGATATAACGCCGAAGAAATTAGAGGAGTTTATCGCAATTGTAATTCGCATGTAAGGAGAACTTCAAGCCATAAAATATTAAAGCCAAAAGCATGTGAAAGAAAACATATCTGTAAAATGATTCATAAATGTTTTGTTTTGTATCTTAACCTATAAAGGAATGAAATGTTTTCTTACTTATTGTTCAAATTACATGAAACTAAATACATTAAGTGAATGTTATTCGAAATCATCAAGGATAAAAAAAATTATATTTGATATCAAGTAGTAGCCTACTACTGAACATAATAAATAATTTTTATTTATTTTCTAATCTCCAATTTCGATAATTAATTAATAACAATATTATTATTATTATATCATACATAAAACGACAAATAAAAAATTTAATGAAAAATTAGTAAAGCAAAACAAATAAAAAAGAGAAATATAAAATAAGAATATTAAAAATAAAAACAGATATTTCTTTGGACAATTTATTTTTAATTAATAACAAGATAGTGCAGTTTACTTTTAGTTAATTTGTTATAAATAATAGTGTAATATTAATTATTTAATTTTTATTTTATCAAATTTTTTATTTAAATATTATAACACTTAAATGTAATTATTTAAATAAATATTTATTTTAACATAATAGTAAATATACAAATTTCTTTAAAGGAAACATTATAACAAATTTAGAAGAAAAAAAAAACTATAACAGATGTAAATGTAATATTAATTATAAACAATTATAAATATCTAAAGACTTCAATATAAAAATACTATAAAATTAATTTACTACATATAATAATAACAATTAATGTAATCAGATTTTATTATTTATACTAATACTAATGATATCATAACGAATGTTTATAAATGATTATACTTAACTAATGTAATTAAATTTTATCATTTATACCAATACTAATGATATCATAACAAATGTTTATAAATAATTATACATATTTTAACATTTTTATGTAACAAAATTATAAAACTAATATATATATATATATATATATATATGTTAAACTAATTACATATAATATAATTAATTCTTAAGTTTAATCATCATAACAACAAAATACAAAAATTTTTATTGTAAGACCCTAGAAAATGATGTTTTAAAAGTGATAGTGGTTTAAAAATAGTGAGACTCAATTATTTTAATATTAAAAGGTTTTAGTATAAATAGAATTGTTATAAACGAGTTTCATTATTTTAAAACATATCATCTCTAGAAACCACTTTTCTAGAGTTCTTTGACTTCTCTCTTAAAGTTCTACCTCTCTGGTCGTCTGATTGAAGAACCGAGACCATAGGATTGATCCTCTCGGCGAGCTCTTTAAATTGGATTGATCAATTTCTCTGTTCGTGTAAGTTGAGTTTCCGCTCTCTTTTTTAGTCTTTTTCTGTTTTCTATTGCATGCGAGCCTTCTTCCGCTTGCATGCGACGTTTTAATCATCAGTATGAGTCTTTACTGATTAGTGATCATAACAGTATGTTCTGATCGTGCTTGTGATGTTTCTATGTGTAGATAGAGCATTTTGTGGAGTTAGAGATATTGACGTTTTTAAGGCGTTGACGTTTGTAAAGCTGTCTAAATAGGATAATAGGTAAGGAAAGCTAACTGTTTTGCTTGGATTTCGTGTAGAAATCATTCTGATGACTTTGAATTGCATAATTGAGTGTTGTATGAGTGCTTAACCTGTGTAATTGAGTGTATGATTGGATTGTGCTAGATTCATGGACTGTTGCATGTGAGAACAGATTGGGAATCTGGTATTTTCGCCTAAGTGAGCAGCTCTCGCCTGAGCGAAAACACCAAAAACTCATCCCCTGTCTCTGCGTGAGATCTCGCCTAGGCGAGCCAATCTCGCTTGAGCGAGAGCCACTCTCGTCTAAGCGAGATAGCTTAGCCTGAGCGAGAATTCGCCCAGAGTTTGGGTTGTTCTCCATTTCGAGCCTCGCTCAGGCGAGAATGACTCGCCTAAGCGAGAGAGCCCTTTCGCCTGAGCGAGACCTTTCAGCTTAGGCGAGAACCTTTACAACTAAGTGTTATTTCTCTATTTCTAATGGATGAAGCTATGTTTAAATGTTAAAATGTGAACTTAGTTATGATATGCATGAATTGTTATGACTGGTAATATGTGTGGTAAAATTGCATGAAGTTGGAATATGAGAAGAAGTGGTTGAATTAGAATTTCAAGGGAAATTCAAAAGAGTATGTTAGTGTGTGTAAGGACATGAGGACTCCGTATGGGTTGGTATCCTAATGCTCCAATAACCATTAAGGCTCATGTAGAGTGTACTGGATTATGTCGTGAGGAGTAGTAGGAGGTCCTAGTCTGTGGACCCGATTCAGTCACAGAGGCGAAGGGGACTTACCTTGGGAGTGGTTGGGTGATAACCCCTTGTGTCCAAACTCTGCAGAGTTTGGGAACCTTCACAGGTGCAAGCCACCCAGAGATCCAATGTCGCTTACATAATCCGAATATCGAGTCTAGAGTAATATATTTGCATTGTGTTTGGGGTGGTCTATGTCATTCTGGTGAAGATGAGAAAGATTGCATGATTTCTGTTTATAATTGAACTGTATGATTCCTTTAATCAGATTAGCTTACCCTTGCTTTCTTTGTGTCTGTCTCGTGTTGTATGTTTTCCTTTTGCGATGATCACCTATTCGGTGGGAGCATATGTGATTGCAGCATCAAAGGCGCTTCTGGAGGACGCGGGAAAATTTAAATTTATGAAAACATGCGCCAAAACTCATAACTTAAACATTGAAGTGTTACAAGTTCTCAAGATTCGTGTTTGTAAATAAAAGCATAATAAAGTACATATGAGAAAAATCCTAGCTCTACTCCCAAAGCTAGCCCTCACTCCATCGCCTGGACATCCTCAGCACCACTTGTATCAACTACCCCAATTATGTGCAAGAAGAGAGTTTAATTTTGTTCTTTTCATATTTCTGATAACTCCTACATCTTTTGAAATTTATCATCACGTCAAGTCTCCAATATATAACTAAACAAAAATGCATAATTTAAATAACATTCAAGTGACACATATAGGACTCGAACCCAAGTCCTCACACACAATAAAGTACTCTCAACCACTTGAGCTAGTACTTTTACACGTCATAGTTCCAAACATTAATTGCTTTAAATGTTTCTATTACCCGCCATAATTAAATAATTATTTAAATAACTATTTAATTTTCTCGGGTCTTACAGTTCGTCCTTAGGATGACCTGAGGGTTCTAGGTTTGTCATGTCTTGTTTGTGTTAGAGTTCTAGTTTAGTAGAGTTTGTCTGTGAAACCGAAAATATTAAGAACAGAAAACGTCTTTACAAAGTAATAAGGGTGCACACTCATGACTAGATCAAAGATTGTTTTCCTTTCTTAATTCTAATTGTTTGAGGAAAGAAGAGTGATAGACAAAATTTTTTGGCTATCAATAGATTTTTAGAGTTTTGCTTCATCCCTGTTTGTTTTGTTGCACCTCTGTGGTTTGCGTTTAGTGTTTATAGTGTTACAGGAATGCAGATTTGAAGTCAATTTGACCTGCTTACCTTTGTGAGGGTTGGATGTAGCTTTTACGACACTTTCTTTTATATTATTTCACCTACTAAAATTGTTTCAAATTATTTCACCTACTAATTATCTCATTCCAAAATTTACCCTAAAAAATGAATTTACTATACAAATATACACATTCCTAAAGTTTAATTCAAAACAAATCTCTTAAATCATCTTATAATTTATTCTTATTTTACTATACATCTATTAATAATTTAAAAAAAAAACATTATGACTAAAAATTTTACTTCTTTTATTATTAAATTTTATTAACGTAACCTATAAATTATTCATTATCTAATTTTAACTAAAATAAAAAAATTATTTATTTCTAGTCTTCTAATCATCAACATCAAACTTATTATTAACTTCAATTGTTTAACCTTATACTTATACCTTCTCAATTTTCTTTTAAATTACAACAATTACAAAAATATTTCTACCTTATTTTACCTTATCCTTAATTTATTTTTATTTTCTCTTTCCAACATAAAAAAAGAGGAATCTATAGTATTTGAGAAAAAAAAAATATCGACATAAAGTTTGACAACCGCAAAAGCAAAGAAACGTGGTAAGACTTCACCCACAAAATTTATAAATTAAATTATGTAAGAGAAAATATTAGATGGTTCTATGAATTTTAAAGGGTGTCCACATATTATCTTCACACAGAAACATGGTAAGTGATATGAATGAATACACATATCGGATACAATACATATTTTATAAGTTTATTTTAAAAATAATAGAATATAAATATGTGACATATAAAGATTAAAAAATGCATAATAATTCTTAAAAATATAATAAATATATGATTATTATTGTGTGAATCCGAATTAAACCTATATGTATTAAAGTTGTCAACATAAAAAATATAAATTATTGTCATCATAAAAGTACATCTACAAGAAAATTTTTAAATAATAATAAATTTTAGTAACAAAAGTTACGTTAGGGACCAATTTCCTAATTAGAGATTAATTTAGAGATCAATTATTTGGATAGTCAAACATTAGTAGCTAATGTTATTGATCAATTTAGTAACCAATTATTTTGGTAGTCAAAACCTTGATAGCTAATGTTAGTAACCAATTTAGAAATCAATTTATAATAAAAGTTATTTTCATTATCAATTTAGAGACTATTTATAATATTTTAAAACTATTTTAGTTATTAATAATTTTTTATTTTTAAATTGGTACCTAAATTAGTCATTATATAATGACTAATTATTTTGTGTCACTGAAACTGATTATTAGTCAAAAAATTTCCTGTACCATGCTAAAATTTTATAAATATTTCATTTATAATTCAAGAAAAAAAATATATGTAACCCTAAATTAAATTCATATTAAGACCGTAGTACAAATCCTTTGTTTAACAACACTGTTTCAAGATCATAGCTGCTGTAAAATTTTGGAGAGAAAATTCTAACCAAAGTATTTTCGAAGATAAAATCAAGTGCGCCTTTGATGTAACAATCTTTATAATAATGTCAATCCAGTTCATTAGAGAATATGTCCTGCGTTTCCAAGAATTTGCAATCTTGGAATATTGCATTGTCTTGAAATTGGAATTTTGGACACTACCATCTTTTTAATATTATAATCAGTAAGCTTTTAATTTATTAACTATATAATTAAAAATTAAAAAACTTGATTAAAAGATTTTTTTTCTTTATTTATTTTAAGTACTAATTTCATATTTTTTTATGTATTAATATTGACAAAATAAATCATTTATAAAGTGTTTTGTTATTTAAAAATAATATGAGAATAAAAATATATATTTTAAATAGAAAATTTCTTACGGATGTTTTGTAAAAATATAAATGAAAATAATATATATACTTGCAATAATTTTTTTGTAAAAATATAACTGAAAAAAATAGGAAAAAATATAACTGAGAATAAAAAAATATTTTTTATATAATTTTTTGTATAAAAAACCTGCAAAATGTACTTCATAAAATATAAAATAAAAAATTGTAATGTTAATACCTGATCAAAATGATAAGTGTGAGACTCATCCATTTCATTCTCAATACTCTTATTCGATGTGAACTATTAATCATGAAGCATTCTCCAAACAGTTTTAAACCAGTAATTATGGCAGCAACAACTCAGAGAATGAGGTAGTTGAATGAGATAGGATGGACATTGAATTATTGAACGTAACAGTTATCTTTTGTGGCATAATATTTTAATTTCAGTTAGTACGAATTTTCATTCAATTATAGTAAATTTTGAATTTGAATTCTCTCTTATTTTATTGTGTTTTTATAATACATCAATTATTACTAATTTTAAATATTTTAAAATATATTAAAAATATTAAAAATATTAATAAAATTAATAAAAAATTTGAACTCGTAAATTTTACGTCATCATATCGATAACATGTATTTTCTTTAATTATGATTCATTGGAATGTGTTAGAACAATTAAAAAAATGTCTATAATTCCTAAATTTGAACGTTAAATTATATTTTTTAAATTTTAATATATTTTAGTTTTTAAACTTTAAAAATTAATAAATTAATTAATTTTTTTATATGTTATATCGATATTTTAATTAAAATATATTAAATGGTAAAAATAATTTTAAATATTAATCTTAAATATTTTTTAATATATTAAAAAAATTAATATAACAGAAGTGTTTAATTGGATTAAACAAGTATATCTGTTTATTTTTAAAATTTAGAGATTAAACATGTAGGAGCATAAAAAATCTAAATTCACGTCAATTAATTAAAAACATATTTATATTAATAAAAATAACTCATAAAATTTTATAAGTATATTTTTTACATATATTATTTCAGTAAATATAAAATACAACATGCTATATGGTAGATGGAGAAATAAAATTGAAAACGTGTTTGGTCGAAAATTCAATTTTGTCTTGTCGGTGGAGTGGGTTCCAAAATTCACAAACCTAGAGAGAGGGTGTTTTATAAGTGGATTAATTTAGTTTTAAAATTACAGATTTATTAGAAAGAAGATGATATTTTGAAAAAGTTTGGTTTCACATAACAAATAATTATTTTTAGTAAAAATAATTTTAAAATTTTATTACTTTTTATTTTTGTAACTTTCATAAAAATAAATTATTATATTCAGTAATTTTATCAATTTTGTTAAAAATTTGTTTGTCAAAATTTTATTTTCAAGAAGTCATGAAATTTATTTACAAATTTTAAAGATAAAGTCGTAGAAGAAAAAAATGACTTTTTTTAATGATGTTGAAATTATATTGATTGAAGACAACTTGATCCAAAAGTAAATCACACTGAAATTATAAAAAAATTATTAAATTAAAGTTGTATTTGACTATATTAGCCTAAATATTAGTTACGGAAATTGTGTTTATCAAAATTTGCACTAAAACCGTACCATACAACTTCTGCCTAAAGAAATAATTGAACTGAAGTCATGCTTTGGGTTGATAGAATTCAATATTACTAAAGTTAAAATTAATTGACGAATTAATTCTATTAATGACTTATTTGAAATATTATAATGGGCCCAATTGTGATTTAATAAAATTTAAAGATTTATCGGTTTTTATTATGAGAAGTGATAATAAAATAAAATAAAAATTAACTTGATGGACGTTGGTTTATAGAAGGGATTAATGTTCTGTCTCTGGTCATAAAGTTTTTTTTTTTCACAGTAACCCATCAAGAACGTGTAATAAGAGAAAAGAGAGGCAAAGAGATAGATTGAGAAACGGTGGTTAGCACACAAAAGAATACAAATTGAAGACCGCATATTCACAGGATTTCTTATGGATCAAGGTTAGTGCTCTATTATGTTTTATCGTGTATCCTAAATTCTAAAAATCCTTAATTGTTTTACATGTGGTATTAGAGCCAGGTTGTAGAATTTATAATTCTCCTATGATGTCTATCCTTTTATGATGTTTGTTTCTAATTTTTTTATGAACCTTAATTAAAGTTTTAAGGGTTATTCAAGTTGTCCGCTGCATTAAAAAAAGAAAATTGAATGCGAATGTATTGGTTGGAAACGAAAATTGAATTTCGTTGCTAAAATTGCATCCATTGTATGCATTAATTTTAATTGCAAATTGGTATCGTATGTTTTGTTATACAATTTTATGAATGTCGTGCAATTGCAACTACGTATACGTGAATGGAAATCAAATATCAATCAGCCTAAAGTGGCAAAGTGGAGGTGAATGTTTTTTTTTTTTTGAAAACTGACGCACGAACATGAGTGAGTTGGTTGCTTTTGGTAAATTGAATAAATGCATTCCCTTTGTTATGAATTAAAAAGTATCTAGTCTCGTGTTGCGTGAATGCATTAAAATAAAAAATAAAATAAAACCCATTGTTACCTTCTTGAATTTAAAGAAATTTAAAGTTTGATGTTTTTAAAGAGAGGGCAATTTCACTTTGACGCGAAATATGAATAGAATGCTTTGAATATTGATCCTAACGTAAATTTGAAATTATGATTTTCAAACTTTTTATGGCACAAAATTTTTATTATATGAATAATTTTATTTTAATTTGCAATAATATGTATGTTTGTTATTGTTAAATTAAAATTAATGAGAATGTTATATAAAGTTTATAGCAATTAAATGTGTAATTATTTATTTGAAATCAAGTATGATAAATTTTGTTAGTCAGCAAAGTGGTCAAAATTTTAAAGTTTTTGTGATCTCAAATTATTAAAGATTTAATTTCAATTACTCAAGACGGGAAACTCTCTGACCCTCAGGGGTACGATGAATTGTCGCAACTCATGCCTCAAACCTCCCTCAAATTTCCTGCAGCGCCATTCTTCAGTGACGGCCTACGAGTAGAACCTCGCCATGTACTCAAATCATTCCACATATGCCTGTACATACATGTTCCCCTGCTGCAGGGTGAGGAACTCAGCTTTCCGCTCTTACCTAGCACTGTCAGGGAAGTATTTCTCTAAAAACCTCTTTCTGAAATTTGCCCATGACACCTCCTCCTCCCGAGTCTGCATATGTTGTTGCATCCCCATCCACCAGTACTCTGCGTTTGTTACCAACAAGAAAGTGGAAAACGTAAGTTTCTGAGCCTCAGTGCACTCGATCACCCTAAAGATCTTCTCACACTCCCTCAACCAGGCATCTGCCTCGTCTGGGGTGGCTTTGCCTGTAAATTTCGCCGACTTGTGACGCATGAAGTCCTCCATCGTCACTGGTCTGACAGGGGGAATCATCGCCCTCGGTGCGCTGTAATAAGTTGCATCGCGTCCACCATCCTATGGATTGCATTGGCAATCTCATCAGCCCCAGCGTTATTCCTGCGTCTCCTATTAGCCATTGCCTGCGCACGCCACATAATTCAGTTGTTCACATTAAACAACTCTAAATATAAAAGAGAAACAAATAATTCTTAACAATCAATAACACACAATAGTTTCACAAAGGAAACACGATCAGCTCACTCCCCATAGTTTCCAACAATCTTAAAAATTTTACTCTGATACCAAATGTAACATCCCTACTGGAAAATTTCTTAATTAAATAAATATTAACAATATGGAAAAACAATCGACATAATTTTTAGTATTCCCAACCGCGAGAAAAATTCAGAATATTAATCAGGACACCATAATTTAAATAAACTTAGAGTAATTAAACTTATTACAAGTTCCAAGATATCTGATAAAGAAATAATGACATAACAAATTTCCTAGCTTCGACCCAAGCTAGGCCCTCTCTCCGTCTCAAGTGTTTAGTGGCGTCACCTGTATCATCAACTGCTCTCGTGTAAAGAATTACACGATCATCGCCAAGCACACAAAATGAAAGGGTGGGCTCAATAATAAAATAAACACATCAATTTAATCATATAATTACGCCCAACTATATTATTAAAATTATACCTTGGCCAAGTTCTTAATACCCTAAGGCTTTTCAACATTCAAATCACATAACAAGGTTAGCCATGGACTCAGGATTCATAATGCTCACATGAATCTGCCCGCTCGTGGTCCTGCCTCTACGAACCTCCCCGCTCGTAGTCCTACTCTACGGACCTGCCTGCCCGTAGTCCAACACATGTGATCCACCAGTTACGTACCTCCCCGCACGCAGCATCTCTCAAATGTGAGCACGGAACATATGAACCTACCTCGCTCGTATCCTCACATGAGAGTCATTGGGTATGAACCTCTCCGCTCATACCATCACATGTTAACCACCATCCATGAACCTACCTGATCATGGCACAACATCTCCTGATCCACGTTCACATCAATACGTATTACACACACAAACTGCATTAATCTCGCTTGAGCTAGAAGACTTAGCTTGAGCGACCAGGCCTATCTCGCTTAAGCTAATCTTTCTCGCTTGGACGAGCATGCTACAGTATCTCACTTGCGAAGTCTCGCTTAGGCGAGCCTATCTCGCTTGGACGAGCTCCTCCTCCGCCTAAGCGACGAGTTAAGCATAACACAAAACTAAGCACGAGTTCTCGCTTAAGCGAGAACCTCTCGCCTGAGCGAGATGCCCAACCCAAGACTCACAATCCTCGATTTCTCGGTAAGACAAGATGCACTCGCCTGAGCGAGATAAAATGTCGCCCAAAAACCTGGGCCTCCGACTGAGCGAGAGGCTCGAGCAGAATCAGGGTCAAAACTTAACAACTTTCACCTAGGCGAGCCAGGCTCGCCTGAGCGAAATTAGCAGATCAAATCCCTGTTTACGCATGCACAATCACAAAAACAATGCCAAACCAATCACAATTGTTGACAAACAATCCACAATAGTGCACACGTTTTATAAACATTGTTTAATCCAAATTGACTTCCAAAATTCGAGATTGGGACATAAACAGTCATACAGCACCAAACCCCCAATCATATTCATACCAAAGTATAAGATGCTTTCCAAACCACATCAAAACAACCCATCTCTAATTCACTTCCGGTTTAGCACAAAAAATTCATGGTACACAATCATAAAATCATGCAATTCATTCATAACCATAAAATCAAAGCATAAAGCTCGCCTAACCTGATTTTCCTCTGCTTAGAACAATGAAGAGTGATAGCTCTTCTTGCCCCAAAAATTGACTTCCCTTGATACCCTCCAAATTCAACTCTCTTGACTCCCTCTAACTCACTTTTCACTCCAAAACTCGTGCTCCTTACCACACTCTAGATTTCAAACTCTAAAACCCTTCTATTTGCCTAATTTTTCCCTTTTATATGCTCATTAATTATGGTAAATGGTAAAAAAAAACGAAAAAGGCTTTTTAATTTTTTATAATTGCCTTTCATAGCTCATTATGGGTTATTTTTCCCATCCTCTTGGCTGTGCCCAATGTCTCTAGGGTTTACCCACCCTTTCACATTCAGACTATAATTAAACTAGCAAAAATAACAAGTCAATTTTGTTCTCAGCAAGGTTTGAACACACAACCATAGAGTCACAAAGTCAATGCACAACTATTCAACCAATTCATGTTTCGTGATAATTCTTATAATTTTAGGATTACATTATCACTACTCACATTCATTCCTAACCTTAAAATAGTGCACACAAAAATAAAATAACATATAATCGGCATACATAGGACTCAAACCCAAGTCCTCTCCCTCAATTAAGTACTCTCAACCACTTGAACTAATACTCTTCCACATCACAACAATTGACATTCAATGCCATAAAGGCTTATACTACCCGCATTTATTAAATAAGTATTTATTTAATTATTTAATTTTTCTCGGATCTTACACTCCCCGTATCAAAAGATTTTTGTCCTCGAAAATCTGACTTACCAGAAAACAAGTTTGGATAGGACTGCCTCATGCGATCCTCCATCTCCTAAGTCATCTCCTGAGTAATTTCATCCCAAAGGACCTTCACCGTCCAGATCTCCTTTCCCTGCAATTTTTTCACTTGAGAGTCTAGAATTCTAGTGGGTCTGGTATTCACTATCAGATCCTTCCTGATCTGGATGTCATCCGATTTCAGCACATGCGAGGGGTTTGCTACATATTTCCTCAACTGTGAAACGTGAAATACGTTGTGTAGGCTCGCCAGATGCGGTGGCAAATAAATTTCATAAGTTGTGGCATCGATCCTCCTTAAGATTTGATATGGCCCAACAAACCTCAAAGTTAACTTACTTGATTTGATAGCCCTTCCAATACCAGCAGTTGGTGTGACTCTGAGGAACACATGATCTCCTGCTTCTAACTCCAAAGGCCTCCTCCTTTTATCTCCGTAGGACTTTTGCCTACTCTAAGTTGCGTTCATTCTCTCCTGAATGGCCTTGACTTTCTCAGAAGTCTGTTGTAAGAACTTTGGACCCAACACCAGCAACTCACCATTCTGATTCCAACATAGCGGAGTTCTGCATCGTCGTCCATACAAGGCCTCATATGGCGCCATACCAATACTAGAGTGATAGTTGTTGTTGTAGGTAAATTCCACCAATGGAAGCATCTCACTCTAACTTTCCATATGATCAAACACACAAGCCCGTAGTAGATCCTCCAAGGACTGGATCGTCTACTCAGATTGTCCATCAGTCTGAGGATGATATGCATAACTCATCCGCAACTGAGTCCCCAAAGATGCCTGTAGAGACTGCCAAAAGCGAGAAGTAAACCTCGGATCTCTGTCAAATATGATGCTTGTCGGCACTCCATGCAATCTGACTACCTCTCTAACATACAACTCGGCTAGCTTGTCCATGGACATATTCTAATTAATTGCCAAGAAATGGGCACACTTAGTCAACCTATCAACAATTACCCAGATTGAGTCATGCCCTTTAGCAGATCTTGACAAATGAGTCACGAAGTCCATAGAGATATTATCCCATGTCCATTGCTGAATGTCCAGTGGCTGCAAGGTACCACCTGGTCTCTAGTGTTCAATCTTTGCCTTTTGACACACTGAGCATGATGCCACAAAGTCGGCAACACTAGTCTTCATTCCGTTCCACCAGAAGGACTGTTTTAGGTCCCTATACATCTTAGTCATACCTGGATGTATACTAAGAGGACTTTTGTGACCCTATTCTAAAATCTGTTTCCGCAACCTCCAATTTACCGGTACACACACCCTGTCTCAAAAACGCAGGATGCCATCTGATCCCATCCTGTAATCCTTACCCTTCTCAATACCAAACCAACTCACAAACTGCTGCAGCTCAACATCCTTCTTTTGTTAATCTCGGATCACTCCCAAGATGTCACTAGTCAACGTCATCACACACTACACCTGATAGAACCCTCTTCCAGCTGTATACCTAGATTCATATCCCTGAGCTTCTCAATTAATTTCAGCTCTTTAACCGTCATTGCCGACACATGCATTCTCTTTCGGCTCAAGGCGTCCGCCACTGCATTTGCTTTACCTAGATGGTAAAGTAACTCAAAATGATAGTCCTTAAGATACTCCATCCAACGTCGTTGTCTTATATTCAACTCCTTCTGGTAAAACATGTATTTCAAGCTTTTGTGATCGCTGAAAATCTGGAATTGGGAGCCATATAAGCAGTGCCTCCAAGTCTTAAGAGTGAACACTACCGCAGCCAACTCTAAATCATGGGTGGGGTAGTTCTTTTAATGAACTTTCAACTGCCTGTAAGCATAGGCTATTGGCCTCTTCTCTTGCATTAGTACACATCCCAAACCTTGATAAGACGCATCGCAATACACCTCAAAATTCTTACTTGTGTCTGGTATAGCTAGTACTGGGGCTGTAGTCAATCTCTTCTTCATCTCCTCAAAGCATTCTTCAAACTTCTCTATCCAGGAGAATGGTTGATCTTTTCTAGTGATTCGAGTCAAAGGACTCACCATTTTAAAGAACCCCTTCACAAACCTCCTGTAGTTTCCAGCCAATCCCAAGAAACTCTATACCTTAGTCACAGTACAGGGTTTTCCCCATTTCAGCACTGTTTCGATCTTGCTTGGATCCACTGCAATACCATTTGAGGAAATAACATGCCCATGAATTTGTACCTCCTCTAACCAGAACTCGCACTTAGACAGCTTGACATAGAGCTGATGTTCTCTGAGTACTGTCAATACAACGCTCAGATGCTTAGCGTGCTCCTCCCTATTCCTGAAATAGATGAGAATATCATCTATAAACACCACCACAAATTTGTCCAAAAAGGGTCGGAAAATCTGGTTCATATAATCCATGAAGACTGCTGAAGCATTAGTCACTCCAAATGGCATTACTACATACTCGTAATGTCCATATCTCGATCTGAATGCTGTCTTCTGGACGTCTTCCGATTTGACCAGGATCTAATGGTATCCAGACCTCAAGTCAATCTTGGAGAATACACCTGCCCCTCTCAACTGGTTCAGTAGATTATTAATTCTTGGCAATGGGTACTTGTTCTTTATCGTCAGTTTATTCAGTTGTGGGTAGTCTACACATAACCAAGAACTCCCATCCTTCTTCTTCATTAGTAACACCAGCGCTCCCCATGGTGATGCACTAGGTCTGATGAATTTCTTTTCTTTCAAATCCTTGATTTGCTTTGTCAACTCTGCTAGTTCTGCTGGTGCCATTCTGTAAGGGGCGACCGACACTGGATTCGCTCTAAGGATTAAATCAATAGAGAAATCGATGTCCTTGCTTGGTGGCAATTCAGGTATTTCATCGGGAAACACGTCGGCATACTCGTCCACTACTGGTATACTTCTGATATTTTCTTTATGATCTTCTTTTCCCCTTGAGCCACTATCATGAAACAAGTAGCTCCATCTTCAATCTCCTTCAAGGCTCTGTGAGTGGAGATCAACTCAATTCCCTTTGACTCTGGGAACACCACCATGCATTGTCCACAATCAATGACTACATGATTGCTTGACAACTAGTCCCTCTAAAGGCAAGCACAAAAGGTTCACCTTCTACCCTCCACTTCAATCGAGCATCCAACACAGGCAAAATTAGTTGAAACCTGTCTAGATGCCGATGTTGAGAGTATTAACTCGCATCCCAGATCGCGAGTCGACAATCCCAGCCTCTTCACGCAGTTGTGAGATATGAAGAGTGTGAAGCTCCTGAATCAAACAACACTAACACCTGATCACCCCAGAATAAGCAAAAGTCAAGTATAAGACTACCTGACTGGGCGACCTCTGTACTAGTCAAGGCAAAGACTCGGCCTGTTGTTCTAGGCCTATCAGACGAGGATGGCTGTGGTCGTGCTCTTGTAGTAGTCTTCTTATTAGGACACTTGTTAACAAAGTGTCCCGGCTGATCACAAGCATAGCACTTGCGAGTGCTAGCACTATTACCTCCGCTACCTGTCAGCTTAGTACAATTCCTCCTAAGGTGGTCTCCTCCACAATTATAACATCGTAACTTCTGCGAGGAAGACTGGGGTCTACTGTAGGGCTTCGCTACTGTTTGCCCTCAACACTGGACTTTTGGGGTCGACTAACTCTGTTGGGCCCCACCTCCAACTGCTCTACGCTTTTGGCCTACTCGACCAAGATGGGAAACTCTCTGACCCTCAAGGGTACGATGAATCGCCGCAAATCATGCCTTAAACCTCTCTCAAATTTCCTACAGCACCATTCTTCAGTGACGACCTGCGAGAAGAACCTCGCCAGGTACTTAAATCGTTCCAGATACGTCTGTACAAACATGTTCCCCTACTGTAGGGTGAGGAACTCAGCTTCGCGCTCATGCCTAACACTGTCAAGGAAGTATTTCTCTAAAAACCTCTTTCTGAAATTTGCCCATGACACTTCCTCCTCCCAGGTCTGCATCTGTTGTTGCCTCCCTATCCACCAGTACTCTGCGTCTGTCACCAACATGAAAGTGACAAATGTAAGTTTTTAAGACTCGGTGCACTCGATCACCCTAAAGATTTTCTCACACTCCCTCAACTCTCCTAGCTTCGACCCAAGCTAGGCCCTCTCTCCATCTTAAGTGTTAGCAGCGTCACCTGTATCATCAACTACTCCCGTGTAAAGAATTACACGATCATCGCCAAGCACACAAAATGAAAGGGTGAGCTCAATAATAAAATAAACACATCAATTTAATCATATAATTACGCCCAGCTATATTATTAAAATTAGACCTTGGCCAAGTTCTTAATACCCTAAGGCTTTTCAACATTCAAATCACATAACAAGGTTAGCCATAGACTCAGGATTCATGATGTTCACATGAACCTGCCCGCTCATGGTTCTGCCTCTACGAACCTCCCTGCTCGTAGTCCTACTCTACGGACCTGTCTGCCCGTAGTCCAACACATGTGATCCACCAGCTGCGTACCTCTCCGCACGTAACATCTCTCAAATGTGAGCAGGGAACATACGAACCTACCTCGGTCCTATTCTCACATGAGAGTCACTGGGTATAAACCTCTCCGCTCATACCATCACATGTTAACGCCCATCCATGAACCTACCCGCTCATGACACACATCTCCTGATCCACGTTCACATCAATGCGTATTACACAAACAAATTGCACTAATTTTGCTTGGGCTAGAAGACTTAGCTTGAGCGACCAAGCTTGTCTCACCTAAGCTAATCTTTCTTGCTTGAACGATCGTGCTACAGTATCTCACTTGCGAAGTCTCGCTTAGGAGAGCCTATCTCGCTTGGGCGAGCCCCTCCTTCGCTTAAAGCCAACACTCTCGCCTAGGCGACGAGTTAAGCACAACGCAAAACTAAGCACGAGTTCTCGCTTAAGCGAGAACCTCTCGCTTGAGTGAGATGCCCAACCCAAGACTCACAATCCTCGATTTCTCGCTTAGACGAGATGCACTCGCCTGAGCGAGATAACATGTTGCCCAAAAACTTGGGCTTCCGCTTGAGCGAGTGGCTCGAGCAGAATCAGGGTCAAACTCTGCAACTTTCACCTAGGCGAGCCTGGCTCGCCTGAGCGAAATTAGCAGATGGAATCCTTGTTGTTGACAAACATGATCACATCCCAATCACAGAAACAATACCAAACCACATCCCAATTGTTGACAAACAATCCATAATAGTGCACACATTTTATAAACATGATTTAACCTAAATTGACTTCCAAAATTCGAGATTGGGACATAAACAGTCATACAACACCAAACCCCCAATCATATTCATACCAAAGTATAAGATGCTTTCCAAACCACATAAAAACAACCCATCTCTAATTCACTTCCGGTTTAGCACGAAAAATTTATGGTACATAATCATAAAAGCATGTAATTCATTCATAACCATAAAATCAAAGCATAAAGCTCCCCTAACCTGATTTTCCTCTGCTAGGCTTTTTAATTTTTTATAATTGCCTTTCATAGCTCATTATAGGTTGTTTTGCCCATCCTCTTGGCTGTGCCTAATGTCTCTAGGGTTTACCCTCCCTCTCACATTCATACTATAATTAAATTAGCAAAAATAACAAGTCAATTTCGTTCTCAACAAGGTTTGAACACACAACCATGGAGTCACAAAGTCAATGCACAACCATTCAACCAATTCATGTTTCGTGATAATTCCTATAATTTTAGGATTACATTATCACTACTCACATTCATTCTTAACCTTAAGATAATGCACATAAAAATAAAATAACATAATATTGGCATACATAGGACTCAAACCCAAGTCCTCTCACACAATTAAGTACTCTCAACCACTTGAGCTAGTACTGTTCCACGTCACAACAATTAACATTAAATGCCATAAAGGCTTATACTACCCACATTTATTAAATAAGTGTTTATTAAATTATTTAATTTTTCTCGGGTCTTACATATAGGAATGGCAGTGGATGAACGTTTTCTCGTGCAGTTAATTCTAAACTCATTACCGTTTGAGTATAGTCCGTTCCAAATGAACTACAACACCATGAAATACAAGTGGAATGTGCATGAATTGCACAAGAGGACTGTTAGGTTTGTCTCAGAATGCATATATTAATAATGTTTTAGAGAGATTCAGAATGGATAAAAGTTCAGCATCTCCCGTTCCAATATAGAAAGGAGACAAGTTTAGTCTCATGCAATGTCAAAAGAATGATTTGGAACAAAAATAGATGGAAAATATCCCTTATGCATTTGTTGTTTGGAGTTTGATGTATGCTCAAACATGTACGAGGCCAGATATTAGCTTTGCAGTTGGTATGCTTGGTAGATACCAAAGTAATCTAGTATTGGAGCATTAGAAAGCTGCAAAGAAAGTTTTAAGATAACTACAAGGAACAAAGAATCACATGCTTACTTATAGAAAATCTCATCACCTTGAGGTGATAGGTTATACAGATTCAGACTTTGTCGGTTGTGTGGATACAAGAAAGTCTACATTTGGTTATGTGTATCTTTTAGCCGGAAGAGCAATTTGATGGAAAAGTGCGAAGCAGTTTGTCATTGATGCATCCACCATGGAAGCTGAATTTGTGGCATGCTTTGAGGCCACAATTTAGGCTAATTGGTTGCAGAACTTTATTTCAGGACTTAGAGTAGTCAATAGTATTTCCAAGCCGCTAAAAATTTATTGTGATAATTCCGTAGTAGTCTTTTTTTCTAAAAATGACAAGTATTCCAATGGCGCTAAGCATATGGAGTTGAAATACTTTGTCGTTAAAGAAGAAATTCAGAAACGTAGAGTGTCAATAGAACATATTAGCACACTTATGATTGCTGACCCTTTAACAAAAGGGTTACCGCCCAAAATATATGCTAGCCAGGTAAATAATATGGCCATTATGTCTACTAGTGAATGCTAAATATTGAATGTTAATGTTATTAATGTTTATGTGACACTTTGAGCTCCCTAATGTATAAGTTTTTGTAATATGTGTTTTCTTCTTTATGTTTATGCATGCAAATTATGATGAAGAAAACAAATTATGTTATGTTATTGCTTTGTAAAAATGACATTATGTTTGAACCTATTATGGACTTCTCGTTTTACGGTCATATTAAAGAGAAAGGGATGATATAGTAGTACATGGAAGGGATCATGTTGATCGAATGATGTGTGACCGCCATGACTCTTATTATTTCTGTATCTTTAATTATGAATGATGATGAAACCAATTTATGCAAGGTCTTTTAATGCGCATTATGTTTATGTATTAAATCACATAATGTTATGACATCATATGAGTCAAGTGGGAGAATGTTAGAATTAATTGACGAATCAATTCTATTAGTGACTCATTTGAAATATTATGATGGGGCCAATTATGATTTAATAAAATTTAAAGACATATTGGTTATTATTATGATAAGTGATAATAAAATAAAATAAAGATAAAATAAAAACCAACTTGATGGACATTGGTTTATAAAAGGGATTCGGGTTTTGTCTCTAGCCATAAGGTTCTTTTCACAGTAACCCATCAAGAACGTGTGTGAGAAGAGAAAAGAGAGGCAAAGAGATAGATTGGGAAACAGTGGTTGAAGTGCACATGAAAGAATACAAATTGAAGAACGCATATTCATAGAATCTCTTATGGATCAAGATGAGTGCTTTATTATATTTTATCGTGTGAGAATCCTAAATTCTAAAGATCCTTAATTGTTTTACACATTGTACTTCTCTTTTTCTACCTTAAAACCTGACTTTTTAAAGTTCTTTCTATTTTACTAGCGTAAACACAAACGCTATTGCGTCTGTTTGTACGTATTTTTTGAATATGAATGATATTATATTAGTAGATGATAATAGTGTAATGTTATTAAGTTAATATATAAAATAAATATATATTTATTAAAAATAAAATGAAATGAATAGAGAGAATAATCGTTGATGAATAAAAAAAAAGAAAAAAAAACTGTTTTATACAAAAATAGATAAAAATAACCGTTAATTTTTAAAAAAATAATAAATAATTATATTGTAGGGTATAATTGGTATTATGAAATGTAGAAACAAAAGAGGACTCTCTTTATATATTGTTATAGATTTTTTTTTCTTTTCTTATATTTATATATAAGGTTAAATTACTCTTTTGGTCATTCTATTTGTCATGAAATTTCAGTTTGCTCCTCAAGTTTTTTGTTATCTTAATTTGGTTCTCATTTTCGTAAAAATGACTCAATTTGGTCCTCACCGTTAACTTTGACCAGACGGTGTTAAAGTCAACGCCACGTGTCAATTTCTGTTTTTTTATTTTTTTTAATATTTTTTTTAATATTTTTTATTTTTGACACGTGTCACTTCACAGTTATGCCACGTGTCAAAGTGACTCAATTTGGTCCCTATATTTGTTTTTAGTTTCAATTTAGTCCCAATTTTTGTAAAAATGGAGCAATATTGTCCCTCCTTAGATTGACACTCAATTTAATCTTTGTATACAACTTATGATGATATTCTTAATTAAATTGACGTCTTTATTAAATATTTGTAGAAATATTTTTAAATAAGTTTTTTTTTTAGTTTTATTATTAAACAAAGTTAAACCCCAAACTTAATTTCAAAAATTAATAATTTTGTCATCATATATAAAGGCAAGTGTATCATATTATACAAACTTAGTAAAGATTAAAAATCAAATAACTTGTCACACATAAGTTTAGGAACTAAATTTCAAGTTCAAAAAAAAAATCAAAGTCTAATGTTTTGTGTAGAATTTAAAGTTAATTTAAAATATTCATAGAAATATTTAATAAAAACGTTAATTTTAGTAAGAATATCACCATAAAATTTATAAAAAAAGTAAATTTAGTGTCAATTTAAGGAAGGACAATATTGCTTTATTTTTACAAAAATTGGGACTAACACTACAAGAGAAATAATTTTTAACGGAGGTTATTTTTGGCATTCACGGCAGTTTTAACCTCCACTAAAGGCGTTACCCGCGGTTTGATTTTCCCCTAGAAAAGCCAGCGTCGTTAACGGATTACCGGCGGTTTTCAGTAACCTTTGGTAAAGGAGTACTTACCAGCGATTCTGGAACCCCCGCTATTTACCAACGGTTCTGGAACCCTTGCTACTTACCAGCGGTTCTGGAACCCTTGCTACTTACCAGCGGTTCTGAAACCTCGCTATGTACCGGCGGTTCTGGAACCCCTACTACTTACCGGTGGTTTTGGAACTCCCGCTACTTACCGACGGTTCTGGAACCCTTGCTACTTACAGGCGGTTCTGGAACCCCATTACTTACCAGCGGTTCTGGAACCTCCGCTATTTTTTTGGAAGTTTTTCAAATCTCCGTTGGTTTTTAAATTTCAATCAATTTTAACGTTTTTAAAGCCCTGGTGGGGTTTTTCCCCTCCTACAATGAAATTCATTATTTATAGATGACTTTTGCTTGTTGTTTTAAATCCCTTTAATTTTATTTGTTGCACTTTTTTAATTCACATAATTTCTGAAACATATCAAATAATAAACAAAAATTCTAAAATTTTAATATTTGTTTATAACTAGATATAATATATAAAAACAAGAAAGTTTGTCTGTTCAAGGTAAACAATAAAATTTAGATGTTGAAATTAGTGGAGTATTATAATATCTTTGTTTTTTCATAAAAGTAAAATAGTAAAAGTCTAATATAGCATTTTTTTACTATCAGACTTGATCTTGATCTGAATCATTTGTTTCTTCATTAGGAACACTCCCTTGATCAGACACTTAACATAAAAAAACATAATTAGTGACATTCATTACAATATAAAATATATATTAATATACTAAAACTTAAATATTACCAGTGATTTATATGTGTGAAGGAGACAAAAGTTGTGATTCTTAATTATTTGGGAACTATGTTATACTCCCACAAATAGTTAAAGTAGGACTAACCTATCAAACTTAAAATAATATTATTTATATAGTTTATCCCTTAAACAATAAACAGAAATACACAACAATCACAAATAGATACACAATCCAACACACCCCATATAAAAGCTTCTCCAAACCAAGATATATCCAAATGCAAGGAGAAATTTAGCAAATAACAATACAAAACTACTTAATTTAGTGTCTTTCTATATCTATTGTAGATTCATCACAACTGTGATTCCTCCCTGATCTTTCCCTGTTACTAACCATCCTATGGAAAGATCCTATTCTCAAACCTGAACACCCCACCTTCTGTAAGACCCAAGAAATTTAAATAATTAAATAAATCATTATTTAATAAATGCGGGTCGTGGGAGCCTTTATGGCATTTAATGTGGGTTGTTATGACGTGGAATGGTACTAGCTTAAGTGGTTGAGAGTACTTAGTTATGTTGAAAGGACTTGGGTTCGAGTCCTATGTATGCTAATTGTATGTTATATTAATAAGTGTATTATTTTAATGTTATGTTTGAACTGAGTTGTGATAATGTAATCCTAAAATTATAGGAATTATCATGAAACATGAATTGGTTGAATTGGTTATGCATTGACTTTGTAATTGAGTGGTTGTGGGTTCAAACCTTACTAAGAACAAATTTAACTTTCTTTTTGCCAAAATTTCCTTTGGCATGGAGATGAAAAGGCAGAAAACCCTAGCTGCCAAGGGAAGCAGCTTAGTGGGCTGGGAGACAACCAATAATGGTCTTTGAATGGTCATTAACACTTAATTCAAAGCCATTTTCGTTTCCCCTATCATTAACAAGCATCAAGGCTTAGTTAAGGGTCTAATTAAAGAGTTTTTAGGTGAAGAAAGAGAGAAAAACGTGAAGGGGTAAAGAAAAACGAATTTGATAGTGGAAGAGGGTCTGAAGGTGAGTGTTATGTGGAAATTGATAAGAGCATCAAGTGTACTGGGAGAAGGCCAAGGTTGGACTAGTGGTGGCACAACAAAAGTCTTGATTCCTCCATTTTGAGCAAGGATTAACAGGTTAGGGGAGTTCCTTCACGTATATACATGCTTTATGATTGTTTGGTATTGTAATGTATGATCATGATGTCCTGCATAATCCCAAATCGTGGTGTTTTCAAGTTTTTGGAAAAATTTCCAGAAATCGCTTGGCGGATTTGAATGTGCCACCAGGTGACGCATGAGTAATAACCCAATTCTGGGTTTTTTTGGGATGAACCGCCTGGCGGCAAGGGTGACTCTGCCAAACAATGCAAACATTGTGAAACACGCTATTTTTTCGTACTTTTCGCGCAGCAGGAACCGCCGGGCGCAACTATGATACCGCCAGGCGCCACAGATTTTTCTAGTTTGCGTAGTTTTCGTAAAATTGAGTTTCTAGATTTGTTAACCGTCCGATTTAGGAGAGATTTTGATAGGAGATTTATAACATGTTGAACGGTGGAGATTTGAATTTGATTTCTGCAGCTAGAGATATACATCACTCTTGATTGGTTGTTTTAATTCCCTAATAATATGAATACTAATGGATGATTAAGTGTGATCAAGTGCTGGTATGGCCTTGATTGGTGAATGTATACATATAAATATATTGATGCATGATTGATGAGTATGCTTTTGGTAGTGCTTGCTGAGACATGTTGAATATATGAACCTATATATGTTAGCTCGAATGTAAGATGTTATAAGTGTGGGAATAAGGCCACTATTGATGATATCACTATGACCGAGTGTTGCATGATCATGACGGGTTTTGGGAAAGTATGGGAACATGATAATCATACTTTAAATGTAATGGAATTGTGAGGGCATGCAGAATAAGTATATAACTTTCATTGTGTCTTTTATGGGGTATGTGAATTGTAAGCATGCAAAGGGTTGGGAAAATGAGAAGGGGAAAATAAAGTATGTGTTGGAATTGATTTAAGAGGTAAGTATATATGAATTATAAAAGAGAGGAATGTGTGCTTATACTTGAAAGATGCATATGTGTTGTGATATTGTAATTTGGAATATATGAATGTGTATGTTGATTTCGGGATGTTTGAGAATTAAATGGTTGAATTCTAGGAAATGAATTAGAGTACCTAAAACCAGTAGTGTCACATTACTGGTGTATCGCCTAGTGGTGTAGACTGAACCGCCAAGCGATAGTATGAAACAGGAATGTCTTATAAGTTGTGGCGCCCGGCGATGATGTGGAACCGCCAGGCGGGCTGTACTGCCATTTCGCCTAGCGGCGCTTAGGCTACGCTAGGCGATGGTGTAGTGGCAGGGTGCATTGTGATACGTTTTGCATGGTTTGTTGTGTGGGTCCTGGTCTAGGATATGCTTGATGTTGTCATGAGCGAATAGGTTCATGATTGGTGATGAACACATGATGATATGAGCGGGGAGGTTCATATCCTATTACTCTCGTGTGGGGATACGAGCAAGGTAGGTTCGTATGTTCTGTGCTCACACTTGAGAGATGCTGCGTGCGGGGAGGTACGTAGCTGATGGATCACGTGTGTTGGACTACGAGCGGAGAGGTTCGTAGAGTTGGACCACGAGCGGACAGGTTCGTGGAAGCATTGGAATCCCTAAGACCAGCTTGAGTATGTACCTTGTGTAGGGTAATTTGCTTTGCTTGTTTTTGTTATCATGTTGTGATTTGAAACTTGGATCAGGGGATGTTGTGCCATGAGCGGGTAGGTTCATGGATGGTGGTGAACACGTGATGATATGAGCGGGGAGGTTCATATCATGTTACTCTCGTGTGGGGATACGAGCGAGGTAGGTTCGTATGTTCCGTGCTCACACTTGAGAGATGCTGCGTGCGGGGAGGTACGTAGTTGGTGGATCACGTGTGTTGGACTACGGGCGGGTAGGTCCGTAGAGTAGGACTACGAGCGGGGAGGTTCGTAGAGCAGGACTACAAGCGGGGAGGTTCGTAGAGACAGGACCACGAGCGGGCAGGTTCGTGTGAGCATCATAAACCCTGAATCTAAGGCTAACTATTTGTGTGTTGTGAGGGTTGAAAAGCCTTGGGGATTAAGGTCTGGGCCAAGAATTAACTAGAATAAAATAGATGGGTGTATCTTAACTTTTTTATTAACTTATATGTTAATTGTTTATGAGCTCACCCTATCTGCTCGTGTTTGGCGATGATCGTGTAATGCGTTACACGGGAGCAGATGATGTTGCAGGTGGTGCTGATGAGGCATAGCATCGGAGAGAGGGTTAACTAGGAAAAGATTTTACTGGAGTTTTATCGTTATTGTTTTTATGAAATTTGTAAACAGTGTTTTACTGATTTGTGAATTTGGATATTGTATTGGAGTTTCATAAATTATGGATTTTTGGATAACATCCGATTAATAAATGTTTTAAAATTTCCCACGTTTTTGGGAAGCGAAGTATAATAAATAAGGTTTTCATCATATTTCTCAATTTTAATTACTTAAATTAGTAATATCCGACCGAGATATTACACTTTTTCCATTTCAGTTCCATCTTGCACCTCACCACCACCCACAACAGGTGGTGCTGTGGGTTGGACTTGGTGGATCCTTGTGCCTAAATCACCATCTTCTTCTTCTGATGCCACCTTAGGGTCAACCACATTGTAGCAAATTGGGCATGTGGAGTTACAATTAAACCATTTATCAACACAATCAACATGAAAAATGTGCTTACAATTTGGTAGCACTCTGATAATTGCATCCTTAGTAACAGTGGCTAGGCAAACCGAACACTCTGTCACTTCACCTTGCTTGAACTGTTCCGTTTGGTTGTACAAAAGTTTAGGCAGAGAGGCTATGATGGAAGTTTGAAGTCCAGGGTTGCGTGCCTCCACAAAACTCACATCAATCGGTGCAATCTGAGTGGTGATCTGGTGAAGAAGCTCGTTTTGGCGTCTCCTTCGTTGCCGTCTGATGAAATATTTCATACTAAAATGGAAGATGATGATTATTGAGATCATACAAAATAAAAAGATAGCTGCTGCTAGCATCACCTTTAGGCCTATACTAAGTGATTCCTCATCTTCATGCTTGTCTTTGGAACCCATGCTTCTTCGATTTCAATGTGATCCAGCTATGATATTTGTAGAATAAATCTCAAATACTATCTCACCAGTTTATCAAGATACTTCAATGCTTGCTCTTGTGTATATACCTTACATTTTCTACATTCCTGATCATGGAACAAAGCATAATTCACACTTAATTGATAACATAAATAAAAATATAATTCACCAGTACTAAAGCTAAAAATGAACTAAGAAGTTAATAATTACAATTTCTTCATCAACCACAATCAACTCATTCATGTCAATTAAAATTGATTTAGCAATGCGTATCAAACATGCTCTAACACCTACAACCGATCCCGGTGTCAAACACGGGAGAAAATTGATTCTTTTGAATAAAGAAAGAAAAAAAATTCTCATCTCTGTTAAACTACGTATCCTTCCTCTACCTACCATGCCAAATTCTCCACATTCTTGAGAGCAATTCTGTAATTTTAAGTTGTCTTTCTCACCTTTTCTCACATCCAAACAGGTCCATTCAAAGCTACATCTAATTAAATCTAAACTCCCAATTAAACCACCACACTCGCTTTTCTTTTCTCGTGAAGAGTATATCTCTGCATACAAAAATAGAGGCTTAAGGTTCTTTCATTGTATTTTTAAATATTATATATATTTCTGTATTTTCTCTTAAAACAATTTGTAATGCATACTAAAATGAAAATAAGGGTATAATTAACAGAATATTTTATTTTATAATTTTCAAAATAAAATATAAGAAAAAATGGATTTTCCTTAAGAACTTGACTAGTATACAAGAACAAAAGGAAAAACTACAAAAATCCCTCCCCTTTCCATCAGCCCAATAATTAACTCCCACCTACCATGATACAGAGATATGAGAGAATTTGTTTAAAAGTGAGAAACAAATGTTTTTCTTTTTGTTGTAAAAAAACAAAAGATACGCAGGTCAACAAAAGCAACTAGCCATTTCGTTTCCACGGAGATGTTCCAGAATGTTGCAAAACACATCCGAGAAAATAAAAAGACACAAAAATATGGTCAAAATTAAGTGGAGAATCTGCAGCACAACACTTCATCATTCTTCAGCTTGACCATGAAATCCCATTAAGATTGATTAAATAAGTGTAACGTTCAACTGTCAGATATGACCACTTAACTCATGTGTCTATGATGAGATAAAATAAAATAAATGCCTGAATTGCAGTGAAAATGCCTGAAATGCTAAATAAATTATTGAACTGCTGAGGTGTGGTCTAAATATAAGTACAAAATCAAAGGATTTTAATTTGTAAGCAAAAAGACATGAATTAATGTAGGAAAAGTAAACCTGTGTAGCAAATTGTTTCAATTGTAACTAGAATTTCTCATCTTCCATCACAATAATGGTTTTTGAGCTTATTTTCTGCATGATGCTGGAAACAGATGCTGTTATACTGAAAGACAAAATAAATAAATAAAAGTTGAGAAGAAATCATTAGCCCAAATCAGTAGCTTCTTCAGTATTCCCTTTTCTTCATCATCTAAAAATATCCAAATCCCTATTCAATTGCCCCAAATAAGATGTCAGAAACTTTTATTACGCGGCTACAGCAGAAGGATGTTTTCAGAGAATACTCGTCAAACAATTTGAAATAAAAAACCATCTAAACTAATAACCCCTTTCGATGATATTTTTTGTACTGTGAATTTCTCAATCAGTATCTCAAAAGCACTGTTAGATGAAGACATGATACAAAAAAAAAAAATAAACACTTTTAGTTTGTCTTTTGCACATAGTAAGTTTCATCTTTTAAGACTTATATTAGCAGAGGCAAAACTGACTCCTTTGTTCATGAGAGATGGAACTATTAGATCCTGCATAAGTAAATGACAATGAAATCTATTAACATCATGAGACTCCTTTAATGTTTATAGTCAAAACTAAGTCGATTATCCTTCATGAATCAACCTTAAAACAAACAAATATGATACGCAGGTCAACAAAGTTATTGGAACCTAAAGACGAAGTCCTGATAAAATTGTATATAAGCATTATTAATTGATCATATTAATCAATGCAGTAGATACAAAACTTATAAAGCCTATACTTTCTCACTCCAACAATAGTTGCTCAGAAACAAGAAAACGTTTAGTGTCAAGCTTCCTATCTCCTACCATATGAGAGTACTATAGAGTCTTAACAACAACCTAATGAATGCAATACCTCTTTTGGTAATAGTTGGATTTTATGAGCATCACACTCCGGTTGTGGTGGTTGTGGCACGTTAGCATGTTACTTGAAGGTGGCAAAAAACCAGAGTTTGGTGTAGTAAAAGTGAGTTGTAAAAAAGATTTTTTTAGACAATGATATTTTAACTTTTATTTTTTATTATTTTTAATTTATTATTTTCTTCATAATTAAAATATAATGATTTAAAAATAATTAAAATAATAAATTAAAAATAAATATAAAATAGATTAAAATATTTATTAATTTTTTGTTTCACAATTTAATTTATATTTTAATTACATAATATAATTTAATATTTCTTGAGGCTGGTAATGTGAATGTTGATTGGTAAGGATAGACATGAAATGAAAGAAACCGAAATTGAAGGTTGTAATAAAAGTGAATTGTAAAGAAGATCTTTTGAGATCTTTCCTTTTTTGTATGTGTGTGTGTTGCAATAGAAAGTTGTCCATAAATGGCAATCACCAAAGCAGTTCCAAATCAACTAACTCCATTTAATGCCACATTAATGTAGGAGATGAATGTTACAGAATTTTGTCTGTGTTGATAACAATTTTGTGGTCACATATAGGTTCATCTGAGTTTGATTTTTTTTATAGGAATAATACATATATGGAAAATGTCATCGTTTATTGGCAATCAGAGATGGGACCCATCGGCATATAATGCCACCTTATAGATAAAGATGATTTTATAAGTTCATTTTCTTTCTTGTGTGTGTTGCATATGGAAAGCTTTGACAAAAAATGGTAAGCATCAAAGCTTCTTACACAGTGGTTCCAAATGAAGCAACTCCAGAGGGTATT